>ENA-OPBL01002254-OPBL01002254.1-human-gut-metagenome-genome-assembly--contig:-NODE-2254-length-14809-cov-11.447336_pt1 | contig 14809 bp, 13 predicted proteins | sample MGYA00241073_ERZ501461 | MGnify/ENA primary metagenome ERZ501461 (study PRJEB25962, sample SAMEA2042630) | human gut metagenome | biome: human gut; feature: human-associated habitat; material: faeces... | reverse complement strand
GCGAACCGCTGCCGGATAAGAACCGTGACCATGACCTGTCCGGCGATTGGGCAGGTCATCGGGAATGTCATATTCTCCCGGACTGGCTGCTTGTCTACCGCATTGAGGATGATGTTCTGGTGCTGACGCTGGCCCGCACCGGTACACACAGCGACTTGTTCGGCAAATAAACCGACTGCCGCCGTATGGGGAAACCTGTACGGCGGTTTTTCTGTATGCAAAAGGGTGTCGTGAAACGCGACGACCTTGATAGTGGTACGCCAAAACGCGGTAGCCCTTACCGCTTCGATATTTTGAAAATGAACAGGGAATATCTGCAATGTTGAACTCTGCTTACCCCTTATATATGATAGTTGCCGCTATTGTTGCAATAATAATTTTCGGAATTTCATAAAAGAAACCGATATGCGACGCTATTGCAATCGAGGTAATATTGACATAGAATTCCATGTATTATAGAATGGTATCTGTAAAAAGAAGGCATGAAGAAAGCAGCTTTAAACGGGCTGCTTTTTTTGTGTCTTCTTTTGTCTTTCCTGAGCACCGGAGGAAAAGGAGTTTTCTGGATGGAGCAGAGAAGACGAAAAAAATAAGAACAGGAGGAAGTATATGGAGGATACCAAAAAAACAGTTTTGGCGGGAAACGGGGAAAAAGATGTTCCGCGTGCGGTCTACGATGGTGTTTTGACAATCGATGTAGACGCGCAGGTTGAAAGCATGGAGGAACAGGAAGAAGCCAGATGGCATCAGCTTTTGAATGCACATCGTACCAGAAAGATCCTGACGGGCCAGCTTAGGGGCATTGAAAAACTGGAGAGTGGATGGATGGTTGCTGTTACATACTTTAATGGTTTCCGGATCATTATCCCAATGAATGAAATGATGATCAACCTTCAGGGAGACGGGCGTGAAAACGCGGATACCTTAAACCGTCAGGTCCGTATTGCTAACAACATGCTCGGCTGTGATATTGATTTCATCATCAAAGATCTGGATAACAAGAGCCGGAGCGTTGTAGCATCCAGAAAAGATGCAATGCTTAAAAAGAGACAGACTTTTTACCTTGGGGAAGATACAGAAAAACCAATGCTCTATGAAGGCAGGATCGTGGAAGCAAGGGTGATCGCGGTAGCTCCCAAAGCAGTCCGCCTGGAAGTCTTTGGTGTAGAAGTATCTGTCCGGGCCAGAGACATGGCCTGGGAGTGGATGGTAGATGCCGGAGAAAAATTCCAGGTAGGTGATCTGGTGCTGGTCATGGTCAATAAGGTGGAAGCAGGCTCTGTTGACCAGATCATTATAGAAGTGGATGCAAAGAGTCCGACAGCCAATATCAATAAAGATAATCTCCGGAAATGCCATAAACAGGGAAAATATACAGGAATCATTACGGAAGTCTATAAGGGAACCTATTTTATCCGCCTTGATATCGGAGTCAATGCCGTGGCACATTCCTGCAATATGTCCGCACTTCCGGGAAAGAAAGATAAGATCGGATTTGTGGTGACCCGCATCAACGACAACTATGAAGTGGCAGAAGGCATTATCACAAGGCTTATCAAAAGAGCTTCCTGAAAATATTTTTATGATTTTCAAAGAATTCTGTTGACACAGAAAAAGGGAATTCTTTAATATCGGAGAAAAAGGTGGAAAGGGGTGACGTCAGATGGCAAAAAAGAAGAAAAAACAGATGCGGGAAACCTTGTACTGTCCGTATTGCAAAAGACCCGGGGTACTTAGGCCTGCGGCTTATGTCTATGGGGATAACAACCTGGATCCGGAGAAATACCTGTATGTATGTAGCGGCTATCCTTCCTGTGAGTCATACATTGGGGCACACAAAAAAAGTATGCGTCCCATGGGAACCATGGCTGACAGCGATCTGCGTAATAAGCGGATTGAAGCACACAGAGCTTTGGATGCAATCTGGAAAAATGGTTATATGACCAAACACAGCACATATATCTGGCTTCAGAACCGTTTGAATCTCCGGGAAAAGGACACACATACCGGGAAATTTTCTTATTACCTGTGTGAACAGAACATCCGGGAATGTACAGACTATATAAAAAGCCGAGAGGAAAAAAAGAAATCCCCGGATAAAATAAGCGTGGCATGACGGAAAGGATGGATGCCCTTGAGACTACAGGCGACAGAAGATGATGTATATCATTTGATGGACCTTAAAGAACAGTATTTTATTATGACAGCAATATGCAGTGTGGCAGAGGGAATCAGCGCATACTTTTTCATATACCAGAAAAGATGCTGGGATCTTGTATATTTGTGTACTGCACTGGCGCTTGCGATAATCCTGCTTCTTCGTCAGGCTATAAAAATCAGCCGGTCAGTCATGGCTCCCATGGCCTTTTCACGGACAGAACGCATGAAGCATTTTATGGAAGCCCTTTCCATGGGAAAAGGACTGAAGTTTTCACTGAGGGCTTTTAAAAAGCCGTTGCTTACAGAAGAGGAATACCAGCTGCTTTCCTATCTTCAAAGAGAAGGGGATGTTTCCTATCATCTGAAATGCTTAAAAGAAAAGGCAAAAAGCAGGGAGTCCCATTTGGAAGATTCCCTCCAGGAACAGATACAACGGGAATTTATAATCCGCCAGCTTGCGTTATTCATGATCTCCCTCGGTAAAGAAGCATATATTCCATCGAACTTTTATAAATGTGAAAAGAGACTGGTGCATATCTTGTCAGATGATGAAATATCAGCATTCTTTCATGAGATCGACAGTTATTCCCCAGAGATAAAAGCGGTCTCGTTTTTACGTCTGTCTACAGAGTATAAAGTGATCTTCAGATTGATCTATTGCTGTGGCCTGCGTATTTCGGAAGCGAGAAAACTTAAATGGAGTGATGCGGATCTTGGAGCGGGAATATTGACGATCATGCATTCAAAAGGTCATAAAGACAGACTGGTATATATGTCAGATGATCTTACGGTGTTAATAAAAGAATATAAAACAGTACTGAATGATTATTATGGGTGTATATCAGAATGGGTCTTTCCCGCAAGAGAACAGGGCAGATGCCTGTGTTCTGTCACCATAAACGCAGCATTTCGAAGGGCGTGGAATGCAACACCATATGCAGACGGCTGTGACAAAACGCCTACTGTTCACTGTCTCAGACATAGTTTTGTAGTAAAAAGAATGAATCTCTGGATGGAAGAAGGTGTCTCACTTAGAGAAATGCTTCCATTTCTGAGCCGATATCTGGGACATCAGAGTACAGATGATACTTTTTATTATTACCATCAGATCAGCGAAGCTTTCCAGATTATCAGAGACAGGGACAAGACTTCAGGTTTCGTTATCCCGGAGGTGACTGGCCATGAGTGGAAAAAAAGCGAAAAAAATACTGTTTTTCTCAAAAACACTGGATTTCCTTGAGCATTACCTGCCTGAACAGTCATTGAAAAGCCGGAATACAATAGAAACCAACCGCGATGCTTTGACCGTGTTTAGAAGATATGTAACCGACACTATGAATTTATCACTTCGTACCTTTGGTTTTGAGGATTGTACACATGAGTTTCTGTTATTATACATTGAGTTCCTGCATAAAAACGGTAACAGCGAAACCACTTGTAATAACAGGCTTGCCGCAATCAGGGCTTATCTTTGGTACGCTGCTGATTGTGACATATCATTACAGTCAGCAGCTCTTACTGCTTCCCAGGTGCCTTTTCTTAAAGTACCAAAGCTGACACGCGAAGTCATCCCTGATGATGTCCTTAAGGCACTGCTCTCTGCTCCACCGGATACTAAGATAGGCCGAAGGGACAAGCTGATCCTGATATTGCTTTATGACTCTGCTGTCAGGGTTTCGGAATTATTATCTATGAATGTATCTTCTGTAAATCTGGAAGTCAGCATACCGTATCTGCGGTTTAAGATAAATAATGTTATCTTCATCTTTTTTTACAGGGAAAGTTAGCATACATCCTTATATTTAGAAAAGATGAGGATAAAAATACTATGAGGATAAGCCACAGACGATATAGATTGCGTCAACACTTGAGATATCTGCTAGCATAATGACTCCTTTAGCGTATCCATAAGTACCTTCAGAAGTACTGGTTTGATCTCATTACTCATGCGGATAAGTAATCCGTCTGCTTCGATTTCAATCGTATGTGAATTGTCAATGTGCGTAGAACCGCTCCCACTATCAGAAATCAGCTCCGCTGGAGACGACTCAGGTTCTATAGCGATCTGCACCACATCCTGTTTATGGGCTGTAAGATCAAGCGTGCTGGCTTTTCCAGCTGGTTCCGGTATCTGACAGGCTTTTTTTCGGAGACGGGTAACTGCATTGTAAAAACAGCTGGGAGAGATCCCATATTTATTACACCATGCAGCATCTGTCAGGCCACTCTGCCTGCACTGGATCACCATATCCATCCATTCGTCCAGGGAACGCTCTGGTACACGTTTGTTACCCATAATGAAACCTCCAAGTGTAGTAAATTTCTAGCTCCTATCAAGCGGAGTGTAATAAAAATCTATTTACTATCATCATTATGAGTTCGAAAACAGAATTAGTAAAGCTACCCGAGATTTAAGCGCTTACGATGAAAAGGTAACTGAATGGATTATAAATTAGCAGGTATCATACCTTGATTTTTCTTATTTCAGAAAAACTATCTATTGAAAATAGTACTGAAAACGATAGTATGTTGTTTATATAATAAAGATAATGGAGATTTTATGAAATGAGGATACAGGATAAATTGATGCCATATTTGGAATATTGTGAATACAGAAAAGAACTTGATAAAAAAACGATCAAAGCATATCGGATTGATTTGCGTCAGTACTTTGCGTTTATTTGTTGTGATGAGCCAGATAAAGAAAAAATAGAAACGTATATTACTGAATTACATAAAAAATATAAGCAGAAAACGGTAAAGCGGAAAATCGCAACTTTAAAGGCTTTTTACAATTATTTGGAGGAAGAGGAGATTATATCGTGTAATCCTTTTAGGAAGATTAAAGTTAAATTCAAAGAAACCGTGACTCTACCGAGGATAATACCGCGGGAAGAAATAGAGATGTTATTAAATTACATGTATGATTGTCTGAATGAAAATGGTTTAACGGGTTATAAATATAAATTGAGGGATATAGCAGTTGTGGAAGTCCTTTTTGCTACAGGTGCCAGAGTGTATGAAATATCTAACATACGAGAAGACAGTGTAAACCTGAATTCTGGTCAGATCAGAATTATGGGAAAGGGCGGAAAAGAGAGATACGTCCAGATCAGTAATTCCTCAGTACTTGCAATTTTAAAAAAATATTATACGGAGAATGAGGATGAAATCAAAAAAAGTGGCTGCTTTTTTGTTAATAACAGGGGAAATAGATATACGGAACAGTCAATTCGAGCAATGCTAAAAAAGTATGCGAAGCAGGCCGGTATAGAGCGAAACATTACTCCTCATATGTTCCGTCATTCATTTGCCACTTATTTAATTGAGGAAGGTGTAGATGTAAGCTGTGTTCAACAAATTTTAGGACACAGTTCCATTAAGACAACCCAAATATACATCCACATAGCAGCAAAGAAACAAGCAGAGATTCTTAAAGAAATGCATCCAAGAAATAGTATGAGTATTGCAAACGTGGCTTAACTGTTTCATGAAATTAAATGAATATTGAAGTGTGTATCTGGCCGGCCAAAGAGGGTGGTCTTTTTGGCGTTAAAATTGGTGGGATTATTAGTGCTACATAGATTATTTGCCCCCGTGTATGCAAAATCAACACAAATTTGTATCACTACCGTATATGTTAGTATGGTAAATCCTGTACATATCTGGTATAATACAATGCATGGATAATACTTAATTATCCATTAAGGATTGTTTAGTTTAGGAGCTAATTATGGATTCGAATTATAGCATTAGATTAATTAATAGTGTGAAAAACAAGGATTTAACAGAAGCCCTTGATATATATATACATACTGTAGATGAAGGTTCAGAAACATCAACTATACAAATACGGGATTATATTCAAAATAAATACAACGATGAAAGGGAAATGTTTTTTTATATTTTATATGCTAATAATGCGGTAGTTGGCTTTGCAGAATATGGTTATCTTCCACAAAGTGAAGTGTTACTTATTGATTATATTTGTACTAAACCAAGAAATCATACATATTTTTATAATTTTTATCAGATGCTTTTTGAAGATATAAGTGAACACTTAAAAAAGAAAAGTTATTATATAAAGTATATTATTACAGAATTGTCACTCAAAAAAGACGACGAAAATAAATATATAGATGTTGATAGCAATTATTATAGGCAGTTGCTTGCTATGGAGGGATTCAAAATACTTCGTACACCATACTATCAGCCATACTGCAATATGAAAGAAGAATTATCTATATCAGATTTTAATCTTGTTATTAAACCATTAATAAATGGTCTTTTTCCAAAAACCAACATTGATGCCACCTTTTATCAAGAAATAATGGCTGATATTTACATGAATCATTATGCAGCATGGTATGAAAAATACATGAATCCTAATGATGTAAATCAATTTTTTACTAATTTATTAGACAGAATAAAAAAGGAATTTACGAATAAAATAGAAATTAATGATATAACATTGGTTAATTGTACTTTATTCCAAAAGGGATTATGTCAGCAGATATCATCTGAAAACATAACCTTAAAAAAGAAACGACTATACTATGCAAAACAATGGATAATTCGCATTCTATGTGTCCTTTTTTCTTTTGCAACATGTTTTTTCTGTTATTTTAAACGTTTTGATTCAATAGAAACCTTTATCTGTTCATTACTTACTATTCTTTCGTCTGTATTATCTTTATGGCAATTTACGAAAGAACGTCTTTTTCCAAAATAAGAATTTCATTATGAGCCATAAAGTAGGAAAAAGGTTGTAGCCAATTATCAAATATTGAGTATTTAGCAGCCTTTTTCTCAGTAAGTCCAAATCTAAAAAGTAAAGATGAAATACTATGAAACCGATACTTTTTTTTACAATTAAATTTATAAAATTCTGCTAATTGAAGTACAAATTTCTCGTCATATATCCACAAGTAATGAGTCTGATTGTTGTATTGATAGGTTTGCATAAAAACTGTTTTTGCATATTTTTTTGTAAAAAGAAACTCGGCACTATTTGATCTTTCATACTCTAAGATAAGAATGCCATTAGGTTTAAGTATTCTGCTAAACTCTGACATGGCTTTTTGAATATCTCCATAGTTAATAACACTCCCAACACATATTATACAATCTACCGAGCAATCTTGCATAGGGATTTTTTCTATAGAACCAACTAAGTAGTTTTCGAATGAATTAATATACGCTTCTATAATATCCATGTGTATTATAGTGGCGCAGGTTTTATAGGTTGTTTTGCCACAACCTGCATTTAGTATAATTTGTGTATTTTTTAATTGCAATTCATCTATATAGTCCTGAATATGCTTTTGTAAAATTTTGTATGTATAGGAATGCCATATATCGTCATTCGGCCAGGGTTCAGATTCCTTATAATTTTCTTTAGCCGTATTTTCTACATCTTTAATATCTTTTGAGTCCATTGATTTCTCCTAATAGTATACTAATTTATTTATTCAAAACTTTTGATGATAATTAAGTATTATCCGTTATTGATCAGGATAATGGAGTTGCAGTCCGGCAGAAGTACTGTTTCATAGATGTGAGACCATCGACGAAGAAATACCTCTGTTTTGGAGTTATGGTAATGCAAGAGAAAATGATAATTGAGTATCTGGTTACTCCTATTATTTGTATCAAAATATGCTGTTTGAGTTAGCATGATATTATGAATAAGCAGAGGAGAGATTGATTATGGAAAATCGTATCAGACAGCTCCGTGAAAAAGGGGGCTTAACACAGGAAACCTTGGCGATAGAATTAGAAATAACACAGCAGCAGCTTAGTAAATATGAAAGGAACATTGCATCTATCAAAGTGGAATCTCTTAAAAAGGTGGCAGCTTATTTTAATGTGACAACGGATTACCTGCTTGGAACATCAGATGTCAAAAGAGATGTAGTAGGTGCAGTAGAAATGGGTAAAACGTTGGAGGAATATTACGATCTGGTTGAATTATATAGAGGCTTGAAACAGTGCGACCAGAAAATAGTTCTGGCGATCATTGCTATTATTAAGAATGCAAGCGGCCGGAAAGAGTGAGAAGAGTTTTGGTATGTTCAAATAATGTGTGCCAGAGAAATAGAAATGTTATAAATTGTAAAGGAGAATCAGGGATATTTTCCATACTTTATTGACAAGACGGATTTGTTTGTATGATAATTTATGAAAAGGGAATTTGGTAAAGGAGCAACTTCGGAAGTAATTACTTGATGATGAACCTGTCATAAGTTGAGAATGTGGAGGGGTACATATGGGCCTGGCATCAATCATTATATCAGCAGCAACAAAAGAGATTGCCGGATTTACGGTAATCGGTTATCTGACGGAGAAAGCCGCGGATATCGGTACCGGAAAAATCTGGACAGAATTGAAAAAGAAAATAGGTGATAGACCTGATTCGTTTGAATGCAGGTTATATGGAGCAATCGAGAAAAGTGTTGGAGAGTATCTTTGCAAAGGGACTACTGAAGATGTATCCGCTGCAATTTGCGAATATATTTTTGATGCGTGGTGCCGGGAAGGGTATTTAACACCTAAGCGGATTTCAAACATATTGCACGGCTATTCTTCATATGCAAAGCAGAATGATATCCTAGCGTGGTATCGCACTTTTCAGGATCAAATCATAAAAGATGACATCTTGTATCCTATGTTTATGATGAATAACATACAGTTAAGTGGCGAACTGCAAAGGGAACAGGATAAAAAAATAGACCAGGTATTGGCATTGTTGCAGACTGTTATGAAAGAGAATAAAGAAGCCCAGCAGGAAAAACCGGAATATATATCTGATCCGCCTACAGATATTGATTCGTTCTATGTGGACAGAACGATACTTGAAAATGAATTATGGACTACCATTGTTTTATCCGGGAAATCGGTACTTCTATATGGGATAGGCGGGATAGGCAAAACGGAAACGGCAAAATCTTTTTTGAAAAAAATCTATTCCATGTCCTGTGATGTTACAGGCGTTTATCAGATTGCTTGGGTTACATATATAAATGGAAAGTTGAAAGATTCTCTGATTGAGGCGTTTCATGATACAAAAGGGTATACAGACAGGGAGGAGGCATGGGAACATATATACAATGTGATACAAACCCAGCGCGAGAAGCTGCTGATTGTAATTGATAATGTGGAAACGATAGAACAGGATTCGGATATTGAAAGATTGGGAGACCTGCCTTGCAGGATACTGGTAACGAGTAGAACTGAAAAGATTGGCGGGCTTTATAGATATTCCGTAGACCATTTGCCAGAGGAAGACTGCCGGGATATCTTTTATCATTATTATGTGGGAGATCACGATAATCATTACTTGGATAAGATTCTGGGATTAATAGAATATCATACGGTAATGCTGGAGCTTTTGGCAAAGACAGCTAATATGGAAGAAAAAACTTTGCAGGAGTTTTATGCGTTGCTTGTTCAAAAAGGATTTCGAATAAGTAATGAAAATGTTGATTCGCATCATCCATCATTGAAATCGGAAAAGAGGATAACAGAACAATTAAAAATCTTATTTACGATTTCAAAGTGTCGTATCCAAGATAAGGATTTGCTGTGCCAGCTTTCCGTGATACCGGCAATCCCATTCCAATATAAAGCTGTGAGAAATTGGATTGAGATTCAACATAAGTCACAGTTGGAATATCTGGTAAAGACTGGTTGGCTTAAAAGCGACGGAAAGCTTGTTTCAACATATATCATGCATTCTGTTATCGCTTCTGCTATACGGTTTCAGAATGAGGAGCATTTATATGAAAAATGCAGATATGTGATCCATTCCATTACAAAAGAAATGGATTGTGGAGAGCAGGAACATGGTGCAGAAAAGTCTTATTTGATTCCGTTTTCATGGTCCATTTCGGATGTGCTATGGAACCATTTGTGCAATGAACAGGATGCAGAGTTCCTGACAAATCTTGCATATATTTATTATGATATAGGAAACTATGATAATGCGTATCAGTTTTTTCAAAGGGCATTAGAAATAGATGAACGAGTGTCCGGGCCGAATTCCATTACCGTTTCTTCAGATTACTACAATCTTGCAGACGTAAGCTATAATATGTATCAATTTTCAAAATCTCTTTCGTATTTGAGGAAAGCTCTGGCAATCCGTAAAAAATATTATTCGTCCGACGATATTGAAGTTGTTGTGCTTATAAAGTTATTGGCAGGAATATATGTAAAACTGAACCGATCGGATCGCGCTGAAGCACTATATTTCTGGGCGGCAGACAAATTTGAACGGAATCCGGAAACCGATATTCTACAGTTGAGTACACATTACTCCGATATGGCTTCTTTTTTTAGGGAGCGTGGATATCCGGGAGATTACGACAAGGCAAGATCCTATTATCAGAAGGCGGAACGGGGGATGAAGCAGATTTATGGGGACAAGCCTCATCCGGAAATGGCTGCCTTTTATGATGGGTATGCGTTGCTTTATGATAATATGGGAAAATATTCAGAAGCACTTTCCCTATTTCAAAAAGCTTTAGAAATAAAACAAAAAACATTAAAGAGAGAGCATCCAGACATTATTCAATCCTATGGAAGTATTGGATTGATCTATTATGAACTTACAGAATATGATAAAGCACTGGATTGTTTAAATGAGGCTTTAGAAATTGCGGATAAAATCTGGCCAGGTCCGTCTTCATTTAAAGCAGATATTTATAATAATCTGGGGCTTGTATACCGGAGTAAAGGAGACTATCCGAAAGCAGAAGATTTGTATGGATGTGCGCTGTGTATAAGAGAAGAGATTTATGCATCAGATCATCCGATGGTTTTGGCAACAAAAAATAATATTGCTCAGGTCTATGCCAGTGAAGAAAGGTATGGCGAAGCTATTTCACTATTTGAAACAGTTATACGGGAGTACCGTGAAAATTCTACAGAGGATTCAGCATTTCTGGCAACAGTATATGATAACCTGTCAACTGCATATCGGGAGATGGAAAGATACGAAGATGCTATTGATATATGCACAGAAGGGTTGAATATACGCAAAGATATTTATGGGAAGAGGAGTTTGGACTATGCAATCAGTTTAAATAATCTTGCCCTGATTTATTATGAAATGGGAATACTTAATGATGCGGCAGATATATTTAGTGAGGCATTGGCGATTAAAAAAGAGACCCTTCCTGAAATACACGGGCAAATCAGTATCGGTTATTTTAATTTAGGTCTTGTGTATGATAAGCTCCATAGGGATAATGAAGCACTGGAAAATTACCGGGCTTCTATGGAAATAGACAATGAACTGGAAGCATATGAAGATGTTCTGCTGACAGCCGAATATATTGCTGAGATATATGAAAGGAACGATATGCCGGAGGATGCAGAAGCATATCGTACACTTTGCAGCAAAGATGATGTGCATTAAAGGGAAAAGATAAGAAAGGGCAAGTAATATGGAGTCAATAGCTTTGGCAAGAACATTTTCTGTCGCAGATTATGTAATTTCTAAAACATTAGATATTGAAATCGAAAAATTATGACCTGAGATAAAGAGAAGATTTACATGTGACAGGGAGACGGTAGAATCTCTATTTTATGATGTAATCGAGATCAGTGTCAGAAAGTTGAAGAGGATAATGAACAAGAAATAGAGAAACAGGAGCTGCCTTTCATGAATGCATGGAATGGCAGAGCTTTGTGCTGTGATTATAAAAATGTAGGATATAATAATTAAAACGGTTGCGGGTAAACTGGCGTATGCGGTATAATGCAGATATTACAATAGAATGTAGAAGGTGATACAGTGAAAATAGATTTTTTAGAGATAATAAATTTTAGAAATATGCGTTCTGCAGCATTAGATTTCGCAAATAGAAATTTTGTGGCTTTAATTGGAGACAATGGAAGCGGTAAAACAACGATTCTGGAGTCCATCACCAAAGCGTTTGTTCCCGTACTGCGTGCAGTAAACGGGGAGGCTGTGAAACAATGTGATTTAAGTAACACGGATATTAAAGAAGGAACTTCAAGTGTAGCGGTAACGCTTGGTATTGATCTTGAAGGTGCAAAATACACATGGACCAATAAAAGGAGAAAAGCTTCCATTTTTCCTTATGATGAAGCAATTGAGATAAGAGGACAAAATGGGAATGATTTGAAAAAATTAAAACAAAAATATATAGAATGTGTTACAGCCGGATATCTGCCATTAGTTCTTTATTATGGAACAGACAGGATTATAAGAGAGGTTCCAAGACGTGGATATATCAAGAATTTTGAAGTGATGGATTCTTTACGGAACTGCTTTGACAATGTTAATTATTTCAGGGATTTCTATGATTGGTTTAAGACAGAGGAAGACATTGAATTACGAGGACTGAGGGAAAACCCCGATTATAAAAATCCACGACTTGATTGTGTCAGGACAGCATTGGAGAGGATGATCCCAGGTTATAGTAATTTACGAATAGAGTTAAATCCGTCAAGAATGCTTCTGACAAATAGTGAAGGAATTGATCTGCAGATTGACCAGTTAAGTGGTGGCTATAAAGCAGTTCTTTCAGTAGTGGCAGATATTGCAAAACGACTTGCGATTGCAAATCCGCAGTCTGTAAATCCTTTGGAAGAGGAAGCGGTTATATTGATTGATGAATTGGATCTGCATCTTCATCCAAAGTGGCAAAAAACAATCGTTGAAGATCTGAGAAGGACTTTTCCTAAATGTCAGTTTATCATTTCAACGCATTCCCCGTTTATCATTCAGGCATTAGCAGCAAGTGAAATCTATGACATCAGTAAAATGCAATATGCGGGCGAACAGGGAAATTATAATGGCTGGAGTATTGAAAATATACAGGAACAGATGATGGGGGTTGAGCGAAAAACTCCATTGTATAATATGCTGATCAAACAATTCTCAGATGCGGTAGATGCGGAAGATTATGAACTGGCAAAAAATCTATATAAAAAGCTGCTGGAAATGACACATCCGGAGAGTCAGGAAAGAAAGATTATGAAGTTAGACATGGAGATGATTGAACCAGATGATAAAACTCAATAGAGGAGAATGCCCGAAAGAGCTTACTGATGAAGTAAAAGAAGAGCTCACAGAACTATATAAAAAGGATAAAGAAAAAGATGTCTGGAATTCACCTAAAATAAAAAAAACATTAAAAGAAGCACTGCTGGAAATGAGCCATGGAAAATGTTCGTATTGTGAATGTGCTTTGGGAATTGAATCGAAAGATGTAACGATTGACCATTTCTTACCTAAAAAGTCGCATGAAGGGTTAGTGGTAGAGTGGGAAAATTTATTTCCAGCTTGTTTGCGATGTAACAGAAAGAAAAATGATAATGAAGATCGGCTCGTAAACCCCTGTATGGATAAACCAGCAGATTATATAGGTCTGGCAAAGAAAAATCCATTTCGACTAGTAGGTATAGATGATGAAAAAATCGGAAAAAATACGATAACAGCAATTGGATTAAATGATATTGTACGGGTAATGGGAATTCGTATGGAACAGTGGGAAAATATCTATCAGCATATGGAAGAAATTTATGAAGATCTGCAAGAGGTTGGTTATCAGAAAAAGTATAAAACAAGATTTGAAAGGCTGATGGGAAAATGTACTGCTGGAAATGATTATGCAGCAGTGAAGGCAACGAATATGTTGAATGATGATATATATAAAAGTATCAAGCAGATTCTGGTATCAGAAGGCGTATGGACATCTAATTTGCAGGAAATGGAGAATGAAATACAGGATATTTCATTGAAAATGGTATGAGATGCCATATATGGAAATACATAATTGACTACAACAATATCTTGTGTTAATAGGCTTGTGAAATTTGTATTTGTATCTGTAGATACAGATAAGAAACGCTGGTTCCGGATCTGACCGGGAGTAAAACATTAAGAAGCCAAAGGCCTCCTGCCTTTGTAATAAATAAGGTCATTTAGAATGAAAATTTCTAAATGGCCTTTTTGTGTTGAAAAAATATGACAGACAACAAGTACAAATCAGCAAAGTCAATGTACATAAACAGATTATAAGAAAGTTCTGGAATATCTTGAATTTCTTTGCAATATATAGGTGAGAAATACAAAATTCGTATGCGGCTATAAAGCAGGCTGTTTGAGATATCCGAGACATTATGATTTATGTATATGGTCAGTATAAGATGTAGGTTTAGAAATGAAACATATTTTTAAAATATATGGAAATTCCATGTGAAACATGGGAGTCCACAGGGCAGATACATATAGAATTTGACAGCAGAGGGGAGGGGAAAGTAGCATAATAGAATAATAGAAAATATCTTGAGACATTGATATTTGTCGGTGTCTCTTTTATTTTGACAAGTTTTGAGGACGATATAAGCGGAGTACTATGTATGGGTGTCTTAGGACATTTAACAAAAGAAGAAAGAGAATCTTTGTGGGAAACTTTTGAGAAAAAATTAAAAACGGGTACACCTGTTTTGATTGGAGTTTTGAATAAAAAATTTCTTTCAGTACCTATTGGAACACCAATATCCATTGCACAACAAGGTAAAAATCGATATGAAACATTTATAAAAGAGATAAATTGTTAGGTAATTGCGAAACAAGTTCGCAATCCTGACTAAAAAGCGGTAAGAATCCTGC
>ENA-OPBL01002237-OPBL01002237.1-human-gut-metagenome-genome-assembly--contig:-NODE-2237-length-14877-cov-10.680340_pt1 | contig 14877 bp, 13 predicted proteins | sample MGYA00241073_ERZ501461 | MGnify/ENA primary metagenome ERZ501461 (study PRJEB25962, sample SAMEA2042630) | human gut metagenome | biome: human gut; feature: human-associated habitat; material: faeces... | reverse complement strand
GCACCCCTCCCGTCAGATACCTACCCTGTGTAGTCCCTTGTAAACTGTACTTTATTACTTACCAAATATGATTTGTATTTTGATGCATCAAAAAATTGTTTTCTATCCTTATTATTTTCAGAACTTTCCAATACATTATAAATCCATTTTTCCATAGCTAGTTCTGCATCTGTTTTTCTTTCACCTGAAACCAATATAGACACATCTAACTCTATCATTTTCATCATAGATTCCGAGTTTATGGTGAATTCTTCTGCTTCTTCATCCGTTAAGCCATGTTTATTCTGTATAACATTCAATACAAATAAATACTGCATTAAATCATCTCTATACTTCCGTAGTAAAGTATACGCATCCGAATAAGCATCTCTATGGCAACAAAAATCGATAGTCTCTAGTGTTTTACAGATTGACATCATTGTCTCTCCTGATAACATATATGGTCCTTTTTTTCCATAAGATACATCTACAGACGAAAATGTTGAATCTGCTAAACAGAAGAATATATACCATATATTTTCAATATCTTGGGAATTAAACTTATAATTTGTGTCTTCTATATCATCCATACATTCTCCTTCGCGACTGCTCTAGATATTGCTTCATTCTCGCCATTTTCTTCATAATCTCTTCATCTGCTTTGCCTTGCCATTCTATTCGGTTAAAAGTCCTATAACATTTCCATGCATTCCTATCTATGCTTTTTGTTTAATTCTCAATTGAGGAAATTCAGAATTATATCTTTCTATTGCAATCATAAGTTCATTTTCCATATCCGAATTCCATAATTTCAGTTCTGAAAGTATAGCTGTTCGGTACAATTCCACATACTTTCTAATATAAAATCCACACTGTCCACCAGTTAATATGTCCTTTTTTATTTTTACATGAAGCATTTTATTTCTGGTATTAACAGTTTTCTTTAAGATTTTCAGAACATCATCTCCATCAAAAATTCGTAGTCCATATGCACGAATAACCGATTCTATCTTATCTCTCAAACTTGGTCTATTTTGCGTTGTGATTTTGAATTCAAAATCACATTTAGGACACCTAGCGTTTCTCTGCCTAGACTGCTGTGAACAATTAATTTGAACTTTTTGAAAATATTCAAGGTGTTCTGATAATGGTTCAAATATCTCTGCAAACAACGCCAATCTTAAATCAGCTGTCATTCCATTGCCAAAGCCAATATAATAAAACATTTGATTCATACTGAGTAGTTTTTTATTAAAACGCTCCCATGCACAAAATCCTCTTTTATATGTTGTATCATTCATAGGTTGACTAAATTTTGTATAAGCTTTTTCTCCCTCATAATACGACAGCATGCTTTTTCTCATCTCGGCAGTAATATCTAAGTTGTCAATTTCATATTTTTGCATTTTAAAAAAACGCCCATCAAAAAGACATTCATATCTTAAAATTTTGCAAAGCAATTCATGCACTTTACTCAAAAGTACAGGAGCGGACATTGTTATAATTATACTTTTTCGATTCATTACAGTCATAATCTCCACATTATATTTTATTTTTTCACGCTGTAATGCCCACTCTCGCTGAATGTTATATGAAAGCAACCAATCTGTTTCGTATCGACCTATATATTTTAATTCTTTACAATACCTCTTCTCAAAAATTGTTTCCATTTATTATTTTCCTATCTGCGATTTCAATTCTTGAAAACTCTCTAAGGCACTCTGCAAGTTCTCGATAATATCTGATGCCAGCACATCTGGCTCCGGCAGATTGTCAAGATCTGCAAGAGACTTATCTTTAATCCAGAAAATATCTAAGCTCGTTTTATCTCTTTCAAGTATCTCCTGAACATCATAGCAACGGAAACGACCATCTGGATTTTCTTCAGACCATGTTTCCGTACGCTCATAGCGATTTTCAGGATTATAACATTTAACAAAATCATCCAGATCTGCATCAGTCATAGGATATTGTTTTAAAGTAAAGTGTACATTAGTACGGAAATCATATACCCATATTTTTTTTGTTTGCATCTCTGCACTAGCTGGGCGTTTATCAAAGAAGATTACATTTGCTTTTACACCCTGCTTGTAGAAGATTCCGGTTGGCAGTCTTAAAATTGTATGCAAGTCCGTAGTCTCCAGTAATTTTTTACGAACGATTTCACCTGCTCCGCCTTCAAACAGCACATTATCTGGAACTACCACAGCTGCTTTTCCAGTTGCCTTCAAAATTGTATTAATATGCTGTACAAAGTTCAACTGTTTATTAGATCCCGTTGTCCAGAAATCCTGACGGTTATAAACCAGCTCCTCCTCTTCCTGCTTCCCTTCTTCATTGGTAAAAGTAATGGAAGATTTCTTTCCAAACGGAGGATTGGTTAGTACATAATCCACACGATAACTTGGATCAGTTAGGAGTGCATCTCCTTGAACAATCGGCACTTTTCCGTAAATATCTCCAATGTTATGAAGATATAAGTTCATTAATGCAGTTTTATATGTTGCAGGCACAATTTCATTACCATAGAAGGTTTCATTCTTCAAGAATTCCTTTTGTTCTCTGTCCAACGAATAGTTCTCTGGATCTGCCAAAAATGCCTGAGCCGCCAAGAAAAATCCTCCAGATCCACAGCAGGGATCTGCGATGGTCTTCATCGGCTCAGGACGAACACATTTTACCATTGCTCTGATCAGTGGACGTGGAGTAAAATACTGGCCTGCTCCGCTCTTAATATCCTCTGCATTTTTCTGTAATAAACCCTCATAAATTTCGCCTTTTACATCTGAAGACATGGCGACCCATTTTTCTTTATCAATCATCTGCACAACTCTATAAAGAATCGCTGCATTACTAATTTTATTTGTTGCTCCTTTGAAGATTTTTCCAAGAATTCCTCCCTGCTCTCCAAGTTTTTCAAGTATGGATTTATATTTTTCTTCCAGTTCTGCCCCCTTCAACGAACTCATATCAGACCATGTACAGTCTACCGGAATACCAGTATCTCTCTTGTAAGGTGGCTTAGAATACTCTTCTGCCATCTTCAAAAATATTAAATATGTAATCTGTTCCAGATAGTCACCGTAGGATACGCCATCATCCCTCAATGGACCACACATTCCCCATACCTTTGAGACTATTGTTGATGTCAGTTCACTCATTTAATTTAATCCTCCTTCAAAGGCTTTTTTTAGTATGCTTTGACGCATGGCTTCAGCTTGTGAAAGTGCTACGTTTACGGTTTGTTCGATACTATCACAAACAGACATGCGTGATTCAATTTCAGAAACAACTTTATCCGCTACCTCATCTGATACAATTGGAACTGACGTATTTCTAATATCGTCCAATCCTAATCCTAACTTTCCACCACCTCTTTTATTACATAGTAATTCTTTTTGTCCATAATCACTTTTTAGATACCACGCCATAAATTCTCCTTGATGACAGTTTAAAAAGCGCACTAATGCTATATGTTGATTAATATAGGCTTCTTCGATATCTTCGGGCACCAATGCAATACTGCCCAAATCAGCCGTAATGGATATTAAAACATCGTTCCCTTGCAACCGGCTTCTTTTCCCCTCCGCTTCTTCAGGTAAAAGTACATGTTGAATTGCATTATTTTTTAATTTAATTTTATCTCTATTCAAGTCTGTAATTCGAATAAATCGAACCCCCTCTTCGCTGTAATATTTTGCCCATCCACGCGAACCGCTTGTTACTAAAGAAGATACTTCTTGTATTGGTTTTCTTTCATTCATTGATGCAAAAACCATTTTCAGTACCGCCTGCCGATATACAGCCAGCTGTTCTTTAATAATTTGCAGTGTCTCCACACCTTTATCCAACTCAGAAAACACTTCCTCGATGCGTGAAACAATACGGGCTTGCTCATTCAATGAAGGAATATATACTTCTTCCTTTTCGACATATTGGTAATGTCTAGCATACCCATGATCCTTTATTTTCAAAACAACATATTTTGTCAAATAGTATAAATACTTTTCAGAACAATCATCCTTAGGCTTAAGAACTTTTATTCCATCTGCGCCTGCGCAAAAAGGAAAATTTACATATTTAACGCATTTGGTGTGATCTCCAAATACTATAACGGGCAGATTGCACTTAACTATTTTTTCTTCATCATCAGAATAACCGCCAATCAACTTGCTTCCCTGATCAATTATTGGTAATCTGCCATTCTCAATGTATTGCTTTTGCTTTATTTTATTCTCTGCAGGAACAGATATTTTTTTCACCACTTCTTTGTAACGCATTACGCCACCAATTCCTCATTCATTTCTTGTAATATTTCTTCATAATTATCCCCGAATGCATCATAAAATCCCAACCGTCCACCTTTCCGATCAAACGGTGTCAGATCCAGATCTTCCGGCAAGATACTGAGCGAAGTTGCAATATGATCTTTGATCAAGCGTAGCCACTCCATCTGTTCTTCCGTGAAATGTATAGCACCAGCATTTCTCCGCAATGTCCATTGCATGAAGTTATAATTCACCTTGTCTGCGAATGGCGTCAGATTATCTGTATATCCCATTTCAAAGCGAATGATGGAAATCAAATCTGTCAGCTGTGCTATTGTTCCTATCTTCACTTTGTCAGACTTCTTAATAGCATAACAATCCCACAGTCGTTCCACAGTAATTCCCTTTGATTTAAGTTTCTCATATAAGGCTTTCAGCTGTTCTATTGCCATAGGTCTGTTTTTATAAGTTTCATCATAGATAATTCGCAATGCCACAATCTCATCCTTGTTTTCTTCAATGAACTCATGGAATGTCTTAATCACACGCTCTGCTGTTTCTTCCTGCTGAGTATCAAAGCCAGCAAAGATTACAGAATCAATGTTTACATTGTCAATAATCTGATCATGATTACGCCTTACATTCTCTATGTATTCACGTACATCTGGATTATGGAACGGTGCTACTGCTTGCTTTATTAGTTCCTTTTGGGCTTCTTTTCTCTCCTCTTCGTCAGGCTCTTCAACACTGGTTTTGAACTGTGCCCTTTTTTCTATCACATCTTCATCAAAGGCGTTCAAAAGTCTTTCCGCGACAGTTCCTGCCGGAGTACCCACTTTCTCTTCAAATTGCTTTCTCTCTGCTGGTGTCATCTGACTATTTAACCGAATCACACGGTTTGCAAGAGAAGTCAATGTTTTTTCATCCTTAGCACCTAAAGCCACATTCATCATCAATTCTTTCATGCTGACGGATGGCTTACTCTCTAATGGTCTGGTATCTGATTTTTTTGATTTTGTAACACCAACTGCATCCACAATAACAAAGTGATCCTTATTTTCTGTAGCAGATGGAGTTACCTTCTGAAGTTCGTCTTTACTTAGTGTTCTGGTTCCCCGACCTTTCATCTGCTCAAAATAATTCTTGCTGCGCACATCACGCATAAAAATCAAACATTCAATCGGCTTAACATCTGTACCGGTTGCTATCATATCAACGGTAACTGCGATTCTAGGATTATAATCATTTCTAAAAGAGCTAAGTACAGATTCCGAATTGTCTACAGAATAGGTAATCTTTCTGCAAAAATCATTTCCTTCCCCAAACTCTTCTCTCACAATCTGAACAATATCATCTGCGTGACTATCCGACTTTGCAAAAATCAATGTCTTAGGAACCTCTTTTCTTCTTGGGAACAAGTTCGTATAAAGATTTTCTTTGTATGTCCTAATGACAGCTCGAATCTGGCTTGGATTTACAATGTCTCGATCCAGCTGTGTCGGCTGATAGTGTACATCCTCATCCAGCTGTTTCCATCTCTTTGCTCTGGACAAACGATCTCTGTATTCAATCAACTGTTTCATCAAATGACCGCCATTTTTTCCAACATTTGTTTCAATCAGGAAAATATCCTCTCCGACATTTACACCATCCACAATGGCCTGTTCTCTCGGATATTCACTGACAATATTTTCATTAAAAAATGCAAATGTCCTATTGTCCGGTGTCGCAGTCAAGCCCACGACAAATGCATCAAAATAAGACAAAACCTGACTCCATACATTGTAAATAGATCTGTGGCATTCATCTACGATGATGACATCAAAGAATTCCGGAGGATATTTCTCATTATAAACCACTTCTTTTGGTGCTTTACTTTCAGCTGTCGTAAACTCTGCAAATGAAGTCTCTTCAGCAGATTCATCAAGTTCTTCACCTTTTAAAATAGAATACATTCTCTGTATTGTACTGATGCATACTTGCACATCGCCTGGAATATAGGAGCTTGTCAATCTTCTAACACCATAAATCTGTGAAAAGGATCTTGGATCATCCGTTGGAGTATAGGCAAGGAATTCCCTCTCTGCCTGTTCGCCCAATCCCTTGGTATCAACCAGAAATAAAATCCTATTGATTTTTCCATATTTCAGCAATCTATATGATGCAGTAATGGCCGTAAACGTCTTTCCTGCACCAGTAGCCATCTGTACCAATGCCTTCGGTCTGTTATCAGCAAACGACTCTTCCAGTTTTTTTATAGCATTTACCTGACATTTACGGAAACCTGTTTCATCCAAAACCGGAAAATGCCTCATATTATTACGAATCGTATCTGGTTGTCTCAGTAACTCACGAAGTGTCTCCGGACGATGAAATGAGAAAACTGTTCTTGACCTATATTTTATGTCCTTATAATCTGTAAATCTAATCAATTTATCTGTCGCTTCATATGCAAAGCGGATAAAATAATCTTTCCTAACCCATTTAAAGGTACTATGGGCGTATCTTCCAGACTGAATCTCTACATCTGTGATTGATTGACCAGCTTCTTCTCTCTTAGCCTCTACTACACCTGCTGGCTCACCATCAATAAACAATGCATAATCTACCTCTCCAGTACTCGTAGGGAATTCTCTCACAGCAACACCTAAAGACACAGCAAGGTTCAGGCGATTCATATCTTGTATAACCCATCCTGCCTGACATAACTTTTCATCAATTATACGACGAGCTTTTTCTTCTGGTGTCATATCAATCTTCCCCCTTGTCTACAAACTCCATAATGTCTCCGTAATCAACATCAAGCGTCTTGCATATTTTTCCAAGAACAGATAGTGTTACTTCTTCATCTCTACGCATTTTTGTCATAGTATTAGGTGCAATGCCAGAGGCTTTTCTTAAATCAGCCTTACTCATCTTTTTATCTACCAATAATTTCCACAAACGATTGTATGAAACTGCCATAATTGCCTCCTTTTGCACCTTTACTCATATTAATTTTAGTTTATCACGAAACATTCATCTTCGCAAGGTCATGCGAATGTCTATCAAATAAAATGAACTGAGTCCTGTTCTTTCTTACAGCTCCTATCTTCCGCCTTTTCTTTACAGGCATCTCTATTGACACTCTCATCATAAATCCTCTGAAACTCCTCATAAAGCTCATCCCCATCAAGCTTTATCCCCAGTCGTTTCATTACATCCGAGAACAACCTTATGCTTCCACTTACATCAGCAATATCAAATCCGAATACATCAGCCTTAACAGAATCACTGACATTCTCATAACCGCCAAGCTCTAATATTCTCCTGATAATCCAACCAACTTTGTCCACAGGCTCAGTTTCTTTAGTTTCCACAAATTCACTTTTACCTGTTACATCAGTTGTACTTTCGTCCATTCTTGCCACATTCACATCAGACGAATTATGAACCTCTGGTATTCCTATACCCTCTAAACCAGTCTGTTGTTTTCTCGCACTATCAGCTTGCTCTTTCTGTCTGCTTATTTCATTCTGATTATTGTCAGGATTCATCACCTCAACATTTCTATCAAGCTCAACCTCAGTATCCTCTTCCATCCCTGGTATCTCAACATCCCTGTCAGCAATAATTTCTTCTTTCCACGACACCGCATAATAAGCCGTATACAAATCTTCTTTTATAATGTCATCAGCAAGCTGTATCTGCCTCTTAACATTTCTCTTCTCCTGCTTCAGCTCATCCAGTTCTTCCTGCACTTCCATGTGCCATATCTGATATTCCCGGTACTGCTCTTCATTCTTTATACTGCGTTTCCGACTAGAACTTTCTCTGTATATCTCCTTCTGCCTGTTCTCAATCTGCTGAATCCTATCTTCTTTCTCACTTATGAAATCCACAAGCTCCACAATACTTTTGATGTCATTATTCACAAGCAGCAGATATTCATCCTGTAACTGATGAAACCTCTTCAAATCCTCTGCATACTTTGCTCCACCAACTACAAAACGCTTCTGTTCTACAACCCTTAATCTGTATAGCTTTGCATAAAACTTCTTCTGGAATGGCGACAGCTTCGCCCTGTGCAGTCCCCTGATATCCGACGAATAAAAGTAAGGCTTTGCCATCCAGGGCATATCCACATAATGCCGTAACATATCTTCAGAAAACATCTCGTCCAGCTTTGCCAGTTTATGATAATACCGAAATCCCGGTGCCTGCACTTCCATCCACGCATCTTTCTTGAATACATATCCAAGTCTTTTCATCAGATATTTAAAATGCTCCACATTTCCGGCTGCATATGCACACATCTTGGCATCACGAAGAATTATTTCTTTCATGGACATTTCCTTTTCCCACTTGTCCCTGCTGATATTCTTTGGATTCCTGCTGTACTCTGCCGGCATTATGGAAAGTCCAAGTTCATCACAATATTTATTTGTGATAGGCTGAAGATAATTCTTCCAGTTGCCTTTCGGTGAATTGTATTTCTTGCCAGTTGTCATGCTGACACTGTTCCAGATCAGATGCCCATGCATATGTTCCCTGTCAGTATGGACTGCATACACCGCCTCATAATCATCACCAAGCACATCCTTTGCGAAATGCTCGAGGACATACATTGCCTGCTCTGCTGTTACTTTTTCCTCCGGCGAAAACGATATGATCACATGATAGCCCTGCCTTTTACCTGTCTTATGAAATATATTCTTTGTCTCTTCCATCTGCTCAAATGCTGTATCTGGCAGGCAGTTAATACCGCCCACCAGTATACATTCTTCTGTCTTATCCGGATTCTGGATATATTCCAAAGCATTCTTCAGGTGCGATGCTGGATTTCTGCCCTCTGACTCCTGTATATTTAAGATCTTTGTAATCGCCATACTTCCAGCACCTCCCCGAATGTTTTCTTTATATCATCCAGACTGCTCTGCAGTTTATCAATATCGCTGTAATATAACTTTCCCTGTGAATTGCCAAGCTTTACCGCCTGATTAATATTATTTGCAATACCTGCTATGATACGGATTGCTCTTGCCCTGTCCTCAGGATAACTTGTATCTATGTTACCGCCTGTCCGGATCAATTCTCTTATATAGGCACTTGCTGTCATTCCAGTCCGATTAAGTGCCGCTTTCAGAATATCCATATCTTTTTCTGACAGTTTCACAGATACCTTATGATCTTTCCTGTCAGACTTGTATCTTCGCTTTCCATCTGCCATGCGTTTCTCCCCTTTCGTAATTCTTCAATGCTGTATCAAACCAATCTCTTTTTATCTGTACCATTGCTTTTTTCATCCTTTCTAAAAGTAGTGTTCACTGGTTTTGCAAGATGCGGAAAAGGTCGGACCTTTTCCCGAAAAAATATAAACGCCATCAGCGTTTACATAATTTTTCGTCTTGGCAGGAGCACCTGCACCCTGTATATGATATGTGGTGGTTAATATTCCACCACAATTACTGATATGGTGGCGCTTTTTGCCATCACTTTGCTGTTTTAGTGGCGTTTTACGCCACCACTTTTCCATTTTGATGGCCCTTTCCGCCACCATGACTTTTTTCTCGCTTATCTGAGTGGTGGCGCTTTTTGCCGTCACTTTACTGTTTTGGTGGCGCTTTTTGCCCCCACTTTTGCATTTTGACGGCACTTTTTGCCCCCATACTTTTTCGGCTCTGATTTGTGCGGGGGCGCTTTCTGCCCCCACTTTGTGGTTTTGGGGCGCTTTTTGCCCCCATTTTCACGTTTTGGGGGCGCTTTTTGCCCCCACACTAATGAAACTGCATCACCACATCCATAATAACGATTTCCTCTGCCATCATCCTGGTCTGTGTTCTTAGCTGTAACTGTTCTGTAAAGGAATTTGGATTTTTCGGCTTATGCTGTTTCAGCCACTTAGCTTCAATATCATCAAGCAGCTCATATGCTGTTTCATTGACTTCATCTGCTCGCTCTTCAAGCTCCCCGAACCGCACCAGACTCTTATATCTCATTGGATATTCTTCCTTGATATATTTAATCCACATTCGCCCATACTTTCCTACATCTATATCTGCCTTCTCTGTTCCTGCGACAAGCACCGGATAAAAGATTCCATCCCTTTCTTCATATGGGATGCCAAGCTTTTCAAATGTTGTCTTACTCATAATGATTACCGCCTTTCTCATCACTCTGCAGAATATCAAGCACATGCTTTAATGGAACCAGCAGTTCTTCAACATCTATACCTCTGTCTGCTTCATCTAATGTCTGTAATTCTTCCAGTATCGTATCAAGATGCACCTGTACTTTCTTTGCCACCTTCATTCCACCAACAACCCTGATTTCATGCTTCAGAAGACATTGGATGATATAATCCTGTTTTGAAAGTCCGCTGAGTGAAACCTTCACATTCAGCTCCTGTGCTTCCTCCGGTGACATACGAAACGCTACTACAACATTTCTCCATCTGTTCTTGGCATCTAGCCTTTTCTCGCTCATAATAATCTGCTCCTTCCGATATAAAATCCATTCTTTTAATTTTTGCTTCATATATCCAGCAAAACTTGTACCCGCATTATCAGACTGCCTTGTACTTATAAATGCTTATAATCTTTTCCGCAGCCGCATCCATATCAATCATAGGTGCTGTTTCCTCTGTCTGCATGATTTCTACATCATCATCCTGCTCTTCACAATCCTCAAAGCTTGCATTGACAGCATCAAGTCTGTCCGCCATTGCCACCTGCTTTGACGGAAACAGATGCGAATAACGATATGTGATATCAATGCTCTCATGACCAACCCTGTCAGCTATTGCAACTGCGGAAAACCCGAGGTCGATCAGATGTGAAATGTGCGAATGCCTTAGATCATGGATTCTGATTTTCTTCACACCGGATAATTTGCAACCACGCTCCATCTCATGATGAAGAAAGCTCTTTGTTACCAGAAAAATCCTGTCTGTTGGTGTCTGGTCATATAACATTGCAAAATATTCCTGCATTTCTTCGGCAAGGAACTTCGGCAACTTGATTGTTCTGTTGCTCTTAGGTGTTTTCGGTGTTGTAATAACATCCTGCCCCTGCAGCCGCTGATACGATTTATTTATTCTGACTGTGTTCTTTTCAAAATCAAAATCTTCCATCGCAAGTGCAAGCAACTCACCTAATCTCATTCCTGTCCAGTACAGCATTTCAAATGCATAAAATGAAACCGGCTTGTCAATCACCGCTTCTGAAAACTTTTTATATTCTTCAGTTGTCCAGAAAAGCATTTCCTTCTTTTCTTCCCTGCCCATATTTCCAGCCTGCCTTGCCGGATTTGATTTCAGATTATAAAACCTGCACGCATGATTGAATATCGCACTTAAAATGTTGTGCATTGTCTTCTTATAAGTCTGGGAATAACTCTTCCCATTCTCATTACGGAATGCAACCATCTCATTCTGCCACTTGCGTACATCTCCCGGTGTAATCTCATTCATCTTAAGATTCTTAAAATATGGAAGTATCTTTGTATCCACAATGTGTTCTTTGGTAAGCCATGTGTTGAGTTTGACATAATTTTTCACATCCTCTGTATACAGCTTCCAGAACTCTCCAAATGTCATATCCAGATTATTCTCCTGCCGTATTTTGTAATTACGCTCATAATCCAACGCTTCTCTTTTTGTTGCAAATCCTCTCTTCTTTATCTGTTTATTTTCCCCAGTCCAGTCCTTACAATAGAATTTGACAAACCAGGTGCCTGTCTTACTGTCTTTATAAGCTGGCATATTCATCATCTCCTTCTTTCCATATGCAGAAGCAGATGCCTAAACCCATATAACTTTTGCACCTGCCTCTGTCTCAATCTTCTTACCTGTTGCTTATCCTGCATCACTCATACCATAAATGCGTTCTTCAAAATATTTTCTGCTTACTTTTCCACGGATTACAATATAACCCTTCTTTTCAAGTTCACTGTTGATCTGTCTCATAAGCTTGTATGCTGCTGATCTTGAAATCCCAAGAATCTGCATCACATCTCCTACTTCTAAAAACTTTTCGTTCATGCCCTTTCACCACCTTTCTATTAAAATTTGTTTTGGCGTTTCTCCATACCAGTTCTGCTGATGTCACAACCAGCCTCCTCACCTGAGATAATCTCCTGTAATACCGCCCGCTCCTGCTCGAGGTACTCGGTCCGCTTGGGGGAGTATCTACATTCGCTCGATTCCTATGAATGTCATGGCAAATGCCTGTTAGATTTCTGTACCGCTCATTCAGTTATTTTTCAATACTATATCGTATAGATAATTGAATTGATATTATTCTATACCGTATGGTATTGAATTGTCAAGAGGTTTTTCTAATGTTCTTGTATAGAAAAACTTCCATTTTCATTTTTTCCGTGTTATACTGTCTTTAACAGTCCATCAGAGACAGATAAACGGAGGTAACTACACTATGACAATTGGTGAAAGAATAAAGAAAATACGGGTATTCCGTAAAATGACAATGGATGAACTGGGCGGTGCACTTGGATTTGAGGGCAAAAATATGTCGGTCCGCATATCCCAGTATGAAACCGGTGCACGCATTCCCGGTGAAGATATGATTCTAAAGCTTGCTGATGCATTGCACTGCAATTACAAGGCAATCTCTGATTACAGCCTTGGTGCTGCTGAGGATATCATTGAAACACTTTTCTGGCTTGAAGAAAGTGCCTCATCACTTCCTGCCCGTGGAAAAGGTACAAGATTCCCAGAGTACACAGCTCCCGGCAACCTGATTCATCTGACTGCAATGACTCCGGCAAAACCTTCCGAGGCTGCCAGACCAACTTACAATGAAGATGATTATGAAAGTGCAGGCTCACCTGTCGCATTAACTTTTGAATATGGATTGGTAAATGATTTCCTTACGGAATGGTGTGAAATGAAAACGAAATTAAATAATGGAGAGATTTCTCCAAATGAATATTTTGAGTGGAAAATAACATGGCCTCATACCAATAATAATTTATAGGAGCAAATAATATGATACGAGATATGGAATTATTACTTAATAGAGTATACGATGATGAAATAAAGTCATATTTACACGAAGCACTCAACTGCTATTCTGGAGAAGCTTATCGTGCTTGTGTGATACTGTCAATAATTGGCGGAATTCATGATTTACATAATAAACTTAAAGGATTAGCTTCAAGCAATAAAGACATTGCTGAACTCGAAGCCAATGTTTCCAAAGCCAAGGAAAATCTCATGCCTTATGAAAGACTATTAGTCGATGGATGTGCTAAATCTAATATAGATTTATTGAGTCCTTCAGAGGCAAAAGAACTGAATAGATGTTTGGATATACGTAATGACTGTGCTCACCCAAGTGGATACATATGTACCGCAGAATGTGCACGTTATGTATATTCAACAATTATTGATATCTTGGCATCTAAACCAGCACTACTGGGTCAGCAATATATAAACACCTTATATACCAGCATAATTTCTGATACTTATTTTCCGATAATTGATAAAACTGAAATTCAGATTATTGTAAATAAGCAACTTCAATTATGTAGCAAACGAATTATAATTCCTCTCGCCCAAAAACTCGTCAAAGGAATTATGAATGAAACATCTTTCACTAATAATAAAGAGTATTTCTTTGCCAATATGTCAAATACTTTAAATAATACTTTTGATAAAATATTTCAACCTTTATTATTAGATTCAAACTTTCATTCCAAATCGATGATTATTTTAGATGCAAATCCTAATATTATTAATACTCTTTCAATCGAAAATATAAAGCGCCTACTTCACATTTTTATACCATTTATCGAGCAAGATCAAGGATATAATGAACTTATACTACAAATTTTGCAAAATGATAGACTGTCAGATTCAGCATTCAACAGCAATATTATCGATTTACTCAATTACAATTATGAACAAATGACTGATAACCAAACCGAATTATGGATAACTATTGTCAGCAAAAAAATTTGTAGTCAACAACAAATTACGCAAATTAAATCTGATTACATTGAGCATGTTTTAGATAAATCAAATTTTGCTAGTCAAAAATTTCAAGAAATATTTGAATTGTGTAACAATGAATTTTTATATTCTTCATTGATAAATGATATATCTGAAAGGATTTCTGACTATGATTACACAATAAGTAATCCAGCTGTTTTACAGCTAAAACAACTAAATGAAAACTTTATAAATTCACTATCTATAAACAATATAAATAACATTATATATAGCATTTTAGCTGGTAACCAAGGCTATGGACGTGAAGTTGGTTTTTTACTCGAAAATATCTATGACAAACCATTTTATAGACGCTACATTGAAGAAACCGCTCCAACATTTAATACTAACGAACTAAACAAAATGCTAACCTACAATTTGAATGACAATACATTTATTAATTTTGTAAATATGATGACAAAAGCTTCTGAAGATTTTAATATTAAATTCATTAAAATTTCTGAAGAATATATTTCCAAGAATTCCGATGTTTACAATAGTACTGTATTAACTAATTGTATTAATGAACTCAACAATAGTAATCCTAAGCTTTAGTACCAAAATAGTACCACAAGGCAAAAAACAAGCTCGCAAATGCCCATTTTACTAGGCTTTGCGAGCTTTTGAAAATTATTCAAA
>ENA-OPBL01002234-OPBL01002234.1-human-gut-metagenome-genome-assembly--contig:-NODE-2234-length-14894-cov-2.492486_pt1 | contig 14894 bp, 20 predicted proteins | sample MGYA00241073_ERZ501461 | MGnify/ENA primary metagenome ERZ501461 (study PRJEB25962, sample SAMEA2042630) | human gut metagenome | biome: human gut; feature: human-associated habitat; material: faeces... | reverse complement strand
TATCAGGGTATCCGTCTGGATCGCCACGACGCCGGATCTGTACAAACTCCGGGACAAGGTGTGACATGAAATACTATAAAGGAAAGGTGGAAGCGGTCCGGATCCGGCAGGACTCTTCAGAACTGTATCTGATCGTTGATGATAACCTGGAGGACCTCCGCCGCCAGCGGTGCAGGGAGGTGCAGGTGGGGATCGATGACGGCCGGACGATCTCCCCGGCCCAGAGGCGGAAAGCGTATGCGACTCTCCGGGACATCGGGGACCATACGGGTTATGCCCCGGAAGAGATCAAGCAGATCATGAAGATCGAGCACATGCTGCGTGTCGGGGACCAGAAGGTGATCAGCCTGTCGGACTGTACCATGACAGACGCCAGGGAGTTTATCAATACACTGATGGAGTACGCACTGAAGGAGGGGATCATCCTCACGGAGTCGGGACTGATGCGGACAGATGACATAGACTGCTATCTGATCCAGTGCATCCGGTACCGGCGGTGCTGTATCTGTGGGAAACTGGCGGATATCCACCATGTGGATGCGATCGGCATGGGAAGGAACCGGCAGCAGGTGGATGATTCCAGCCATGAGATTGCCGCCCTGTGCCGGATGCACCATACGATATCACACCAGATGGGATGGGACCAGTTTGCGGATTCCTACCATGTGTACGGGATAAGGCGGGACCGGACGGAGGTGGACAATGAACAGAGCCATCATAAATAAACTGGTCAGGAAGGCTCCGGCCAGTCTGGAGAGCAGTTATATATTCGTAAATGATAACAGGGCGATCTGTGAAGCAGTGATCACGGTCGGATTTACGTCCCTGTATGTGTCCAGGGAAGGCAGCAGCTTTTTTACACTGGAGACCCTGTGTGATTTTATCCGTGATACGGTCAATACGGGCTCTGAGATTGAGAACTATACGTTTGTGCTGGCCTGCTTCCGGAAGCGTACCAATGACAGCCTGGAGGCTGTTCTGAAGAATAATCTGCTCCAGTATAAGTCCGGGGCCTATACCCTGTTTAAGGACAAGGAGTATCTGGCGAAGTACGACCGCCAGGGAGAGCTGGAGGAGGCGCTGAGAGCGTATGTACGGAGGTTTGAGGGCAGCGATGAGATCCTGGTGGACAAGGGGCAGTTCTGCCGGTATTCGGACAGTGGAGCTGTCCAGGGGATCATTGATATCGCCATCGTAAGATATCTGATGGAAACATACTGTATGTTTGTGTCGGGGAAGGAGCTGTACATATACCAGAATGGATGCTATGTCCTGGACCGGGATGGCATCCGGATCAAACAGGTGATCTCCGGGCTGATCCCGGACCGGTATATTACATACAGGAACCTGTCCTCGATATACAGTCTGCTCCTGGAGCAGCAGCCGCTTCAGAAGACCATGGAGGAGCTGAACTGTTATCCCGCATGGTGGATCAATTTCCAGAATGGTATGTTCGATGTGAAGGCGGGGAAGCTGCACCGGCACCGGCCGGAGTATTACTCCATTAACCAGATCCCGCATGAGCTGGACATGAAAGTCCGGGAAAATATGGAGGCAGCAGGTACCGCAACGAGAAAGTTTCTTTCCGCAGCCCTGCCGGATCCGGAGGACCAGGTCATGCTGTGGGAGTATATCGGATACTGTATGACCAGGGATACGGGGTTTCAGAAGTTTCTGATCCTCCGCGGAGACGGGGGTACAGGAAAATCCAAGGTGATCCATATGGTGGAGGAGATCGTGGGTGCGGATAACTGCAGCGGGGTCAGCCTCCAGGATCTTAATGAGCGTTTTTTCCCGTCCATGCTGTATGGGAAGCTGGTCAATGCATGCGCGGATATCAGTTCTGAGGCCATGATGCAGGTGGATAATATCAAAAAGGCCACTGGAGAGGATATCATGATCTGCGAGAAAAAGAATAAGGATCCGACTCCATTCCGGAGTTACGCCAAATTACTGTTTTCGGCCAATAAGATCCCGCTGAACCTCGATGAAAAATCCAATGCGTTTTACCGGCGCCTTCTGATCCTGTCCATGGAGCATAAGCCATCAGAGGAGGAGAAGGATCTGGAACTGTCGGACAAGCTGCATGCAGAACTGGGGTATTCGGTCTGGATGGCTGTTGGGGCCTTGAAAAAGCTGTATAAGGACGGGAAATTTGTGGAAAGTGCCGGGTGCCGGTCACAGGTTGAGGATCTGTACCGGGCAGCAGATACGGTCAAAGCGTTCGCAGACGAATGTCTTGAGCCAGCGCCGGGGAAAAGGATGGCCCGCACGATGATCTATGACAGCTATAAGGAGTACTGCGACAGCTATGGGCGTAAACCGCACAGCCCTATGATCTTCTACCGGTCCCTGGCAGAAAAGGGATATGCAGAGGGACGGGGGAAGGATGGGCGCTTTTTTAAGGACATTGCCCTGAGGGACGATGGATTTGTATCGGTGGACTAAGCATAGGGTGACAGGTAGGTGACAGGAAAGTGACAGGTTTTATGACAGGTTTAAGAAAATGGGGATGGTCAGAAAAGCCAGTATTTATGCGGGCTGGAGGGATATCCGGAGAAAAAGGTGACAGAAATGACAGGTTTTTCCAAACTCTTTTCACGTGCGTGCGTGTATCTCTGATTTATATTTACCTGTCATTTCTGTCACTATAAAGAAAAAAGAGTAGAAAAGCCAGGAAATACAAGGAAAAATGGATGACAGGTTTTTAAAGGGACCTGTCACCCTCCAGTCATAAAGCTGTCACCAGGAAGGAGAAGAGGATGAATACAGTGATACTGATGGGAAGGCTTACAAGGGATCCGGAGGTCCGTTATACCCAGGGAGAGAAGTCCATGGCTGTGGCCAGATATACACTGGCGGTTGACCGGAGGAGGGCCGCGGATTCTGGAGGACAGAACACAGATTTTATAAGCTGTGTGGCCTTTGACCGGGCCGGGGAGTTTGCGGAGAAATACTTCCGCCAGGGCCAGAGGGTGCTGGTCCGGGGCAGGATCCAGACCGGAAGCTATGTGAACCGGGATGGCCAGAAGATCTATACGACGGATGTGGTCATCCTGGAACAGGAGTTTGCAGACAGCCGAAGGGACGGAGGAGGAGTTAAACATTTGAAGCCGGCTATCCGGTTTCATGACGGGTTTATGAATATACCAGACGGTGTTGAGGATGACGGGCTGCCGTTCTGATCGGGCAGAACGCATTCAGGATCCTGGGAGCAGGCAGAAGGAGCATGGGGAATGAAAAATAAAAACGGAGCCAGGATATGGCTGTGCAGCATCTGCGGAAAGGAGATCACAGGAGATCATGTGGAGATCCGGAGCCGCGGGGGAAAAGAAAGGCATATCCACTATGAATGCATGAGGACGGGAAGATCGGCACAGGAAAAATCTGGAAAATAAACTGGAGGAGGAAGCTGATCCGCGGTAAAAGGGTGGCCACCCGGCGAATGGATTATGCTGGATGAAAGACAGAGAAGACTGGTGGAAGATAATATGGGACTGGCCTGGTATACGGCCCGGATGAGCAGCGTTCCGATGGAGATGGAGGAGAAGATATCCCTGTGCTATCTGGGACTGGTGCTGGCGGCAGGGAGTTTTGACCCGGACCGGGGGATCCGGTTTGCGACCTTTGCAGTCCCGGTCATGCAGAATAAGATCTTACAGGGACTTAAACGGGAGAAGAAACACTTTGGTGTAATATCCCTTGAGCAGCCTGCCGGAAAGGAGAATGGAGGAACACTGGCCGATCTGGTGCCGGATCCGGGGAATTCCTTCCGGGATCTGGAAGAGCTCCTGGATTTCCAGGATGCGGTTAAAAGGACCGGGAGGGAGCTGTCCGGAAAGCAGCTCCGGCTGTACCAGGAACTGCTCCAGAACCCGGGACTGGCACAGAGGGAATACGGGGAAAGGATTGGGTGCAGCCAGTCCCTGGTATCAAGATGGATGAAGGAGATAAGACAAAAACTGTGTTTGTAAAGCCGGAGGAAGGAGAAGGAAGAGGATGAAGGTAAGAATATCGATTCCAGGCGCGTATATGGTGAAGGATATGCCTGAGGACAAGGCATGGGAGACTTTCGGGAAACTGGCAGAGATGATACTGATTATCAGCCGGAAGGATAAAAAAGAGGAAGGTGGAGTGGGTCTGGATACCACTTCATCGGATACGGATCCGCAGGTATCTGTCCGGGTATCTGGAATGGAGATCCATGAAACAAAAGGGGATGCAGATGAGGCCGCCATGGACACTCCGGAAAGCCGGACGGGGCAGAAATATAAGGGATTCATGTACATTCGATGCCCAGAATGCGGGAAAGAGAAGAGTTTTTTTACCAGACAGGAAACAGATCATTATCATTGTGATGCCTGTGGAGCCCGTCGGATTTTTGAAAAGCCCTTGAGGGAGCTGAGGCTGGAATGTGAGTGTGGGACAAGGCTGCGATATTTTACAAATCTGGAAGAACCTCTGTTTGATATTAACTGCTTCAGATGCGGATCTCCGGTGACTGTCTCGTGGAATGGGAAAAAGAAGATGTATATGACGGTTTAGAGGAGGTGCAGATGGAAGAGGAAGAAAAAACAGGTATAGAGCTGGTGCAGACACCTGCGTATTATCCGGATGTGGGATTGGAGCAGGCGGACCAGAGCATCAAGGCCTGTCTGCTGGATGCCGGAAGGAATGTGATCGCTGTCGGATATTACCTCAAGGTGATCCGGGACCGGGAGCTTTTCCGAGATGCGGGATACAGGAACATATGGGAGTATGCCTGGGGAGAATACGGATTCAGCAAATCAACAGCGCATCGGTACATGGCACGGAATGACCGATTTTCGGTCGGCGGGAACAGCCCGGTCATGGCAGAGGAGTACCGGGAGTACAGCAGAGCCCAGCTCCAGGAGATGCTGTCCCTGGACGCAGAGCAGATGGAGCAGGTGACGCCGGAGATGACTGTGCGGGAGATCCGGGAGTTAAAACGGCCAAAAGAGATCCCGTATTATGAGATCCCGGGACAGCTCTCCATGGGAGAGGTAAGCCTGGAGGATTTCCTGGGAGCGGCGGAAGAGCCAGCAACCGTGAAGGATCCGGAGATTCCGAACTGTTCGGAATGCAGCAGTTCAGAGAGCCACACGATCCGGCCAGAAGATTTTTTCCAGAAAGAAAACAATCAGATGGCAGCCTGCCGGGAAGACAGCGGCAGTACAAAAGAACCGGAAGATTCCTATACCTGCCTGTATGGACTGAGTATACCATGCCCGGCATATCCGGCAGATTGCTGCCAGAGCGGGGAACTGTGCTGCGAGGACTGTCTGGAAGATCCATGTGAGTTCAGATGCCCAGCGGCCAAAAGACCATACTGCCTGGGGGAGCCTGGGGAAAGCGTTGCGATGTCGCAACAGGAGCTTGCTGCGGAAACGCAGCAGAAAGAGGCGGGTTGCTGCGAAAACTGCAGCGGAGGATTATCAGCATATGGCACTCCGGCCAGGATATATCCGGCAGACAGTCTGATTGCGACTGCAGGTTGTGAGGGCGGCCATGATTGTTTCTCCTGTTCCGCGGAGTGCGGGATCCGGAAGAAAGACCGGTGGTGCGTGGAAGCTCCCTGCGGAAATCCATTTCCCTGTGAGATCCTTCCGTATCTGGAGAAAATCCGGGAACAGGTAGGGGATACTTGCGAGTTTTTGAACCATGATCTGGCCTATCACAGGGCCGGAGATGGGGAGCCGGATCCATGCTGCAAGCACTGCAAAGAGCCATGCGGGTACATATGCGGGCGGGCCATGAAAGCCCTGGATACCGGGGATAAGGCAGCGGAGAGCCTGGAGGAGCCGTCAGAAGAGTCAGTAACCGTAGAGGCCAGGGAGCCGGATCCGGAGGAACCAACTGCCAGTGATAGGGATTTGCTCTGGGGGATGCTGGAAAAGGAACAGAGCTTCCTGGAGGAGATGCTGGTAATCGATCAGACAGATCCTCTTCCGGATAACATGGTCAGAAAGAAAAAGCTGTTGGTCGGGGCCCTGGCCGGGATGCTGTGTGATTTGGAAGGCGTGGAAGAAGGGGAAACGGAGCAGCCGGAACTTCCGAAGCTGAAAAATAACGACCAAAGGAAAGAGTGGCTCCAGAATTACCAGGAATGGGGCATCTGGTACATAGATGACCATATCGGATGCCGGTATTACAAGTATGATTTTGACAAAGGGGCCAGGCTCATCGTGGAGGAGTATGATGAACGGAACGAATTTACCGGTGATGCGTATGTATCCGCCTATTATCATCTGGTGGGCGGCCCGGAACCGCCGAAACATCCCATGTATGGAGCCCGCAAATGGGCCTGGCATGAAAAATACAACCGGTATCCGGACAGCATGACGGAGCTGATCGAATTCCTAAAGGCTGTTCAAAAAGGCGAGGAATAGGAGGGGAAACCATTGGAAATCCGGAGTATTGCAGAAGCGAAAAAGAAGATTAAGATCGGGTCAAAGGTCACAATAATGACCCAAAAGGCATGTGCAAAGGATTCTTTCGTGGCAATCAAGACCGGGATCCCGAGACAAGCGATTGTTATTGGCATTTATGAGTATTTTGTCCATGTACAGCTTGAGAGTGGGGTATGCGAGAGCGTACTGTGGGCGGATTTAATCAACGCCAGTGAGGAGGATAAGCGATGATCAAAGACAGCGGAGACCGTACAAAATTTGGGACCGGAGCTGTCCGGGACATGCATGTGGACAAGGGGATACCTACACACTCGTTTCTGGATTCCGCAGCCAGGCATATCGCAAAGTATATGGACGGATGGAAGGACGAGCCACATCTCCGGGCTGCCGCCTGGAACCTTTTATGGGCAATCCAGATGGAGATCAAACCCCCGGAGCTGGTAGACACGCCGTGGAGAGAGGAGGAAGAGCGATGAGAAATAAAGAGGGATACCAGGATCCGACCGCGGGCAGAGCGATCCGGGAGGCCGACCGGCCGCCGGAGAATGTGGTCATGTTCCGGCGGATGATCAAGTCGATGTGCACGATCTTCCATCTCCGGATCCTGGGGAAAATTACAGTGGTGGATGAGAAAGGACGGCGGTGGTGATGACGAGAGCGGAGAGGCAGCAGGAGGATTAGGCGGAAAGGTGGTGATGCCGATGGGGATTAAGATTACCAGGAAGCTTCTGGACAGTTACCGGAAGATGAAGCGGGAGATTCCGACTCTGGCAGCAGAACTCGCAGAAATGAAACAGGGAGATAATGGCCTTTGTAACAGTACTATTTTAGATTACCGCACAGGGGAGCCCAGGCCGCAGTCAGTGGTAGGTTTTAATCAAGACCTATATGACAGGAGGCAAAAGATACTGGACGAGAAAAAAGCCAGGTGCGAAGCTGTTGAGAAGTGGGTCAATGCCATTGAGGATGGGCAGACGCGGTGCGTGTTTAAGATGTTCTATTTGGATGGGATGACATGGGATCGGATTGCGGTTAAGATAGGATATTCCAATAGTCCGGACTATCCGCGGCTATATATTCGGGATCGATATCTAAAGGAACATGGGATTTTCTAAAAAATATCGACTATATCGGAAATATCGTGTTACAGTATACTAGAAGCCAAAGGCACACAGGCCGGCGGCTCCTACCCCCGTTCCAGCCGGGTGTCACAGCCTGGCTGGGGAATTCGGAACATCTTCCCGGACGGGAGGAAGCGTGAGCCGTAAAACCGAGCCGCAGGTTCGAGCCCTGATGTTCCGATGTTATCACAATCTCCTATTCAATATATCCTGGGTGGTCATCGTGCCACCTGGGGAACTTTAACTCTGCGGGATAGAGCAGCCAGGAAGCTCGCCGGGCCTATAACCACCCGGAGGCCGGTGGTTCAAATCCATCTCCCGCGATTTTTTCCTCATTATTCTTTTTCTGTTTAGACCTTTTAGAAGTTTTTTCACGTTTCGTTTTGACTATCAGGCAGATGGCAGTGCCGATTGCGAGAAATGCTTCTGAAGGGTCTTTTATTGTTTCACTTACCGATTCATTCAATGAGACATCCTTGAAAGAAAATATCTTTTCAGAGTAGAATGGAAAAGCAACTTGACATATGGTAAACCCTATGATATAATAAGAGCATAAGGAGGTGGGATACAGATGAGAGGCGAAAGCCGGAAAAAGAAAAAGTCCAATAGCAAAATCAAAGCTTGGCTGGCTGAATTGCTAAAGGACTTGATCGTAGCGGTAACCGCTGCGATAGTTGCAAAGCTACTTGAGTAGCGGAGAGGGGCGAAAGCCCTTCTCTTAACTATAGTATAACATACTCATCTGTAAAAAACAATATGAAGGATCTGATAAGACTTGCACTGATTTTTCTTGCCGCGATTTATCTTGGAAAAGCGGTATACTGTTCATTACGGCTTCTCGGGGAAGTCTGGAAGGAGCGTAGATCATGCCAGTAGGAAATCCAAAACCACAGACAATAGCGTCTGAAAGGTACCAGAAAAAAGCGGGGTACATTTCAAAGGCCTTTAAACTCAAACGCGAGGTGGCGGAATCCTTTGCTGAGGCCTGTGAGAAGGCCGGAGTAAGCCAGGCCGGACAGATTACAAAGATGATGAAAGAATTTGTTGAGGAAGTAAACCAGAATTAATAAGGCTCTTTGGGCACCTATCACACAGCGGATAGGTGCTTTTTATATGGCTGCTGATAGAAAAACAGGCAGAAAAAGGGAATTTATCGGCTTCGGGAAGGCGTAAGGTACTACCAGACCCCCGGCCCCCGTGCGGGGCGTGGAAGGCCCGGCATTTTTGGCTTTCCGGAACATTTTTTCAGGGCACTTCCTTCCTCTTTCTGGGGGCCGGACAGGAGGCGTAGAAAGATGATTGTTAATCAGAAGCAGCTGGCGGAATGCCTGGGCATCAGCTCCAGGAGAGTGCGCCAGTTAAGGGAAGAAGGGCTGTTTAAGCTGACCCAGGAAGGGAAAGGATACAACCTGGAAAAAAGCATCCAGGAATACATTGAGTACAAAGTAAATGCGGAAACGGGACGCCGGGCATCTATATCGAAAGAGGAGGTGCAGGCAGAGCATGAGGAAGTCAAGAAGCAGATCTCTCTTCTGAAGCTCCGACGGCTTCGACGGGAGCTTCATGAGGCGTCCGATGTGGAAGCGTTTTTGACAGATATGCTGCTCCGGTTTAAGAACCGGCTTTTGTCGGTGCCTTCCAGGCTGGCCATGCAGATTGCCGGGGAATCTGATATCAACGAAATCATACAGATCATTAAAAAGGAACTGGGAGCGGTGCTGGAAGAACTTTCAGAGTATGATCCGGATGAAATTGACGGCGGCTCGGCCGGAGAGGACTATGATCCGGAGGAGGATGATCTGGAAGGGGAGGAGGGAGAGGACGGCGAATAAAGGAGGGGTGCCAGGGTGACGCAGAGAAGCAGGAACAGAAAGAAAACGGGACAGCTTTTCCGCCGGACCATAAAGAAGGCCCTGGCTATCCAGGATGAGATCACAGTTAGCCAGTGGGCGGAACGTTACCGGGTATTGGATGAGAGCAGCAATCTGTCCGGAAAATGGTCCAATGCGGTCACACCGTATCTGGTGGGGATCATGGATGCATTCAATGATCCCAGGATCCGGGAAATTTATCTGTGCAAAGGTTCCCAGCTGGGAGGAACAGAGGCTCTTATCAATATGCTAGGGTATATTATCTGTGAGGAGCCGGGACCGGCACTGATCGTATATCCGTCCGATGACCTGGCAAAGGCTGTTTCCAATGATAAGCTGAAACCGGCGTTCCGCCTGGTTCCGGAGATCCGGAAACAGTTCAGCGAAACAAGATCGAAAGAGCTGCGGCTTAAATTTAAGTCCATGAACATTAATATTACCGGAGCCGGGTCGCCTTCAAAACTGGCATCCAGGGCAATCCGGTATCTTTTTTTTGATGAGATCGACAAAATGGGCGGGGCCAGCAAAAAGGAGGCATCCCCTTACAGCCTGGCCATGGAACGAATCAAAACGTTTAAGACCCAGAGTAAGGTGTATGCCTGTTCAACACCCACCTTAAAGACCAATTATATCTGGCAGCTTCATGACAGCGCTGATGAGGTTCGGGAGTATTTTGTTCCATGTCCGCACTGTGAGGCCATGATCCGGCTGGAGTTTAAACATATTCTTTACGACAAGGATCCGGAAAAGGACATGTCTCCTTATGAACGGGCACAGACATCCTCCTATGTGTGTCCGGAATGCGGCTGCGAGATCCTGGACAAGGATAAGCCACGGATGCTGCGGAAGGGGGAATGGCAGGCTGTCAAAAAACGGGGAGTCGGGAACCCGAAAACCGTGGGATTTCGGATCAGCTCTCTGTACAGTGTATTTGTAACATGGGCGGATGTAGCGGAAGAGTTTCTGAAATCGAAGGATGATCCGGAAATGCTCCAGAACTTTGCCAACAGCTGGCTGGCCGAACCCTGGGAAGATACGAAACTGAAGACAACCGAAGATCTTGTGAAAGAACGGCAGACGGAGTATGAGGAATCTGAGGTGCCGGACTGGGCTGTGGAACTGACCGGTGGCATCGACGTCCAGGAAACCAGTGTATACTGGGTGATCCGGGCCTGGGGTGAACACTGGACCAGCCAGCTGGTTGCCAGAGGACAGGCCGTGAACCTGTGGGAGGTGGACGGGATCATGAATCTGAATTATCAGAAACGGGATGGGACGCAGATGGCTCCCAGCCTGGTCCTGGTAGACTCCGGAGACCAGACGGATATGGTGTATGACTTCTGTGTGGATACTGCCGAGTATACATTGCCCAGTAAGGGCGCGAGTAAAAAGCTGGAGACTGATTATAAGATCAGCACCATCAATAAGGCCGGTTCCAGGGCTACGGGGCATCCGCTTGTCATGGTGGATACTTCCAAATATAAGGACCGTATCGCGGCCCGTATGGCCAGGAAAAACGGAAATGGTGCCTGGATGGTATTCCGGGGAATTGACGATGAGTATGCTGCCCAGGTCACTGCAGAACACAAGATTAATGAACGTCAGGCAAATGGAAAGATTGTCCAGAAGTGGGTTCCCAAAGGCAGCCATAAGGATAACCATTACCTGGATGCGGAGGTATATGCTATGGCGGCGGATATCCGCGGGGCGAGGACCTGGCATCTGGACAAATATGAGCCGTCGGAGGCTCCTAAAAAATCCCGGTCTGGCTCTGAGGCGAAGGAAGAGCAGTGGATCCGGGAAAATGAACTGGAGGGATGGATATAAGATGGCAGAACAGAATGGTACAGTAAGAGAGCAGTTAGAAAATATCAATGAGGCAATTTACAACATCCTGGCGGGTGGCCAGAGCTATAAGATCGGATCCAGGTCCCTGACCAGGGCAGATCTGGCCACGCTGATCGCAGAGAGGAACCGGCTGGAGTCCCAGCTGGATGGCGGCGGCTCTTTACTTGCGGGAGCATATGCCGCAGATTTCGGTCCGGATAACAGGAGGTAGCCATGAATATCATTGACAGTATTGCCGGATACATAAGTCCACGGTGGGGTGCACTGCGTGCTGAATGGCGGAATACGCTGGAGGCATACAGGGGAAATTATGACGCCGGGGCGGATGGAAGGCTTCAGAGCCAGTGGAATATCCAGAACCTATCCGGGGAAATGACGGACCGGTATGACCGGGACCGGGTCCGGGCCAGGGCGCGGGACCTGGAAAGAAATTCAGATACCATGAATTCGGTCGTCCGGGCATTCCGCCGCAATATGATTGGGAGCGGCATCCATATACGGGTGACAACCGGGGATGCGGATATCAACGAAACGCTGGAGAAAATGTGGAAAAAGTGGTGCAAACGGTTTAACTGTGATGTGACTGGCCAGCAGTCCTTCACCCAGATCGTCCGGATGTGTATCCAGAGAAAGATCGTGGATGGCGGGATCCTGGTCGTGAAGCGGTATACGAACCAGGGAAGCCTTCCCCTTCAGCTCCAGATTTTAGAGGTGGATGAGCTGGATATTTCCCAGCTTGCGCCAAAGAAGAAAGGGAACCGGGTTGTAGGCGGAATTGAATATAACCGGTGGAACCGACCGGAGGGGTACTGGATCCGGCAGTATTCCATTGACGGATACACCCAGACAGAGCCGGTTTACATCGAGGCTAAGAATGTGGTTTTTTATTTTTCCAAGAAGCGGCCATCCCAGATCCGGGAGATTTCGGATCTCAGCCCGTCCCTTACCAGGATCAAGGATATGAACGAGTTCATGCATGCGGTGACACTGAAGGAAAAGATCGCAGCCTGTCTGGCAGTCTTTATCAAACGGATTGCTTCAATGGGAGGGCCAGGCCGCGGGTCACATAAGGCGGGGCCTGATGCCACGTATGCGGGAAAACGGGTGGTCCCGGGAATGATCATGGAGCTGAATGCCGGAGACGAGGCACAGATGCTGAATCCGGCCGGACAGGGGACAGACGCCACATCATTTATAAAGACACTGCAGCGGATGGTATCATCCTCCAATGGCCTGTCTTATGAATCCACATCCCGGGATATGTCTGAAACAAATTATGCGTCAGCAAGGCAGTCTATGATTGAAGATGATCTGACGTATGGAGAGGAAAGGGAGATTTTGGTTGAAAATTTTCTGGACGAGATCTATGAGTCGTTTGTGATCTCCTGCTGGCTGAAGGGTGTGATCCAGGCGGCAGATTTCTGGGAAAACCTGGAACGGTATCTGTCCCATGAATGGGTGGTGATCCCCAGACGATGGATCGACCCATATAAGGAGGCCAGCGCCAACAGCGTGGCATTAAAGACTGGGCAGAAAACATTCCAGCAGTCCTGTACGGAGAATGGCCGGGACTGGAAACAGGTAATTGATGAAATGGCAGACGCCAGGGATTACGCCAATGACCGGGGAATCGACCTTATGGCCATGATCTCCGGCCGGGATCCCGGCAGCAGTGAAATGGAGGAGAGTTATGGGCAGAGCGCAGATCAGGGAAAGGCCTATGCGGAAGAATCCGAAGGGAGAGAATGATTTTCTTCCAGTCCGGTTTATGGATGCGGGAATCCGCTCCATGGAGGGCGAGGGAAATGAAAGAAGGTTTGAATTGTCCTTTTCTTCTGAGGAACCGTATGGCCGGTGGTTCGGGTCCGAGATCCTGGACCATACGGAGGGGTGCATGGATCTGGAACGGTTAAACTCCATCGGAGTCCTTTTATTTAACCATGACACAGACCGGGTACTGGGAAAGGTGGAAAAGGCCTGGAATCAGGAGAAACGGGGAATGGCCGTGGTGGAGTTTGACGATGATGAAGCTGCGGAAACGATCCGGAAGAAGGTGGCCGGGGGAACCTTAAAGGGAGTTTCGGTCCGGTATAGCGTGGATACCTGGGAGGAGGTCATGGCGGGAAAGAAATCCTCTGACGGACGGTTTACGGGTCCCTGTTACATTGCTAAAAAATGGACGCCGCTGGAAATCAGCATCGTATCCGTACCGGCGGATCCGACGGTCGGTGTGGGGAGGGATTTTGCAGGTGAGAACGGAGCCACAGGCTCTGGGCTGGACGTTTTTGAACGGATGGTTCGGGTGAACGAGAACCGGATACGGAGAAATTAAAGAAAAATGTGTAATAAATGTGTATCATCCGCTTGACTAGTGTGTAATAAGTGTGTATAATGGGATTGTAAGGAGGTAGATAGATGAAACGAAGAGACCTGATTAAAAAGCTGGAAGAAGCGGGATTTCGTTTCAAGGAGCATGGAGGAAATCACGATACCTATAAAAGGGGAAGTGATACGGAACAGGTTCCACGACACACAGAAATAAACGAGATCACAGCAAAGCGGATACTGAAAAAATGGGGATTGGATTAATCCCCTGTATCCTTTTGCCGGATGACAGGAGGTAGATATAATGAAACGGGCATTTCCAACGTTTATTACACAGGTAGGAAAGGACTTTCTGGTCTATGTGCCGGATCTGGATCTTTATACGGAGGGAAACAGCCTGACAGATGCCATTGAAATGGCGAGGGATGCCATTGGATTAAAGGGAATTGATCTGGAGGATGATGGAAAGGCAGTCCCAGAAGCCTCTTCATACGAAGAGGCGTTCCGGAAAGCAGGGGAAGATACGGAAGATCTGGATTACCGAACAGGTATCGTAACGATGGTAGACGTTGATTTTACTGCTTACCGGAGCCGTATGGATAACAGAATGGTCCGCAGGAATGTAACTTTGCCCAACTGGCTTAATCTGGAGGCAGAGAGGCTTCATCTGAATGTCTCCAGGGTATTACAGGAAGCTCTTGCTGAGAGAGTGGGAGAAGCTGGCCGGTAATTTTTTAAAACAGAATAACAGTAAGCAGAACAAAGGAGCGTCCTTCATGCGAGGGACGTTCTTTTTATACTCAAAATCAGACAGAAGGGGGGGAAGAGCATGAATAATATGGAACAGGCCATGAGGAAAGCCGTTGCGGCGCTTACGGGTAAAAAAGAACCGGAGGTTCCGCCAGGATCCATGGAACAGATCTGTGAATTTCTCGCAGAGCACTACAAAGCGCCGTCGGGTCCGGCGTTTACCCAGGTCCAGGCCCCGGCAGCAGCCGTCGGTGAGACGCCGACGAAAGCCGAGTATGACGCCCTGGTGCAGAAGCTGAAGGACGCGGGAATCTTTAAATAATGATAAAAGCAGATACCGGAGAACATCCGGGGAAGGAGAATGGAATGACAGTACAGGAAATGATTGCAAGACAGAGGCAGATCACTGACCAGGCGCGGAGCGAGGGCCGGGATCTGACGGAAGCGGAAAAGGCGGAGTTTGACAGACTCCAGGGACAGATCGATGCCGGAGACGGAAACCGTGGCGCGGCCACAGGCGGACAGGAACCTCCGGCATCTGCTCCCGG
>ENA-OPBL01002192-OPBL01002192.1-human-gut-metagenome-genome-assembly--contig:-NODE-2192-length-15050-cov-2.847082_pt1 | contig 15050 bp, 13 predicted proteins | sample MGYA00241073_ERZ501461 | MGnify/ENA primary metagenome ERZ501461 (study PRJEB25962, sample SAMEA2042630) | human gut metagenome | biome: human gut; feature: human-associated habitat; material: faeces... | reverse complement strand
CTCGCCGCCCAGACGGATGTCGGTACCGCGGCCGGCCATGTTGGTGGCGATGGTGACGGCGCCGAGGCGCCCGGCCTGGGCCACGATATGCGCCTCGCGCTCGTGGTGCTTGGCGTTCAGCGTCTCGTGCTTGATGCCGCGCTTGTCGAGCAGGCGCGAGAGCTTCTCGGAGCTTTCGATGGAGACGGTGCCCACCAGGACCGGTTGGCCCTTGGCGTGACGTCGCTCGACGTCGTCGGCAACGGCGTTGTACTTGGCCTGGACGGTGCGGTACACCAGGTCCTCGTGGTCAACACGCTGCACGGGCTTGTTGGGGGGGATGACTTCGACGGGCAGCTTGTAGATCTCGCGGAACTCGGCATCCTCGGTAAGTGCCGTGCCGGTCATGCCGGAGAGCTTGTCATACAGACGGAAGTAGTTCTGCAGGGTGATGGTGGCCAGGGTCTGGTTCTCCTCGCGTACGAGCACGCCCTCTTTGGCCTCGATGGCCTGGTGCAGGCCCTCAGAATAGCGGCGGCCTTCCATAATGCGGCCGGTGAACTCGTCGACGATCTTGACCTCGCCGTTGGTGACCACGTACTGCTTATCGCGGTGGAACATGTACTGGGCCTTCAGCGCCTGCTGCAGGTGGTTGACCAGCTGGCCGGAGAGATCGGCATAGATGTCATCGATACCCAGGCGGCGCTCGATTTTCTTAAGGCCGCGCTCGGTGGCGGCAATGGTGTGCTTGGCCTCGTCCATGACATAGTCGCCCGTGGGCTCCACGTCCTCGGTAGCGGTGAGCATGTCGTGCGACACGTCCTCGCCGCGCTCAAGGCCACGCACGGCACGCGCGAAGTCCTTGTAGGTACTGGCGGACTTGGTGCCAGCGCCCGAGATGATGAGCGGCGTTCTGGCCTCATCGATCAGGATGGAGTCAACCTCGTCGACGATGGCGTAGTTGTGGCCGCGCTGCACGCGCTGCTCGGGACGGGTAACCATGTTGTCGCGCAGGTAATCAAAGCCGAACTCGGAGTTGGTACCGTAGGTGACGTCGGCCTGGTAGGCCGGGCGCTTGAGCTCGAGCGGCATGTTGTTCTGGAGCAGACCGACGGTCATGCCCAGGTACTTATAGATGCGGCCCATCCACTCGGAGTCACGCTTGGCAAGGTAATCATTGACAGTAACGACGTGCACGCCCTTGCCGGCAATAGCGTTGAGATAGCCGGCCAACGTGGAGACGAGGGTCTTACCTTCGCCGGTCTTCATCTCGGCGATGTGGCCCTCGTGCAGTGCCATGGCGCCAATGAGCTGCACGTCAAAGTGGCGCATACCCATGGTGCGCTTGGAAGCCTCACGCACGGTGGCAAAGGCCTCGGGGAGCATGTCGTCGAGCGACTCGCCGTTGGCGTAACGCTCGCGGAACTTATCGGTCTGGCCGCGAAGCTCCTCCTCGGTCATCTTCTCAAACTGGGGCTCAAGACCGTTGATCTGGTCGACGATCTTGTAGTAGCGCTTAAGGTCCTTATCGGATCCAAAGGACAGCAGCTTTGACATGAATCCCATGTGGTTTTCCTTTTTGGCCATCGCCCACGCCGTGCAGCTGCGGGCGAGTTAAACACAGATGATTGTACTTTAGCCAAACAAGGCGCGGCCTATACGGTCGACCTCGACCGCCACGTAATAACTACGACCAACCTGCCACAATGGGACAGGTTAATTTTGGCAGGTTTTATCTGGGCAAACGCTGCCTCTCTGCCATTTGGTGCAATGGGGGCAGGTTGGTTTGCACCAATAAAAAGAAAAGGGCCGCGCACCCAAACGGATGCACGGCCCTTATGCCATGAATGCGAGTGATTCCGCGGCGAGCTATTTACTCAGCAGCCTCGGTGGTCTCGGCCTCGGCAGCGGCCTCCTCGACGGGAGCCTCTGCGGGAGCCTCGGCGGCCTGCTTGGCAGCCTCCTCGGCAAACTTAGCGGCACGCTTAGCCTTCTCGGCAGCCTTAGCCTCAGCGGCGGCCTTGCGGGCGGCCTCGGCCTCAGCAGCCTTGGCGGCCTTGGCAGCCTTGGCCTCCTCAGCCTTCTTGAGCTGGGCGGCAGCGGCGCCACCGAACTTGTCGGCGAAGCGCTGGACGCGTCCACCGGTGTCGACGAACTTCTGCTGGCCGGTGTAGAACGGGTGGGACTCGTTGCAAAGCTCAACCTTCATCTCGGACACGGTAGCGTGCGTCTTGAAGGTGTTGCCGCAGGAGCACGTCACCGTGCACTCGACATACTGGGGATGGATACCCTGCTTCATGGTAGGACTCCTTATTGGTCAGGCGCTGGTTACCGATCAGCGCATAAGGCGTCTTGGTTTCCGACCAAGACAACAAACTTGGCTATGGTACCACGGCGCCGCACGTCCCACAAAAGGTTCACGGTCTTTTCGGCACAACACGAGCCGTTCCCGGGCTCAAGAAAACGGCAAGCACTCGGACTACGAGGAGAGGTTCTTCCTGATAGGGATGAACTAAAGCAAAGGAAAAATGACCCACGGATTACCGACAAATGGTCCCATGAATTACCTTCAAAACGACCCACGCACTTGTAGAACGTTGCAAATTTCAACGTTCTGGAATCGTGGGTGCTGACGGTTTGCCATTGCGAGAGGCATGGCGGCTCGACCATCAGGATAATCTCGGCGAGAAAATCGACGAGGACAGAGGGACGGCAGTATTGGAGCTATCGAAATGAATGGCAAGGACGAGATTATGGAGACGCCCACCGAGGTCGATTTCTCCAACAGCGCCCCGAACCCCTACATCGGGAAGGCGCGCCGCCGCGTCACCATAAACATCGACGGCTAGAACATCGACTACTTCAAGGCGGAGTCCGCCCGTACAGTGGTGCCGTATCAAGTCATCATCAGCATGTACCTGGCCGAGTGCCGCGAGCGGAGGAAGCATCTGACGTTCGCGAAGTGCAGTGGTGAGCATTCCCGCTTGGGCCGTAAAAGGAAGAGGGGACTGGCAAGGCCAGTCCCCTCTTCTCTCATGACACTCGATTTGCATTTACGGCACGACGAAAGCCGGGCCGCTGGTTACCTTGTCAAATTCGAGCACCGACGTTCCGGTGTTCAAATAAAGGCTTCCTTGGTTTCCGTCTGCGGAGGCGTAAGCCAGGTGGACAAATCCGTAATCATCTCCTGATTGGTCGGCCAACATGAAGATGTTCGGATCGCCGGTTGTCTCAAATGAACCGTCGGTCACATTTCCATTGCTGTCGACGATTTGCCACCTGTTTTCGTCTTCCCCAAGGAAGGAGAGCTGGGTTAAGCCGGTCTCGTGGTCTCGGTACACTCCGTCTAGGCGGAACCCTTCGGAAATGCCATGTTTCAAGGTGTTCGCATCTTTTATGGATACGGCAGAGACTACGATTGCGGCTATCGCGACCAATAACGCCAGCGCAATGGGTATTTTGGCGGAGCCGGTCTTCATGTCATTCACCTCCTTCGTATGTATCGAGGTATTCCTGCTTGAGCGCTTGCAAGGACGTCTCGATCTTTTCCACGAGTGCGCCAGCCTCGATGAAGACGAACGAGTTGGTGAGGTCTGCCAGGTCGTCGAGTAGATGGTTTGACTACCCGCCCTCTTCGTAGAGTCGCCGATACGCGCTTAGCGCACCCTCGGCGCGTCCGGCAGGCCTTGCGAAATGGGATCCGGGAGACTTTGGCGCAGCATCATCTTGCGGAATGTTTCTAATGAGCCTCCCATCCTTCAAAAACAGAATCTCATCGCACAGCCTATCGACCGAATCCAAGATGTGGGATGACATGATGATGCACGTACCAGAATCGGCCAGCTTCCTGAGAATCCCGGAATGCAAGTCCACCCTGCTGGGGTCGAGCGCGTTCATGGGCTCATCCAATAGGAGGTACCGCGCACCCGTCGCATACGCAATCGCCAAGGTAAGCTGCTGCTTCATACCCTGGCTCAGAGTACGGACCCTCATCTTCGCGAACTCGCCTATCTGCGCTTGCTCCACTATCTCTTCGATATCGCGAGCATGCGGCCACATATCGCAAACCATCTTGAGGTGATCTTCCGCACGCAATCCGGGATACAGCAGCGTCCCCTCACCGGGTGCATAAAAGATCATGGAACGGATCTCTCTCGCACCCGCACCCTGCACCTCGTCCAGAACGATGCTCCCGTCCACGCGAGGACCCGGCAAACCTGCAATCGCCCGCAGCAACGTCGTCTTTCCATGCCCGTTTGGAGCGACGAGACCGTAGACCGTACCCGGGGCAAACTCAGCGTCCACCGAATCTACGAGCACCTTCTTTCCATAAGAGATCGTCAGCGCTTGAAGGCCAATCATCGAGACCGTCTCCTTTCGATCTTTGGAACACCCAGGCGCGCCACCAACGGAGATACGGCGCCCAAGACCACCAGCAGGGCGCCCGACGCGCCGACGACGTCTCCAAAAGGCATCGCGTTCGTCCCTCGTCCAAGGAACCCAATCGTCCCCACCTGGGAAGCGGGATCAAACGAAGCGAATGGAGCCAGCAGCGCGGCGCCCGTGCCCGCGCTTTCAACATGGGCACTCAACGAACCCAACGCCAAGAGAACCGCGCAAACCACTCCAGCGACAACGGGGTTGCGGCTAATCGCTGCTGCCAACGCAGCGGCGACGGAAATCACGCCGTATGCCATGACCAGCAACGGAATGCTACGTAACACCGCCTCCCCCACCGTGGACGTTGTCGGAGCCCCCGCTCGAATGAGAGCGACGGGATACTCCAATCCACCCGCGCCGTTCTTAATCGCGGACACAACCGCAGCGGGAACCATCGACACCAAAAGCAGTGCCAAGCCAAGCAGGAGAGACAACGCAACGGTCGTCAGAAAACGCATATGCGCTGTTGCGGGGACTTGGAGAACCAGAAGGGAACGACACTGCAGGTGGATGCACGCAAGCGATGTGACAACCACGGGCAACAGCCAAAACAAGGAAGGAAGCGCTGCCTGGAGATACGAAAGAAGGATTAACGGGGGCATCTTCGTACTCAGCTCGTAAACCTTGGGGTCCGGCAAGCTCGCGATCGACTCGAGCAGAAGGGCGCGCGCCTCTGCACGAGAAGGAGTCTCCGGCTCGATTCCGATCGATTGCAGGAGGGTCGCATCTGCCGCGCCCAGCTCGCCTCGAGCGCGCTCGTACGTCGCAAGGCTCCGAAATCCCTCCGCAGGCGTAGGCGCGTACACGAAACCCGAAAGGGCACCTCGCATGTCTTCCAGGGCCGTCTTGCCCTCGACGTCCATATTCGCAGCGTCCTGCTCTAGATACCGGTCTATTGAACGGAGCTCGCCATCCCTATACCGACCGGCGGAAACGGCATCAGCGTCAGGAAACACCTCGACCAGGGCTGGGACCAGCATCGTCGTCGACATTGCAATCGCGCACACGGCGAGGACAGGAGAATGCAGGAGTAGCTTCCCCATCGTTCTTACGTATGCAACGGCGGCGGCACAAGCGCTCGAACGAGTTGCCGTTCTCGATGCGGTGAAGGAACCCCTCTCAAGGCAAATCGGGGACATCGGACGCGCGCGACCGCTCTTTCCGGTAACGCAGAGCAAGCAAATCGTCAGCACCTCGATCCCGATTGCGCATACGAGGGTAATCGCGCCACGCTCGAAGCAAAGTCCAGGCAGATTCACTATCTGCGTTGTCGGGTACGGACTATAGGCGCCGACGGTCAACTCGGTGTTCGCATACGTAAGGGGATTCAACAGGGCGAACTCACGTAAAGCGATGGATCTTCCGTAATACCCGGGAACCATCGTCACCCCCATCAGGGCACATACGAACACGATTCCAAGCGTAGGGTTATTGGCAATCTTCACGGCAAGGTGAACGACGAGCGAGATGAACGCCGCCACCAAGAACTGCAAGATGGCCGTCTGTGCGAACACCAGCCAAGCCGGTTTGATAACCGGAGTCGCATATTGAACGTAGCCTATCGGATAGAACAGCGAGCCCGGGCCATTCTTCACAAGTGCGGCGATTATCCCTGGAAGATTGATGGCGAAGACGGCAAGCATTGCAAAAACGCTCGCCCATACGCTCGATGCAACAAGTCTACCCAGCTCACCCATCGGTGCCTGGATGATGAGCTTTTCACGTTTGTTAAGACGCGCGGCAAGGAACGAGACGGCAACGGCCATTGCGGCCCATAGCAAGTACTCCTTCGATCCGTCATAAAAGGAGTACGCTCCATCCGATACCTGCAGAAACGGAAGCAGAGGAGAGAGCGGCGCCAAGACAAGACGCCCCGCGGCAAGAGGGTACAGAAGCGCGGGCATGCTTGATGAAGAGGTATAGACGCCCTCCTCCCCCGCATTCACAAGCGCATCCGCATAGGATGCTGACAATTCCTGCTCAACACGGGTTATTCCCGACTCGAGGTATTCAACCCGTCCGTCGATGCCAGCCGCGCTCCTGAAGACGGGCAAAGCACAAAGAACCATCAACGCAACAACGGCAACACAGAGTGACCTGGAGGAGAGGAGCGACCTAAAGATTGCCTTCGAGATTTTGAGCATATTCATCGCCAACCTTAACCTCATCCAGTCGGAACAGAGAGGCCGAACAAAATGCTCGGCCCCTCCTCGCATCTAGTAGGTGCTATAGACAAATTGCCATTTATCAGTTGTGCCAAGAACACCACAGGAACACATTGCAGCGAGGCGGGATTCCCTATGATGCGCGGATCGGCGATAGCCATTTCGGTAGGAGATCGTCTTGTAAGAGATGTTGAACATCGAGATGCTGTGCCCGCTTACGCCGCGAGGACAGCTGTAGCTCCAGTAGGTATCGACGACGTCGTCCGTATACCCGAGGGGCTCAACGAGGGCACACTGGCTGCTCTCCTGGGAAGGAGGCATCGGGGTATCCGCAAAAGCGGGGGCTCCCGGCAGCAACAGACAAAGAGCGAGGCCGAGGAAAACCAAGAGCTTACACGACTTAACAGTACTGAACATAATCCTCTCCAATCTAGAGGGGTTTCGGTTGCAGCATGCTGTGATTACTTGCCGGCAAAGTCAATTTAACATAAACTGTTAAAAAGTAACCTGAGTTTTTTAAATTCTTCGGAGGTTATTATGAGTTCCGACAATCGCACTCCCCGGCTTCATTCCTTCCGCATCGCATGTGCGATAGCCTCTGCGACCCTTTGCGCCACCGCCATCGCACAAGTGGCGTTCTCCTTAAAGCCAGCAATCGAAGTGCTCGACAACCCTGTAATTGCAGACTCCCCCGCGTATCCAGCCCTTGCGATCTCGACATTGGTCCCTGCCGTCATCGGTATCGCTACGACCATCCTCAGCGCCGTTCTCGTGTGGACGATCAAGAGCGGAGACCCCTTCAAGAAAGGGTCTGCGACATGCTTGAAGGTGCTCGGCATTCTCTTCGTTGTTCAAGCTGCCACCAGCCTCTACGCCGGCTCACTCAAAACCTCCGTTTCGATGTTTGGCGGCGAGGGGGCCGTCGGCGCCCAAGAGATCGCTTCATCATTCGATTGGACCTCTCTGGTTCTCGGCATCGTCCTGTTCATGCTTTCCCAGCTCTTCTTGTACGCCCGAGAGCTGTACCTCGACTCCGACGAGATTGCGTAAGGAAACGCCATGCCCGTAATTGTTCGCCTCGACAAGATCATGGCCGAGCGAAAGATTTCCTCGAACGAACTTGCCGAAAGGATTGGAACCACGCCCGTGAACCTGTCCCGTATAAAAAAAGGGCATATTCGCGGCATTCGCTTCAACACACTCGAGCAGCTATGCCTCGCCCTTCGTTGCCAACCCGGAGACCTTCTCGAAGTCATGAGCGAAGAGGATGCCCGAAAGGAGTTCGGACTCGATTGGTCCGCCGAGGATTAGAGGGCGGTCGTACTCGCCCTGCACACGGGGATGCGAATCGGCGAGGTCTGCGGCCTTCGGTGGTGCGATGTGGATTTCGAGACGGGCCTGATCTCGATCAGGCACTCGGTGGCGTACGCGAAGGGGATGGGTTCGTTCATCAAGGACACCAAGACCCATGACGCCAGGGGCATCCCCATCGACCCGGTCGGCCTGCTCCCCTTCCTGAAGGAGATCCACGAGATCGACCGCGGGAAGCTGCGCTCGCGCAACCTTACCGGGGCGGTCGAGATCGGGAACTGCTACATCCTGTCGGAGCCGGGCGCGACCTTCGCGACGACAAGCTATATCCGCAGGGCGTTCAAGACGTTCTCGGAGACCAACGGCCTCATGGGCACCAACGACGAGCTGATCACGTTCCACGGCCTGCGCCACACGTTCGCCACGCAGTGGATCCGCCAGGGCGGCGATATCAAGGCGCTCCAATCGATCCTCGGGCACAAGGACGCCATGGCGACGCTCAACGTCTACGCCGACATCGAGCCAATCTCCAAAATCCATAACATGCTGCGCGTCTCGCCGTGCCTCTGGCGCGGGTACCTCGGGCCGAGGGTCGATCCGGGACCCATGTTCCAGCAGAGAATCCAGGAGTCCATCGAGACGCTCCAGGCGTTCGGCTACGGCGTCACCGAGCCGGACGACCGAAATATCGTCATACGCGACGTGAAGACGATCAGTCGGCTCTACCCCACCGAGTACGCCGCGGTGCTGGGCCCATCCCAACTGAGGTCACGGTGGTCCGATAGGGGCGCCGCCCGCGGCATGCGCCGCGGAGCGGTATCCCCTACCGAATAGTGGGGGATGCCCCCCGTTTTCAGTTTGGAATCGGCGGTCGGAGGCGTTCGGCTGACTGCGGGAACGGCCTATCCGCTCGATGTGTTCGGCTGAGTTCGGAAATCAACCCAACACGAGCTGGACGCGCGCCAGACGGCTCTTCCCCATGCGGCCTGCCCCCTCACGCTCATGTTGCAGACATGTAACGCCGCAGCGAGCGACCCCTTTTTTTGCGCCAGACAGGTACAATGATGAACACTGTACCGTAGCGGAGCGCCCCGCGCGCCGCAACCACGCGAAAGGGTTTCCCATGGCCGAGATCTCGTCCTCCCGCATCGTCATCACCGTCCTTGGCAAGAACCGCCCCGGTATCGTCGCCGGCGTCACCCGTGTTCTGGGCGAGGCCAACGTCGACATCCGCGACATTACGCAGTCCATTATCGAGGACATCTTCACCATGACCATGCTGGCCGACACCGCCGAGTCCAAGCTCGACTTCGCCGAGCTGCAGAAGGCCCTGGCCGAGGCCGGCGAGCTTTCGGGCGTCAACGTGTCCATCCAGCGCGAGGACGTCTTTAACTTTATGTACCGCCTGTAGCGAACAATCCGCCCGGGGCAGCTTGACGTCATATCGTCCAAGCGCGCGGCCCCAAGCGGACCGGAGAGGAGCGCGCATGGCCTACGACGCCAAGAAAATCTACTACCGCTTCGACGATCACCTGAGCCGCCTGGTTTTGGATTACGAGGCGAGCCGTCAGATTTCGCCCGAAAGCGAAAACCTCTACCACGGCCTGCCGACCGCCCCGTACGATGAGGGCTTGTTCGTGGAGCACAACGTCAAGCGCGGCCTGCGCAATGCCGACGGCTCGGGCGTGGTCGCGGGTCTTACCCGCATCTCGGATGTGCATGGCTACAACAAGGTCGACGGAAAGGTCGTGCCCGATCAGGGCAAACTCACGCTTCGCGGCTACAGCATCGAGGACCTGGTCAACAACGCCCAGGCCGAGGATCGCTATGGCTACGAAGAGGTCGCCTACCTGCTCATCACGGGCTCGCTGCCCACCAAAGAGGAACTCGACGGTTTTTGCGAACGCCTGGGTGCTTTTAGGCATCTGAGCGACGAATACGTCCGCGAGTTCCCCATGACCACGGTGTCGTCGAGCATCATGAATGTGCTTCAGCGCGCCGTGCTGCTGCTCTATGCCTTCGACGCCGAGCCCGACGCCATTACACCCGAGCACGAAATTGACGTCGCCATTTCCATGCTCGCACGTCTCCCGCGCATCGCCGCCTTCGCCCACATGGCCTCGATTGCCAAGCTTCGCGGCTCCGAGGTTCACGTGCCGCACCCCACGCCCGGCCTCTCCACCGCCGAGACCATTCTGCAGGTCCTGCGCGGCGGCATGGCGTTCACCCGCGATGAGGCGATGCTGCTCGACGTGATGCTCATGCTGCATGCCGAGCACGGCGGCAACAACTCCACCTTCGCTTGCCGTGTGCTGTCGTCTTCGTCCACCGACCCGTATTCCGCCTACGCCGCGGCTATCGGCTCGCTCAAGGGCCCGCGCCACGGCGGTGCCAATGCCAAGGTCGTGTCTATGCACGAGGACATCCGCGCGCATGTTTCCAACTGGGAGGACGAGGACGGGTTCGCGGCCTACCTGGGCAAGATCCTCGACAAGCAGGCCTTCGACGGCACCGGCCTCATCTACGGCATGGGCCACGCCGTCTATACGCTCAGCGACCCGCGCGCCGAGGTCTGCCGCCGTTACGCGCGCTCACTGGCAGCCAAGAAGGACTTGGGCGAAGAGTTCGCACTCATCGAGCGCATCGAGCGCCTGGCGCCCCAGGTCATGCGCGACCATGGCATGACCAAGCCCATCTGCGCCAATATTGACCTGTACACGGGCTTTATCTACAAGATGCTCGGCGTGCCCGAGACGCTCTTTACGCCGCTATTCGCCGTCGCCCGCATGGCCGGCTGGTCGGCGCACCGCATGGAAGAGCTCTTCTGCGCGCACCGCATCATCCGCCCCGCCTACCGCCCGGTGATCGAGCCGCTGGAGTACAAGCCACTCGCCGACCGCTAGGACGCGGACCGTTATAGAACTCGAGCGTGGCCAGGGCATCGCCGCCTTCGGCCACGCTTTTTATGCCAGTAGAAAGGGCTGCATCAAATGATTGTGTTTTCCGATATGGACGGAACGCTGCTGACGAGTGATAAGCAGATGAGCGACGCCACCTGGGCAATGCTCGACGAACTCGCTCGACGCGGGATTGAATTTGTGCCCTGCACCGGACGTCCACTGTCGGGCGTCTTTGAGCCCATCCTCGCCCATCCCGCCGTGCACTATGCCGTCTGTGCCAATGGCGCCAGCGTCTGGCAGCTCGACGACGATGTGCCCACCGATACCTCACGTGCTACGCGCATTTTGAGCCGACCGCTCGACCGCACCATCGCCCACCGCGTCCATAGCATTGCCGCCGGCCATGACGTCACCTTCGATATCTTCGCGGACGGGCAGTGCTTCCTCCCCCGCTCGCTCTACACGCGCCTGGATGAGTTCTGCGGCGGCGACCCCCACATCGCGGCTTCGCTCAAGCGCACACGAACGCCGATCGACTTGGATATCGACAGCAAGATCGACGAGGTCGAGATGCTCGAACGCATCGCCATGTACTGGCACGACCCGGCCGATCGCGACGCCATCGCGGCGGCGCTCGACACGCTCGGAAGCATCGAGGTCACGCGTTCGTACGCCATGAATATCGAGGTCATGGGCGCGGGTGCCACCAAGGGAACGGCCCTCACGTGGCTCTGCGAGCACCTGGGCGAGCGTCTCGCCGACGCTTGGGCGTTCGGCGACAACATCAACGACATCCCCATGCTGCAGGCAGCGGGCCACGGCATGGCCATGATCAACGCCGAGCCCGAGGACCGCGAGGCCGCCGACGCCATCACCGAATACGACAACGACCACGACGGCGTCGCCCGCACCATCATGGCCGCCCTCGCCTAGCAGCAGCAACCCGGTAGTCATTGGGGACGTTCTTAAATGGCTAGTCGCTGGCGGCACTCATTTAAGTCTGTCCCCAATGAGTGGTTTCACTCACTTAAGTCTGTCCCCAACTGCCGGCGCATAAGGAATGTCCCCAACTACCGGTCTAGCAGAGACTCTCCAGCACGCGACGGAGCTCCTGCTGGACGGCGTGGTCGCGATTACAACCCACCACGCGATCGGCAACCGCTTTGAGCGCGGGGCGCGCGTTTTCCATCGCGCAGCCCGTGCCGACAAAGCGAATGATCTCGTAGTCGTTCATCGAGTCGCCAAACGCCATGACCTCGTCGCGTCCAATGCCGTAGTGTTCCGCGAGCTGCGCGATGCCCGAGGCCTTCGACACACCGGGCTGCATGGCATCGATCCACGCGTTGCCCGAAGGCGCAAAAGTAAAGAGCTGACCAAGTTCGCGCTGTAGCACGTAGGCGCTGTCCATAACGACACCGTCATCGCAAAAGATACTCGCCTTGATGATATTTACGCTGGGATCGGGCAGCTCCCAAATACGCTCGGCATTGGGAAGGTCCTTATCGACCTCACGCACGAACTTGCACTCGTCATCGAGCAGGAAGGACTTGGTTCGGTCAAAAAGCGCAAGATGCAGATTGGGAAACGTCGCGACTGCTTGGGCGAGCTTTCGAATCGCCAGGTGCGAATACACCTCACGGTCTACCATTTTGCCGTCGGCGTAGACCTGGGCACCGTTAGCGGCGACAAAGTCCATCTTGTCGCGAACGGGCGCAAAGAACTCGCACAGGCGATCGTAGCGGCGACCTGACGATGCGGCAAAATGCACGCCATGCTCGCGTAGCGCCAAAATCAGTTCGTAGGTCTCGGGAGGCACCTGGCCGTTTTCGTCAAGCAGTGTGCCGTCCATATCGGATGCAATCAGTTTAAACATAGAAAAGCTCCCTTCGGGCTTGTTGGAATCGAACGTGTATCCGATTCCAACGTACCCAAAGGGAGCTCAAATAAGACTCCGCGGGCGTAAACGTTACAAGGACCTGGCAAATAGCTCACACATGCCAGAGGTCCTACGGTCGCGGCGTCAGGCGGCCCGCCAAAGAGTGTCCCCGATGACTAGTCGTTTAAGAACGTCTCCGATGACTAGTCGGCGTAGGTGAAGGTTGTGACGTCGAACATGCCCTCGGGGCGGATGCGGAGCGTCGGGATCACCGGCAGGGGCAGGAAGATGATGCCCATGATGGGGTCGAGCGGCGGCTCAATACCCATGGCGCGCGCCTTGACCATAAAGTCGTCGTGCTGCGCGGCAACGTCCTCGGCCGTGCCTTCGCTCATCAGGCCACCGAGCGCCAGCGGAATGCGCGCCACGACCTCGCCGTTGCGCACCAGCACGTGACCACCCTGGCCCACGGCCTCAACGGCAGCCATCATATCCGCCGCATTGTCGCCCACCACGCACACGTTGTGCGAGTCGTGGCCGATCGTGGAGGCAATGGCACCACCGGTAATGGTGAAACCGCGCACCCAGCCGCGACCGATATGCTTGCCGACCAGACCCAGGCCAGCGGGGCCGTCGCCATCGGCGCCCTCGGCCTGCAGCGACATGCCGCGGCCATGGCGCTCAATCAGCATAATGCGGCGCAAGTCCTCGGCGCTCTCGGGGCGGGCCATACCCGTGATAGCCATACCCGGGATGACATCGATAACGGCCTCGCCCGGCTTAAAGGCATAGTCGAACACGTCAAGCGAAAGCTTCGGCAGCTTAACGGAAGCACGCAGCTCATCGGCAAGCGCTGCGACCTCGGCCGTCTCGGGTGCGACCTCGCCCACAAAGGTGCCGTCCTGCGCCACCAGAGCACCGGCGGCATATACGCGATGCGGAGCCGTGGCAAACGTCAGGTCATTGAGCACCAGCAGGTCGGCACGTTTGCCCGGGGCAATCGCACCGCGTAGCTCGTGCGGGTCGCGGCAGCCGGGATCTAGCCCAAACGCCTCAGCCGTGGAAAGGGACGCCATGGAGATGGCGACCACCGGGTCAACGCCGGCCTCGATGGCCACGCGGCAGGCATTGTCGATCATGCCGGTCGAAAGAGCATCGGAGGGAGCGCGGTCGTCGGTCGCAAAGCAGCAGCGGCGGGCGCGGTCAGGATTCTCCAGCAGCATCGGGGACAAATTGGCCAGGTCGTGGCTGCACGTGCCCTCACGCAGCATCACATACATGCCGCGGGACAGCTTGTCGAGTGCCTCCTCGGGAATCGTCGACTCGTGGTCGGCGATAATGCCCGCCGCGGCATAGGCATTGAGGTCCTTACCGGCAACGAGCGGCGCGTGGCCGTCAACCTGCTTGGACGGCGTCTGGTTGGCAGCATCGATGCGAGCGCAGGTCTCGGGGTCGGCCATAAAGACGCCCGGCAGGTTCATCATTTCGCCCAGACCAAAGACATCGCCTGGATGCTCGGCAAAAAACGCCTGCATATCGGCAGCCGAAATAACGGCACCGGCCTGCTCGTCGGGCAGCGCGGGCACGCACGAAGGCATCATGTACTTGATGGAGATGGGTGCGCGGCGGCCATCCTCGATCATAAAGCGCAAGCCGTCGAGACCGGCAACATTGGCAATCTCGTGGCTGTCGGCAATGGCAGTAGTAGTACCGCGCGTCGCGGCCATGCGAGCATACTCGGCGGGACGGATGTTCGAAGACTCGATATGCAGATGCCCGTCAATAAAACCGGGAGCGAGATAGCGACCCTGGCAGTCGATAACCTCGGCAGCCTCGTAGGTACCGGAGGCATCGTCGCGACCGTTGTAGAGCACGCCGACGATCACACCGTCCTTGACGGCAACGCTACCGGGCGCCACACGCTGGCCATACACGTCGACAATCTGCGCATTGGTAAACAGCGTGTCGACGGGCACGCGCCCCTCGGCAGCATCGATCACAGACCTCATGACCTCAACGGACATACATACTCCTTTAACCGTAGAAAACAGCTGCGGAGCGGACAGGCCTTCACCGCAGCAAGCTAATAGCCATTGTATGCCCAAACGATGGGTCAACAATACGCCTCTCCGCTTAACGGCACACGCCGCTTGGCGCAATGGGGGCAGGTTACTTTGCACCAATGACAAGGAGTGTCCCAAAGTGCCGGCACAAAAGGAACGTCCCCAAGTGCCAACAACGGAAGCGCCGATGTTTTGGCAACGACAGCGAGCGGGCCGCATTTGAGACAAGGTGACGTGAAACGAAAGGGCGCTGACCTTCTGGTCGCGCCCTTGAAGTTGAACGTCAGATTGTCCAAATGCGGCCCGCGCAGCGTCG
>ENA-OPBL01002170-OPBL01002170.1-human-gut-metagenome-genome-assembly--contig:-NODE-2170-length-15177-cov-3.105872_pt1 | contig 15177 bp, 16 predicted proteins | sample MGYA00241073_ERZ501461 | MGnify/ENA primary metagenome ERZ501461 (study PRJEB25962, sample SAMEA2042630) | human gut metagenome | biome: human gut; feature: human-associated habitat; material: faeces... | reverse complement strand
AAGCAGGGATTGCTGCTTTAATATGGTAATCAACTAACTTCGAATGTTTAACTAAGGATGAGTACCTTCTTGCTGAGATAAAGAAAGTTTCCCTTGCCATGTTATCCAAGTAGTAATGAATTACTTCTGCTACTGAAGACCACATGGAAAGTAAGATAATAAAAATGTTGCCCTCCGAATAATCAGTAACTTCGGGCAACTTAGTTCTCATGTTTTGAACCAATTGGCTCTTGATTGATTGGTAAGATCTTGAGAAAACATCTAACCAGGGATTCTTTAATATTGCCATAACTATGCCGATTTTTGATATGAAAAATCAAGTTCTCCAACCATCTGATTAGTTAAAACTTGGTATCTTAACCTAATCTGTATTTCTGAAGGAGTGAATTGTATTTGGGTTTCCAAAAGTCTTACTCTTGGTTCCCAAGCTTCGATAGCTTCTTTAGTAAATCGATATACTAATAATCGAGTTGCATTTATGTTTGGTTCTTCCAAGCATTCATAATTTCGAGTACCAAATATCTCTTGCCTTAATCTAAATCCGATTTGATAAACCAAGATAGAGATAATGTTATCTTCGATTAATTCCAATGAACCTTTTTTAGGTTTCCATGAACCACTTGTTAGTTGGATGGGAAAAGTTGGCCCTGAACCAATTGACTTTTCCAATATATTTTCGCTCATTGTTTTACTGTTTGATGTTCAATATCAGCCATTACTGTTTTAACTAATGGCGTATTAGCATACCCAGCTAAAGAGAGGAATGCGGCTTTACCACCATCCATTGGGGTAGCTACTGCAGCTGCTTGGGTTAATCCAAGCTTAAGGTTATTAATATCATCCTCAATCTTGTTTAATCTCTGAAGGAGTTTATCAGTCATCGTTGTACCAACTTCCCCATCATTGAATATCACAAGTTTTCCTCGGATATTATGATCCTCTTTTGCAGTCTGGTCCCAAGTGGATTGTGTTTCTTGAGTAATAGGTGTAGGAGTTTTTATAATTACACCATCTGGGCTCAATGTAATCTCATGAAATTTATCCTCGGATACCTTCAACAAAATTTTCGTAGTGTTTGTTTCATCATCTAGAAATATTTTGTTACCATTTGGAGTAACTATTCCGATTACTTCCTTCTTTTCTAATTCTGGTGGAAAATAGTTTTTCCCTTTTCTTATTTATGTTTCTAAAAGATTCTGGTGGTACTTGAGTTTTTGCCCATCCACAGTATGACCAGAGAGGATAATTTGGGTCTCCAGATTGGAATTCCACGAAAACTACATCATTGATTTCTGGAGTTAAATACTTAGCTCCTGATTGCAAGGGTCCAGGCTGTCCTTTGGGATAAGCCCAAACCAATGTTTGAGTTATATCTGGGACTTCGATTTGTAATCGATTAAGTTTTAAAGGATCCTCGTTATTAATTACTATTCCACGGTAAGTAGAATAGAATCGACCAATTCCTTCTAAACCATTTTCCCTTAAATATACCAGGCTCATTTTGTTTTATCTTTTAGGATTTGATCATTCTTGTTAATATTGGCAGTCTGAGTAGCTTTATTTAAAGATACTGCATCTTGACTTGCTTGTATCTCGGTATACTCTCTTCCCTGTTCATCAGTACCTGTGATTACTGTAACTTCTCCCATATCTTCGGTTTCCTTTAGAATCTTTTCCTGGAATGCCTTTACTTGTTCAGCTTTAGCAATCTCAGCAGGAGTAAGATCATTAGCAATTTTCTGAACCTTCATTGCTAAGGATTGGGTATTTACCTTTACATCCGATTGAACCACTGTACCATTTGAAATGGTTTTCTTGATTAATTCGAATGTGGTAAGGTACCCAGTAGAGGCATCTATTCGATGAGAAGCTTCTTTAATGTACCAATCTCCAGAATACTTTTGAGAAACATTCTGAATAGAGAGCATTTGAGAGCTCATTAGAGTTGGCTGCCCAATTGTAACCATTGTAGCTTCAACCTGTTTCTGTAAAGCATCATTTACTTGATTGAATGCGAGTATCTTGGAAGAATCCGCATCCCCTGCATATCCTAAAAGGTCCTTAGCAGAGAGATTTAATTCGATTTCCTTTTCTCTAACTACTTCTGGGTTATCCCAATATTCATATTTTGACCCATCACTTTTTGGGACTATCTGAATTGTTTTATCCCTCTCTAATGATTGCCATCCAGAAATCCTACCCTGAACTTTTACTGGGCTGGAGCTCTTTGGGTTGAAATCTTCGGGGTTTACTGTTTCCTTTACCTTAGCCTTTACCTTTACTGTATAATTATCCAGAGAGATAGCAGCTAATTTCATAGGATCATTCCCTGCAGCTTTGTATTCGTTTACAACTTTCTCAAGATACTCAGGAGCATATTTCCTAAGGTAATTGGGGTCTTTCTCTAAGAGTTTCTTAGTTGCTTCTTCATCTTTATATTTATCTGTGCTGGGTCTAGTTGCAGCTCCAGTGATACCATCTACTCGAGAATCATAAGTGTTGGGAGCATTGGAAGGAATGGTTTCTCCAGTAATACCATCTACTGAATTATCTGGCAAAGAGCCATCTGTTTGGGTTACTCCAGAATCTAATGATTTGGTTTCACCATCAATTTGAGATTTCTTGGCAACATCTAAAGCCTTAAGCTTTTTTCGAGTGGTTACATTAAATGATACAATTTCTCCTGTTTCTTCATGCCATGTAAATGAAGCTACTGGAGCTTGATTGAAATTAGTAGGATGGATTGATACTGTATCATCTCTTCCATCTACATGGTATGGACCATTTGGGATATACTTTGCCGCATCCTTTAATGCAGTATATGGAGTCCTACCTACTTGAACGAATGTTCTTCGTTTTATAAGTTTATCATTCCCAACTTCCTTCATCCCATAGAACCATCCATGATCTGTTGTTGGAATGGTTAACCCAGTTATAGAAGAGTAACCAGTATAAACATATCCAGGAGCAAGTTCCTTAGATTCCTTAACATCATAGATATAGGATTTAAATTGAACCTTTCCCTTTAGCTCATCTTCAATCCATTTGAGAAAATTATCATCAGCATTCTTTTTGAGCTGCTGGGATTTAAGGATTGAAAATCCATCTGTACATTTTAAAGTAATGATAATACCCTGAGCGGAGAACCTTATGTTGGTATCCCTTACCATTACTTTTCTTGGAGCACTTGGAGCATAGGATTTATCCGGGTAAACGATTCCCCATTGTACTCCCAGATATTGCTGTTCTCTGAATTGGGGTATATCTATTAGGTTAGGATTTTCTGTTGTGATAGTGATAAAACATTCATCATCTTTTTCTTCTCGGTATGTATATTCAAACCCAGTAACAAAAGTACCTATTGGTAATCCTGATAAAGGGTCTATGATTGGTTTATTCTGTGAGTCTGTTACCTTAACAAAAGGCATACCGAACCCCTTGGGTAACATTGACTTTTCGTTACTCATGAGTTCGGTATGATTAATTGTTTACCCCTATACACTTCTGTAAAAGGGTCAATGATATTATTTGCATCAGCAATGTCCGCCCATAACCCAGAATCACCATAATATCTGAATGCTACACTTTGTAAAGTTTCACCTTCCAATAATGTATGAACTTTTTCTTTCCCCGTAAGACTGAAAGTACTGGGAATCCTTTCTAATGTACTGGTACCATCTGGATATTTAATCCTTACTGAATTAGTATAGGGATTTCTTGTAGACTCTTTCATATCTTACACCTCCACTTTATCTGGATATTTAGGTTTACTTTGAGTAGCTATTGGTTCTTCTGGCATAGGTTGAGGAACATTACCATGAACCCTTTGTATATCTGCAGTAGTTAGGTTATGTTTAGTAACCCTTTTGAATGTTAGCTTTTGTGTAGCAGCATTAGGCAATAATCCCAAATCTGTAATTGGTGAGGTTCTGTTAGCCCTACAGGCATTCTGAAAATTACTCAATACATAAGGTGCGGATACCAATATAAATGAGTAATCCTTAAATAACTCTGCTGAACCCCAAGATATCCAAAGTTCAGGGGGAGAAGCTGCATAAGCATCAGCCTTAGACCAGGATTCTAATAACCTACATTTTTTGATTACATCTTTTCTATCTGATTGTGTAGAATACCAAGAGATATCGAAAGATATGGTATCTTCTGAACCTGTGTACATATAGAAAGGATTGTTTCTTCCATTTGTCCTTACTGCTACCCAACTGTTCTCCGATTCGATGTTTACTTCGGAAGGTTTACCCTGAATAACAATGGATTCATATGTACCATTACCATCAGCATTTGTATTTGGATTGATAATGATAATCTGATTCTTTACTGTGTTAACTGTTGGAGTAGCTTTAAGTTTAGGCTTGGGTACCTTTAATAATGCTCTTCGTTTTGTAGCTTGTAAGGCACTTACTCCAGTGTTAATATTTTTCTTAGCTGGGTCAATCTCTGTAGGTAATACAATTCTCTGAGCTTTGAGAGAAGTTAATCTGTTTGCCAAGATCCTTGCTCTCCAAAGGTAAGTAGCAGGACCCACAGCAGCTTGACCTACTGTAGAATTATCAAAGGGTTTAAGGAGTGCCTCTTGTAGCACTCCATGTATTTTGTTTATTGCACTTGCCATGTTACTTTCCTCCTACCTCAATTACTTCATTTTGACTGTGTTCATTGATAGCTTTGCTACCAACGAGGTTGCCATCCAAGTAGATGTTAATTGATTTGGTACCCGGTTGAGCATTAGCAAAGTTCCTTTCCATACGATCACCAAATTTCTCTAATGAGTTGTAGAACTTTACCAAAGCATCTGTATTGAGTACCTCCCTTTCTGCTGTTGTGAGATTAGCTTCATCGATTCTTTTTTGCCTTTCTTCTTCTGGAGTCAAAGCTTTAAGAAGAGAATTTGTTTCTGATGATTGCTCATTACTCTTTGTTAAAGCAGAGATAATCATGGGTAAGAATGTGATCACTGCAGAAAGGGCTAATCCCCAGGGTCCTCCGAAGAAAGCTAAAGCTCCTCTCATTACTGATGAAGCTCCGAATCTTAGGGCAGCACCTCCTGCAGCAGCACCAGCAGCTCCCCCAATCAAGGATAATGGATTATACCTTTGAGCATACCGGGTAGCAACAGCTTCTGAAATTCTTCTGGTTCTTCCTGAAGCAGTTTGAGCATAATATCTCATCCTACCAGTTTTATCTTCTTTGCCCATTACCTTACCAAGATATTGGCCTTGATGTGATCTCATCCATTCATGGTAGAGCATTGCATTACCTACACCTCTACCCGCTAAGCCAGCTTTACCTTGAGCAATGATTGACCTTTGCATAGCAGCATACTCAGCTGCAGAGATTGTAGAAGCTTTCCAACCTTGTTTCATTACAAGGAACATGTTCCTTAATGAAACTGTAGAATCATTGAAAAGCAATCTCATTGAGGACTTTAATGCGATTACTGAAGCATTGATTGTACCTAATACTACAGTACCAGTTACTAATGCTGAAACAAATGGACCTATTGGAGAATCAAATATTGCTTGAACACCTTCCAGGATTTTACCTATACCTCTTAACCAGGGTGTTAAAGTGGGTCCTAAAGATTCAGCAAAAGAAGTGGTTAAGTTCTCCCAAGTTGATTGTACGGTTTCTATAGCTCCAGCTAATGAAGCCATTCTTTGCTCACGAACAGAAGCAGCAGCTCCCTGGGAATTATTATTTAATTCATCCAGAAGATTGGTATAATTCTGGAATGCTCGAATCATTGTAGAACCAGCTCGTTCACCTCGAACACCCAAGATATTAACCAATAAGTTATACTGATCCAGTTCTCCAAGTCCTCTACTTGCATTAGCAATCTTTTGTAATGCTAAGCCTAAATCGATTAGCTGGCCATTAGCATCTATAAAATCTGATTTGGATAATCCTAATGCAGCTAAGGCTTTTCCACCTTTGAAGTTAGGGTCTCCGATGGATTTAGATAAATATCGATAAGCATTAGCTAATGCAGTACCTGCCATTGAACCCTGGATACCAGCATCACCAAGTACTCCGATTGCAGCAGCAGTTTGTTCCAGAGTAGCTCCCAAGTTTGTAGTGGTAGTACCAGCATACTTAATTGCTTCACCCAAATCATACAAATTTGTATTTGATCTGGTTACTGCTCTTGTTAAAACGTCAGAAACTCGAGTAGAATTGGCCTCTGTAGAATCAATCATAAACATCTTCATGATGTTGGTCATGATATCTGCAGCTCCTCCTTTTCCACCGAGTTCTGACATTGTAGCATTGGCTAAGTCAGCTGCAGCAGTGATATTATTAAATATCTCTGTTGTTCCCTGTCCTGCCATTGCCATATATTGCATCGCGGAGCCAATATCCTGTGAGGTAAACATTGTATCTTTACCTAAAGTCTTAGCTCTTTGAGAAAGAAGCGAAAAGTCTGTACCTGTATCCTTTGCAATTGCTTTTACAAAGGTCATTGTATCAATAAATTTTGCTCCTTGTAACACAGCTTCACCTATACCATAGGCAGCTGCACTACCAATTGCCATTCCCGCTGTTGCCATTCTATTAACAGCATTGAGATTAGCATTGGTTATATTTTTAGCCTCTTGATGTAGTCTTCGGATTTCTTTGGAGGATTCTCTTGCTTGATTGGAAAATCTATCCTCCAATACCAAAGCAATACCGATTTGTAGTTGTCCCTGATTTGGGGACCCTGAAGTGAAAATAAGGCAGTCCTCCTATAGTTTAAGTGAAACCATTATTTCATTAATTTTTTAAGCTGAGCAAAATACTGATCAGCATTTTCGAGAAGTCTCTTTCTTTTTGAAAGAGGGAGTTTGTATAGAGTGAGATAATCTATTTGGATTTTAGCTCTGTTGATGTAAGCTAATTCATCCTCTAATATCCCGCGATATAAAAAAAATCGGGAGTACCCATAATAGAAAATCCAGCTTTGTATCCTTTTGTTGGATGTTCCAATTCAATAAGCCCAGTATAATATGGATCATTCTCAGCAACTGATTTTCTGATTTCTGCCATATCCCTGGGTGAAAATAATGCAAAGCTTTGAACTGTTTCCCATTTGTCACCCACCTTTAATTTAAGGTCTCTGGCTTTTAATTCCAGATTCTTTGTTTTAACTGGAGTGTTCATCATCATTGCTTCACCTTTACCAGTTAACAAAGAATATGAAACCTCCTTTCCACTTTGAAGTGTTATGGTGAAGTTCTTTGTGTTTCCAAAGGGGTAATATGGAACTGCGAAAGGCTTTGCATTTAATTCTTCTTCTGTTGGGGATTGATGATAATCATCGAAGAGAAGTTCTTTAAGGTCCTGCTCATACCGAATCTTATCCCCATTTGGCCAGGTATATTCGAATTCCATTACTTGACCCAATGAAAAGATTCTAGAGGCAATCAATATTGCATATCTAATGTTACAGGGTAATTCATGTGCCTGTTGTTCTGTGAGCTTTCTATTTGGAGTAAGATTGGTATCTACTACAATCCTTGAGATGAACTCTGAAAAATTGGAGAGTGTTTCTGATTTTATGGGATTAGATAAAATATCATCATCCTCACCATTCTGTTCTCGGATATAAACATAGGCATTCATATCTGGAAGGTTTACCTTCATAGCATTACTGTTTACTAATGTTTCCATCTTTTCTGTTTTTATATGTTGTTACTATGAAAAAACGAGGGATTTCACAACCCCTCGTTCTCTGTTCAGTTTTCTACACTTTAAATTTTCTCGATTTGATCAACTGAGAATTCCAAATCTTCCAATGTATTATCCGAACTCATACGGTCCAGATTTTGACCATTTACTCGGCAAGGCCAAACTCCAGTACAAATCCAAGAGTTAAGTACTGAACTACCGTCTTCAGCTAATTCATCAATCTTAACTGATTCCTTATACTGATCTGGTGTAAGACCTCCACCTACTAACAAATCCTGGACGGACATAAGCCAGTTCCACATCCATACATCTGAACCCGAGGTGGATTCCAATTTCTGGCAAGTAAGATTACCTACTTGTACTCTACCACCTGTTTTAACACTGTAATTGATATCCCCATGTTCTGTCTGGTCAATAGAGATTTCAGGAAGTGTAACATTCTGAAACAGGTAAGGATTCAATGGATGTTTTACGAATGTAATTTGCCAAAGAAACTTTTTTCTGGGATTAGAAACTTTTGCCATATCTTTTTGATTTAAGCTTGTTCGATATTAATTGCACCAGAAGAAGCATCCAGCACAATTCCAATGTTAATCTCTTGCAAAGCAACAACTTCTTTGATAACCAGGTTGGCTTTATACTTACCCTGGCGTACATCCTTTTCGTTGTTAACCTGCAAATCATCAAAAGAGGTTGCGAATTGATCACCTTGCCATTCATACGAATGAACTCCATTTCGATTCTGAAGATCCTGGAGATAAGGGTCTACTTCCAAATACATCTTACTCCAAGTTTCGAAGTTATTGGGTTCTTCCAGATAACGTTCCATGATTGGTCTCAAAACTTTCTTGATGTAGTAAATCAACCTTTCTACATTCAGGAATCTTTCAGAATTTGAAAGCATCGTGGAAGTAAAGTTATGCCATAACAATGTAGCTTTACCACCAGAAGCAACTTCCTTGATAACAAAGATGTTGATGCTTTCAGCAGCCAATTCATTGAGATCATCATATCTTCCTGGGCTACCAAAGTTTTCAGCTACTGGCCCATTGCCATCCCCAACGATTCCTCGATTCTGACCTGCGAATGAATACCAAGGTCCCCATTCTGTAGCAGCTTGAGCAGACAAACCAAATACAGTACCCAATACATCGGAATCCATAAGCATACCATCCTGGTTATACAATCTCAGACCTCCAGCGAAATAGGCAACATGTTCAGAGTTGATCCCTATATCCTGTTTTGCCTTTAAGATCGTAGCCTTGGTTGTGTTTACTTTTGGGATTTCGATAGCATAGGTAGCATTCTTGGTTAAATCGGCAGCGGAATACCCAGCCTGATGTACAGCTTGAGCCTCTGATAAATGCTGATGAATATGAGAAGCGAAGAACATATAGAAGTCTGAGTAATCCTTCATAACTTCGAATCCCTGAACCCAGTCTGTAGCCACTGGAGTAGTACCCGCATTACCTACTGTACCAAGGTAATACAATGGTTTATCAGCACCCAATGTTACTGGAGCTACATTTGTACTCTTGATAGCAAGTGTAGTGTTATTTACCTTTTGAGCATCATTCAAAAGATTGATCACATCCTGGACTGTTGAGTAATCCTGGGAAGTATCAGAGCCCACTAATACTTTTGTGATTGTTACATCGAAATATGGGTCTGCGGTTAAGAAGTTCTTGAAAAGAGCTGTATCGATAAAGATTGGATGAGTACCATCACCATTCTTGTAAGAAAGTACTGGATTGGTATTTACCAGGAATGCAGAAGTAAGGTTATCTTTAGCATTCGTATTATACAAGCTAGAAATTACTCGATTTCCTACTTGTGTAAACACAACCATAAATTTACCGTTAGTACTTTGGATATCCCCTCCGTATTCCTTTGTTTCAAGTTTGAGCTGGATAGTGATAACCTTTGCATCGAATCCAGTTAATTCCAGGTTCAATGTTTCACCAGTATCCGAAACATAGGCATTGCCAGAAACCTTACCAGCAAGCACTGTACCCTTTACTGCATCTACTTTACCCAAGTTTAAGTGACCAATACGACAGATTCGAAGTTGTCCTCCCATGCTTAATGCACGAGAAATGTTTGAAATGGAACCATCGGGAACTACCTCGGAACCAAATACCTCTGCAAATTGAGCGGGGCTCTTGATTATCTTTGAAGCATCAAAGAAAGGGCCCTTAGTTGTTCTTGCAAGGACAAATCCAATACCATTGTTAGGAGTAATGCTTGCAACATTGTTGTTAATGACTGTGAAGTCAACTTTAGGACTTGTAGGCATATTATTAATAAATTAGAGATTAAAGAATGTTTCGATATAAACAAAAAAAGGAAGGAGAAATGAAATGATTCATCACCTCCTTCCTCCTAATCTGAGTTTCGACTATGGAATGTGTATGTTATCCTTAAGTGGTTGTTCTGTATCCTTATTAAAGATATCAATGTTAATTTCATTAATCGGTGTTTCACTACCAACTTCAACTGGTGGCTGAAGTAAGGTATCTTGGATTTCCCAAGTATATACCTTTTCTATGATCCCTCTTTCATCGTTTGAATTATCATAGAAATTAGAAGCAATTACAAAAATGTTCCCATCGAATGGAGCCCTCTCATAGATATAGGGTTTTAAATAACCTCTCTGAGGAATTGAGGAATTCATGATAAGGTTTAGTAATCGTTGATCTTCTGAGTTTTTGGAAACTAACCTTACATTTATATATTGGTCAATTGCCTCGAAAGGAGTTTCACTAACCACATAACCTTTATTTCCTTGTTTCTCTCTGTGAAATCGATTTAAACCTATACCTCCGGGAGCGAATCCTTCGGATTCTACTACGATTCTGGGAAAGCTTTCTTTCATACCTTTGGATTGGCTATTACCTACACCAAAGATTTGAATGAATTTGTTTTTGTTCTTTTTTACTTCTTCCACAGCTTGTTGGTAAAGAGCCATGCTCTCTTTCGTTTTCTCATAGAGATTAGGGTCTACTGTTAATCCTAATCTTAGAGTGTTTTCCATAAGGGCCATATAAAATGACCTCTCAATGATTTCTTGTGATGTTACCATAAGCCTCGGATTTGATTTGCCTTTAACCCAGTCCTTGTCATAATGGATCTTCGGATTTCCTTCATTAAAATGTTTCGAAGTTCTTTAGAGCCCCCTGCACTTTTAAGCGAGGGTCTCCATAATGGTCTGGCTGGGATATTTTCGTTCCCATATTCCAATATGATAGCAAGCTGGTTTAAAGTTAATCCACTGTAATGTTTTGTTCCAGAAGGCATACCAACCAGGATTCTGTTTCGATATTTATAAACCCCAACAGCTTTATAATAATCACCTTTAAGGTAATATATCCCACCATCATGATTCCTTTTTAATGGAGCCCATTGAACTCCAGAACCTGCTGGGGGTTTATGTGTATGGATTGCCTTTCGGATTATTCTAATGAGTTTATCTGAAAACTTGGCAACCCCAATATCATAGCCATGTTGAATAGCAGGCTGAAGATGTGTTAATCCATTCTCTACCTTTACCCAGTTCCCCTTATTTCGGATTTCGATTTTAGGAATGGGAGGCATGTAAACACTAATGGAACTACGTTGTTTTCTAGCCATAATCCTTAGAATAAGTATGTTTACATAATAAAACCCAGTAGTATTGTAATATTACATTAATGTAACGTTACCTACTACTGGGTTACCCTTATCGAAGATGATTTATTTCGAAGCTTCTTCCAATTCTGTTAAGGCAGCCGATGCACCGTTAACCTCGGTTTTTAAATTGGCTACATCTGTTTTTAATGTGTTAACCTCAGAAGTTAATGTATTAAGTTTATTTGTGATCTCAGTTGTATCAACATTGATCTCATGATAAACTCCATCATCAGCTAAATACTTATTACCGTTACCATCGATTTTAAATGCCATTGCTCCAGTAGTAACTTCATACAACTTAGAAGTAGCATCACAAACAATAGCAAGTATACTATCAGCGTATCCTGACATTTGATGTTGAGCCTGGGAACTCTCCTCTACAGTGAGAATGGATATTACTATAAGGTAAGTTTCGTGACCACTAACAGCTGACTCTGGAAATTTAATGATCTCCAAGGGTACATACCCAGTTCCCACTACCGTATCAATAGAAATAAACCCAGTGGAAACATGATCCTGAAAAGCCTTTCTAACAGCAGCTACATTTTCATCGGAAAGGTTACCTCCTTGTTGGCCCATAAGGTCAAATATAGCTGTAACATCCAGGAATTTATTTTCACCTCCTTCTGAGGTACCTCCTGAGCCTCCCCAAAATTTGTTGAAAGCATAGATTTGATTTGTATCGTCCAAAAAGATCACATCACTTTGGGATAATACCCCTTTTTCTATTTCTTGGTCGGCTTGTTCCTTAGTCCATCCATGGATAAGCCTACCATTTGCACCTTTTGTTATTATACTCATATTTTTTATCCTCCATTAAATTGTATATTATGAAGTTCATTATCACAATCCACAGTACCAGTCCTACCTGAGAAATCCCAAGTATATGTTACTAAGGATTTACTTAATGTTATTCCATTTACTGGCCAGGATTAGTTAATTCATACCAACTGAATCCTTCGGCATACCCTGAAACTTCGCCTCCACCACCTGAACCAGTGTTTACTTCTTTCCATACAGCAGAACCATTTACAATGTTATATAATTGATAAATCTTGGGCTCTCCATCTACGATTGCCCTTACAAATTGACCAATTTTATAACTGAAAGTTTCACCGTTTACTTGATAGGTTAATGTTGATGAAGTAGGAGGGTTCTGTAATTCTTGGGCCTTCATAATCAATTGGATTTTTTCTTGGCCCTTTACATAAGCAAAACTACTTGGATTAGTTTCGTTTAAATTCGGTTGTTCCAAGTTCTGTAAATCATTTAACTTCTGAGCTTCCTCTTCGGTGATTAACCTTGAACCTGGGACTGCCTCTACCTTATTTTGATTTAACTGGTTGAAATTGGTGTTTAGCTTGGTTGCTTCATCTCCCCAATTTGTATCACCAGTTTTAATTCGTTGTATCTGTGCCATCTTCTTGTCTTCTGAGTAATACTTGAAATACTATAGGTTCATCTTTTGCCTGGGCTACTTGAGTATCACCTTTTGAGATGTATAATTCACCATTAATGATGAATCTATCTAATGCAGCATCAAATGTCCAATATCCTTTATTATTGGTGAACCCTTTTTCTACAAGCTGTTTTTGTGAGACTAACATAGCACAGTTAATCTCATCCAATTCACCAGAAGGTGTACCTACATTTAAAGGCCATGTTCTGAAAGCATTGTAATTGATTAGAGCTTGGAGAGGGATTCTTTCATAATTATTTTCATCATCATCTTCACCAAATGGTAAAGGATATTGAATATGTTTTAACCAAATCACTTCTTGTAACCCTGCATCTTGGTCAATGAAGTTTTGTACGATATGCTTATATTTTTTCCATATCGAATCGTTAACTAAGAATGCCATAGATGGGTATTAAGCTTTCTCTACGTAGTTTCCTACTAAATCAGACAGATTATGGGATAATGGTTGACCACTGTCTCTTATACATTTATATAATACCTTGGATTGGGTATAATACTTATCCTTGAATATTTCCATTGGGGGTGCATAAGGAATAGGATCATCCTTTGTCCCTGCATGTTCTTCATCAACCCGTTTCCAAAGAGAAGCTGTTTCCAAAGAAGGTTTCCAATTTTCCTGTGTTTTGTGACCTTGCAATACTTCCCAAAGATCCTCACCATATTGGTATCTGTGTCCTTTAACGACATCTATACCTATTTTCCATTTGGGGTATCTGTCTTTTACTCGCAATGCCTCTGAAGGAGTTAAGTTGTAAGTGTTAATCCCTGAATTTGCTTCCAAGTCTAAAGCCTCCAATGCAAGCAATCTGCTGAACTGCCTATTGATTACGGGTTGTTCTCCTTCTGGATAAGTCCATTCTTCACTATTCAGTAGTTCGACAAAAGACGGATCGCTAAAACTATAGCGAGGAAAATCTTCATCATCGAAGGGTGCAAGGTATTCCTCATGCAAGATTACCTTGCTCTGATCTACACTTGTCCTCATTTCCGGTAGGACTTCTATTCCGTGGGACTTTGCCCATACAATGTTTACTATTGCGTATTTCATATTCAATTAATTTTTAATGTTACTTTGCTTTTAGGGTTTGGAGGTAGTTGTAGGCTTTGATACAGTCGTCTTTGGAGAGGATTCTTGGATAAATTGCAAGGTTCTTAAAAGCTATTCGATCAAACCTACCACCACTACTCGATACCTCCAATGTACCACCAGAACCAACTACATTACCTGTATTTGCCAGTATTTCATTCCAATTACGATCATAGGCCCAACCATCTGAACATGCAGCATTAATACTTTTAATTCCGTCAAGACTATTTTTTACTGATCCTGAATTAATATAAAGATCAAGTCCAATCATTGTGTTGTAGATATAAAAACTAGACCCTTTTACTAAACCAGTACCACTCTTTTTATTATCAATAAACTTCCAATCCCCAACAATCGTAAAATCCTTACCCATTCCAAAAACTGACGAAGTTATCTTATCATCCACCCCATCAGTAACCAGGTAGCCTTCGTATTCGGGGATTTGCTCTATAGTAATGTCACAGGATTCTTGTACCTTATTTAAGGTAAATCCATACCAATCTCCATTTGCTTTAAATGGAAAAGACGGTAATGTATAAGTTCCATCTTCTGATATTTTATATAATTGTTGCCCTTCAGAAGTTGCTTGTCTATAAGATAGGGTTTGACCATCTTTCAGTCCATAAACTTTTATCTTATAAGAAGGAACTATAAAAGAAGGTTGTTCAGGATAGGATTGATAATATAACTGTGTAGACGCAACTTTAACTGAAGTTATATTTACAGAATAACTCGTCCAAGTTAAATCCGCTCTATCAGTAGATTGAACCCATCTACCACCAGCATAATTCTCAGCATACAACCCATACCCACTCCCTTCTGCAAACCCCAAATTCGACAGCACAAGATCATTACCATTGCCCGTAATGTTGGCAATAGTAGCACGATCTTCGTCCTCGTTGGTTTTGCCTACCACTGTCCATGCCTGGTCGGGGAAGAGCCAGGGATAGGTTTTAACGAAGTAGTCTTTGATCTTGGTCAGTTCTTCTTCGGTGGCATCGTGGTCGAGAAATACAAGTTCCCAGATAGCGACATTACTATAACTTTTGTTCCATTTACCAACTTGTAATAAATTACTACCTTCTGTATTTGTTCCAATATTTAGTTTTATACCATCATATTGTTTAGAAGTTTGTGTTGCTAATATTCGAGAAGCTTGTATTCCAGTTGCCTTACCAAAATTCCAAGTATCCCTGTAATTATTACCTTCAAATATAAAAGAAGTATTTGATATACTGTCACCGTTAGCAGTCAA
>ENA-OPBL01002145-OPBL01002145.1-human-gut-metagenome-genome-assembly--contig:-NODE-2145-length-15315-cov-3.674312_pt1 | contig 15315 bp, 16 predicted proteins | sample MGYA00241073_ERZ501461 | MGnify/ENA primary metagenome ERZ501461 (study PRJEB25962, sample SAMEA2042630) | human gut metagenome | biome: human gut; feature: human-associated habitat; material: faeces... | reverse complement strand
GTTTGCCCTGCACGCTCAAGGAAACGGCGGAAGGCGGACTGGCACAGACACCAACTGCACTGGCCTGGGCACAGGCTTATTTTGCCGCTGATGGTAAAATTTGAAAAATATTTTAGATAAGTATTAAATGGAGGTAAATCAAATGAAAAAAATTATTAAGACTGAAAATGCACCGGCTGCTATCGGGCCTTATTCTCAGGCTGTTATGGCTAATGGTATGTTGTATATGTCAGGTCAGATAGCTTTGATTCCTGAAACAGGCGAAGTAGTAGATGAAGGTATTGAAGCGCAGACGATCAGAGTCTTGAAAAATATGGAGGGCGCATATCGTCCTACGGAAACCAGTATCATGGATGCAAATATGGAAGGCGTATTGTCTGAGGCAGGATTGACTTTTGACGATGTGGTAAAAACCACTGTTTTTTTGACTGATATGGAAGATTTTGGCGTTGTTAACAGCATTTACGGTGAAAAGTTTGCTGAAAACGCTCCTGCGCGTTCCTGCGTACAGGTTGCGGGACTGCCGAAAGGTGTTAAAGTTGAAATAGAAGCAATCGCTGTCTGCAAATAATAATCCCTGCAAAAAAATGTAAAAAAGTTTATAAAAAAGATTGACATAAACTAGTGGCTATGGTAGAATAACATTCGTCGCCAAGCTATTAAGTTTGGACAATTTGGTGGCTGTGGTGAAGCGGTTAACACGGCGGATTGTGGCTCCGTTACGCGAGGGTTCGAATCCCTCCAGTCACCCCATATTTTTGGGGCGTAGCCAAGTCGGTAAGGCACGGGACTTTGACTCCCGCATGCGTTGGTTCGAGTCCAGCCGCCCCAGCCAAATAACGTGATCCACTAGCTCAGTCGGTAGAGCACCTGACTTTTAATCAGGGTGTCCCGCGTTCGAGTCGCGGGTGGATCACCATTTTTTTATCTGTTAAACGCTGTACCAATGCAGGTGCAGCGTTTTTGTGTTTTCTGTTGGAGCAACCAATCAGAGTGTATTGGGAGCAACGTGGTGAGAATAACTGGTAAAAATAATAACGCCGCGGCTTGTGTCACGGCGTTTCTTTCTGCTGTATTTTATTTTAGCCTTCCGTCCGGCGCTTTGCTTCTCTTTCTTTTTGCAGGGCTTCCTGCTGCTGTTTTTCACGCTTGCGTATATCGCGCAGGCAGCCGAAAAAAACATAAAGGCAAAAGCAGTTTATGCCCAAACCAACAGTTGCCACATACATACGCCCCGAAGGGTCCATACCCTGTGAACAGCTATAAAAAATCCAATTCCAAAGGCCCATAAAAAGAGCGAAAAAAATATATAAAAACGGGCGTGTAACTTTAGGGTCGTCTGTTTCATAAGTCCACCAGACGCCGTGCCCTTTGCGGTATTCCAAGCCGCCCGGCCCGTCATGCTCCACAAAGCCGTCTTTGGGCGTCTGGCGTACAACGCCTTTTTTACTGTAACTGCCGTTGGCGTTCTTTTTAAAGGAGGTAGTTTTTTCTTCCATAATTGCCTCCGCGGGTTTACTGTCATAATAGGTAACATAGATTTTAAGTTAATTACTTTAATTTTATTATATAGGACAGATTCTATTTTATCTATCAGACTTATGTAAAATTTAAATGTTGAAAAATTGAGCCGCTTAATATATAATAATAAAGTCAATTTAAATGCGGATGTGGCGGAATTGGCAGACGCACCAGACTTAGGATCTGGCGCCTTCGGCGTGCAGGTTCGACTCCTGTCATCCGCACCAGCATTCAACGTCCTGCTTTGGCAGGATGTTTTTTTATGCCCGTTTTACATTTTTACGCGATAGTTTTATAATAAAAATATCCGTTATTTTTTATTGAGGGAGCAGATGGTTTATGTTAGGAACGATTGTAAATACCTGCACTATTTTAACAGGCAGCTTTGTGGGCAGCTTTTTAAGCCGCGGCATCAGCGAAAAATATAAAACAGCGCTGTTTGACGCCTTGGGGCTGGCAACGGTTGGGCTTGGCGCCAATGCCGTTGTGCATAACCTGCCCAACAGCGAATACCCGGTGCTTTTTATTGCGAGCCTTGCCATTGGCACCATTATCGGCACGCGGCTTGATATTTGTGGGCGTTTTAACGCGCTGCTTGCGCACTGCAAGGGCGGCGGCAAGCTGGCGGAAGGGCTTTCTACGGCGATACTTCTGTTCTGTATCGGCACGCTTTCCATTTTAGGTCCTATTGAAAGCCGCCTTAACGGCAACAATACTTACCTTTTTACCAATGCAACGCTCGATTTGGTATCTTCCATGATTTTTGCCTCGACTTACGGCTTCGGCATTGCCATTGCGGCAGCGGTGCTGTTTTGCTGGCAGGGCAGTATTTATCTGTTTGCCGGTGTTATTGCGCCGTATTTAACGCCGGGCATGATGACGGAAATATCGCTTTTGGGCGGCATTTTCCTGCTGAGCAGCGGCGTGGGTATTTTGCAGCTGCGCGACTGCAAAACCTTAAATATGCTGCCGTCGCTTTTGGTGCCGCCGCTGTGGTTTACTATTGTAAGTTTTTTACAGTAATTTTAACAGAAAAATATATTATAATGTTACACTGTGTTGACGAATTAGCCGGAAATGTTTATAATTAGTATCATAATATTTGATAATTGATGAAAGGTGTTGTTTGAAGTGAGTACTACATACAGTGTTTATTTACCTAATTACAGCGTTGGGCCGGACTGCTACGAAGCAATTCCGTCCGTAACGGCAAGATATGGCAAAAAGGTTGTTATTATCGGCGGCAAAACCGCGCTGAGCAAAGCCCAGGATGCAATTCTTGCAGCTGTAAAAGGGCACCTTGATGTTACGGCTGTGCTTTGGTACGGCGGCAACTCTACCTATGAAAATGTTGATATGCTGATGAATACTAAAGAAGTTCAGGAAGCCGATATGGTATTTGCTGTTGGCGGCGGCCGTGCTGTTGACTGCTGCAAAACGATGGCAGACAAAATGGGCAAACCCGTTTTCACTTTCCCGACCATTGCTTCCAACTGCGCTGCCTGCACCGCTATCTGCGTTATGTATAAACAGGATGGCAGCCTCGCCGGTTACTATTATCCGAAACACTGCGCAGAACATACTTTTATCAATACCAAAATTATTGCCGAAGCACCGGAAAAACTTTTGTGGGCCGGTATTGGCGATGCACTCAGCAAAGAATGCGAGGTTTTGATTGCAACAGAAGGCAAAAAACTTTTAAATACCCCGCTGCTGGGCCGCGCTTTGGCAGGTGCCTGCACTTCGCCGCTGTTTGAATACGGCAAACAGGCTTTGGCAGACTGCAAAAACAATGTTGTTTCCGAAGCAATTCAGGAAGTTGCGCTGGATATCATCATGAGCACCGGCATTGTTTCCAACCTTACCACCACCGAAAACGATTACTACTATAATTCTTCGCTGGGTCACTGCTTCTACAACGCTTACACCGGCCTTGCCTGCGCAGAACGCCATATGCACGGCGAAGTTGTTTCCTTCGGTGTAATTGTGCTTTTAACCTGCGACAAGCAGTTTGAACTGCGCGACAAGATTGCAAAATTCAATAAGGAACTGGGCCTGCCTGTAACCTTGAAAGAACTGGAAGTTGACGAAGCCGGCCTTGAAAAAATCCTTGACCGCGCACCGGCAATTCTCGAATGGAAAAAGACTCCGTACGAAATGACCCGCGAAAAATTCAAACAGGCCATTTTGGATGCCGACGCTTACGGCAAAACCCTGTAATAACATATAAAACAAAAAATCCGCCTTTAGGGAGGCACTCATAAGACAGTATTAGAAATGTTTTCGGGAAACGGCATAGCTTGCGAGCTATGCCGTTTCTCCATTTATGTGCTTTAGCGATGGTTCTGAGCGACGAAGGAGCGAAAGAACAACAACCACCAGCTATGCTGGTAAGATTAAAATCTTTAGATTAAAGAAAAATTCCTCCAATGGTACAATAATGTAGTTCGTCAGCTGCATTAAGGAAAGAATTGGAGGAATTTTTTATGAATAATAAAGAAAGTTTAGCACACACATCTTGGAATTGCAAATTTCATATAGTATTTGCACCGAAGTATAGGAGAAGGGAAATATATGGAGCATTAAGGCGGGATATAGGAAGAATATTAAGAATGCTCTGCGAAAGAAATAGAAATAATAGAAGCAGAATGCTGCATAGACCATGTACATATGCTGGTAAAAATACCGCCCAAATACAGCGTGTCGCAGATAGTAGGATACCTCAAGGGAAAAAGTTCACTAATGATATTCGACAGACATGCAAATTTGAAGTATAAGTATGGGAATAGGCATTTTTGGTGCAGAGGATATTTTGTAGATACAGTAGGGAAAAACACAAAGAAAATAGAGGAGTATATAAAAAACAAATAACAGAAGATATAATGGCAGACAAAATGAATATGAAGGAGTATATAGACCCGTTTACGGGTGAGCCAGTAGGAAATAAGCAATAAAAAAGCCCCGCATGAGGGGCAGTGAGTAAAAATAATTGCAGCTGGCGAATAAGAATCAGGCATTTTGAGATGCAGCTGTATCAGCCGCTTCGAGCGGCGAACAAACCGCCGGCTGAGCCGGCGGTTTTATTATGTTACCTGCCATTATACAAGCATTATCGAACATATTAAAAAAAGCCTAACCAACACAACGGAATTTTCTGCCTATGAGTATGAACTATCAGTACATCATATACACTTTTATAAATCATATTATTCAAACGCCTATGTAGCTTTGTGCCGCATGGGCATTTGTTGTAATGGCCCCCTACTGGGAAGAAAGGGGGTGATGAAAAAATGAGGTGTTCTGAACAATTCATGGAGCGCGTCGAATGTTCTTTTGCCGCTTTTTGTAAGATTGTTCTCCGTAATGCAGCAATCAGTGCATACCGCGATTTTGAACGGAAACAGAAGCGCGAAGTATCGCTTGACTATCTGATGTCCGAAACGTCCTTTGAACCGTTTACAACAGACAATTACTTTGAGCAGTACGACAAGCCGACTGTCTTTGTTGTGAAAGGGCAGGAGATTATCGTTGCAAGCGAACGGTTAGCAAATGCTCTTTCCAAACTTCCAGAACAGCGGCGTACTGTTCTGCTGATGTATTTCTTCCTCGGCTATACCGATACAAAAATCGGGAATGAATACGGGCGTTCCAGAAGCACAGCGAATTACTGGAAACACGCGGCATTAAAGCAATTAAGAAAGGAATGGTTGAAATCAGAAAATGAGGAATAAGAAGCTGATACCTTTTGAAGTCGTTGAAGAAGCGATTGCCGGAAAGCCGGACGCCATAGACGCGGTACTGCGGTATTATACAGGATGCATTAAATATCTATCTACCCATCGGGGACATATCAACGACGATATTCAAGACCGTCTGAAAGCACAGTTTGTCAGAGCTATCCTACAATTTCGTTTTGACAAGTAGGGAGTAGCAAAGCCAGAAAAAGCCGTCAAGGATAAAATGCACGCTTCGCGTCCTTGACGGCTTTTTCTGGCTTTGCTGTTGGGCGGCTAAGAGAACGCAATCGGATAAACCGCTTACGTTCTCAATCCATTATGGAGTTATACGCGGTAGAGCTTAAAATTCATTGATTTTATGCGGCTTTCACAGCGCGTTCAAGACAAGTTAAGAGTTTTATACTTCTACTGCCCAAATAGTGTTTTTACTGCGTAACAAATCACCTAGTGTCCCATGTGCTTTTTGTCGTGATGACATTTAATTGATGAACTGAAATAGAGACAAATTTATTGATTTTCAATTATGTTTGAGTTATAATAAAAAAAGTTCTTGTGTAAATATAGAACTACTAAGTTTAGAACGAGATGATAGTATGGAATTAAGTCAATTCATAAATGTAGCTGATTTGCACAGCAAAACAGAAATAGAGAAAGTGAAAATTATAGCGTTTTATAATAATTTTTTAAGCCACGAATCTGATTTTGATTTAGATGAGGTTTTTAACCTTTTACAAAGTATTGGACATCCTATTTCAAATCGTTCGAGACTTAAAGGATATTTAGCAAAATCTAAAGATTTTAAGAAAAGTACTACAAAGGGAAAGTATATAATAGTACCATCTGTTAAACAACAGTTACAAAACAAGTATGGGAAATTTCTTATTAACGAGGAAGAGATTTTATCTTCAAGTGAAGTTCTTGATCAAAATTTATTCTTAGGTAAACGTGGTTTTTTAGACAAGCTCATCAGGCAAATAAATAGTTGTTATAGCAACAATTGTTTTGATGCGTGCGCCGTTTTAATGCGTCGAGTTTTTGAAATTGTCTTAATACTTGCTTATGAGAATAAAGGAGTTGAAAATGAAATTAAAGTGAATGGTGATTATGTCATGTTGGAACGAATAGTCGCTAATGCGGTACAAAATGCAACTCTACATATTTCTCGTTCACGAAATGAATATGACGCTATAAGAGATTTAGGTAACTTTGCAGCACATAAGATACATTTTAACACACGAAAAAGTGATATTGACAATATAAAACAGACTTATAGAGTTTGTCTTGAAGAACTTTATTATATAGCGGGATTATTAAAATAGGAGAGAGATTATGACAAATAAAGTGCGTATTAAAATGGGACCAATTGAATTTGAAGCGGAAGGTGACAGCGAACTTATTGAGAGAGAACGTGCGCAGTTTTTCAGTTTGTTACCTCAAGCTATTGTTGCTGTATCACCTGTTGTATCTACCCCTTCATTAGTAGATGAAAATTCTGAAATCAATGCCTTTCCGTTAGAAACGGAAAGCACACTCTTACCAGAGAAAAGTTCAAGTGTTTATTCTTCTATCGCTTCGTTTCTAAATGATAAAAAGTTTTCAACAGATGTAGAACTCGTTATGGGTGTTGGCTACTATATTGAGTGTATTGAAAAGAATGGGGTGTTCACTTCAAAAGACGTAGAAAATAAACTAATAGAGGCACGCAAAGCTAAACCGGGAAATATTTCGCAAATGCTTACTCAAAATATTAAAAAGGGGTATTTGCGCGAATGCGCAGATAAAAAAGACAATTTGAAAGCATATAGTATTTTAGATGAGGGTATTAAATGGTGTGAATCGTATATTGCTCCAACCACAGATTCAAACAAGAAAGGAACACGTGCAAAACATGAAGGAGCGCCTGAATCACCGCTTTTAGCGTTTTCGCTTGATGAGCTAAATTTGGACAACTACTGTGATGTCCTGAAAATTAGCAAATTTAATGAACAAATGCTTGTTGTTATGTATATATATACTAAAGAGAAAAATATCGAATACTTTTCTTTTAAAGACATTGTTGCGGTGTTCAAAATAAAATTTAAATTGCATGCAACTAATAGAAAAGTACGTTATGCTCTTGATAATGGTGGCATAATGTTTGATAAAAAAGTGGAAAAAAAAGTAGTTTATCACAAATTAATGAGCGCAGGAATTAAAGAAGCGGAAAAAATAATAAATCAACAAAGAGCAGAGCAAGCTAGAATTAATTTATAATAGTTTTTAGAAGATAAAACGGACATATATCATCGTTATTAGATGGTATATGTCCGTTTGTCTAGCAACCTATATGGTAACTACCCTATTTCAGTTTGTTGGTTGATACTGTTTTATGAGTAGTTGCCTTTACGGGCGGATTTTTTTATGCCTTGGCAGACTTTGCTGCTTTGTATTTTGTTTTTAAAGTGCCAGCCATGTTACCTTATGCCCCTGCTGCGTAAGCATGAGCGCCAAATCTGCGCCGTTAAGCGATATGGTGGCGGTGTTTGTTAAAAGCGGCACGCCTATAAGGTTTTCTTTAAAGGCTGCGTCAATAATAACCGGCACGCGCCCTTTAGCGTCGTTTAACGCGCCAAGCGGCGTAACGGAACCGGGCGGCAGGTTCAGCATGGCGTCCAGTTCTTCCGCGGCAGCGAAGGTTAAGCGGCGGCTGCCAAGCTGTGCGCGCAGAGCTTTTAAATCCAGCTTTTTGTCTTTCGGCAAAGTTACCAGCCAAAAGTTCTGGTGTTTGTCGTCGCATAAAAACAGGGTGCGGGCAATCGCTTCCGGGTGCGGCAGCTTTAAGGCTTCGCCTTCTTCCACGGTGTAAATGGGCTGGTGTTCAGTAACTTCATACTTAATGGCGGCACTTTCCAAAAGTAAAAGCACGCCGTTTTTATCGTTCGCCATCAGATATGCCAGTTTTCAAAGTAGTTAATCTGCATGGCGGCGCGTACATCGTGCAGGGTTTCAGCTGCCGCTGCGCGCGCGGTTTCGCTGCCTTGTTTTAAAATCATTTTTACTTCGTCCAGGCGCTGCTCCCACATATGGCGGCGTTCGCGGATGGGGGCAAGCTCTGCCTGCATTACGTTGTTGAGGAATTTTTTAACTTTTACGTCGCCCAGGCCGCCGCGCTGGTAATGCGCTTTCAGTTCGTCAAGGTTTGCGTATTCCGGCAGAAATTCCGCAAAATGTTCGGGGCGGGAGAAAGCGTCCAGATAAATAAATACCGGGTTGCCTTCAACTTTGCCGGGGTCTTCAACACGCACGTGGTTCGGGTCGGTAAACATCGACATAATTTTCTTTTTAATAACGTCCGCTTCGTCGCTGAGGTAAATGCAGTTGCCCAGCGATTTGCTCATTTTGGCCTTGCCGTCAATGCCGGGCAGGCGCAGGCAGGCTTTGTTGCTCGGCAGGATGATTTCCGGCTCGGTTAATGTTTCGCCGTAAACGCTGTTAAACTTGTTAACAATTTCCTTGCACTGCTCCAGCATCGGCAGCTGGTCTTCGCCGACAGGCACTGCTGTTGCGCGGAAGGCGGTAATATCGGCAGCCTGGCTGATGGGGTATACAAAAAAGCCTACGGGAATGCTGGCTTCGAAATTGCGCATTTTAATTTCGGTTTTAACGGTCGGGTTGCGCTGCACGCGCGATACGGTTACAAGGTTCATATAATATGCGGTGAGCTCTGTAAGCTGCGGTACGGCAGACTGAATGAAAATGGTGGATTTTTCCGGGTCAATGCCGCAGGCAAGGTAATCAAGCGCAACTTCCAGTACGTTCTCGCGCACTTTTTCGGGGTGCTCGGCGTTATCGGTCAGCGCCTGAGCATCGGCAATCATAATAAATACCTTGTCAAACTGGCCGGAGTTTTGCAGTTCCACACGTTCTTTTAGAGAACCAGCGTAATGCCCAACGTGGAGCCTGCCGGTCGGGCGGTCGCCCGTTAAAATAATTTTCTGCATTTTCTTACCTCACAATCAAATAATATCGTAAAATCCGCCCTGGCGGAGATATAACTAATTTATATTATAACACAAATTTTGCTGTGTTAAAACAAAGCATATCTGCGCCGCAGCGCGATTTTAGTTTTTAACTATTTTTGCTTGACGGTGCAGTAAAAGAGTGGTATGCTTTACTTACAAAAGCGATATGGGGTTTATTCAATTAAACACCTCAAACAAAAAAACCGGGAGCTGCAACTCCCGGTTTTTAATTTAGGCTGGCTGTGAGCTTACAGTAAACCGTCCAACCATTTGCAGATGTAATAGGATGTTACAGCTGCCATGACGGCTACTAAAAATGCGATTATGGGTTTATTCAACTAATGCCACCTCCTTCCTACTGGAAAGAGTCACAGCGTTAAATATTATAGCAGAGTTTAATGTTTTGGAAAAGAATAAAGTTAAGAAAAAAGCTGCAAAGCAAGTATATGCTTTGCAGCTTTTTGTGTCTTACAATCCTGCCTGTTCTACGCCGCTGAAAAGGTAGCCTAAATGCGTGGTGCTGTTTAAAAGTACGGCGCGCCATACTCCTTCGTTATATTCCAGCACGTTAATGCAGGCGTTATCCTGCTTGATGTGCCAAAAATGGCTCATATCAAGCCCAAGCAAGTCGCAGATGATGGCTTTGTTGACGGCGTCGTGCGCGGCAGCGAGAATTGTTTGGCCTTCGTATTTTTCTGCGTATTCGTCAAAAGCGGCACGGGCGCGCTTGCGTACGTCTTCCAGATTTTCGCCGCCCGGCATCTGCACTTTATGCGGCTCTGTATGCCATTTTTTAAATTCTTCGGGGTAATGCGCCTGTATTTCGCAGGCCAGTTCGCCTTCCCACGCGCCGTGGTTAATTTCTGTAAGGCGTTTGTCGCTGTGTACAGGCAAATGGTGTAAATCGGCGCAGGCCTTGCAGGTTAAAAACGAGCGTTTTAAAGGGCTTGAAATACATAAATCAAGATGTACGTTTTTTAACCCTTGAGCCAAAAGCCCTGCTTGTGCAAAGCCTTTTTCGCTCAGACGGGTGTCTTCCTGCCCCTGGTAGCGTCCCTGTAAATTCCAGTTGGTTTCGCCGTGGCGTATTAAAATAATGCGTACCATATTATCCCTCGCAGTTTATAAGTTTCACGTCGATAATGCCTTCTATGCCGCGCAGCTTCAGCATAATATCGTTAGGAATGTCGCCGCTGGTGGCAATGGCCATCAGGTTGGTGCCTTCAATGGCGGTGCTGCCTACCTGCATGCCGTTGATGTTGATGCCTGCGCTGCCGAGCACGGTGGCAATCTGCCCAATCATGTTGGGCTTGTCAAGGTGCGGAGCAAGCAGCAGGTAACCTTCGGGCTTAAAGTCCAGGCGGAAGCGGTCAATCTGCACAATTTTGGCTTCTTTGCCTGCAAACAGGGTGCCGGTAAGCGTGTGCTCGCCTTTTTCGGTGGCAATTTTAACATTAATAGCGGTGCTGAAGTAGCCGGTGCGGTGCGATTTTACGTCGCGCACCTGCAAATGGCGTTTTTTGGCAATGCCCGGCGCATTTACAAAGTTAACGCTGTCCTGCAAAATCGGGTTCAAAAGGCCTTTTAAAAAGGCAGTGGTCAGTGCCTGAGTTTCCGTTGCGGCCAGTTCGCCGGTGTATTCAATTTCCACGGCTTTAATCGGCCCTTCGGCTAGATAAATGCCGATGGTGCCGAGGCGTTCTGCCAGTTTAAAGTACGGTGCAATAACGCTGGCAACACTTTTGGGAATGGGCGCCATGTTAACGGCGGTCATTACGGGGCGGCCTTCCAGCGCGTCGATAACGCCGTAAGCAACGTCTACGGCAACGCCAATCTGCGCTTCAATGGTGCTGGCGCCAAGGTGCGGGGTCTGCACAACCTGCGGCATGCCGATAAAGGGGTTGTTTTCTGGAGTCAGCGGTTCTTCGGGGTATACATCAATGGCGGCACCGGCTACTTTACCGCTCTTTAAGGCTGCGGCAAGGGCTTCGGTATCCACGCAGCCGCCGCGGGCACAGTTTACAATACGCACGCCGTCTTTCATTTTGGCAATGGCTTCGGCGTTTATAATGTTGTGAGTTTCTTTCGTCAGCGGGGTGTGAATGGTGATATAGTCGGATTTGGCCAGCAGTTCTTCAAACGGAACGAGCTCCACGCCAACCTGCTGCGCGCGTTCTTCGGTAATATACGGGTCGTAGCCGATGGTGGTCATTTCCATGGCCTGCATACGCAGGGCAACGCGGCTGCCGATACGCCCAACGCCGATAATACCGAGCGTTTTGCCCTGTACCTGAATGCCGTCAAAGCTCTTTCTGTCCCATTTGCCGGCCTGAATGGAAGCGTGCGCCTGCGGAATGTGGCGCGTCATGGCCATCATCATGGCAACGGTGTGTTCCGTGGCGGCAATGGTGTTGCCTTCCGGCGCGTTAAGCACTACAATACCGCGTGCCGTCGCGGCGGGAATGTCGATATTATCAACGCCGACGCCTGCGCGGCCGATAACCTTTAAGTTTTTGGCGGCGTCGATAACTTCTTTGGTAACCTGCGTCTGGCTGCGGGTTACAAGCCCGTCATATTCGCCTATGCACGCCAGAAGTTCTTCCGTGGGCATATTGGTTTTTACATCTACATCAAAATGTTCGCGCAGCAGCGCCACGCCTTTTTCGCTTACGTCATCGCTTACAAGTATTCTCATCATTCATTCCTCCGTTTATTCGTGTTTTGCCTGGTATTCTTTCATAAAATCCGCAAGGGCGCGGCAGGTTTCGGGTGTTACGGCGTTGTAGGCCGATACGCGGCAGCCGCCTACAAGGCGGTGCACGCCTATGCCTATGAACCCGCGTTTTTTGCCTTCGGCGATAAAGTCTTTTTCCAGTTCCTGCGTGGGCAGGTTAAAGGTAATGTTCATCAGGCTGCGGCTTGCTTTTTCGGCGTGGCCGCGGTAAAAACCACGGCTGGCGTCGATAACGTCATAAATAAGCTGCGCCTTTTCGCGGTTGCGCGCGGCAATGGCCTTTACGCCGCCCTGTGCTTTAATCCAGTGCAGGGTTTTGTTAACCATGTAAATGGCAAATACCGGCGGCGTATTGTACAGCGAATCGTTATCCGCGTAGTTTTGGTAGCTCAGCATCGGCGGCAGGTCCGTGCGGGCGGTTTCTAAAAACGCCTTTTTAACAATTACAATTACCACTCCGGCAGGGCCGAGGTTTTTCTGCGCCCCGGCGTAGATAAGGCTGAACTTTTTTACATCTACCGGGCGGGAGAGGATGTCGCTTGACATATCGCAGATAACCGGCACGTTGAAATCGGGGAAGTCCTGCCACTGCGTACCGTAAATGGTGTTGTTGGCGGTTATGTGCAGGTAGGCGGTATCGGGCTTAATTGTAAGCTCCTGCGGAATATAGCTGTGGTTTTTATCAGCGCTTGTGCAGGCTTCGTAGGCTTCGCCAAAGCGTTTGGCTTCTGCCATGGCTTTTTTGGCCCATACGCCGGTGTTGGCATAGGCAGCACGCTTGTTGGTAAAAAAGTTGGCTGCCGTCATTAAAAACTGTAAGCTGCCGCCGCCCTGTATAAATAAAATTTCGTAATCATCGGGAATTTCCATCAGCTCGCGCAAAAGCGCTTTGGTTTCCGCGTGCATGGCGGCGTATTCCGGGCTGCGGTGGCTCATTTCAATAATGCTCATGCCGGTGTTTTTATAGTTTAAAAATTCTGCCTGGGCTTCCTGCAAAACTTCCAGCGGCATGGCCGAAGGCCCGGCGTTAAAGTTATAAACTCTGTCCATAATATACCTCCAAAATAAAAATAGAGAAGCCGTCCTTGGGACGAGCTTCTCTTTCTCGTGGTGCCACCCAAATTCAGCGCGCAGGCAAACGGCAAAGTGCTGGTAAAAAATAAAACCCCCATCCCACATGGGACGAGAGTTACCCGCGTTGCCACCCAAATTGCCTTACGGCCATCTTTAGTAACGCTGTATCGGGCGCTGCCCGGCGGATTCGTCACCCGCATCTCCGGAGCGGAACTTGCTGCACGCTGCTGCCGCCTCGCATCTTCCGGCGGCTTTCTGAAAGCATTGTTGCTGCTTTTTCTCCATCATCGTGTTGCTGTTATTAATTTATAGGGCTATTATAGCAGGTTTGGGGGTCTTGTCAACTAAATAACGGCAAAAAATAAAATTTAAAATAAAACGCGGCAAATCTGTAACGCAGTTTACAAAATGCAAGCTGCCGGCTTAATAAGGCAGGCTTATAAATAAATTAAACTTATTTAATTAATAAGTATAACTTATAAATAAGCGCGGGCAATAAAAAAGCCCGGCTGTAAATGCCGGGCGGGTGAAGCTTGTTATTATTTTGTTTCTGCGGTTTCAAGCTGCGGTGCTGCTGCGTCTTCAAGGCCGCCTACGTTGCCGCGCAGTACGGCGCCGGTTTCAACGGTGAGCTTTTCACAGCGCACGTCGCCGGTAATAACGCTGCTGGCAAGCACTTCCAGCGTGCCCTTGGCAACAATATTGCCTTCAATTTTGCCTGCAACCGTTACATTGGCGCCAAAAATATTGGCTTTGATATTGCCGGTTTCACCAACAACAACATCGCTTTCCGAAAACACAATGCCGCTGAAGGTGCCGTCGATACGGATAGAACCCTGCGCGGTAATGTTGCCGGTAATCTGCGTGCTTTTGCCGATATAGGCTTCAAAATTATCTACCGCCACTTTAGGCAGGGCGGAATTTGTTTTTGCATTATTATTGTTTGAAGAACCAAACATTGTCTTGCTCCTTTAAAACTATCTGATTAATTTAAGCGGGTCGGAATCCTGGCCGTTAATGATAACTTCGTAATGCAGGTGCGGGCCGGTACTGTAACCGCTGCTGCCCACATAACCGATAACTTCGCCTTTTTCCACATACTGGCCGGAAGAAACTTCAATGGACGACATATGCCCGTAAGCGGTTTCGTAACCGTAGCCGTGGCTGATTTTTACATAACGGCCGTAACCGCTGTACCAGCCTGCGTATTCCACATAACCGGTTGCGCCTGCGTAAACCGGCGCACCGTAGTCGTTGCCGATATCAATGCCGGGGTGGTAATCGTAACCGGTGCCGCTGAACGGGTTGGCTCTGCCGCCGAAGCGGGAAGTAATTTCACCGCCGGCCGTGGGCCAGATATCCGGAGTAGCGTCGAGCTTTGCATTGCGTTCGTGAAGCTGTGCCAGCAAATCGCCGAGCACTGCTTTTTTCTGCTGCATTTCTGTCTGCAGGTTTTTAGCCTGGGCTGCGGTAACATCAATCATTTTAATGTCCGCCGGGGCGGAAGGGCCGCCTTTGCCCATGTACTGGCTGCGGTCAATGCCGCCGCGGGAAGGCTGCTGGCTTACATTATTGCCAAGGGCTTTGCGCACTTCGTTTTCCAGTGCGGAAAGTTCAGCCATATCCTTCTGCATTTTTTCGTTTTCTTTCTGCAGTTCGGCCAGCTTCTGGTCCTGCGCTGCTTTATCGTTGCGGTAAGCTATAAGTTCGTTCTGTTCCTGGTGTGCCTGGTAAACAACCATGGAAGATTTTGCTGCAATGCCAATGCCTGCCAAAAGCAGGATGCCGCAGAAAATGCCGATTTTTTTCAGCAGGCTTGCGCGGAAGCTGAAGCTTTTCGGTTCTTTGCCGCGGTGGGGAATGAACATAATCGTATATTCGTTATCGACTTTACGCTGCTGTCGTTTTAACGGTTCCATGCATAAACTACTCCTAACTGATAAAACTTTATTCTGTCCGCTTTTACACAAGTACTATTATATTTTCTCACAAATCGCCTTAAAAAACAACCAAAAAGCCGTAAAAAAATGTGAAATCTTGCTAATTTAACATAATTTGCTGCTAAAACGGCATAAATTGATGTTATGTAGGCTGTGAGGGCATAATAGTTTACACGGTGAAGAACTAACGGCAATAGTTATAAAATACATATAAACAGTTAATTAATATACATTTTTTATCAGTAAGGGCAGCGCTGCTCTCTTTTTTTATTTTGTGCATGAAGGGGTGGAGTTTACTGCTTGCGGCA
>ENA-OPBL01002141-OPBL01002141.1-human-gut-metagenome-genome-assembly--contig:-NODE-2141-length-15341-cov-5.521327_pt1 | contig 15341 bp, 8 predicted proteins | sample MGYA00241073_ERZ501461 | MGnify/ENA primary metagenome ERZ501461 (study PRJEB25962, sample SAMEA2042630) | human gut metagenome | biome: human gut; feature: human-associated habitat; material: faeces... | reverse complement strand
CTCTTTTCATAGAAAAATCATCGGCAAAATGCCGAGGACTTTGTCTACAGTCTGAAGGAACCGGAAAATCCGGTTCCTTTTTGATATCGCATCTTTTATGATAAATATATTCTAACTGCTTCATATAAGTAATACACAAATCAGCTCAGCTCTATCTCATATGCTCCGGCTTCAAAATCCACCGTAAGAAGCGCATACGCTTCACCGTTATCATAGCGGATTGAGAGCTTTGGTCCTTCTTCTGCTACTGTGATGACAGCTCCCTTCTCAAATGCCTTATGTGTATTTCTCATGCGAAGCAGCTCAAGCTGCTTTGCAACAACATCCTTTTTTAGCGCCTCCCTGATATCGGAGGCACTAAGGTTTGTTCTGTTAATTTCCTTGTGTCCTGATTCTCCGGCGCGTCTTACGGCCTCATGGTCATTTTTGCCTGCAAAGAGATCCAGATACCATACCTGTGGCTTTCCCGGCATGAACATCTGAATAGCACGGGCCAGAAGCATTTTGCTGTCAGACTCACCAAGCGCACTGTAATATGTGGCATTGACCTGATAATATATATTCTTCTGTCCATGAAGATTTTTGACCATGCCGCCACGAGATACAATCAAATCTATAAGCGAGCGAATATCGTCCTCCGGAAGCAGACCCTTTAAATCCAGAAGAGGTATGCCGTCATGGCAGCCAAGCATATTGACAGTGGAGATTTTATCATCAACAACCTCACGCGCCCATTTTGCAAGGTAATCTGCTCTCCTGTTCTCAATCGCGTCAATTACCAGTCCCGGTAAAAAGAAATCATATGTGGCATAGCCCTTATCTGCAAGGGTTTTGTATATTTTCTCCTCATATGCCGCGTGTATTTCAGGCAGCAGAGTCAGCCCGAGCGGAGCTGCAAGCCCATGGATCTGCTGTAGAAATTCCCAGGTCTCAGGATCATTCAGGAAATTCTTTTTCCCCGGTGCCTTAGGCGCATAGGCAAATGCATCGAGCCGCACAATAGCCGCACCGTAGGATGCTATTTTTTTAAGTGTTTCACGATAGAAATCCCATACCTTTTCGGACTTTATATTTAAATCCATCTGCCCCAGATATTCTCTGCCATGCACCTCCTGGTAAAACGTGTTCCAGTATGGCACCCTTCGTCCATCCGGAAACTCAACCATGAGAATCGGAAGCCCCGGCTTTCTGAAAAACATCTGCTTTAAGCATGACTCATCAGGCTGTATGTAGCCCTCGTCCGTCATGACTCCATGACCTTCCCAGAATTTGTTCCAGTCTATGAAAAAGTCGCGGTACTCCGACTCATCGCCCTTTTCCACAAGATCCTTGAACTGTGGTGACTGTGCCGAAGCATGATTTAAAATAAAGTCAAGCTTTAAGTCAATCCCCAGCTCCTTCAATTGCGATAAATCCTCTATTGTCGCAAGCTCCTCATTCAGATTGTAGTCCACGACCGAAAATCCGCGGTCCAAATCCGAATGATACAGGCTTGGCAGAATATAAAATGATGAAAATGTGTCCTGCATTTCCTTCTTTTTGAGCAGCGCTGCGATATCGGAAAGCTTACCGCCCAGACTGTCAGGATATGCGTTAAGCATAGGTTTATTGTTCATAGACTTTGCCATCCTTTCCAACTACTATACGCGCATTTTTACTCTGTAAATCAAGCTTTTCCTGCTCCAACTCTACCACGCGGCATATGAAAGGGCTTGCGGCGTTTTCGTCACGTCCTCTCTTAATGCGGCGCGCCTTAGTCTCCTCAGGCGAACTCTCCAAAAATACAGGTATATCAACACCCTTAAGGTATTCGCTTCCTCCGTGGGTCCACTCCAGGATGAGCACCTTAATTCCTGTGAAATCAGTCTCGTCATATGAGATATCACCGTCCTCGCGGCCCATATGCTTTATCTCAATTATATCTTTTCCTGCCTTAAACTCTGAAAGCTCCTTGTTAATCCTGTCAAAGTCAATCTCCTTAGGTGTTCCAAGATATCCACGTAAGCCATCCTCGCCGGACTCGTTATACACATTAAGGCGTTCCTCGTCGTTTCTCATCGGGATACGGTGTGGATAATTGTCCCCGGTCAGCACATAGCAGGCTGTATTATCGTTAAGGAAATACTGCTGCAGGGCTGCTGCAATCGTTGTCTTTCCTGAGCCTGAGCCGCCGTAGATGCTTATTACAATACGTTTATCAGAAGAACTATCTGCAGTGTCAGCCTCACTTAATTTTAGATTGCCGCACACCTTCTTTATCTCATCATACAGTTTCTTTGCCTCATCAAGCCTGATAAATGAAAACTGATATGCCTCATACTCCTTTGTAGCAAACGGAAGCGGTATTCCGGCATTCATCAGTGCTGCACCTGTGTACTGCCTGCCGGTATTTTCCTCAATATATACTGCATCCGACTCCAAGCCCTTAAGCTTCACATAGTAAGTAGCCGCATTTGCCTCCGCATACAGACGAACCACGCTCACAAGTGCCCTGTCCTTTGCCCTTGAAACAGACATCCACGCAGCCACCTCATCCTCAAATGGGCTTGTAAGGCGCCAGTAGGTGCCCTCATTTATAAGCATCTCATACTTCTTAAAGGTCTTGATCTGCTCTCTGATTTCTTCCTTTTCCTCATCTGAAAGAAGGGCCGGATTCAGCTCATAGCCAAAGGTTCCTGCCATGGCTGTGATGCCTCTTGTTTTAAGGCTTGTCACTCTGCCTGTCTGATGATTTGGCACTGCCGATACATGCGCTCCCATTGATGATACCGGATAGAAGAACGATGTGCCATACTGTATTCTTGTACGGTTTATTGCATCTGTATTGTCACTGCACCATATCTGTGGACTGTAGTAGAGCATGCCTGCATCAAATCGTCCACCGCCACCGCTGCAGCCCTCAAGAAGTATATCCGGATATCTTGTCACCAGACGCTCCATAAAATCATACACTCCAAGCACATAGTCGTATGCAAGATTTCCTGCATACACATCAGCCATGCTTCTGTTCATATCCCACTTCACGTAGTCGATTTTTCCCTGGTCAAACACTGCACAGATCTGATCGAAAATATTGTCCCTGACTTCTTTTCTCGAAAAGTCTAAAATAAGCTGGTTTCTTGAGCGTACAGGAAGTTTTCCCGGAATCTGGATAGCCCAGTCAGGATGCTCTCTATACAGATTACTATCCTCATTCACCATCTCAGGCTCAATCCATATTCCAAATTTCACTCCCTGTGCATGCACTCTGTCGATGAGCTCTGAAAGCGTTCCGCCAAGCTTTTTCTCATTCACAAACCAGTCTCCGAGTGATGAATTATCATCATCTCTCTTTCCAAACCAGCCGTCATCCATGACCACCATATCTATGCCCAGTGATGCGGCCTCCTTTGCAAGGTCTACTATCGTATCGCCTGTAAAGTCAAAGTAAGCAGCCTCCCAGCTATTGATGAGCACCGGTCTTACCTCATGTGCAAATCTGCTCCTGCACACATGCTCACTGATGCAGGTGTGGTACTGATGGGAAAGCTGTGAGAAACCGTCTGCCGAGTATGACATGATCACCTCAGGCACTGTAAAGGTCTCTCCTGCCGCAAGCGGATATGAAAACAGTTCATCGGAAAGCCCCATTAAAAGGCGTGTCTGGTTAATCTGATCCTTCTCTGCCTCACATGAGAAGTTGCCACTATATACAAAAAGCATACCATAGCAGTCTCCTGCATTTTCTGTAGTATCTCGCTGTGCGAGAATAACCGCCGGATTGTACTGGTGGCTTGAGGTTCCTCTGCGGCTTCCGAATGAAAGTGTGCCGTGTCCTAAGTGTGTGCGCTCAAGATTGCGCTCCATGGCATGCTTACCGTAGAATCTGATCACATCATAATCTCCGTAAACCATATCCAGGCAGGCAGCATGAGCCTTTTCAATTGTAATATTTCCACTGCCTGTATTTTTAATGAGCACACTTCTTGTGATGACATCACAAGCCTCAAGCACGCCATAAAGCAGATGCACCTCAACGCCTGCGATATCATCGCCAAGAACTATTTCAAGAGTCTGTGCCTCGTCATCAGATGCCCACACCGCCGGAAGTCCCTTTAGAGCATATTTTCCGTCTCTGATTTCATGACTCTTATAAAGAAGCTCAACACTCTCCGTGCCATGTTCATTTTTGATATCAAGCGCAATATTTCTGAAATCGCCTGTGCCAAGTGTCGGATACTCCTGTGGCAGTGTATCAAGCGAATATGTACGGTTCATGCCTGCTGCGTAAGGATTGCCTGAAAAGCCTCTGTCAGCATATGTCAGCACATAGTCCATATCACATGTGTTTTTTGCTCCGTAGTACAGATGCAGCAGATAGCCAAGTCTGTCCACCTGCATCTGATATGTGGTGTGAGCTGTCTGTAAAGTAAAAATTTTCTTGTTTGGATTAAATATAATTGCCATAAAATCACTCCATATCATTGTTAAAATAGTGTTTAAAAATTATCCCTTGATTGCACCGTTTGCAACACCGTTTAATATCTGCTTCTGGCAGATTATATAGAATATAAGTATCGGTATCAAAGCCAGAATATATGATGCAAATGCCAGATTGTAGTTGGTTCCAAACTGTGTCTGGAAATTCAGCTGTGCCAACGGCAGTGTATTCTGTCCTGTTCCTGACATGATGACAAGCGGTGTCATGACATCATTCCAGGTACCGAGCGCTGTCAGGATGGCTACTGTCGCATGCATAGGCTTCATCATAGGAAATACAACTCTCCAGTATGTTGTCCATGTGCTTGCGCCATCGATGTCTGCAGCCTCCTCAAGTGCCATAGGGATATTTTTCAAGTATCCACTATATAATAATACATTCATTGGCATGTAAAATACAAGATATAAAATGATAACTCCTGCCCTGTTTCCAAGTCCCATCTGCGCAGTCTGCTTTACAAGAGGCATCATGAGAATTGAGAATGGCACAAACATACCGCTTACAATGTAAAGATATATGAAACGGAAGCTCTTTTTCCTTGCCATGCCTCGTCCGATAACATATCCTGCAATCGAATGGATAAGGATTGCGAGAACAATGGTCACAATAGTGATAAGTAAGCTGTTTCCGAGAGAATGCCAGAAATCAGTCACCTTCATAGCCTCTGTGAAGTTTGAAAAGCTCCACTTTGAAGGGAATGAAAGAGCTCCTGCGACATCATTTGTCATCTCACTCGGTTTCTTGAAGGCAATGATAACAGCCATATACAGTGGGAAAAATACGGTTAAGGTTCCCAATATTAAAACGATGGTAAGTACCCAGTTTGTTTTTTGTTTTTTCATTATAACTGCTCCTCCTTCTTATTCATAACGCCCATCTGGAATAGTGAAATAGCCACAATTACAACAAAGAAAATTACTGCGTTTGCACTCGGGAAGCCAAACTGTCCTCCATCCATACCATTTCTGTAAATCAGGTATGAGATTGACTCAGTGCTCTGCGCCGGGCCGCCCTTTGTCAATGACATAATCTGGTCAAATACCATGAGGAAGTTCTTTGTGCTGAGCACCAGATTGATTGTAACAAATGGCATAACGAGTGGAAATGTAACCTTCCAGAACTGTTTCCATTTGCCTGCTCCGTCGAGCATGCTGGCTTCGTAAACATCCTCAGGCACTGTCTGCAGTCCGGATATATAAATGATGGTATTCATGGCAACCGCCTGCCATACCCCGACAATCAGCACACCAATCCATGCATATTTTTCACTCGCCAGAATACTGTTTTGTAAGAAACCGATGTTGAAGGTATTTCCTACTACCGGCAGAATATATGTAAAAATAAAGCTGAAAATGTAACCAATAACCAGTCCGCCAAGGATATTCGGTACGAAATAAACACCTCTCAATGCACTCTTGCCGCGGATATTGCTGTTTAACGCAACTGCCATTACAAGGCTTAATACATTTACAAGTACTGTTCCTGCAATCGCATATTTAAAGGTAAACAGATAGCTCTTTCCGACTCTGGCGTCGGTAAACAGGTCTGTATAGTTTCTAAGTCCGACATAATCATATGAGCCATAGCCCTTGTAGTTTGTAAAGCTGTAAATCACACCCTTTATCATCGGCAGTGTGTTGAATGCGAAAAATAAAACCACAACAGGTATCACAACTGCCCAGAATGTCTTGTCTCTATTTGACATTTTCTTTTTCATTTTGCATCCTCCTGTTCCTTCTGGTAATCCTGTACTTCACGAATCAGATCTCTGTTGTAACGCTTCCAGTCTGAATCAAATTTCTTTAAGAACTTCTCCTTTGCATTGTCGCCTGTGTCAAGCAGATATGTCTGAATCATGGCATCCACGCTCATCTCACTTGGATAATGATGATCCTGATAATCCGACATACGGTTGTCCTTTATATACTCCTGCATATCCTCCAGTGTATCAGGTATTGCGAAATCTCCATCCTTGCAGGCAATTCCGCCCTGGTCATCCAGATATGTCTGAATTGTCTCATCGCTGTACAGATATTCAAGCACCTCGTATGCTGCTTCCTTATTTTTGCAGGCCTTCATAACTGAAAACTGCAAATCTATTCCTGAATTTAACACATTGTCAGCCTCATTATCATTTGCCGGGAAAGTAAATGAACCGATATTCATATCAGGATTAACCGACTTAATCTGAGGAATAGCATAGCTTCCTATCGTGTACATGGCAGCTTCACCTCTGGCAAAGGCTGTACATGCGTCATTATAGCTGTAAGCATATGGATTGTCCTCTGCATAATCAAGTAATGTGCGTATCTTGTCGGCAACCGGAGAATATGCCTCCTCAAATGTCGTATTTCCCATATTTACCTGATTACAGGTGTCTGAATCACAAAGACCTACTGCAAGAGCATTCCACGGTGCCAGACAGGTCCATGTATCCTTAAAGCCCAAATACAAAGGAAGTGTTCCGCTTTCCTTTATCTCATCGCACAGTGCTGTAAACTCACTCCAGGTTGTAGGCACCTTCCAGCCATTCTCCGCAAACATATCCTTGTTGTAAAGCACTCCTGCTGCATTTGCGGCGTAAGGAAGTGCATAGATGCCATCCTTTGGAATAAACTCAAGCTCCTTGTCCATATCCAGATATGCCTCTTTTACAGTGTCCACTACATCCAGATCTGAGATATCCTCAAACAAATCTGCATCCAGGAAATTTGAATAATTGATATCTCCACCTATTGCAATGATATCCGGATAATCCTCACGGATGAAGCGTGTCTTTAAAATAGTCATAGCCTCATTCGGAGATGAGATAGTCAGATGAATATCATCGTGAGTCTCATTAAATTGCTTCTCAATCTTCTCGAAAGCCTTAACAGCCTCCGGCTTATAAGAAACCACCTCAATCTCAGTTTTTCCGTCCGCCCGCTTTTCATTTCCACATCCGGTCAGTCCTGTCGTGCACATTCCAAGTGCCAGCACAACCGCCATAGCCTGACAAATCTTTCTTTTTGCCATATTTTTTCACTCCTTTTCTGTTTTATTTGCTCTTTTTCCTGATAAACCGATTATAACATACCATTATGTATACAATAAATACCCTTATTTTTGCTTTTTTATACCAATATGCTATAAAATATGCTATAATTGCATATAATGTCGCATAAGGGTATATTTATAGTATTAATCAATAAGGAGTGACTCACATGGACAAGCTTTCCTTCAATATTTTTCCAAATGTAAATTTCATAGATTTGTGTATGTACCAGTTCGGCCACGAGCAGTGCGAACCTGGACACTCATTTGGTCCTGCCACAAGAAACCACTATCTATTCCACTATGTACTGTCCGGCACCGGCACTCTGATGGCCGATAATGCAAAGGGCATTACACAAACCTACAACATAAAAAGCGGGCAGGGCTTTCTGATTTTTCCCGGCCAGATAAATACCTATATCGCAGATGACAAGCTTCCCTGGGAATACATATGGATTGAGTTTGACGGTCTGCGCGTCAAGGAGGCTCTCACCACAACAGAGCTTACCAAAAATAATCCTGTATATCACACACACTCAAAGGATATCCGCGAAAAGCTTGTTGAGGAAATGCTCTACATCACAAGGCACCCCTCAGAATCACCGTATCACCTGATTGGGCATATGTACCTTTTTCTGGATTATCTGATGCAGTCAGCCAAATCATCAAAACTCGTTCCAGGTGGGAAAATGAGTGATTTTTATATAAAAGAAGCAATGAATTATATCGAGCAGAATTTTCAGAATGATATATCAATCGAAGATATTGCCAGAGTCTGCGGCATAAACCGAAGCTATCTGGGCAAGATTTTCAAAAATTCAGTTGGACATTCACCTCAGGAATTTCTCATGAATTATCGTATGATAAAGGCCACAGAGCTTTTAAAGCTGACCTCCTTATCCATCGCAGATGTTGGTTCTGCCGTTGGATACGAAAATCAGCTTCATTTCTCACGCGCCTTTAAAAATATCTACGGAGTGGCTCCGAGGGAGTGGAGGAACGAGCATAAATAAGCTCACTGTTCATCCTTCACAAATTCATTTACATTGTCATGGGTCACCTTCTCATACGGCAGATAAACATACTTTTTATCCTCAAACTTTATGTTTTTCATGCTGCCCCCGGTGGCTGCCAGATAAGCAAGCTGAGCCATAGCCCTTGCCTGTCCCTCCTTGTCATTGTAGACTGTTGCCGCAAGCTTCGACTGCTGCACTGCTTCAAGCCCATCGTCTGTGCCGTCCACTCCAAAAAATGCAGGTACATTCGACTCCGTCACACCAAGCTTTTCGTATGCATCTATCGCTCCGAGTGCCATTGCATCGTTGTTTGCAATAACCAGCTCTATGCTGTTTTTATACTGACCTATAAGCTGTGTCATACGGTTCTGCGCCTGAGCACGATTCCAGTTTGCTATCTGACAGCTCAGCTTTTCTATCTGAAGACCGTTATTCTTCATGCTCTCTGTCACACTCTCTGTCCTGACGATGGCATCCTGATGTCCCATCTCTCCCTCCAGGATGACGTACTGTATCCTGCCATCACCGTTTTTATCCACACCCGGATTATTCTTTATATAATCGGCGATGAGTTCCCCCTGCATCTGACCTGACTGCTTTGCCTTGGCCCCGACATAGTACAGCTTATCCCAGCGATTTAAATCCTCATCAACCGGCTCCCTGTTAAAGAAAATAATCGGGATGTCCTTCTCCATTGCAGCATTTATAATATGCGACAAATCTGTTCTGTCTGCCAGATTAATACACAGCACATTGCAGCCGTCCTCTATCATCTCCTGCACCTGATCATCCTGTGCACGCTGTGAGCCTGCAGCATCCATGATTGTCATGCTGATATCGTATTTGTCTGTATCAAGACTTGCGCACTCCTTTTTGAAAGTTTCTATCAGCTCCCCGATAAATGTATCCTTCTGGTCATAACAGGTCACACCTATATATATCTGTTTTTTCTCGTCAACTCTTGTGTTGCTGCACGAGACAAATGACAATATCAGTGCAAAACACAGTATCATCATGGTATTTCTTATTCTGCTTCTCATTTATTGTTCCCCCACTACTGGCTGATTGCATACAAAAGCTTCTTGTTTTCTTCATCAAACAGATTTTTTCTGGTAAGAAGCTGGTAAGATACCGGCTTTTCCTCTACTGAATATTTTCTACTGCCACGCAGCATATCGACCAGTCCTACAACACTTTTGTATCCGGCAGCAAATTCATCAGGTGTGATAAGAGCCTCTGTCCAGCCCGAATCGAGATAATATATGGCTTCTGTTGAGTTTCCTATCCCATATACCAGTGCACCCTGCAGATTATTATCAGAGGCTTCCTTTGCCGCCTCAACCACACTTGCATCATCTATTGCAAGAACTATGTCAACCTTTCTCTGTGACTGCAGATTTATTTTCTCCCCGGTATCCGAAACACCTGATACAATCCACATCACAACACAGCCGCTCTCCGCGAGAGTATCCTTTATGCCATCAATACGTTTTTTACAGGCATCGGATTCAGTGTTTTCACAATAGACTCCTATTTTTTTACCTGAAAGTGTTCCGTTGTTGTCAGCAAGAAGCTTTTGTGCCAGTTTGGCACCCATGCTGTACTGGTCAAACTCCACTGTATTTAACGACTTAAAGCTCTCGCTTCCCGCCTGGTCTCCGACTACCATTATCGGTGTCTTTTTATTTATCCGGATAAGTGTATTAAGGCTTTTTTCTTCTGTCATTTTTTCTGCTGTCGGCTTGAAAACGACCGCATCAGCTTTTTTGTTTATCTCCTGGTTTATGACATCAATTTCATCTGACATGTTGTTCAGATTTTCCTTACTTATCATAACTACATCCACACCGTACTCAGAGGCCGCCATTTTCATGCCATATTTAAACGCAGCACTGTGGCTTTCATCCACATCAGCCATCACAACTGCAATACGCTCCGGTTTCTCATTGAGCTTATTGTATGCGATAAAACCTATTCCTATCACAAGTAGTACTCCCAGCAGCAGCTCTGTTATGATGAAGTTTCTCTTATTCTTGCTCATATTTGTCCATTTATTTTTCACTGTCACTCTCACACCTCCCATGCAGCAAGGGAATTGTACTTGCTTCATACTATATGATGCTCCTCAAATTGAAGTCTGTTTTCCTCTGAATAGACAATTGCCGGGATTTTGATTGTCACAACTGTTCCCTCATCAAGCTCACTTTCTATATGCAGGCCATAGCGCTCTCCAAACAGTATCTTTATCCTGTTATTTACATTGACAAGCCCTACTCCCGAGCCCTTCTTGTGAACCCTGTCCGTATTTGTCAGCAAAAGCGGAATTTCATTCTCCGGAATGCCCATTCCGTTGTCTGATACCGTTATGATGATATCCTCTCCCACTTTTTGGCCTCCGACTACTATCTCTCCGAAATCGTCCAGCTCTCTGATTCCGTAATTTAGTGCGTTTTCCAAAATAGGCTGAAGCACCAGCTTCACCGCACAGTAGTCCATTATTTCCTCGTCTACCTCAAAGCTCACCTCAAATTTGTTCTTATAGCGCACCTTCTGAATATTCATGTAGCTTTTTGCGTGCAAAAGCTCATCTCGTACAGGTATTATGGTATGTCCCTTCGACAGACTGATACGGAAAAGCTTTGCAAGCTGCGTAATCATAAACGAGGCCTCCTCATTTTTGCCTCCTTCAATCATCCATGTGATGGAGTCAAGAGTATTATACAAAAAGTGCGGATTAATCTGGCTTTGAAGCACATCAAGCTCGCTCTTTCGTCTCTCGTTCTGCTCCCATACGATCTTCTTCATGAGCTCATTGTTCTGCTTATATGAATTACGTATAGAGTATCCCAGATGCCGTATCTCTGAGGAACCGCCTACATAAATATCTGCTTCATTGCCATTCTCATACCTTTTCACAGAATCATCCAGCTTCATTATCGGCTTTGAAATACATATAGCTATCACTCTGTTTATCCACACAAACATCATAGCCATAATAATCATTATAACAAAAACAAACTGCTTCACATCCGCCATCTTATTGGTAAAGATGGAGTATGGCATCACACATACAAGCTTCCAGCCTGTGTAGCTGATTGTATCTACCATAATCTTACGATGCACTCCATTCAGATAATCATCATATATACTGTTTTGCGACTTTGCCGCAACATCGCTGTTTTCCGGAACATCTCCATCAAACTGTATCTGATGCGGATGGTAAATAATATTGCCATTTGCATCACACAGATAATAATACTGTCCTTTTCCCGATGTATTTATCCTCTCAAGCATCCTTGATACACTCGAATAATCCATGTCCACAAGCATCACACCCATCTGTGATTCTGAACCGGAGGTCAGCTCCACGGCACGGCTTGATGATATGACCAGATGATATCTCATGGAACCATCGTCAAACAGATTCTGTACATGAGGTGTTGAAAAATGTATATTTTCCATGCGCTCCATAGCTTCTATGAACCAGTCCTGTTTTGTCACATCCGGGTCCTCCTTCTGGGACACAACAGGCTCTGCAGCTATAAGGCTTCCATACTGATTATACAAGGCAATACTGCGCAGATATTCCTTGTTTGACTCATAGAGCAGGCTCATGCCATCGTGTATGCTGTCAGACTGCTTTAAAATATCATTCTCCTTTATTACATTATAATACGCCGCATCCGAAACCTGCCTCATATTGACCAGATAGCTTTCCACACTGTCTATTGTCTGGTCCATCACCTTATGATTGCTCTCTATGATACTGTCCTGCGATGCATCGGCAAATTTTATATACATCACCACAACTGTGACAAGCATTATTGCAAACGACAGCAGTGAGAATGAGAGCATTATTATGGATTGTATATTGCCTGATTTATACCTTATTCTTCTCATACTCTGTCCTGTACCTGGATGGGGAAACCCCATACTTTCTCTTAAAAACATAACTGAAATAGTTCGGATCCGCATAGCCTACATTCTGGGCTATGACATAGCTCTTGTCGTCTGTCTCCACAAGCATTCTGGCAGCCTTGTCCATTCTGTAATCAGTCAGATACTCCACAAACGAGCTGCCGGTTTCCTTCTTGAACAGACTTGAAAAATACGAGTTAGATACTCCTAATTCCTTACATGTATCGTCAAGTCCAAGGTCCACACTTCTGTAATTCCTGTGCACATAATCCTTTGCACTGTCTATGAGTGACTTCTTGGAGTTGTATCTGGCATCAGCCATATCGTCGTGCAGCCTGCTTGAAAAATCCAAAAGCCACTGCTTGAGCACCACCGGCTCAAAATTGGAGAGCTCATTATAAAGCCTGCCTACACTTCCCGATATTTCCTGCGCATTTAGCTCATTATTGCTCATGAAGTGATATAGCTCACTGATAAGCTCCATTACTGCCACATGGTAGTTCTCAAGTGACTGCTGCGACATAAAATTGTGCTGCATATACGCCTCAACAGCCTGTCCCACATCCTCTATCTTGCCGATACAAATCATTTTAAATAAATTTGACAGCTCATTTCCCTCATCGCCATCCTTTGATATACGTCGCTGTGGCTCAACCTCTGTCATGTTTATTGCCCTGTTGCTGCCATAAAGCACCCTGTAGGATACTGCCTCCCTCGCACTCTGATAAGAGCTCACCAGCTCCTGTACATTTTCGCACACCTGTCCGATTCCGACAGTTACCTTTGCTCCCATTACATGATTTACATATTTGCAGAATCTGTCGCACTCATCTGTCAGCTCAGAGATATCCTCCTGCTGCACAAGCTGGGCTATCATGACCGTATCACCGAGATAGTTAAAAATCCTGCCATTCCAGCGCTCCTTTAAATCAGCCTGTGCCTGTCGCTCTACTGACACTGCAAGCAGTCTGATATCCATGCCCTGCGGCATCTGACTTGCGGAGGTATGTATGATAATACAGCAGTAATATGGTCCCTCAAGCACAATCTTATAGTCACGCATGTACCTGCCCAGCTCATTTTCCGGTATGCGTCCCTCGATAAGTGTCGTATAAAAGTTTGACTGCAAAACAGGCAGTGATGCTGCATAATACTGCTTCAATATGTCTGTGTTTTTCTTCTCGTTCAGCTCATCATCCAGCTTTGTCTTAAGCTTTTTGAATACCTCCGTGATTTCAGCCAGATTGAGTGGCTTTAAAATATACTCCTCTATCTCGAGATGTACTGCCTCCTTTGCATACTCAAAATCGTCAAAGCCTGTGAAAAGCAAGAGCTTCGTCGCAGGAAACCTCTGCCTGATGTTACTGCACAGCTCAAGTCCGTCCATGTAAGGCATACGTATGTCAGTCATCACAACATCCGGCTGCATGTCCTCCATCATTTCAAGCGCCTTGAAGCCATTTCCCGCATGTCCTACCACATGAAAACCAATCTGCTCCCAGGATACCTTTCTCTCGATTACCTCTATTACATCCTCTTCGTCATCAACCAGTAATAATGTATACATTTTATGTCTTCTCCCTGCTATACCGGGTAACTATTCTGAATAGTTACTCTGTTTATACTATATTATACCACATCTGATATATTCTTTTGTAGCTTTACATAAATAAAAGTGTAACTATTAATCGAGTAGGAGGCGGTGACTAACCGCCGTCCTCTCACAGCACCGTACGTACCGTTCGGTATACGGCGCTTTCAATAGTTAACGTGCACAGACTGATAGGCTGTGGCTAAATCATAAAAGCCACTGTTTATCAGTCTTTCTTTATTCAGCGCCCAAATCACAGCTTTGTTATTGCTGATATACCAATACTTTCTGCGACTGTTTGCTATTGTTGACGCATAGTGTTCTGGGATTCCAAGTTTGACTAGATTTTTATATTTCGTTCTAGGTTTCTTCCACTGTTTCCATATACACATGCGTATTCTGTGATAGAGCCATCCGTTGATGTCATCTATGTTGCTCTTCATACTTGCAATTCCGTAGTAGTTAAGCCATCCCCTTGCATACACCTTGATTTTCTCAAGGCTTGGCTTGATTGACTGACATCGCTTACGGGAAGATAACTCCTTCAATCTGGACTTAAACTTCTTCCATGACTTCGAATGAACTCGGACATAAGTGCCTTTCCCGTTCCTTCCCAATGCAAAGCCAAGGAATTTAAAATTTCGGATTGCAAACACGCTGACAGTACGGCTCTTTTCTCGGTTGACTGTAAGTTTCAGCCTCTCCTCAAGATATTTTGTACTGTTTTCCAAGAGTCTCTCTGATGCTCGCTTGCTCTTTGCAAGAAGCACGATGTCATCTGCATATCTTATGCATGGAACACCTCTTTTCAGGTATTTCTGGTCGAACTCATTGAGGTAGATATTTGCCAGCAATGGTGATAGATTTCCACCTTGTGGTGAGCCTTCCTCTGTGTCAATGACCACTCCGTTTTCCATTACACCGCTTTTCAGATAGCGCTTTATCAACTGTACTACACGTTCATCTTTTACATTCTTTCGGAGAAGATTGATGAGAATTTCGTGATTAAGAGTATCGAAGTACTTTGACAAGTCAAGGATTACAGCGAATGTATAGCCTTGTTCTGCATACTCCTTAACCTTAAGTATTGCATCTTTTGCACTTCTGTTCGGACGATAGCCATAGCTACCATCTGCAAACAGCGGTTCATAGATTGGCACTAACTGTTGGGTTATTGCCTGTTGAAGTGTACGGTCTATCACTGTTGGTATGCCAAGCTTTCGCACACCACCATCTGGTTTGGGAATTTCAACTCGTCTTACTGGAGACGGAGTATACTTTCCACGATAAATGCGGTCAGTTA
>ENA-OPBL01002140-OPBL01002140.1-human-gut-metagenome-genome-assembly--contig:-NODE-2140-length-15343-cov-3.424320_pt1 | contig 15343 bp, 9 predicted proteins | sample MGYA00241073_ERZ501461 | MGnify/ENA primary metagenome ERZ501461 (study PRJEB25962, sample SAMEA2042630) | human gut metagenome | biome: human gut; feature: human-associated habitat; material: faeces... | reverse complement strand
GCGCCTGCGGCGGACTCGACGCCGTCTACGCGAGCATCGACGCGCTCGTCGACTTCGCGCGCAAGCGGCTTGAACTCGACCCGCGCGATGCCGACTGGACGCGCAACCGCATCTTCGAGCTGTTCTCGCTCGACTCGTACCGTCCCACCGGCGCGACCAGCGACGACACGCTGCCAGACGACCTGCTGACGCGGTTCCGCGCCGCGGCCGTCGCGGCGGGGCTGTTCGACGCCGACGAAGGACCCGTGTACGCGGACATCGTGATGGGCATGCTCTCCGGCACGCCGTCCGCCGTGCAGGACCGGTTCGAGGCAGTGGAACGCGAACATGGCGGCATGGAGGCCATGCGCTGGTTCTACGACTACTGCGTCGCCAACAACTATGTCAAGAAGGGCGTGCTCGACAAGAACCCGCGCTTCGACTCCCACGGCCTGGTCATCACCATCAACCTCGCCAAGCCCGAATTCAAGAACATGAAGAAGGCCGCCGCGGGCAACTCGGTGGCCGGCGGATACCCCGCATGCACGATCTGCCATGAGAACGAGGGCTTCGCCGGACGTGACAAGCGCACGCTGCGCACCTTGCCGGTCACGCTCGGCGGCGAGTCATGGTTCTGGCAGTTCTCGCCCTACGGCTACTTCGACCAGCACGGCATCTGCGTGAACGACGAGCACACGCCCATGCACGTGAGCCGCTCCACGTTCGGGCACCTGCTTGACTTCGTCGACCGGTTCCCCGGATACTTCCTCGGATGCAACGCCGCGCTGCCTCGCATCGGCGGCTCGGTGCTCGCCCATGACCATTACCAGGGCGGCGGCGAACTGCTGCCGATGCACAAGGCCGCCACTTGGGCCGCCTTCACACTTGCCGACTATCCGGACGCCGTGGTTGAAATCCTTGACTGGCCCGGCACCGCCGTGCGCGTGGTGTCGAAGAGTCGCCAGAGCATCATCGACGTATCCGACATCATCCGCGAGGCATGGGTCGGTTATGACGACGCGGCGAACGGCATCGCCAGCCATGACGCGGATGGCAACCGCCAATCCGCCCTCTCGCCCAGCGCGATCATCACCGAACGCGGCTATGAGATGAGTCTCATCTTCCGCAACAATGCGATCAGCGACGAGTACCCGGAAGGTATTTTCCATGCACACCCCGAATACTGGCCGGTCAAGCAGGAGCCGATCGGACTGATCGAGGCCCAAGGCTTGTTCATTCTGCCCGGACGGCTCGTCGACCAGCTCGGCATTGTCGAAGAGGCGCTCGCCGAAGGCCGCGATTTGCCCGATGAAGTCAGCGAATTCAGTCTCGAATGGGGCGAACTCGCTGAAACGTTGGCCGGAAACCACGACCGCGAGGCCATCCGCCAAGCCGTACACGACGAGCTCGGCAGCGTCTGCTACCGCATCCTCGGCAACACGGCCGTCTTCAAGCAGAAAGCCACCACGCAAACATTCCTCGAAAGCCTTGGTTTTGCCGCTAGGTGAAACAGGTCAAGTGAAGTAAGCTCAATACTGAAGGAAAAACCGAAGGCAAGTCCTTCCAAAGGAGGGAATATGACTACTGTTCTGGTTACGGGCGGTGCTGGATTCATCGCCACCCACACCGACATCGAACTGCTCAACAAGGGCTACGACGTTATTTCCGTAGATAACTACGGCAACTCGTCGCCCGTGGCGCTTGAGCGCGTCGAGCAAATCACCGGCAAGCCGGTCAAGCGTTATGACGGCGACGTGCGCGATGAGGCGCTCATGGAACGCGTCTTCGCTGAAAACAACATCGACTGGGTCATCCACTTCGCCGGTCTCAAGGCCGTGGGCGAGTCCGTGGCCAAGCCGATCGAATACTACGACAACAACCTGTACTCCACGCTTGTGCTGCTCAAGGTGATGAAGAAGCACAACGTCAAGAAGATCATCTTCTCATCCTCCGCCACCGTGTACGGCACGCCGAAGGAACTGCCGATCACCGAGGAGACGCCGACCGGCGGCACCACCAACCCGTACGGCACCTCCAAGCTGTTCCAGGAGCAGATTCTGCGCGACGTGCATGTGGCCGATCCGTCCTGGACCATCGTGCTGCTGCGCTACTTCAACCCGGTCGGCGCGCACGAGTCCGGCCTGCTGGGCGAAGACCCGAAGGGTATTCCGGCGAACCTCACCCCGTACGTGGCCAAGGTCGCGGTCGGCGAGCTCAAGGAAGTCCAGGTCTACGGCGACGACTACGACACGCCCGACGGCACTGGTGTGCGTGACTACATCCACGTGGTCGACCTGGCCAAGGGCCACGTGGCCGTCATTGACCACATCGACAAGGAAGGCGTGTTCGTCTACAACCTGGGTACTGGCCACGGCTACTCCGTGCTTGAGGTTATCAAGGCTTACGAGAAGGCTGCCGGTCATCCGATTCCGTACGCGATCAAGCCGCGTCGCCCCGGTGACATCGCCGCCTGCTACGCCGACGCTTCCAAGGCGGAGAAGGAGCTTGGCTGGAAGGCCGAGCTGACCATCGACGACATGGCCGCCTCCTCCCTCAACTGGCAGACCAAGAACCCCAACGGTTTCCGCGACGCGGAGTGATATGAGCAGATGAGCTCCCTCTGATGAGGGAGCTCATCTGTCGTTTATCACACAATGCGCCTATCGGCGGCCCAGCGGGTGAGCTCGGTGCGATTCGAAAGCTGAAGCTTTCGCAACACCGAGCTCACGTGCGTTTCGACCGTCTTGATCGAAATGAACAGTTCGGCCGCCACCTCTTTATACGTGTAACCACGCGCGATCAGCCGCATGACCTCCTGCTCGCGGGCGGACAGCCGGTCCAGCTCCTCATCATGAGCCCGTGCCGCACCATCAGCGCCGCCATCAGACCCCGCCGCCGGCACACCCTGGAAGGTCGAAAGTACAAAACCGGCCAGTTTTGGCGAGAACACGGCATAGCCCTCATGCACCTGCTTGATGGATGAAATCAAATCAGCGCCGGTAATCGTCTTGGTTACATAGCCCTGGGCGCCGGCGCGAATCACCGACCCCACATCCTGCGGCGCATCCGAAACCGACAATGCCAGAAACACGGTAGTGGGGGAGTAGGGCCGCGATTTGGCGAGGATCTCGGCACCGCCGCCACCCTCGCCGCCGGGCACATGCACATCCAGCAACACCACCTGCGGCTTGGTCTGTGCGATCATCGCCACCGAACCGGGCACGTCCGCCGCTTGGCCGACGATATCGAAGGAATCGCGCAACGTGGCGATTACGCCCGCACGGAACATCTCATGGTCATCGACCATGGCCACACGAATCTTGGCTGTCTCGTTCTCGCTCATCGATGTTCTCCCTGCGCCGCTTTCAGCGCGATCGGCATATGCATTCTGACCTCGGTGCCCCAGCCGGCCCTGGACACTATCTCCACTGTACCGCCGCGCCGTTTGATGCGGCCGATAATCGATTCGCGGATGCCCAGCCGGTCGGGCGGAATGGCGTCCATATCGAAGCCTTCGCCATGGTCGCGCACGAACACTTCAACCATCGTGTCGCTGGCCTCGCAATACAAAGACACCGGCTCGCCGCCATGCGTGACCGCATTGACCAACGCCTGACGGGTGGCGTCCAGCAGCGCATCGGTCTGGGCGCTCGGCCGCGCGTCGCCCACGGTGACCACCTCAATCGGCTTGCCGTGCTCGTCCTCCACCTCGGCGGCGATCTGCTTCAATCCGGCTCCCACCGAACGATCCGATGTGGAACGTTCCTGATACAGCCATTCGCGCAGCTCGCGCTCTTGGCTACGCGCCAGGGCGAATACGGTGGTCGGTTCCTCGGAGTTCAGCTGAATCAGCGCCAACGTTTGCAGCACGCCATCATGCAGATGGGCGGTCATGTCCGCGCGCTCCTCTTCGCGCTCCTTCAATGCCTGCTCGTGGGTGAGTCGTTGCAGCATCGCGTTCGCCCACGGCATCACCGCCACCACGATACCGACGATCATCACGAATCCGCTGGCAACAATGCGTCGAGGAGAGGTGCCCCACCCAGGAATGCTGACATTATGCACATACAATGCCCATCCCATGAAAATCAGTGCGATGCCGCCCAACATAGACAACAGCTGCGTGCCTCGCGGACTAAGATTCATCCATGCCAGTGCGATGCCGCCCAACCCTACCAGTAGCGGAAACACAATCTGGACATCCGCACCGGTGCTGGTGAGCAACAGTCCAGTGGCCATCAACGCGAAACCGGCCAATGCCACGACGGCCGGTTTCGGAGCACGTTGGATGGCCTCGGACAATGATTCCGGTGCGGCAGCCGATTCGTCGTCATGAGCGGCAAGTGGCTGATTGCCTCGCGCAAGCGGCGCCTGATTAACGGGCACTGTGCGAGCCGCAGCCGCCACCGGGTCTCCGGCAGGCATGAACACCCACAGGAATACATAAGCGATGATGCCTGCGCCGTAGAGGACGGTCAGTGCGATGAACGCAATCCGAACCCATGCCACGCCGATGCCCAAGTGCAGGGCGATGCCCTTGCACACGCCGGTGAGCCAACGGCCCTGCCGGGGGCGCATCAACGGCATGCGCGCGGGCAGCAATGGTTCGGGAGATGACGTCATACTCCTATTGTGCCGCGCTCAGGGCGTTGCGGCCGGGGTTTTACCCGGTGTTCAGGGAACAATCAGGGTGTTCCCCGAGCGTTGTGGCAGTGGTCGGGCGGTGTAATGGAATCATGAGCAATCCAAACGCGAATCCATATCAGCCACAGCCGCAGCCTGGTCCGCAAAAAAACAAGACATCGCGACGCTTCTTCACTTGGGTGCGATCCAGTGGACTGGTTCGCGGCGACGACCGGTGGATCGGCGGCGTATGCAGCGGCATCGCTTTACGGCTTGGCTGGAGCCCCACATTAGTACGTGCGTTGGTGATTGTATGTACATTGTTCTTCGGTTTTGGCGCAGCTCTGTACGCACTCGGCTGGTTTCTGATGCCGGATGTACGCGATGGGCACATCTTGGCCGAGGACCTCATTGCCGGCCAATGGGACTGGAATTGTCTGGGATGCTTCCTGTTCCTCGCCGTGGCAATCGTGATTCCAGGTGCGGGGTGGGGTTGTATTGCGCTCGCCGCCTTAGCGCTATGGCTGTTGGCCAAAAGCGGCATTCGCCAGCAGGAAGGGTACGGATTCGGGGCATCTGCGCCGCGACCGGTTTCACAGCCTGTGTCATATCCAGCTCCACAGCCTGTCTCATATCCAGCCGCGCAACCAGTACCTCAATCTCCTTTGTATTCAGCTCCGCAACCTTTTCCACAACCTGTTTCACAACCTGTTTCACAAACCGCGCCTAGTGTTTCACAGCCTGTTTCACAGCCTGTCTATCAGTCGATGCCCAGCGTGATGCCGGGTACTGTGCCCGGCGCGATGCCCGGCACAGTACCCAACGGGCCGTTTGCCCCCGACCGTATGAATGCGACGGCCTATGCCCCCACCGAGTCCAAGCGCCGCAAGCCGGCGGGCCCAATCGTGGTCTTGAGCATACTGGGCCTTACCTTCCTCTCCTTTGCCGGTCTGATGGGACTGATTTGGGTAAACGACATGGGCATTATCGGCATTATGCGTCTGGGCACCATCTGGATTGCCGCAGTATGCATAGTGATGGGGCTGGTGGTCATCATTCTCGGATTCAGAGGACGGCGTACCGGTGGTCTGATTCCTCTCGGACTGGTTGCCGGTGGATGCGCGCTCTGCATGACCATCGTTTCAGGCACGTATGGCGTGTACTACCGTGATCTTGGTGCCAGCGGCATCAATACTGTTGTTTCACTGAGCCAATCTGTCAGTGCGAGAAACAGCGACGGCATGAACGATGTGCAAAAGGATGGCATCTTCGTTGCCGATGCCAGCGATGCCACGTTTGAAACATTGCAGCAAGGTGTGGCGTTCAGCGGTGAAAACTACAACACCGATCAGGCAATCATTGATTGGTCCGATTGGGACAAGACACATGGACCGCACACGGTGAAGATGCTGGATGGCAAAACTTCCATCAGTAATTGCCCGGTCGGTACCATCACCATAGCCGCAACACAGGCGCAAGTGCATATCGTTCTGCCGGATTCCTGCACTTACGCCTTCGGCACCGCCGACTCCTACTACTCCACTTCGAGTGACGTTGGCGGCAAATACGAGATGGTATACAACAACTACATGGGTCCAAGCTTTGTTTTCTTCGAAGCTGAAAGTGCCACCAATGGGCCTGATCACGAATGGTTGTATAAGGAATCCGCCATGCCGGACAACGGCCCAGAATTAAAAATCAATATTCCCTATGTGGTGGAAGCACGTGTCAACGTGGTGTACGCCTCCGATTGGGAAGGCTCTACGTTCCAGCCGCTTGCCGATATATACGACGGCAACAGTACAAGCAAGAACACAACCGAACAATCGGAATGATCAAGCCGTTGCAACTAGGAGATGGAATCATGACTGATGAAACCAAGGAATTCGCCTCCATCGAGGATGCGACACCGACCACGGCCATACCTTCCGAAACCGACGCGACCACCGCGACCACAACCATGGTGACCGTCGATGACCGAACCGATACCACGGTGCTGCCATCCGCAGCGGATGATGACGAAACGGCTGTGCTGCCCGTCCCCGACAATCATGCGGATGCGTCGGTCTCGGATGTGGATACGCAGGCAACAGCTGCCTCTCCATCGCCCATCGAACCAACCACAGATCGGATTGCCCTGGAAACAGTTGCCGATGCCGTGGAGGGAGATGGTGGGCCGATTCCATCTGCCGATGATGTGCCGATGTACGCAGCATCTTCAGCACGACCTCCCTATGGGCAGTCTCAGACCGCCGGCAAACCATGCCAGCCTGGGGGGAGCGCCAAGAACGTCCAGAGCGCCAAGAACGTCCAGAATGCTAAGGATGTCAAGAGTGCCAAGAACATCCAGAAACAGAGCACCAGCGCGCCTACTGTGGTATTCGGACTATTAGGCGTGATTATCGGCGTGATCGCGCTGGTTTTCGGGTACATATCTCCGGATCGGATGATTTCGTTGTTCTCGCCGAATCCGCAATTGCTGACGGCTATTATTTGCGCCGTAGTGGGACTGATTCTGGTAATAGTGGCCGTTGTATGGGCCATAGTCGGTGCCGTCAAGAAGAGAAAATAGCGTTACAAACCATTGCATTACGGTCCCAGTAGAAGCACATTATGACGGGAGCCGACCGATAAGAGCCGACCGTTCTATGCTGATGGGGGGGGGGAGGCATAGTAACTATGAAGCGGATTTCGGTGCGGCGGGTAGCGAGCGTCATCGCCACCGCGATGGCGATGACGCTGGTATTCGCCACACTTGGCTGGGCGATGATGCCGCAATGGAACACACGGCCCTACACCAAGCACATCGCTATCGCTTCTGCCGACACCACCATCACCCCTGCCCATGCGAACATTCCCCACGAGGGGCGATATCGTACGCGTGAAACCCGACTATCCATCAAGACCGGCGACGGCGTCACGCTACCCGCCGTACTACGTGAACCGGTCGACGCTCCCGGGCCACGCCCGGCTTGTCTGTTCATTCACGGGTCCGGTACCAGCGGTGCCGAGGATTTCGGCGATATCGCCAACGCCATGGCCTCTGCCGGCATCGTGACCTTGGTGCCGGCCAAGCGCAACGACAACTACACCGTGCTGCATCGCGACTACCCGCGTTTTGCTCGCGAATACGGGCGTTCGCTCGACGTGCTGCGTGGCATAAGCGGCGTGGACCCCGCCAAAACCGGCATCTACGCCGAATCCGAAGGCACCTGGATCGCCACGATTCTAACCTCGAAACGGCAAGACATTGCCTTTGCCATACTTACATCCGCACCGGTGTTCAATGGACGTGAGCAAATGGCCATGGCTGTCAGCGCCTATACGCATGAGGCCGGCGCGCCCAAGCCCGTGGTCAAAGACATGGCCAAATTGATGTCGCTGGACTACGCGCCATTCGATCTGGCCTATGCCGACTTTGATGCCGACCGGTATCTGAAATCCCTCACCATGCCGGTGCTGGTGAACTACGGCACCTACGATACGGCCATGCCCATCGAACAGGGGGCGCAGCGGATCATCGCCACGGCCAACAAGTCCGGCAACGAGAACGTCACCGTACGCTATTTCGCCGGCAACCATCAGATGCGGGCTGGTGAGGGCTTATTCACCCCGAACCTGCCATTGGCCGAAGGCTATACGCAAGCGCTGGAAAATTGGGTGAACGGTGTGACTGCCGGAACCAAAGCCGATGGATGGGCAACGCCCCAAGTCGCCGGTGCGACACCTCACCAGCGCTTCGCCGCGCCGCAACGTACCAGATCCGGTATCGTCGGCTCGCTCGGCGTGCTGGCCGGTCTGATGGTGGCAGGGCCCGTGCTGATCGTGATGGCGGCGATATTAGGTATTGGCTTGACTGTGTTTTCTTGGCTACAGACGTTGCTGGCCGGGCGACGTAGTGTGGCGACTGTGCGGGCCATGCATGCGACGCCGAGTGGGCTGGGAGCCGCCCAACAGCGTACGTTGCACGGCATTGCCGGCTTATCTGCCGGTATCGGCACAGCGGTGATGGTGATTACTGGGCTGTTGTACGGCTATATGAGCGCCGTAGGCGTATCGGCTGTATTGGTTATGCCTCAACCGCGGCTGTTTGCCGTCGGATGGGTGGTGCTGCGAATAGCGACCATGCTGTTGGTGGTGCTGTTTGCTTGGGAAATGGAACGTGTCTGGTATTGCCGCGCCGATATCGTCGGTGTGCGGCGCGTCATATGCGTGATGGTAGCGCTCGGCACTCTCGCCACACTGATGACACTGGCATTTTGGGGCCTATTCTCGCTGTAATTCTGCCGATGTGCGCTGGTAAATGGGGCCTGGCGGGCAGGCTGCGTTGGTGGTCTGGGTGTGGGGCGATCGGCAGATTGCGTTGGCCTGGGTATGGCCGGCCGACGTACATCAGTCGGGGTGTCCGATACACAGTGAATGGCTGAGTATTACGCTTGGGAGGCTTCGGCCTCCTCTAAGGTGTCGAAACCGCCGAGCTGGACTGTGTGCAACAAGGTTTCCTCAGTGATATTGCGTTGCGGGCTGGCTGCGGCGCGCTCGCCAATCATCGCTTCGTAACGTTCGAAGGTCTGGTCGGAATACGTACCAAGCTCGCCGCGCAGATAGGTTTCGAATGAGGTGGCAGATGGTGTGTCTTCGGTGGTGATGAGTGCGCGCATCGCCTCGCCGAGCTTGGGGTAGCGCTCGCGGAAATCCTTGGCCCAGGCGACCTGCTGGGCGATGACCTGTTCCTGACGGGCCGCGCGCTCTTCAGAGAGACGCGGAATATACGGCTCTATGTTCTTCGTGAAATTTTCCGGTGCGGTGGAGGCCATCATGCGGCCGTATTTTTCGGTCACGAGGTTGCGGCCCACGTGGTCGGCCGCGTCAAGATCAGCGGCATAGCTGGTGAGTAATGGCCGCTCCCATGTGAGGAACTGGGCCAACCGCATCTGGTGGAACACCGGCCAGTTGCCTTGGCATGCCGCGCGTCCACCCTCATTGTTGGTGCGCTGGAACTGATCCCATTCATGACGCACAATAGCCTCGCGCAGTTCATCATCAGTCAGTTCGTTGGTCATCGACGTTCCTTTCACTGATACCTCCCTCTGATGAGGGAGGTGGCACGGCGAAGCCGTGGCAGAGGGAGCTTGAATCTACAAACTTTTAAGCACCGGATCATCAGAGGCGATGTGGTCCTCGACATACGGGCGCTGCCATTCGAGGAAGGTCTCGCCGGACGTGGTCAGGTGTTCGCGTTTGAGTTCCTTGACGATATCCACCGCAATCTGCTCCACAATATCGTTGATTTTCTCGATTGCTGGAGCCGCGCCCTTGCCGCCTTCGCCAAATCCGGCCCCGCCATAGCAGGCTGCCGAACTCAATCGCATCACGGTTTCCAACTGTTCGCCCACGTTCGGCAACAGCGCGAACATCGAGCCAGACAGCTTGCGCAATGCTGCGAACTGCCACTTGTAATACGGCATATAGCCCACCACCATCGGCACGTTAACCAGGAACACCAACGAGGCGGTGGCCTGCACGAACTCGTGGATGGACAGCCATGCGGCCGCGCCGTCGCCGCGCTTCAACGAACGCGGCAGATTATATTGACCGGCCTGGGCGATCATGCCGAGTCGCTTGGAGATCAGCGCGAGCCGCACATCGTCGGGCATGTTCTTGAACCCTTGGCGCGTCTTGGAAAACAGACCGGTGGGATCGGCGAACACCTCGCCATTGGTGGCGGCGGCCAAGGTCGATTCCTGAAGCATTAGCCACTCATGCGGCGCGGTCTGCGCCGGCGCAGTGTGATACCCGGTGATCGACTCAAAGAAGTCACCGATGCGGAACACGCCGTCACGGCGATTCGCGCCCTGTGCGCGCGGCGTGACGGGGGAGAGCGGTGCATCAATCGGAGTCGTCATCGCTTCCGCCACATCAGAGGACGCCGCGCCTGACTCGGCAGTGGCGGTATCGTGCGTAGCGGTGCCGGGGGTGGGTGCGTTTGCCGCATCGGGTATGACGGTGGAGCCTGCACCTGCGGCGGGGAATGCTCCGGAAGCATCGGACCTGGCATGCGCCTCGAACGTCACGCGGCCTTGCGCATCCACGCTGAACTTGCGCGGCAGTGCCTCGTAATCGACCTCAAGTTGCTCGCCGATCGCCGCGTAATCCTCATCCGTAAGCCACAGGCAGAAGCGCGGGCCGAAATCGTGGTCCTGCGAATACGCATCATCGAATCCGTAGCATTCCGAGCCATGACCCACCAGACCGGCGGCGATACGCCCGGCATACTGCGGATACTTCGCCGCAATCATCGGCTTGCCCATCTGCGTCCAGAACGCGCGGGCCAGCTTCAGTCCGGACACCGGGCATGCGGAAACGGCCTCGGCCGCGCCCGCAGAACCGGTCGACACCGAAACGGTGGATGGGGAAGATGCCGCGTTCGCACCGGTCTTGCCCTGTGCCGGGCTGTTCGGCAGCCGCGAGCCGGACTGGGGCAGCGCGCCTGCATCGCCGGCAGCACCTGCATTGTCAACCGTCACCCCGGCCTGCGCCGCCGCTTCCTCGGCCTGCCGCAGATTGTCGGCGGTGATACGCCAGTAATCGGTGTCCTTGCCGTAACATTCCTCGATCACGGCCAGCGCATGCCGGTATCCAGTAACCGCATCCGCATACCGTCTCTCGGCAAAGCACACCTGCGCGAAGCCCGCCAGTGCGGAGGCATAATGCGCGGAATGTTCCAGATGGCCGGTGCGATAGATTTCCAGCGCCTTGGCTGCATGCCAATGCGCGTCCTCCAACTTGTGTTCGGTCAGCAGGGTCAACGCCAGATTCGTGTGCGAGCTGGACACGTCGATATCCGCGTCCGGGTTCACGCTCGAGGCTTCGATAATGCGCAGCGCTTCACGCAACTCCAGTTCCGCCTTGTCGGGCCGATTCGTCTCGCTGTAGAGCATCGACAGATTGTTGTGCAGTGCTGCGAGCCTACGGTCGGTGGGCGCCAGCGAATGCCGGCAGACACTCTGCGCCTGATGATACAAATCCTCGGCCTGATCGTATTGTTTGGCCGCGCGCATCGAGGTGGCGCAATTGATTAGCGTGGTGGCCCACGCCTCGGATGTGCCGGTGGTCAAGCCCATACGAGCGGCCAGTTCCAGCGCTCGCTGCACAATCCACTGATTCTCCTTGTGCCGACCTTGCGAGCGATAGAAGCCCATCGTTTCGTTGAGCACGGTGAGCAGTCCGGCCTCGTCGCCGGCGTTTTCCGCGTCCACCATCGCCTGTTCCAAGTACGGGCCGGCTTCGGTGGCGGCCGTGTGGCGATCGAAAATCGCGTCCAGTCCGTTCAGGAATTGTTGGGTATCAAAGGTTGCGGGCGATTGATCGGCATCGTCCGCAACCTGGTTCGCCGTGGAATCGGCACCTTGTGCTGCGGCCGCCGCATCGGTGTCGTCGGCATCGTCTGGACCATGCGCGAATTGCGCGGCGAATTGTTTGAGCAGTGCTTCCTCATCCATACCGCCAGACCTCCCTGAATCGTGTCTGATTTCAGTCTATTAATACTGTGAACAAACACGTCAGGGAGTTTGCTGTGAGCTTGGTCTCAGTCCACCTTGGTTTCGCGCAAGCGGTGAATGGCGTCGGTATCGGTTTCGCAGCGCCACGAGTAGAAGGCCAGCAGCCCTACGGCAAGCAGAGCCAGCGGCATACCGCCCAGGCCGGTATAGCGATAGTTCATCGAGAAGGTGGTGAGCATCGCGCCGCCGACAATCGAGCCGATGGCATTGCCGAAGTTAAACGCCACCTGTACAGCCGCGCCGGCGATCAGCTCGCCGCCGCCCTGGCCGGCTTCGGTCATCAGCAATTGCTGTGGAGCGGAAGTAAAGAACAATCCGATGGCGATCCAGAACGTCAGTACAGCGGTCATCGGCTGATTACCCGGAGTGATAAGCACCAGCAACAAGCCGAGGCAGGAGATGGACTGACCTATTGCGGCCGCGCCGGCATGCCTCCAATGGTCGGTCAGACGACCTCCAAGCAGACCGCCGATGACCATACCAAAGCCGGCAAGCATCATCAGCATCGGCACCAGGGAAGACGACCATCCGCCGGTTTTCTGCAGCCAAGGGGAGACGTAGCTCCACCAGCAGAACACACCGGCATTGCCGGTGAACACGGCGGCCAAAATCACCCACGGGCCACGGCGGGTGAGGAACTTGAACTGACCGGCGATGCCTGCGTCCTTGATCGGTGCAACGTACGGAATCCACGCCGACGCCAGCACAATCGTCATTGCCGCCCAAGCGGCCAAAATGCCGAAGGCAAGACGCCAGGAAAGGAACTCGGCCATCAAGGTGCCCGCCGGTACGCCGAGCATATTGGCCACGGTCTGTCCGGTGACCATCACGGATACGGCCTGCGCCTCCTTGCCTTCCTCCGCCAGAGTCTTGGCGATGAGTGTGGCTGTGCCGAAGAATGCGCCGTGCGGCAGGCCGGCGACGAATCGTGCGACGACCAGCATGGCGGCATTGACGGAGAATGCGGAAGCCAGATTGCCCACCAAGGCAATCACCATAAACAATATGATGAGGTCCTTCGGCGGCACCTTGCGGCCGAATACCAGAATCAGTGTGCCGAAGCACACGCCGATCGCATACGCGGAAATGTAATGGCCTGCGGTGGGGATGTCCACGCCGGTGGCGGCCGCGGCCTGCGGCAGAATGCCCATCATCACGAACTCGGCGGCACCGAGAATGAACGCGCCCGAAGCCAGTGCAAGCAGACTCTTCTTCATGGTTCCTCTAATTACTTCAGTATTATTTACAAAAACAGTGCGGCAATCGATTGATTCGAGCGATATATTACGGTGGTCCGCCAACAAATACGGGGGCTTGCCGTGATGTGGTTTGTCGCTGTGTGCGGCGGGTTGTTTACCGCTGTTCGATCGCTTGGTTTGATTGTTGGGACAGGAAACGAAAAACCGGATTGCTGATTTCTCAACAATCCGGTCCAGTTGTCGGGCTGGCGGGATTTGAACCCGCGGCCTCTTCGTCCCGAACGAAGCGCGCTACCAAGCTGCGCTACAGCCCGTTTGGCAACAGATGTAGATATTACATTGTGGTGGTGGACAATGCAAATCGGCATGTCGCGAGTGTTGCGTGATGGTGGATTCGCCATGTGTACAGGTCTCTCAAGCCTTGTGCAGGGCCGGTTTTGCGTCATGTGAGCGGGTGTTCAGATGGCCGTGCGGTCTGCCGGGCTCATAATCGCCGGCCTTGCGTACACTGATGAATCATGGCTGAAGTTGTCGAAAATACCGAAAACACTGAGAATGAAACCCCGGCCGTCCCGCGGATGAGCACCGTCGAACGTGCGGAAATGCTGCTCAAGCAGGACGCCACCATCCGCGAGAAGATCAAGTCCGGTGCCACGCTGGACGAAGCCGTGGACCCCTCCAACAAGGAGTTCGGCCCGCTGGCCCACCCCGAGCAGGTGCAGATGCGCGTGGCCAAGCGCGCGATGATGCTTGAGGCCGGCATTGCCCCCTACCCGGTGCACTTGGACGTCACCGACACCATCGAGGCGGTTCGCGCCAAGTATGACGGCAAGCTCGAGGCTGGCGAAGAGACCGAAGACATGGTCGGCATTGCTGGCCGCGTGCTGTTCCTGCGCAACGCGGGCGGCCTGTGCTTCGTGCAGCTGTCCGCCGGTGACGGCACCAAGATTCAGGGCATGATCTCCAAGAAGGAGATTGGCGCCGACTCGCTCAAGCAGTTCAAGCAGCTCGTCGACCTTGGCGATCACCTGTACCTCAAGGGCCGCGTCATCGCCTCCAAGACCGGCGAGCTGTCCGTATTCGCCACTGAGTGGGCTATCGCCTCTAAGGCCCTGCAGCCGCTGCCGGCCCTGCACAAGGACCTGAACGAAGACACCCGCACCCGCAAGCCGTACATCGGCATGATCGCGGACGAGAACATCCGCAACATGGTGCGCAACCGCTCCAAGGCCGTGGCCTCCCTGCGCCGCACCTTTGACGACCACGACTTCCTCGAGGTCGAAACCCCGATGCTGCAGACCCTGCACGGTGGCGCGGCCGCCCGCCCGTTCACCACGCACATGAACGCCTTCGACCTTGACCTGTACCTTCGCATCGCCCCGGAACTGTTCCTCAAGCGCTGCCTGGTCGGCGGCATCGATCGCGTGTTCGAAATCAACCGTGACTTCCGCAATGAGGGCGTCGACGCCACGCACGCCCCCGAATTCACCATGGTCGAGGCCTACCAGGCCTATGGCACCTATGATTCCATCGGCCAGCTGGTCAAGGAGCTCGTGCAGAAGACCGCCATGGACGTCTACGGCTCGCACAAGGTCACCCTGCTCGACGGCACCGAATACGACTTCGGCGGCGAATGGAAGACCATCAGCATGTACGACTCCCTGTCCGAATCGTTGGGCGAGGAGATTGTGCCGAACGGCGGCCCGGACGCCCCCGGCACCTCCGTTGAGCACCTGGGCGCCATCGCCGACAAGCTCGGCGTAGAGCGCGACGACGTGGAGAACCACGGCAAGCTCGTCGAACACCTGTGGGAGCACTTCTACGAGGACAAGCTTTACGAGCCCACCTTCGTGCGTGACTTCCCGGTCGAAACCTCCCCGCTGGTCAAGGGCCACCGCACCAAGCCCGGCGTGGTGGAGAAGTGGGATCTCTACGTGCGCGGCTTCGAGCTGGCTACCGGCTACTCCGAGCTCAACGACC
>ENA-OPBL01002127-OPBL01002127.1-human-gut-metagenome-genome-assembly--contig:-NODE-2127-length-15410-cov-6.576294_pt1 | contig 15410 bp, 17 predicted proteins | sample MGYA00241073_ERZ501461 | MGnify/ENA primary metagenome ERZ501461 (study PRJEB25962, sample SAMEA2042630) | human gut metagenome | biome: human gut; feature: human-associated habitat; material: faeces... | reverse complement strand
CCAGCCAGTCGGCGTCCTGCTCGACCGGCAAGGCGCCGACCCAGCAGGAGATCGTGGATCTTGAGGACGTGATCAACAACGAGCTCGGCAGTGACGTGTCAAAGATCACGTATATGAGCCGCGAGGAGTTCTTCAAGAACACGTTCCTCAAGCAGTACCCGAACGGCGTGTACGAGGGACGTACCCTCACCGCCTCCGATATGCAGGATTCGCTGCGTCTCAAGCTCAAGGACCCGACCAAATACCAGGTGGTGTCGGAGGTGCTGACCGGGCGCACGGGCGTGGAGGCGGTTGTCGACCAGCGGCAGATCTTCGACCCGGTGTTCTCGGTGTTGAACCGGGCCACCGTGGTCACCGTCGTGCTGGCCGGTGTCATGGTGGTCGTCGCCATCATGCTGACCGCGACGACGATTCGCATGAGCGCCGCCTCCCGGAAGAACGAGACAGAGATCATGCGTCTGGTGGGTGCTTCGAACTGGACGATTCGATTGCCGTTCATCCTGGAGGGCGTGGTGGCGTCCCTGCTGGGATCGCTGCTGGCGGTCGGCGCACTGAGCGGCATCGTCAAGGTGTTCGTCACCGATTGGTTGGCGACCAGCGTGCAGTGGATGCCGTTCATCACGCAGACGACGGTGTGGCTGACCGCCCCCGTGCTGGTGGTGGGGGCCATGCTGCTGTCGGCGGTTGCGTCCGCGGTATCGCTGCGACGCTATCTCAAGGTGTGACTTGCCGCCGCGTGACGTCCGGGATGCGCGAAGTATGAGATGAATCATTTCGCTGCCGGATGACACGCGGCGCATTTATCCAGTTTAATTCGTTACAATACGTTCAAATACGGCATTAATGGAAGGGCGACAACAATGGTGAAGATGGCGAAACGTGGGGGTACGTTCACCGCTTTGGCGCTTGCCGCCGCAATGGCCCTGGGGGCGGGATCGGTGGCCTTGGTCGCCCCGCCCGAGCAGGCCGCTGCGGTTACGGAGTATGAATACCAGCAGAAGGTATCGAACCACAACAGCCTCAAGAAGCAGCTGACCGGCGTCGATTCCAAACTTGCCGATCTCATCATCTCGTTGAATGACCTGACCGAGAACCAGATTCCCGCCGCGCAGAAGGCCGTACAGGAGGCCCAGCAGAAGGCCGAACAGGCGAAGAGCCTCGCAGAGGCGACTACGGCGCGGCTTGAGGCGGCGAAGAACGACCGGACCTCGCTTGAGGAGAAGATCAAGCAGACCGGTGAGGATTACGATGACGCCAAGGATGCGGTCGCTCAGCTCGCGCGCGAAAGCTTCCACGGCTCGGACGCCTCCACCCTGATGGACGTGGTGACCAATGCCACCACGACCGAGGACTTCGTCAACAAGATGCAGTCGGATGCCGCTGTCACACGCAGTGAGGCGAATGCCGCCGACGCCGCGGCCACCAGCCTCAGCACGTCGATGAACCGCAAGGAACGTCTCACGGCCATCGAGGACGAGATCACCCAGCTCAAGGGCCAGGCGGACAGCCAGGCGGCCAGCGCGCAGCAGGCCGCTGAGGATGCGGCGTCCAAGCAGAGTGAGCTGGAGGCTTTGCGCAAGAAGAGCGACGAGGAACGCGCCCAGCTGGAAGCGCAGAAGAAGAGCCTGAGCACCAAGGAAGCACAGGAGGCCGCCGAACTGGTGTCGATGAAGGCCGAGATCGATTCGTGGAGCGTGCAGAACAACACCGGTTCGGCGAATGCCGGCACCGGCGGACAGCAGCAGATCAAGCCCGGCGCCGGTAGCGGGTCGGGCAGCGGTTCCGGTTCCGGCTCCAGCAAGCCCGGTTCCGGTTCCGGTTCCGGCAAGCCCGGCTCCGGTTCCGGCAATGGTTCCGGTTCGGGCGGATCCCAGCCCGGCGGATCGGGACAGGCCAACGGCATGAACTACACGGTGCCCGGCAACTGCTATGAGGGCATGCCGGTGTGCTACGGGCACAGGACCGGCAACACGGTGGGCGGCAGCGCCTACCCGTGGAGCCAGTGCACGTGGTATGCGTACCGTCGCCGCGTGTACTACTACCATCTGCCCACCGGCTCATACATGGGCAATGGGCAGGATTGGGCGAACACCGGCCGCAGCCTCGGCTATCTGGTCAACCGCACGCCGCACGTCGGCGCCGCGATGGTGTTCCGTGCAGGCCAGCTCGGCGCCAACAGCCGTTACGGCCATGTGGCGGTCGTCGAGCGTGTGAACAGCGACGGATCCGTGCTGATCTCCGAGTGCGGCGCCAGCCTTCAGGGCGTGGCGCAATGGCGCACGATTTACAATGCTGGTAATTTCCAATACGTGCATTACTGAGTTCCGGGTGGTGTTTTCCGATTCGTCCGGTCGTGGCCCGTGCAGGCGGGTCTGGTCTCATGATGTCTGTGTTGATGTGAGTGATTGAAGAGGAAGACCATGGCAAAGGAACAGGGCACTGTGCTCATCGCACAGAACCGCAAGGCCCGGCATGATTACCTGATCGAGGACAAGTACGAGGCGGGACTGGTGCTGACCGGGACCGAGGTCAAGTCGCTGCGCGAGGGGCGGGCGTCGCTCGCCGAGGCGTTTGTCTCCATTGACCGTCGGGGTGAAATGTGGCTGGAAGGTGCCAATATCCCCGAATATCTCAACGGCACGTGGAACAACCATGCGCCCAAGCGCAAGCGCAAGCTGTTGCTGCATGCGCAGCAGATCGTCAAACTGTCCCGTCAGATCGAGGCCAAGGGGTACACCATCGTGCCGCTCAGCCTGTATTTCAAGGATGGTCGGGCGAAGGCCGAGATCGCCCTCGCACGAGGCAAGCGCGAGTTCGACAAGCGTCAGGCTCTGCGTGAGGAGCAGGACAAGCGCGAGGCGCTGCGTGCCATGCGCTACAAGAACATGCGCTCCCGGTGAGAGCCGACGGGCGGAAAGCGCTTTGGACAGACCGCACCGGTGGGTGAGTGAGGAGCCCCATATCCCGTTCGATATCGACGTGGTGTATGAGGATGCCGGCATCATCGTCATCGACAAGCCGCATTTCCTCGCGACGACCCCGCGCGGCATGTGGTATCGGCAGACCGCGCTGATTCGGCTTCGCGAGATGTTCGACGAGCCGGACATCACGCCCGCGCATCGGCTGGCTCACCGCCGGCATCGTCGTGTTCGTGAGGGATCCAGCGCTGCGGGGCGCATACCAGATGATGTTCCAGGGCCGGAAGGTCAGCAAGACCTACGAATGCCTGGCTCCGTGCCGGCCGACGACACGGCCGCGATACGGCACCGTCGAGCGGCTGGACCCTCCTGCCGTGTTCCCGCTGCGCCGACGTTCGCACATCACCAAGCTGCGTGGCGTGCTGCAGGCGTTCGAGGAGCCGCAGGCCGTCAATGCCGAGACGGTGATCGATCTCGCGGCGGAAGGATATCCCTCGATGGGCGGGCGCTTATGCCACGGGAGGAACGGTCTGCGCGCCTACGAGCTGCACCCGCTCACCGGCAAGACCCATCAGCTGCGCGTGCACATGAACTCGATAGGGTTGCCGATCCATGGCGATGATTTCTATCCGCGTATCGTCGAACGCGCCTATGACGACTTCTCCACGCCGCTGGAACTGGTCGCGCGGTCATTGCGCTTCACCGACCCCGTCAGCGGGGAGCCGCGCGAATTCATCTCCCGCATACCTCTGGGTTGGTGAAGTTTACTTCACTTTTTCTGTTGACGTATTCGCGTTTTGGCGGTAATATGAAGTTAACTTCATGAGAAGTAAGCTTCATGCTATGGAAGGAATTGATTGAAGACAAGAGTGAGAGAACTGCGAAAACAATCAAAGCTGACGCAACAGCAATTGGCCGACTTGGTCCATGTTTCAAACAGAACGATTATTTCCATCGAAAAGGAACAATATAGTCCATCGCTAATGTTGGCCTACCGAATTGCGGAAGTGTTCGGCGTGACTGTCGAAGAATTGTGTTGTCTCAAAGAGAACAGGGAATTGGAGGATAAGGATCAGGAAGCGAATTAACAATGTGAGAAGTTTCGTTACGGCGATCGTGGTTCTGATTCTGGGAATTGTTCCGCTTGCCTGGAGTGCGATCGATTTCTTCTTCGCCTTTACTCAATCAAGTATTGACAGCCAAGCCGAAAAGGTCACGGACGAACGCGATAGGTATATTGCGATGAAAAGCAGCAGGAAAGCCCTGCTGATCACCAATTACGTAATTGGTGCCGGTGAATTCCAGGGACAGCAGATGGTATTCCGGGTCGTTGGGGTCTGGCCCCTCATCCACGAATCCGAAGCGAGAGAACAAATCCATGCTTGGCTTGTTGCGCGGATCCACTTGAGTCAGCACGAGCGGCGTGCGATTGGAACGCCACGCATCATCACGAAGCCTCATAATCACCGAGGCGAGCAGCGTGTCTCCGAGATGTTGCCCCGTACCTTCAGCTCGGTGGCGATGTACGAAATCTGGTAGATGCCTTCGTGCTCCTCGGTGGTTTCCGCGCCGACACCGTATTCGCAGAAGCCGGCCACTTCATCATGCAGGGGAATGTCCCCGGATATGACAAGAAGCGTGCGCATAACTCCGGTCGGGGTCTTGCGCACGCTGAGACCGCGTATATATCCTGTGGGTCCATCGCCCATTCGGGGTCTCCTGGCTTGCAGCACAGGAACTGTCTGAGGGCTGTCTGATGGTCTCTGGAGCATTCACGCTCGATGACGAGATTCAGATTCATCGACGGTGCCTTCCCGGGTGTTTGCCCTGCGTGACAGATAGTGGCGAGCGCTGTTGGTCAGCTTCATCCATTTCTCGTCCACTGCGTTGCGCGGCTTGCCGTCCTCAGGCGGCGCGTATGCCGGAATCAGTTTCACACCGGTGCCTGATATTGGCGGTGTTCCGCCGTTTCGTAATGTGTGGGCAATAAGGGACTCGAACCCCTGACATCCACCGTGTAAAGGTGGCGCTCTAACCAACTGAGCTAATTGCCCGCAGACTCACACTGTATCGTATAGTCTGTATCGGGACGCCGGCCGAGTGTCGTTGGGTGGAATTCCGCCGTCGGTCGAACCGTGGCGATGCTGTGCTTGCCGGCGCATGATATATGCCGTAATCGTGCGAAAGACGTGTGAGGATGCCGTTTTGCTGGGCCAAATGTGAAGCTGCGTCTCAACACTCACGTAAAGTGTGCAAGAGAAGTACTATCCGTAGGAGGTCGATACACCAATGGCGCATCAAGACGGGGCAGATAAAGGCGCATCGGGGATCGCTCGCGTTGGGAAGCGCAAATGGGGATACGATCCCGATCAGGTGGACGCTTTCCTGGATCGTGCACATGCGCTCTACGAGAGCGAGGATGCCCATCTCACGCAGCAGGACATCCAGAACGTGTCCTTCGATCTGAGCAAGGGTGGGTATGACATCACCCAGGTTGATGCGGCGCTGTCTCGGCTGGAGCAGGCCGTGGTCGACAAGCAGACGACGCGGGAGATTACCGAGCACGGTCGTGTGGCGTGGAAAGCCCAGACCGAAGAGCTGTACCGTCAGGTATGTGAGCACGCCGACCGCGGCACGGGGGAGCGGTTCGCGCGCGGACATGATCGCCGGCCGTCGTACGACCGCAAGCAGGTCGACCGACTGATCGACCAGATCGTGGACAAGGCCGCCGCAGGCCTTGGCGTGGACGGCGTGAGCGAACAGGACGTGCGCAAGCTCGCCGATCTGAATTCCGGTGCCGTCTCCAACGTGGTGTTCACGCAGCGCAAGGGCAAGAACGGCTATGACGAGCGTCAGGTCGATTATTACCTCAACTCGTGCGTGCAGTTGCTCAGCCGTCTCGAATCGTTCGCGCGCGTCTCCGATTATGTCGGTGGCGGTCACGAATCCGGCGGCAGCCGGCGTTCGTCCGGTGCAAGGAGCGCCTCCGACGCGGGTGTGACGCCGTTGTTCGGCGCGGACAATGCCTATGCACATGCGCCGTCGCCGGCGCGGCAGGAAGCGGAGCCTCAGTCCTTCGCACCCGCGAACGAATCGTTCCATGCCCTCCATGAGGCAGAGGAGGCGCTGTTCTCATCGCAGACGGCCGACGAGCCGAGCGTCGCGGCCGATGCGCAGTCCGTTCCTCCCTCGTTCGCTCCCGCCGGCATGTCCGGTACGGTCGTATCCGCGCCCGCCTCAGCGCTTCCGTCCGCGTTCTCGGCCGGAGCCTCCGCCCCGGAGCCGCAGTCGTCGTTGGCGGCGCTGTCCCAGCGCACCGGCAGAAGCGTGAGCTCGAGCAACGTGAGCGCGGATCATGCCGCGGCTCCTGCTCCGGCGCCGGAGATTCCGTCTCCGGCCATCCCGGCGGTACCGGCATCGTTCGCCCCTTCGCACGCCGCGGTATCCGATCAGCCGGCCGCAGTCGCCGAGCCCCAGGCTCCCGAACGCGTCGCCAAGTCCGTGAAGGTTCCCGCGGAGCCAGTTGCAGCCGCACCCGCCGTTGCTCCCTCCGCGCCGGCCCCCATGCCGGTCTTCGATCAGCCCGTGGCCTCCGACGCCCATACCGATGCCAGTGTCGAGGCCCTGCCGTCGTTCGCGCCGTCCTCGTCGCCGTCGGCGAACGTTCCCGTTCATGCCGTAGACGATGCCGCGCAGACGCAATCCGATGGCTCTCACAAGTCATCGTCGGATGACCTATTCTCCAGCATGTACCTCAGCCCGGAAAGCAAGCTCGATTTCGACATCCCCGACCTGTCGTTCCCCACGCTCAACACGGGCGAGTTCTATAGCGGACTGAGCGGTTTCGGCAAGGACAACGACTGACCATTTCGTCGGCGCGGGAAGACAGATACACCACAGAAGACATAAAGAAGCATTGCAATGAGCCAGTATAGGAATACGGTTGTCATTCTCGGATCGACCGGTTCGATCGGCACGCAAGGTCTGGATGTCATCAGTCGGCATCCGGAGCGGTTCACCGTCACCGGTCTGGCCGCCGGAGGCGCGCATGTGCGGCTTCTGGCACAGCAGGTCGTACGTCATCATGTGCCGCAGGTGGCCGTATATGACGAGGCCGCCGTTCCGGCGCTGCATGAGGCACTCGAGGAGGTCGGAGCTCGGTACACGCAGATTCAGGCCGGGCCGCAGGCGGTCAACGCCATCGCCGGTTCCGGTGCCGACCTGGTGTTGAACGGCATCACGGGCTCGGTCGGACTCGAACCATCCATTGCGGCGCTGAGGGCTGGTTCTCAGCTGGCGCTCGCCGCGAGACCCGCCCCGATCTGGGTCTGGGCATCTGCGGCGAGCACGGCGGCGATCCCACGAGCGTGGAGTTCTGCCACAACGTCGGTCTGGACTACGTCAGCTGCTCTCCCTTCCGTGTGCCTATCGCCCGTCTGGCTGCTGCCCAGGCTGCTATTAAAAACCCGAGAGCATAAGGATTTTATAGCGAATTATCGTTAAAAATCAAGCATAAAATAAGGCTCACCGTCAATTTTGGCGGTGGGCCTTATTTGTTTGCTCATGTGTGAGGTGAATTGCGTTTAACACAGGGACGCTTCCCAGAAGCATCACAGATACACCTCCACAGTCAGGTCGGTCCACGCTGCACGGCGGAACTGGTGGGGCATCTTGTTGGCTTCCCGGTAACGCTTGGCGGTCTCAAAGTCGATGGTGAAGGTAAGGATGGGCTTTTCCGATACAGCCATCAGATCGGCGCGCTCCTCTTTGGACTTCTTGCAGCCGGTGTTCAGCTTCCAGCGGTAGGAGTAATCGGCAATGGGGGTGACTACTTCAACGAACTGGTCGATCAATTCGGGAGCAAGACGGGCACTGTGCACATCGACCTTCTGAGAGAGAAAATCGTAGATTGCTTTCAGGTCCGAAGAAACCGTCTGCGGTTCGGGCTCAGGGGAGAGGGCTTTCAACTCCTGCTCTAAGCGGGTAATCTCGTCATCTGCCTGTTTGCAGAGGGCTTGGTATTCCTCTCTTGGCAGTTCGCCGTCTGCACGCATGGCAGCGTAGTTCAGCTTGCGTTTTTTAATTTTTTCGATCTGGCCCTGAATCGGTGCAGCGGACATTCGTGTGGCGGCTTTTCCGTTCTGACAGCTTTCAATCATCTTGCAGGCACGAAGGATGGCTTTATTCTGATTGCCCCAGACCTTTTCAAAGATCTTCTTCGCCATGAGTTCCAGCTTCCACTCCGGGATAGAAATGGCATCACAACTGAGCTGCTGGGTCATGTTGTGCTCCAGAACGAAGGAACGGGTCGGATTGACGGTTCGCATATTGCATTGGTAGCCAAAGACCGGCGTTCCGTCCTTCAGTTTACGCCAGTTGAAAATGCGGTAGGAAGAACCGCAGCGGCAACGAAGCTTTGCGACCCATAAATATTTGGTGCTGTCAATGCCCTTGCGTCGTGTTTCTCCATCAGGAAGACGCAGATTGACAATACGGCTTTTACGGATGCGCTCACATTCATGCCAGAGGGCTTCTGATACGATTGGCTCAAAGTTGCCTTTTACATAGACGAAGGAAGTTTCGTCCAGATTGTTGATGCGTTTCTTTTCAAGATAGTTGTTGACCTTGGACTTGTTGTAGCAGACATAGCCCATATACGTTGCGTTACGAAGGATACGGCTGATCTTTGTACAGGACCAACTGACGTTTCCGTGCCCATCCTTGCGGCCCAGCCGGGAAAGTTCATTGACGATTGCCTTTTCCCCGTAGCCCTGAGAATAGAGCGTGAAAACCATTCGTATGGTTGCGGCCTGTTCCTCGTTGATAACGTATGTACGGTTGACCTTGTCCCGGTCATAGCCGATGATGTTGCCGCTGCCGTAAAGCACGCCGTTCTGCCGGCTTATCTTCTGCCCGGCAAGAACACGCTCTGAGATCTTGCGGCTTTCCTCCTGCGCCATGGTTGCCATGATGGAAAGGCGGAGTTCGCCATCGCCGTCCATCGTCCAGATGTTGTCGGATACGAAAAAGACCTCTACGCCGAAATTGCGGAGTTCGCGGGTGATCTGAAGGGTATCGACGGTGTTGCGGGCAAAGCGGCAGACCTCACGTGTAACAATCAGATCGAATTTTCCGCATTTGGCATCGGAAAGCATTTTCATAAAAGCCGGGCGTTTTTTTGCTGAGGTTCCGGTGATGCCCTCGTCGATATAGCGGTCAACGACCTGCCAGTTTGGATGATACCGAAGCTGGTCATCGTACCATTGCATCTGGTTGCCAAGCGCATCGACCTGCGCTTCATGCTGGGTGGAAACACGACCGTAAAAGACAATGCGGCGGTCACGGTCCTTGTCCAATGGGAATTGCCCAAAGTACATTCTTTGCGTGATGTTCATAGCGCTGTACCTCCTTTGCCCGTAGTATAGAAGATTGGGAAGGGAATATGTAGGATGTCGCCGGTGTCAGCGACATCCTTGACATTACGCAGAATATCTGCTAAGAACCCGATGATAGACCTCAGCAGAGATCAGGTTGTTGTCGAATAAAATGGAGATTAGCTTCAGTGCAGTTGCATCGATGCTGAAAATATCGGGAGGAACAGCGGGGGAAAGGGGAGAGTAGGCGTTCTTGTTGATATTATCGACCTCCGTTCAGATCCAGACTGTTCATCAAGGCTTCGTTGATCTGGTACATTTCGTCCGGCGTAGTCTGCCCTAGGAGCCGCTGTATGCGTTCTTTATCGATGGTGAAGATCTGCTCCAGCAGCACCATAGAGGGCCTTGAAAACGCTGGATTTCGGTCAATGAGAACATGGGTAGGCTGGTTTGGTTTTTTGGAGACCTTTGAGGTCACAGCAGCTACGATCACAGTCGGCGCAAATTTATTTCCGGTATTATTTTGAATCACAATAACAGGGCGTTTACCTCCCTGCTCAGAACCATAGTGCGGGTCAAGGTCTGCATAGTAGATCTCGCCCCGGAGAAAACCAAAGTCTTTTGTTACATATACGGTGGCGGTCAACCCCCTTTTCCTTATGTAGGCAAAAGCCGCCCTTGCGGACGGCTTCTGCGATGTGAAAGGAGAACTGCATGAAGAAGTAAGTTCACTGCTTGATGGGAAGATTGAAGCGGCGGCTGGAGCCGTTGTAGGTGCGAAGTATCAGCATCATATACTTGTAGCTGACGGTGCCGCTCAGGGATTTCTCATCCCGCACCAGCGTCATGGGATGGATGGTTTGCAGACGCTTCACCAGACGCTCCGGGTCATACTCGCCCTGATACAGAGCCACAAAGCGAACCATGCCCTGCAGGATGCCGGAGCGGAGGGAATTGGGGTCACCCTCCCAGCCCTTTGCCAGCATGGTCAGGGCTTCTTTGTAAAGGTTTGCGCCGTAGGCTTTGTACTCCTTGAAAGCCGTGCGGATGCAGATAATCTTCCACGGAGCACGGTAGTTGTCCAGACCGAGCTGCAGGCCGGTGCTTTCGGTGGCTTTCACGAATGCGAGAGATTCCGGGTCTTTGCCCACCAAAGCGGCGCGCAGCTCTGCGCCAGCGGTCAGCGGCGTGGAAACGCCCGTCTGCCGGGAAAACAGCATGGCTTCTTCTTCCTCTGTCAGTCCCTCGTACACTTTGCAGATGATCGGAAGATCCTGCCCGCCGTTCATCGCCCGACGGGTCACGATGGTATGCTGACCGTCAAAGACGAAGTAGTGACCGTCCCGGTAGCTGACCTTGGGCGGGTTGGCAATCAGCTCGGTGAACTCTGCCGACATCTTTTCGACATTGGGAATGTTCAGCTTGCGCTGATATTCCGCAGGGATTTCGAGAAAGGCACTGTTGATGACCTTTTCTTCGTAAGGCCGCTGAGCGAAAAGGGCTTCGATGATTGCTTCATCTGTGATTTCGGGCATGATCTCAGGCATGGTGCTGACACAGTTCATATTCTTCATAGCAGTTCCTCCATCTTATCTTCCAAATTTTTCAGGTAATCTCTCAATTTCTGAATCGTTCGTCCTACGGACGCACGGTTCTCTGCATCGGACAGAATATCGGGATATTCCCGGAAAACGCTTTCCCAGCGGCGCATCATACTGTTGGCAGCTCCTGATACCTCGCAAAGCATCGCCGCACCATTGGCAAGCTGCTTGACATGGTAGCGATTGTTTGCGATTTCAAGAATCTGCTGACGGTCAACTTTCAACGATTCATTCTCCTTTTGTGGAAAGATCGGCTCGGATGGAGCAGGAGTGGACGTTGGTTCTTCATCAGGCGCTTCTTCATCGGATGTACTAGCATCAGGCAGCGGTGCAGCTACGGCTGGGGGAGTTTTCTGCTTTTGTGCAGGCGGCTTTGGTGGCTTCTGCTCTTTTGATTTGCAGATCTCTGCCACCAGAGCCGGACGTTCTTCGGGAGGGGCACGGGCAACGGATGCAATCTCGGCGGCGGTCGGCTTGACCTCACCGGAAAGCACTTTCTGCCGTGTGCCGGGAACTGCTTCTTCGGCTGCGTCCAGCCCTCGTGCAAAATGCTCTGCATCTTTTACAAATGTTTTTCCGACATTGTTTTCAGCTGCGACTTTCATGCAAGTCTTTTCACCGCCGATCAGGTGCCGTGTCGCGGCACCTGATTTTGCCACCGGGCTTCTTCTGTCGCCGCCGTTGGCACATTTTTCGGCTTCGTATTGTTTCCCAATGAGGTACTTCTTCTGTTCCGGGGTGAGGTTACGCCGTCCTAGCTGGTTTTTGCAAATCCAGATGATTGCTTCATAGCGGCTGGCGAACTCTTTCTCGTGAACGGTGAAAGGAATCTCCGGGTGCTTCTTAGCGATGGTGAAGCGGTTGTGTCCATCCACGATCAAGCCCCGCCATACGATGATGGGATTGATGATGCGGCCATCTCGCAGGATGTTAGCTTCGAGCTGGTTCAGTTCTTCAAAGGTAAGCGGCGGGATCTTGCCCTGGAACTCCGGGTCAATCTTAAGCGCATTCAGATTCATCATCGAACCGTCCCTTCTTAAAGTAGGTGGATTTCGGGCTGGTGGGCTGGATGTAGTAGTCGTAGCCGAAGTTGGTCTGGCAGTAGGTGCAAGGCTCCTTGGTGAGCTGATAGGGGTCTGCACGGCGGACACGGATGCCACGCGTGTTCCGAAAGGCATTCAGGCAGCGGGGACAGAGGGTGGTCAGGGTCGATTCGTCGGTCTTGTGGGTAAAAGTACGGCTCATAATCAATACCTCCGTGTCATCAAAATGAATATTCGGTATGGAAAAAGCCCACTGCCTTGATTCGAAAGAATCCCGGTGGTGGGCTTTGAAGTTTTTGTTTTAAGTGTCCCACCCTATTTGTCCTCGACGCCCGGTGGGGGTTGGAATACACCTCGGTGAGGGGGACTGCACCCTTCCTCTCATTGGCTTTTCAGCCACCCCGCCTTCTTTATGGCCGGGCCGCGAATTACGGAAGTTTCATTGTTTTGTCCGAGGGAATGATATTCAGTTTTCAAGGTACGTCTTACAGCTTCGGGCTTCTCCCCATCTGGGGTGTTGCTCTTGCTGTGACCATAGTGTACCTGAAAACTGAATGCTTTTTTAGGAGGTCGTACCTCCGGTTTTTTGGCTTAAAAAACCGGAAGTGATGCTTCCGGTTTTGACACAAAAATAACGTTGAATCGATGTTTCATTTTTGCAAAAAATACGATAAAATTGAAATTTTTCAAAAAAGTTTTTTGAGCACAAAAACAAAAAACGCCCCTCTGAACAAGCAGCGCAATGCTGCCTGCCCGGAGGGGCGCGATTTTATATAGAGTTAAAGTTCTTCAGCGATTGCAGACAGTTTCTGCATAATACGCTGCAATTTCAAACGGAGCTTTTGATTTGTCAAACGCTTTTGCTGCAACTTGTTTCGTAAGCTTTCTTCTTGGTCAGATAACGACTTTCCCATAATCAAATGATCCAGTGTTACATCAAAAAATGCAGCGATCTCGATGAAAAGGTCAATAGAAGGAATATACTCCCCACTCTCAAGACTGCGGAGGTGGCGGTCGCTGACATTCAAGCGGACGGCCAGTTCTTCCTGCGTCAGGTAGCGCTCTCTGCGCAGCTTTTGAATACGCTTTCCGGTGTTGAACTGATCATAATACATCATATGCCAGCCCTCCGACCAAGCAGGTAGGCAGCCACAAGCTGCGCCACAAGGTCAGAGCGCAAAGATACAGTCGGCGGGTCAGATTCTGTTTGCCGGGACTTGGTTTGTACTCGATGATTCTCCTTTTCATGTTTTTGTCCTTTCGTTTTCAATGGTGGAAGGCGGGCAGAGCGCAAAAAGCGCAGTGCATCTTTAATAACAGAGAAAAATCTCTATGTTATAGGGCAAGAAGAAAAACGTCAGGGCTATAATGCAGGCATTGATAAATAGCAGCGGCTTCGTACAATGCTGGTGCATTTCCAATAGGGTACATAAACCGATGTCAATGTGTTATTTATCGGATTTCCTGATCGATTGCAGTGAAAATCGAGGCGTTAAAAAAATCTACAAGCGTAATTCCAAGGCCATCACACAATTTTTTGACGGTTGGAACGGTGACGCTCTGTTGAGAGGAATCAAGCATACTGTAAACGGTGGACGGAGTGACACCGGAACGGACAGCAAGGGCATTGGGACTTATGTTGCGTTCCTCGCAAAGCTCTTTGAAACGTAATGCAACGGCATCTTTTACTTTTGTATCCTCATCGGTCGCTAATATCATATGTCTGTTCTCCTTTTTTGTAGATATTAGCGGAAATAGGTTGTTTTTGTGTACGGCGCACCGTATATTCAAGAATGATATTCCCGAAATTTTGCCACGAAAATCAACCGACAGAAAGACAAGAAAAGGTATCCTCCATTTGGTTAATGGAAGATACCATGTGTTTGACAAATCTTGTTATTTTAACCATTCTATTTTACCATTGAATTACCATTGAGTAAAGAGGGTTCGGCATCATTTTGTACCCCCCCCCGGAGAATTTTCAGCGATATAGTCAATCTTTTTGTGATTTGTTGTCCAATTTGTTCAGATAATCAACCACAACTTCAATTTTCAAATCATTAGTGGTCAATAAGGTGTCAGCAGGAGGCTTTATATGGCAAGACGCGGTGAAAACATCCGAAAGCGCAGCGATGGACGGTGGGAGGGTCGATATATCAAAGGCCGTTCTGCGGACGGAAAGCCCCGCTGGGGCTATGTATATGGGGCGACTTATACCGAAGTAAGGGAAATCTCTGCCCGCAAGAAAGCAGAGTACGGTATTTATAACCTGAACAGCACCGATATTACTTTTTCGGAAATTTCAGAGCAATGGTTGTATTCTGTCCGGCAGGGTGTAAAAGAATCGACTTTCGCACACTATCAGTATACTTTGCGACATTATCTCCAGCCTGTTTTCGGAGATTTCAAAGTGAGTGCTTTAAGCGAAAAAATTCTGGAGCAGGGACTTTTGGCAGTGATAACACCAGCCAACGGAAAGCAAAAGCCTTTAGGGGTAACAATGGCACAGGAGTGCTTGTCGATGCTGCGGCGCATCTGCAAGTATGCAGCACATTTTCATCTCATTCGCCCTTTAGTGATCACGGTAAAACTGCCACAAAAATCCTCAAAAGTACTGCTGCCGTTTACCATAGAAGAACAAAAGAAATTACAGTCGTTCGTGATGGATTCTCCTACGCCCCGGAAAATAGGTCTACTGCTTGGTTTTCAGTTAGGGCTGCGTATCGGCGAGATTTGCGGATTGAAATGGGGCGATTTTGATTTATCGGCAGGAACTGTGACGATCCAACGGACAGTGACTCGGATTTCTTGTGGAAATGGCCACACAAAAGTCGTCGTTCAATCCCCCAAGACCCAAAACTCCCATCGTGAGATTCCCATTCCAAAATCGCTGCTTCGTGTTCTGAAGAAGCTGTCGGAAGATTCCAGCAGCGGAACTTGGTTTCTATCTGGCAACGAGGAAAAGCCAGTCGAACCTCGATGCTACCGTAAGAGCATTCACGGCTATCTGAAAAAAGCCTGTGTCCATCAGGCGCACCCTCATGCGCTCCGTCATACCTTTGCAACGACCTGCTTGCAGGCGCATTGTGACATTAAAACCTTGAGCGAACTGTTGGGTCATGCAGATGCAGCAGTCACGTTGAAAAAATATGTTCACTCTGATATGACACGCAAACGACGAGAAATAAATCGTGTTTTCGAAAACTTTTAAGGGGGCGATTCGTGGTCGAGCGCTTGTGAAACGTTCGATAAATCGCAATTTATTGAGTGCTTTCTTCCATTAACCAAATGAGAGATACCCCTTTATGCGGGAAGGGGTGAACAAGGTGGCATTGCGCCTGTTTGAGCACAACGAAAAAGCATATCATGCGGCAGTCCGGATGATGGAGCAGTACGGCAAGGCTGCCATTGTTCATCCCACCGGCACCGGAAAGAGCTACATTGCGTTCAAGCTGATCGAGGACAACCCAGAGA
>ENA-OPBL01002124-OPBL01002124.1-human-gut-metagenome-genome-assembly--contig:-NODE-2124-length-15425-cov-7.602147_pt1 | contig 15425 bp, 15 predicted proteins | sample MGYA00241073_ERZ501461 | MGnify/ENA primary metagenome ERZ501461 (study PRJEB25962, sample SAMEA2042630) | human gut metagenome | biome: human gut; feature: human-associated habitat; material: faeces... | reverse complement strand
ACAGGCAGAGATTAAAGGAGGAAGTACTCATGAGTGATAAAATCAGCACCGGCGCATGGACGCTGCTGTTGGGGGACGACGTGGCGGAGGAGGTGGGGGTGTAGGAGTTTTCCGCCCTCTCAGGCGCTCCCGGAGGGAGCGCTTATAGCATTGCCGTAATCTTTTATCATTCATCCGATACTTTTTCCGTCATGGCAAAAAAGCTCCCCCTTTGGGGGAGCCGGCACGGCGTAAGCCGTGACTGAGAGGGTTCAGCCCTCCCTGATGCAGTTTCCTTATAATACATATAATAAATAGTGCACAGGAGGGATATCCATGTTGCAGTTTTTCCGCAAGGTCTGGCAGCGGCTGTGGGGGCGTTTGCGCTACTGCGGCGCGGTGCATTATCTGGCGGGCGGGCCAAGCCTGCCCCCGCCCCTTACCCCCGAGCAGGAAAAAGCCCTGCTTGACCGCATGGCTGCCGGGGACGCTGCCGCCCGCGAGGAGCTGATCACCCACAACCTGCGGCTGGTGGTGTATCTGGCCAAAAAGTACGAAAACAGCGGTGTGCCCGCCGAGGACTTGGTAAGCATTGGCACCATCGGGCTGATCAAGGCGGTAAACACCTTCACCCCTGCCCGCAGCATCAAGCTGGCCACCTACGCCAGCCGCTGCATCGGCAACGAGATCCTGATGTACCTGCGCAAAAGCTCCAACCGCCGGCAGGAGGCCAGCATCGACGAGCCTTTGAACGTGGACGGCGACGGCAACGAGCTGCTGCTCTCGGACATTCTTGGCAGCGACGCCAACGCGGTAAGCCAGCAGCTGGAGCAGGACGCCGAGCGCGCGGTGCTGCGCAGCGCCGTAGCGGCACTCTCGGCACGGGAACGGCAGATCATGGAACTGCGTTTCGGCCTTACCGACGGCGTGGAGCGCACCCAGAAGGAAGCCGCCGATGCCCTTGGCATCAGCCAGAGTTACATCTCCCGGCTGGAAAAACGCATCATCCGCACCCTGAAAGCCCGCCTTGAAAGCGAATAGCCGCTGGTGCATACCATAAAATTACAGCTTTGTCTATAATGCGCCCCTCTTTTGCGGAGGGGCGCTCAATTTTTTCCACGCATAGCGCCCGGCGCGCAGAGCCATACTTCCGGTAAAGCTAAAAGACCGGGGGCGTTTGGATGTACAACAAGGTGGAGCTATGCGGTGTGAACACAGGGCAGCTGCCTGTGCTGACCGAGGCGGAAAAGCGGCAGCTGCTCACCCTTGCCCACGCCGGGGACAAAGCTGCCCGGGCGCGGATGGTGGAGGGCAACCTGCGGCTGGTGCTCAGCGTAGTGCAGCGGTTTGCCCAGCGGGGCGAAAATCTGGACGATCTGTTTCAGGTGGGGTGCATCGGGCTGATCAAGGCCATCGACAACTTTGACCCCGCGCAGCCGGTGCGGTTTTCTACCTACGGCGTGCCCATGATCATCGGGGAGATCCGGCGGTTTCTGCGGGACAACAACGCCCTGCGGGTAAGCCGCACCCTGCGGGACACCGCCTACCGCGCCATGCAGGCGCGGGAAACGCTGGAAAAGCAGCTGGGGCGCGAGCCCACCATGGACGAGATCGCCGCTGCAGCGGGGCTTGCCCGGCGCGAGGTGACCGCCGCGCTGGAATCGGTGGGGGAGCCGCTCAGCCTTGACGAGCCGGTGTACACCGACGGCGGCGATGCCATGTATGTGATCGACCAGGTGCGGGACCCGGACAGCGAGGAAAGCTGGATCAGCGGGTTGCAGTTCCGCGATACGGTAGCCGCCCTTTCGCCCCGGGAAAAGCGCATCATGGAGCTGCGGTATCTGCGCGGCAAGACCCAGATGGAGGTGGCGCAGGAGATCGGCATCAGTCAGGCGCAGGTAAGCCGGCTGGAAAAAGGCGCGTTGCAACAGTTCCACACCGGGGGATAAAGGCAGCCGCCTGAAAACCCTCTCAGTCAATGCCAGCCCCCTAGAAGGGGGAGCTGGCGCGCAAGCGCCCGAGAGGGTTCCGTCCCAGCAAAAAAGACCGCTGCGCAGTGCAGCGGTCTTTTTTGGGCTTCAGCGGCGGCTGTATCTGCGCCGGGTGGCAGCCCCGCCCCGCAGGTGGCGCTCGGCCTTGTTGCGGGCCAGCACGGCGCGCACCTGCCCGTACAGCGCAGGGCTGATGCTGCGCAGCCGCACGGCAACGTCCTTGTGCACGGTGGACTTGCTGCACCCGAACGCAGCCGCCGCTGCCCGCACCGTGGCGTTGTGGGCGGCAATGTACTCGCCTAGCTGCACGGCACGCTGTTCCGGATCGGCTTTCATATCCCGCCTCCCTGCGTTCCAGCTTTGCAATGGTATAACATACGCGCTGCCGGGGCGGATTATGTCTGCGGGCTTGACTTTTTGTCCCACGGCGCGTATACTGTGGGCGGACATAAAGACAGGGGCGCCATAAGGCTGAGATCCGCATAGCGCGGAGTACCCTTTACCTGATCCGGGCAATGCCGGCGTAGGGAGTTTGCGGAACCGTCCGGTACGTTCAACAAACCTTCATGCGTCTGCTGCCAGCAGGCGCATTTTGTTTTTGTGTACTACTATGAGAGAGGAATTTTTCCATCATGTCTAAAACCTATTCCAAGACCCGCATTCTGGTGGAATGCGCCCTGATGATCGCTATTGGCACGGTGCTTTCCAACATCAAATTCTTCACCATGCCCAATGGCGGCAGCATTACCCTGCTGAGTATGCTGCCCTTTGTGCTGGTGTCCTTCCGCCACGGCGCAAAGTGGGGCCTGTTCACCGGTTTCGTGAACTCCTGCCTGCAAATGATCATGGGCTTCTACCCTCCTCCCGCTTCCACCTTCCTCTACTTCCTCGGTGAGGTACTGCTGGACTATGTGCTGGCCTTTATGGCACTGGGTCTGGCCGAGTTGTTCGCCCGCCCCTTCAAGAACCGCACCGTGGGTGTGGCCGTAGGCACCTTTGCCGCCGGTTTCCTGCGCTTTATGTGCAGCTTTTTGTCCGGCGTGCTGGTGTGGGGCAACCTGAATGATGGTCTGGCCGCATGGACTTACAGCCTGACCTACAACGGCAGTTATATGCTGCCCGAGACCCTGCTCACCATGGTGGCCGCTGTGCTGCTGTGCCGCGTGGCCCCGCAGATCTTCGACCGTCAGGCACGCTAAGGCGTAGTTTTTCAAAAAGAGCTCTCCCCCGCTTCCCGATCCCCGCCGGGCACACGCCCTGCGGGGATCTTTTGCTGCAAAAAATTTTCAAAAAACTGTTGACAAGCGCCCCTCCGGCTGGTATAATTACACACGTCGTCAGGCACGAGGCAAGACATCTGGGGGTTTAGCTCAGCTGGGAGCGCGATGCACCCAGAAACACACCCCCACAGCGATGGTTGATGACGATTAAGTTCCCACTAAAGATTTTCCATTCCAGAGGCTTGCTTCTGGAATTTATGGGGGATTAGCTCAGCTGGGAGAGCGCTTGCATGGCATGCAAGAGGTCACCGGTTCGATCCCGGTATTCTCCACCAAAAAAGCACTGTACTTCGTTTGAAGTATGGTGCTTTTCTTTTTGATTTCTTGGAGGCTACGGAAAAAATCAGTCAAAAGTCTGATTTTGCAGGCGCATGGACGGCAACCCCCAATTCTTGCTGTTTCGTTGTTTTTGAAAATACTTGTTCGATGCCCGACTGTTTTGCAGGCGGACGTATCACTCCCCCTCGATGTACGGAGTAAGGTCGAAGTTGAACGAGATGTTGATCTGGTATCCGCGATATACGTCTACCCTGCGGATGAGCTGGTTGACGATCATCTTCTTCGCTTCAAAATTTGCACTGTCGTACAGGTCAGCATAAGAAATCAGTTCATCATACAGCCGCGACACTTTATCCATCAGCTCAGCCGTTTTCTCCAGTTCTTCACTGGCCGCTTCGCAAAGGTTTTCCAGCTCCGTGAGTTTCTCTTCCTGCGCTGTAATCATTTCGGCAAGGGTTTCTCTCGGTAACACGCTTTCACCTTTGATGCAAGCTAAAACCTCGGTTTTCAGTGCCAACAGGTCTTTTTCTGCCTTGTTCCGCTGTGTCTGAAGGTCTTGCAGATGATTCTTGCGTTCCGCATTCTCTTTTTCATAGCGTTTTGTAACGATCTGCTCTTTGGGGATACCCCTCATCTTGGAGAAAATCTGGCGGACAGCTTTATCAATGATCTCATCCAGAATGTGGACGGTATATCCCGTCTGCCCGGTGCAGTTGGTCTGCTTGCGGAGCTTTCCGTAACAGGTATAGCGAATACGCAGCGTATCGTCTAACGAACCATCTGCCATTTTTCGCCATTTACGGCTGCTGGTCAGTTCCAGCTTTGCACCGCAGTGTCCGCAGTAAGCGTTGCCGGCAAGCAGCGACTTCCCATGGATGTTCAAAGGAAGGCGATTTTCGGCTTCCGCAGTTGAGCGCACAGAGCGTTCATTCCGAATGCGCTGTGCGTTTTCAAACTGTTCCTGCGGGACAATCTGCAAATCCGGCATCAATTCTGACCGTGCATCCCCACAACGGAGAACGCCGGTGTAGGTCAGGTTTTGTACCATCCCCCGAATACTGGATGGGTGCCAGCACTTTCCAGACCTTGCGCGATAGCCAGAATTGTTCAGATAGGTAGCAATGTGCTGTGGACCATAGCCCTCATACACATACTTGTCAAAGACAATCCGCACTACGGCAGCTTCCTGCTCGTTGATGTGCAGTTCGTACAGTTCATGCTTGCGCTTGTTGATACGCCCACTCCGTACAAGGTCATAGCCATAAGGCGCATTTCCGCCCTTGAAGTGACCTTCTTCTACAAGCTGGCGCAGACTGGTGCGGGTACGGACGGAAGTCTTTTCGCTTTCTCCGTCCGCCTGCCAGAATCGGATGTAGTTCAGCAGTTTGTCAGTGTGGTTGTCGAAACGCTGCTCACCCTCTTGGGTACTCCATACCCGGATGCCGTTCCGTACAAACCATTCCACAACAAAGGGCGTTTCATCTGCGATACGACCGATACGGTCGAACATGAATACCAGCAGGATATCGAACTTTCCCTTTCGGGCATAGTCCTTGATGATCTGGAGCTTGTCGCGGGCGGCGGCCCGGACTTTGTGGCCGGACACGCCTTCTTCCTGTTCTTCATGGACGATGACCCAGCCCTTCGATTCAGCGAATTTATGGCAAGCCTTTCGCTGCATGGGCAGGTCTGCTTCATGGTTGGAGTTGAAATCCACCTGCTTATCGGTGGAAACGCGGTACAAGCAGCACACGCGATTGTTATTTTTTGTCATTGTAAATTCCTCACTTTCATCATAAAAAGTGGGGATAGGCTTTATTTCGTTGTCAAAGAACGTCCGGCAATGGCTCGGTTTGTAATATCGCCCGTTACCGCACTCAGTATAGCGTTTGATTCTGCATTCGTCCATGATGTCAACCTACCTTCTTCGTATAGCTGGTGGCAAGCAGGATGTTCCGAATGCGTTCAAATGCTTCCGGGTTGGGTTCTTTGGAAAAACTGAAAACAACAGGATAGCCATTGATTACCAGATATTGCCGGTTAGCATCACTGTCAGTCGCAGGAAGATTTCCTGCGACCTGAGAAAACTTGTCGATCATTGTAGTGCCCTTTCCTTTGATTTATCAGAATTTCATCGGCAGGGCATCCTTGCGGCACTTGCCGTTGTAGGCCATATAGATGGGAAAAACGTATTTCTTCCATCCGGGCAGTTTGGCAGGATTGTCCATGCCACTGCGATAAATCTCCATGGGGTGAACGCTGCGCAGCGCACGGATCAGCCGTTCCTCGCTGAACTCACCGTGATACAGTTCCATAAAGTGCATCATGCCCCGCAGGACAGATGCCCGGAACGAATCAGGCTTGCCCTCCCATGCAGCCACGATCAGCCGCAGGGCCTCGCAGTAGATTTTCTCGCCCATCTGGTTGTACAGCTTGAGTGCGGTGCCCACGCAGCTGATGCGGTAGTCGCTCAACTGCAAGCTGTCATAGTTGAAGTCCAGACCCACCCGGTTGGTGGCTGCGAGAAATGCAACGGAGGGCGCATCCTCTCCCACGACCTTGGCACGGAGCTTGATGCCCGCCGTCAGCGGTGCGGCGTGACCGTTCTGCTCTGCGAAGAACAGGGCTTCCTGCTGCATCGTCAGGCCAGTGTAGATCTTACACAGAATCGGCAGATCCTTACCGCCGTTGCGCAGGATACGCGCTTCAATGGTGTGCTGGCCGTCCGTTACATAATACCGGCCATTGCGGAAGCTGACCTTCGGCTCGTTCGCCGTATATTCGTTAAAGTCTTTGGCAATCAACTCAACGCGCTTGCGCTGGATGCCCCGCTGGTACAGCTCACGAGGGTAGATCAGCTTACTGCTGTGAATGACCACCATCTGGTACGGCGGTGTAATGTTAAAGGAAGCGGAGAAGTTATCCGCAGTGTTTTTCAGGCGCATCTCATTTCCTCCTTGATTCGCCAGATGTATTTTTCAGCTTCTTCCAGAATCTCAGCGACCTGCTGCTTACGCTTCGGGATGGTGAGCAAGGTGGGATTAAAGGTAAAGCTGTATTCGAGCCGCTGAATCATGGCATGAACAGCGGATTGCAGTTCGGTGTACATCATCATCTCCTCCACACTCCCAGCGTCCTCAAAGGATGATTTGATGGGTGTGCAGGGATAGATGGGTGGCTTTCCATCCACCACTTCAGGAGGCGCGTAAGCCGCCTGAGAGCGGATGATCGGTTTGAGTTTTTGAATGCTGCCCATCGGATTCAGAGCAAGACTGATCTTCACAGCATCATCGACCCGGCGCATATTCTCCGGGGAAAGGTGTCCGACAAACTTCAGGACACGGCTTTTATCAATGGTGAAAATCTGTTCTGCCTGAACAATGGACGGCTTCAGGCCATCTTCTTCTACCTGACAATGGGTTGCCTGCGTTACTTTCTTATCTGTCTTACTTGTCAAAGCCGCGACAATCAAAGTCGGAGAGTAGATGTTGCCGACATCATTTTGAAGAATGACTGCTGGACGGGCACCGTTTTGTTCGGAGCCAACGCCTGCCTCCAGTTTTACAAAATAGATGTCTCCGCGTTGGAACTTCCAATTCGATTCCAAGTGCGAACCTCCATTCTGATATGCAAAAGCCCGCTGCGTTTTCGGCAGCGGGCTTTGCTCAATTCATGGTGGTAATTGATTTTAGGGATTCTATCGCATCCCTGCGGGTGAATGAAAACCGGATTCAGCGCGGCATGACAACGTAGTCGTAGCCACGCCGGGTCTGGCAGACCGTGCAGGTTTCCATGCATCTGTCCTTATTCGGCACAATGGCGATCTTGAACGCCTTGGTTTCAACGTAGTGCCGGAGGCAGACACCGCAGAGGGTACGGATGGACTTGACCATCGCAGGAGTCAGCTTCATCTCATGGTAGATCTGACGCTCTTTGATGGTAGGATTCAGTTCATCCATAGGTTTACCTCCTATGTGTGATTAAAAATGAGTGGGTAGTTATGTAAAGAACAGAAGCAGCCGAAGACCAAAAACAGCATCCGACTGCTCCTGATAAAATATGTTTAGGTCTCTCATATTCGCCCTCGGCTCCCTGAGAGTGGGGAATCATCTGGCGGCGGGCTTGTACCGCTCCATTGGCATCTCAGCCACCCCGTCTGCTTTCTGACCGGGCCGCGAATTACGGAAGTATCATTGTTCTGAGTACCAGATGACTGAACTGTTCAATTTTCAAGGTCCGTGAGTGTGGACATATCACCGGCGGCGGTAGCCGTCCGGGAAATTGTCCCCTCACTTACTAGCCATCGAGAAGGCTCAATCCATAGCATCAAATTCAAAGTTTTTCAAAAATTTAGTGATTCGTTTGATTTTGATGCTAATTGTCGGCTGAGAACAGTGCAAAACTTTAGAAATTTCAGTAACAGTGTATCCCTCATAGGCAAAAAGCGTCAGCAGCTCCAAATCCTTTGCATTCAATTTTTCAAGTGCTGCAAGCAGATGCTCATTTTTGATTTCTCCGACCCATGCAAAACGGTTTTTTGTTTCGTGATATACGTCAGTGACCGTAATAGCCTTTTCGTACCGCTTGAAATCCACGGAATCCTCATCATCCTCGGTCACAAAAATCGGCTGAGTATTATCAACATAGGCACGTTCACTATTGAGAACATCCAAATCGAACTGGTACATTGCCTGGATTGCATCTTCGGACATTCCTGCTTCCCGGTACTGGATACGCAGTTTCTTCCACCTGTTTTCCAGACGTACACGCTCTGAGCCATTATTGAATTTCATGTAAACCTCCAAATTTTCGATAAAGCGTAAAAGTCGAAAATTTGGAGATTCTAGGGATACTTTGCGGCCAGCTCCAGCCACGAAAAGAAGGCAAAAAGAAACATGAAGTGTCCTTTCCGCCGGATGCGGAGGTTGAGGACACTTTACTGTGTGACAGCTTGCGGGCTTTTCTTGGCAACAAAAAAGAGATGCACTAAAGAAAAGGGTACCGACACTGTTTTCCATCCGAGAATGGAAAGCGGTATAAGTATCCTCGGCCTTTAATGCATCTCAGGCTTCGATATGTTTTTGTTCCGATGCATCGAAGCCTATAAAAAAGAAAACCGCCGTGCGATCAGCTTACAGGGCATCGATTCGTGCCCTGTAAGCATATCACACGACGGTGTTATGAAAGTCATCTGGCGGTGTTATGAAAGTGTTATGGAGCCATTTTTGCCCCTTTCTGAAAAATTTTAGGTGTTATGAAAGTCACATGAAGGTGTTGCGAAAGTGTTATAGGAATCATTCTTACCAATTGGCTCCAAATGCAAGGATTTCCTCGTATTCTTCCGTGGTCAGATGTTCCTTTGCTGCGGCCAGCTCGTTGGTTGCAAGTTCATTCATTCCCTGTGCTTTCAGGGAACGGATCAGCCAGCAGTATGCTTTCGGATTATCCGGAGCGATGGTCAGAGACTTCATGGCGTACTGATTGAGCAAGTCATAAGAATGCAGCGAATCCAGCTGCTTCAGCAGTTCACTGACAGCACCCATATAGGAAAGATGGTATTTTGTGGAAAACTGAATGAGCCAATGCTCCCCATCTGCGGAGGACAAGACCTTCCCATGATAGAGGTCAAGAGCATTTTTAAGGATGTCCACTTTGTTGATTACGGAGGACGCTCTGACAGCGGAAGATACAAGTTCATCAAAACGCTGATAATCCGTCATAATATGGAGTTCCGGGTTAAGCTGATATCCGGATGCGGAGGATAAAACCAATGGTTCATCCGAAATAATACTGAACTTCTGGCGTAAACGGTAAACCAGCCCTTTGACGTTCTTGGCGGGATTGTCTGAATCATCCGGCCAGAGTGTTTGAGTGATCTCCTGCGGAGAAATAGCATTTTTGCGGGAGATCAGCAGATACGAAATCAGTCGGCTGATTCTCGGAGAATTAAAATCGGCTTCTTTCAGAACGCCTTTGGACGTACTGATGCTCAGTTCGCCAAACAGACTGACATAGATGTCCTTGCTGCTTTGAATCGAAGTAGGAATATACGCCATTTGGAGCCGATTCAGCATTTTCTGTTCGTTGTACGATGCAAGCAGCACATAGGCCAGAATCCGCAGCATACTGGTCTGCTGGATGTACCGTTTGGGATTGCGGACGGCGAGCAGCGCGACCGGGCGCGGTTCCAGAGAAACGGCAATAACAGACCGTATGCCAAGCCGCTGGTACAGGTCGTACTCCGCAGGATAGGTTTCTTTTGTCGCCTCGGCATCCGGAACGACCATCGGAATACCCTTACGGACAGCCTGTACCCACCGATCCAGAAATTCAGCGGATTCATATTCTTCGGTCAAAAGCATTGTTTTGTCCGTTGCACCCGTGTTGAACCACCAGAAAGGTGTCCACAAGTTCAAATCAAGATCGACCTGAATCAACCCACACCAGTCAGCATCGTAGAATTGACAGGTAGCTTTCAGCACCTGCTGGGCAACTTCTTTCGGGGAAAGACGCCGGTAATACAATTGCGATTCTAGGTCATTCATACTGTTATCAAAATCAATTGCACGTTGAATATCTCCAAAGCTCCGTTCTTCGTACTCATGATCAGACTGACGCATAAAATCTCACCTCGTATCAAATAAAGAAGCACAGCATCAGGGCTTCACTCGCTCTGTACGGTGAATCCCGATGCTGTGCTGGTATCAATCATGCAACCGCAAGAGCTGAACAAAGCTACATCGTGGTGTGGTTGGGCGGCTCAAGCAAAAATGAATCTCATTTCGTCAAAAATCAACCAGAAAATTATTAAAGGAGTCATTCAAATGAAACGAAATCAGAATTTCGACCATAATCACTCTCAAAAAGTGTTTTCCTGCCGCTACAACATGGACACCAACCGGGTGGAAGCCCGATTTGAAGATGGCACCACCCTTTCCATTGATTGTATCGCCATAGAGGACGAGTACAGCAACACTCCGGCGCAGCGGGCAGAACTGGACTGACTACTATACAGCAAGCCCTTGGAGTATACCCAGCTTGTGCTGGATGATGAAATTGAGCATTATCTCTCACTTGGCTGCGACCATGGTGGACTAGAAGATTAACTTTTAAATCCAAATATATTTACAGCAATTAATAACCCTCTATTTACAGTCTTCGCAAATAGAAGGCTATATTCCATTACCCGTTATAATACGCCGCTATTCCTACGAAACCTAACACTCATTGGTGGTATTGTGCTATAAATGACCTTCTCATCTTCTGTATCATACCAATCAAATCAATCAACCGGTTCTCAGAATATGAAATCTGACAGCTTTCAATTTCTTGGAGTTACACGAATAGGTTTGATTTAACAGAGTAATCGCAGCTATCCGTTCCAGTAAAGTAAGATACCTTTTCTTATTCTATAATCTGCCCATCCTCAATCCGAATGACCTGCTGCGCCTTCTGCGCAATTTCCGGGTTATGCGTGACAACGATAAGCGTTTGCCCGAACTCCGCAGCACATTCCATTAGCAGCCGCATCGTATCCTCACCCGTCCGTGTATCCAGATTTCCGGTTGGTTCATCGGCAAAAACGATACGCGGTTTTGCGATGAGCGCACGAGCGATCGCCACACGCTGCTGCTGTCCACCGGAAAGCTGTGCGGGGCGGGAATGCAGCTTGCTCGCAATGCCCAAGATCCCGGTCAGCTTATGGAGCATCTGTTCATCCGGTGCTCTATGGTCCAGATAAAACGGGGTCAGAATATTATCCTGCACCGTGTACTCCGGGAACAGGCGGAAATCCTGAAAAATAAAGCCGATCTTTTGCCGCCGCACCTGTGCCAGCTGCTCCGCATTCATTGCATAAATGTCCTGACCGTCCAGCAGCACCTTACCGGTGGTGGGCGGCAAAAGTCCTCCCAGAATTTTCAGGAGCGTGGATTTTCCGCTGCCGCTGGAACCGATGATGGACGCAAATGTACCGTTTTCAAGGGTCAGGTCGCTCTTTTTGAGGGCGTGAACCGCACTTTCCCCTTCCCCGTAGGTTTTGGAGATCTGCACAGCTTCCAGAATTTTATCCTTCATAAGATGTCCCCCTTGGATGCTTTTTTACGAATAAAGGAGAAGATCGGTAGCAATGCTGCGGACAGCCAGAACACCATCAGCAGAATGCTGACCATGATCTGACTTCCCACAGGTTTATGGAACGCATACACCCGCCCGTTTGTATGGATACGGATCAGGTCGAGAATGCTCTGGATCGGGACGATACACGAAACTGCCGCATAGACAACGCTGTTCACAAGCAGCGTTGTCCCAACGATGACCGGGAGCAGCAGCTTTGCATAGGACAGCACCAGTTTTTTCGGGGAAACGCCCAGCGTCAGGAGAAGCGACAGTCGCTGCTGCTGGACTTCATAAGCCGAAAGATTCAAAACCACCAGCAGCGCACACCCCAGAAGGACCCCGAATACCGCAAGGATGCCGACAAGGAAAGCGCTCTGTGTGCCCTCGGTGTAGCTCTGGCTGATCAGGTCGTAGTTGTCTGCGCTCAGAATCCCATTTCTGCGTGTGGCAATGGATGCAATGGAACGTCGCAGCGAGAAATTATTGTCGGCAGCCAGTTTCACGTTCAGGCTGCTGTATCCTTCTTTTTCCATATGGTAGCTGCCTGCGCTCTCAAACATTTTATGGTAAAGAGCCGTACTGACAAAAATCGTGCCGCTGAAAATGAGCCGGTCTGTTGTCAGCAGTGTGTAATTGTTTGCAGACTTTACGACACCGGCAATGGGCAGCTGGGCTGTATACGTCCGGTAGACATCATTCCCGGCTTCATCCTGCCCGGTATAACGCTGGTATTGGATGCTCAACTTGTCTCCGGCCGCAAAAACCGGTTCAACCAACGTACTGCCATCCGGTTGGAAGCCCTGATAATATTTATCCGCAGCGGGGTCATAATAGCAATCTCTCCACAGGGTCAAAACAGAATCCCCTGCCAGCAGCGTCTCGATTTCCTCGTCCGAAACGCCGGCATCTGCGGCAATGCGGCGTAGTTCGTCCTCCGGCAAAGCACAGACTGTCGTATTTAGTGTTCCTTTTGAGGCATTGTGCATTAAAACACTCGGGATTTTGCCGTTGTCCTTGACCCAGATATCGGCAAGCATCTGGCTGGACTGGATCTTGTCTGACGTCACGGTATAGGTATCGGTCAGATCAATTGCGGCGGAAACCTCTTCCACACCGGGCAATGCAGCGAGGTCATCTTTTAAAGAAAACGGCATCCCGGAGGTTCCGTTCATCTTGATGGACAGACAGGCATACGGTGCATCCAGATCATACGGCAGCATGACACGCCAGCCGACATACAGACAACTGACGGCGATCAGCAATACCGCGCAGCCGACACCGATCTGCGGTGCAAGCGGCAGCTGTGCCAAGCGGAATTTTTTTGCAGGCTTCTCTTTGGGTTTTGCGGTCTGCGGGCGAACCAGCACCGCAGGCAAAAGTGCGCCCAGCAATACGGAGAGCAGAAACAGCACCGCCAGCGGCACAAGAGACGCAGCGGGGATCACCAAGAACGAAAGGTGCTTTTGCAGCCCCAGACCGATGGCAGCGGCGCCGCAGCCCAGTGCAAACCCAGCAGCAACTGCTGCAAGCCCGGCAAAAAGCGCCTCCCACAGGCACATGAGCCGGAGATCCCGATTTTTAGCCCCCAGCGTCAGGAAGGTATTGATAGTATGTACACGCTTGTGCAGAACGATCAGGAAATACTGCGCCACCGCAAAAAAGCTGACTAGGATCGCTGCGACCAGTAAAAAGCGCAAAGAAGATGAAACGGTATCCTCCTGCGGGTAGGCATACTCGTTTGCCACTAAAGCAGGGTCGGTCGAAGCGGTCACGGGTGCGGCTGCATTCAAGTAATAAAACGTCTGGAACTTTTGCCCGTCCAAGGCAAGCGGCTCTGTTACAATGCCGCTGACGGTCAGATTGCCGTTCAGATTCCAATAAACATCATAGGCAGGCAAAACACCGCACAGGGTATAGGCCTTTTCCATCACTGTGCCGGAGCCTGCCAGCGGGTCGTAATCATTGGCAGCGACCTTCAGCGTGACCGTCTGCCCTACGTCATAGGAGCAGCCCAGCGCATCCAGCAGAGTCGTCGTCATGGCGATCTCATCGGACTGCGTGGGGAAATCACCGCTGATCGGCACGATACGCCCCAGCTGTGCAAAGGTATCGTCTACCGTTCCGATCCCGCCCGCCACGCCATCGTCTGCGCCGAGAACGATTCCGTTTTGGATCACTGTGCTGACCTGTGCGGATGCAGGCAAGGTGTTTTGTGCCTGTGCAGCGTCCGCAGCAGTATCCGACAAACGCAGGTACTGCCACGCGCCGTATAGTTCGCAGCGGGTGTCCTGCAATACCTGTGCAGAGCTGACGGAGTAGATCACCGCCGCCGTCAGGAACGAGAAAACCAGTGTCAGCAAAAGCAGCAATAGGCCGGTCTGCTTCTTACGGCCAATCATACCATGAAACGCTAGAATAATAGACGAACTTTCTTTAATTTTCATAAGGCATCTTCACTGTATAAACGAAAATACTCTGTCTGCCCACAAACTCCTGTGAACAGACAGAGATAGTTAGTATTTCTAAGAGGAACCCTATCTGTTTACACAGATAATATTAGCTATGATAGCTGATTTCAGTCGTATAGTAGTATTCGCCGCACTTAGTGCAACGGTGGATATAGTCCTGTTCATGTGCATACATTTTCATAGTGGGATCATACACTTCACGAGGGCTTCCTACAGGTGATGTGACATAATTATGATCACATGCTGGGTAAGTGTCAGCCGAATCAACCGGGTCTACGATCTCTACTTCGGAAGCGCCCTCTGAGACAACATCATCCAGCATCGCCTCGTGTTCAGGCATAATAACCGCATCTTCTTCAATCGCATCCGCTACGGTATCGGTTTCACTCATGGCAACATCCGCATCGGGAGCAGTGTTCGACGGAACGGTGTCAGGCTCCAGTGCAAAGGAAGAAAGAGAAAGACAGGTAACCATCATCGAAAACAGCACAAAAAGTGCAAACGTCTTTTTCATAGATTTCATCGTTGTTTCCTCTGTATAAAATTTTTGCATAATATGAATTTTGCTGTTGTTATATCTGCATCGGAATCATCTCCATCGCAAATTCAACTTTATCTTTTAATTATATTAAAGCACCTGAATCGATTGCTGTCCACGATTTTGTATCAAAGCAGAGAAAACTTGTAATGAAATCGGTGTGGCTGCAAATAATATAACCCTCAACACTGGGCATTCAGCATTGAGGGTCATATACAAGTAATCATTTGCATTGTACTCGCACCGTATTGCAAGTCAATCGTTACCCGAAGGCTTTTATCATGTCATGAAGAATTTCCATCTGCTGTGGTGAAAGATCATTCCCTTTTTGACTTGGTAAAAGAAATTCATTACGGAGTTTAATTAAAGTTTTCTTTTGCGCACCAGTCAATCCAGAAAGAGATAGTACTTCTGGCGCATCCAGTCCTAGGAGTTCATCTGTTGAAATGCTAAATAAGGATGAAATGCTTGCAAGAACATCCAACGGAATTGCATGTGCATCACTTTCATATCCACTGATCGTGGATACAGCCTTATTTAACCGTTTAGCCAAATCTGCCTGCGTCCAGCCACGACTTTCCCTCAGCTTTTTTAACTTTTCTCCTAAATAATGCTCCATTCCCGTACACTCCCATCTTATATAAAGTGTACTATTTGAAATTTCAACATAATCGTACTATACTACATATAATGTTCGATTATGTTGAAATTTGATTGACTTGTGAGGAGCAGGGCTGTATGTTGTGTGATAAAAAGCATTCCCATGTGCAAT
>ENA-OPBL01002089-OPBL01002089.1-human-gut-metagenome-genome-assembly--contig:-NODE-2089-length-15600-cov-4.542554_pt1 | contig 15600 bp, 7 predicted proteins | sample MGYA00241073_ERZ501461 | MGnify/ENA primary metagenome ERZ501461 (study PRJEB25962, sample SAMEA2042630) | human gut metagenome | biome: human gut; feature: human-associated habitat; material: faeces... | reverse complement strand
CCCGTTCGTTGCGGTCGTGGACACTGCGGATTGATCTTTGAGATCATCCATAATGTTCTCCTTGGTATTGCCGCGGAGTAGTCAGCCTTGCGGCCGCTGCCGGGTTTTCTCTCCCGGCTGGACGCACAGGACTGCGCGGTTATGGACACCGGCGCAACTGCTGCCGATGCATACGATTGCCATTATTCCATAACCGCGTGGCGCACTTGGCGCACAGCGTAATAGCGTTTTGCCTAGAACAGGCGACGCAACCAGGCCTCAGCCAAATCAGGCCAACACTGCACGCATTCGACGATGTGCGCATAGAAGCCGTTACCGGCAGTTTCCGCATTGGCCAAGGACAGGCCGTGGCTGCCTTCAGGGAACAGGTGCGCCTCAATGCTCACGCCGGCGGCCCGGCAGGCCTGGATGAGCATTAGCGTGTTCTCCACGGGCACGGCGTCGTCGGTCATGGTATGCCAGACGAAGACGGGTGGCGTTTTGGCATCGATGTGCTTTTCGATGGAGAACTTGTCCAGCAAAGCCTGATTGTGAGCTTGGTCCCCTAGCAGGCATTGGAAGCTGCCGCGATGGGCGTACTTGCCGGCGGTGATTACTGGGTACGAGAGCATCAGCGCGTTCGGGCGCACGGCGTCCGGGTCTATGCCGCCCTGTTCGCGGATGTCTTCGTCGCCGACCGAGGTGGCGAGGTTGGCGGCCAGATGCCCGCCTGCGGAAAAGCCGAGTACGGCCACTTGCGCGGGGTTTACATGCCACTGATCCGCATTGGCGCGAATCAGGCGCATTGCCTCGGCAGCCTCCAGCAAAGCCACCGGATAGCGGCTGGGCTGCACCGAATAGCGCAGCACGAATACGGCGAAGCCTTTGGCCAGGAATTGCAGGGCCACTGGCTCGGCTTCGCGGTCAGAAGTCATGGCGTAGCCGCCGCCAGGCAAAATCAGGATAGCCGGGCGTATACGGTCCGGTTCCATCTCCTCGCTGTTGTCGGCCACATAGCCAAAGAATCGCGCCTCGCTGCCATCAATGCCAACGATGGTTTGTTGAATGTATTGCATGCCATACATCATACGCGCAGAGAATAGTTCTCGATAAGAACCACTCGCCATATGCGGTCTTGCCCGTATCTCCAAACCGAATAACGCTTACAGCGAATCGTGAAGACTGCGGGCCATGGCGCGGTCGCGCGAGCCTTTGGTGAGCTTGAGACCGAGGGTCACGGCAATCAACACAACAGTGCAGGCGATCCACAGCGTTCGACCGCCGAAGTTGCTGATAGTCCAGCCACCAATCAGCGGCGCCAGCGCAATCGACGCCGACCACACTACGTTGTAGACGCCCTGATACGTGCCGCGCGCCGACGCGGGTGCCATGGCGGCAACCGTAGTGGTGGCGATAGGGAATGTGCCCAGCTCACCCAGCGTCCACAGCACTACGGCAAGCGCGAATCCGCCCCAAGAATGGGCCGCAGCCTGCACCGCATAGCCGATGACGGTTACGGCGAGGCCCATCACCAGCACGCGTGAATTGCCCATGCGCGCGAACAGTTTCATCGCGGGAATCTGCAGCAGGCACAACATACCGCCATTGATGGTGAGCAGCACCGAATACTCGCCCAGCCCTAGACCAAGGTCCGTCATGGCAATGGGCAGGCCGGAGGTGCTTTGGAAGTACACAAGGAAGTAGCCGAACATCAGCAGGGAGAAGCCGAGGAATGGAGTATCGGTGAGCACGCGCCGCCAATTGCGAGACATGGCGCCCTTGACACTGGCAGCCGGTGCGGCATCCGAGTGATTCGGCCTCTCAATGCCGGCGAATTCCGCATGGGTAACACTGCATTCGTCTTCATGGCGCACCGCACTTGGCACCGATACAGTAATCCCCAAATGCCGCACCTCGCGGAAGAACGCAATCAGCAATATCGTGACGGCTATCATCACCGCCGCTTCAACGTAGAACATCAGCGAATACGAGATCTTGACCAGCTGGTTGGCCACAATCGGTCCAATCGCGTACCCAAAATTAATCGCCCACGATTGCAGTACGTATGCACGTTGCTGACGTTCGGCAGGCACCACATCCGCGATATACGCGGCGATGGCCGGGCTGGGCAGCGAGGCGAACGCACCATAGACGAACAGAGCCGCGCCTAAAGACACAGGATCAGTGAGTACGGAAACGACCAGTAGGGCAGCCGCTGCGCCGATTTCGCCGATGATAATCATGGATTGGCGGCCGAATCTGTCGGACAAGGTACCGCCGAACAGGCAGCCGATGATTGCGCCGAAGCCGTACATGGCCACGACTGTGCCCACCACACCCTCATCGAGGCGCAGCGCGGAAACCAAATATATCGACAAGAATGAGGTCACGAAGCGACCCATCCACAGAATCAGAATCGCCAACCATAATCCCCAATACAGCAGGGACAGTCCGAATATCATACGCTGCTTCTTCACTCTCAATACCTTACCGGCTACCGACGGCGGAATAGCCGCGTTTTGGCGCGGGGTGCTGGGACAATAGCACCTATGGCTATCAAAAAAGGACCGACCAAGGGGTCGGGTGGCAAGCATCGCAACAAACTGAAGGGCTACGGCCCCACTCCCAAGGCCGAGGACCGCGTCTATCACAAGGCGTACAAGGCCAAGAAAGCGGCCGAACGTCGGCAGATGGCCGACCCGCGTCTGGCAGCCCGCCGTCGAGTGGACAAGTTCGCTTCGGCGGATACTTCGGATCTGGTGTACGGCCGCAATTCCGTGCTGGAAGCACTGCGCGTAGGCGTACCTTCTTCCACGCTGTACATCATGTCTCGCATTGAACATGACGATCGTACTCGCGAAATCGTGAAAATCGCTGGTATGAACGGCCTGCACATGCTGGAGGCCGATCGTCTGGAGATGGATCGTATCGCCCGCTCTGGCAACCATCAGGGCGTGATTCTGAAGGTCGATCCGTTCCAGTACTCCTCGCTGAACGAGCTGGCCGATCGTGCTGAGAAGAAGGCCAAGGCAATGGAGGCCGCGAATTCGGCGGCCGCCCGTATTGCTGCGCGACCGCTGTTTATCGCATTGGACGGCGTGACCGATCCGCAGAACCTGGGTGCCGTGATTCGTTCGGCGGCCGCATTCGGTGCCAATGGTGTGATTCTGCCGGAACGCCGTTCCGCTTCAGTGAACGCCGCCGCTTGGAAGGTGTCTGCCGGTGCGGCCGCGCATATGCCGGTGGCGCGCGTGGTGAACCTGACTAAGGCACTTGAGGGCTTGAAGGAGCGTGGATACTACGTTGTCGGCCTTGACGGTGGCGGCGATAAGCTCGTCGGCGAGACTGGCTTTGAATCCGATCCGCTCGTTGTAGTGCTCGGTTCGGAAGGCAGCGGTTTGGGCCGACTGGTGCGCGAAACCTGCGACGCGATTGCCGGCATCCCGATCAGCTCGTCTGTTGAGTCGCTGAACGCTTCAGTGGCGGCGGGTATCAGCCTGTACGCGGTGTCCAACGCACGGCGCAAGGCTGCGGCGGAGTGATTGTCGCTTGAGGCCGTAATAGGTTGTACATACACGGAAGCCCCTCTATTTGAGGGGCTTCTTTGTGTGATGGGCTCACCTACAGACAGTCCACCGGATTGTCCGCTTAATGACTCCACACTGCCGCATCCGGATCGTCATCGGGGTTGTAGCCGTCGTCGTCCGGGTCGCTGTAGGTGGATTCGTCGTCAATGACGCCGGAATCGGCCTCTTCGTTAAGTTCGGCGAGTGCCTTGGAGTCAAGGCTGTAGCTCGGCAGAGCGTTGTCGATGTAGCTGGTCACGGCCTCGCCCATCGGCACGTCGTGGCCGGCCTTCTCCGCCAGGAACCAGCGATGGTCAAGCACCTCATGGAAGAACTGAGCAGGCTCGATCTGGGAGCGATATTCGCGCGGAATCATACGCACGGTCGGCTCGAACACCTCGCGCATCCAGTCGGTGGCCACGATTTCCAGATCCTCGCCCTCACGCCACGTGGAGGCACGGTAGGCGTCAAGGTCGTTGAGCAGACGACGGGCCTGGTTCTCCTGCACGTCAAGGCCGGTGAGGCGCAGCAGCTTGCGGTTGGCATAGCCGGCGTCCACCACGCGCGGGCGGACCAGCACACGTTTGCCGTCCTCCGCGGTCTTCATCTCCAGCTCGTCCACGTCGAAGCCCAGGTCGTTGAGCTTGTTGACGCGCTGCTCGATCTTCCACATCTCATCCGGGCCGAACTTGTCGGTGTCGGTCAGCGTGCTCCACAACGAGTGGTAGCGGTCGACCAGACGGTTGCCCACCTCGATCTCGTCCACGTCGCTCGGCAGCAGACGGCCAGAAGCCAAATCCATCAATTCACCGATGATGTTGGTGCGAGCCAAGTCGATATCGTATTCACGCTGGCCATCGGTAAGCTGCACCTGCAAATCACCGGTTTCGGCGTCCACCAGGAAGGCGGAAAACGCGTCGGCATCACGCAGGAACAGGACGTTCGACAGCGACACATCGCCCCAGTAGAAGCCGGCCAAGTGCAGGCGAACCAGCAGCACGGCAAGGGCGTCGATCAAACGCTCAGCAGTATCCGGCTGGAGATTGCGGGCGAACAGCGCGCGGTACGGCAGTGAGAACTTCAGGTGACGGGTGACCAGAATCGCTTCCAGCGGTTCGCCGTTGCGGTCATGACGACCGGTAACCACGGCAATCGGGATGACGGTCGGCAACTCGAGCTTCTGCAGTCGGCGCAGAATCTCATACTCGCGCTCGGCCACCTGACGGGTGATCTCTTTCATGGCGTAGACCTCGTCGCCCACGTGCACAAAACGCACCACGTGGCGGGAGATGCCTCGCGGCAGGTTGGCCAGCAGGTCCTCGGGCCAGGTGGCCAGGGGCTTATGCCAGGGCAGCGTGAACATCTTCGGGTTCGAGCTGGCGGCGGTGATCTTCAATGCTTGCGGCTCAGCTGAACTGGCATGTTCGTCTTCGGCTTTGACGGACGTGGCCTTCAGCGCGCGCGGATCCATCTGAGGCAAATCGTTCAACTCCATGTGTTCGATTCTACGTGGTGCTTGGGAAGTGCAGCGAGTAGCGGCGACTTCGGCGCGTTATTCTCGCATACGAATAAATCATCTGTATGGGATTTGCCGGCCGAATTGACGTCCCGTATGCGGTGCCTCATGCGCAATCTGAACAAAATGAACGCAACAAGTAACATGAGCCCCGCTGCCGCGGCAATGCTGCCTACGGCGGCACCCGTACGACCGATAAGGCCAGGATTGCCCGGCTCCTCGCTCGGGTTATCTTCGGGCGGGACAACAGGAGTTCCAGTGCTAAATTTTGGCTCTACTGTGATGTTGAGATCAGCGGATGTGCCTCCACTGCCAGGAATCGAGATGAGGAACGGATCACAGTCGTATGCCTTGTTGGCTTTCGCCGAGCTCGTGCGGGAGACCAGATATAGGCCGAGCGGCAGATTCTGGAAAGTGAGCTGACCAGCTACGTTAGTGGTGCCGGAATGCTGGTACAGCTTGTTTTTCGCCGCGTGCGTAGCGAGCTTCTTGGCCGCATCGTGATATTCACTTGATGTCAGGCGTTCCCAATCGGCAGTGAGGCCGGAAAAATCGCCGACGGTTTTATATGAGGAGACGCTACCATCATTGTTCGTTGTGACGGTGGCGACGCGCACGATGGAATAGGTATCGCCGGCAAGCAATTTGGGCGAAGCCGTGTCTCGGCCCCATACGGCATTGATGGTGAGAGCGCCGAAAGAATCAGCTTGCGCATACGGCACCATAGAGCCGAAGGCTGCAAGAACAGTGAGGACGATAGTAACGGCGGCGGCAATCATGGCAGCAATGCGCGCCGCACCATACTCGCTTCCGCTATGCAGGTCTAACATGTCTGCCCGGTCCTTTCCGCCATGATGAATGTGATTGGTTATTTGTACTGTCTGGCTGAGGAGGCAAGTCACCGTCCGGCTCAATATCCGCAGAGTCAGAATCACCAGATGCGACCTTGGCGCTCCCACTCTGCCGGCGTCGCCGCTCATGGCGCTGCCATAAATGCCATGCGATGAGCAAGGCAATCAGTGCAAGAGACGGCAACAAGTACTGCAGCGGAATGTCCACGTGGAACGTGGATTTGGCGTCATCCTGCTGCTGCGGCGTGTATGGGATGCGATGGCCACGCACCAGCAGCCGATGCGTATTGACCGCATACGGCGTACAAGTGATGAGCGTGACCAAATCCTTGCCGGGCTCAATTGCCAGTTGTTTGGTATCGGTCGGCAGAACGGTAGTGATCTTATCGACCTGATACGCATACGTGTCTTTAAGTATTGTGATATAGAACTTGTCGCCTTTTTTCATAAGGTTCAAGTCCGTGAACAGTTTTGCCGTGGGCAAGCCCCGGTGGCCAGACAGCGCCGCATGAGTGGACGCGCCACCAACTGGCAGTGAGGTCTGTTCGAGATGTCCGATGCCGGATTGCAACACTTTCTCGGAAGTGCCGTGATAAATCGGCAAGGTCTCCTCAAGCTTAGGCACAGTGATGTATCCCATCATGCCGTCACCGTCAATATTGAGCAGACTGTTGTATTCCTCGTCCGTGGATGCGGAATTGACGGCACTGGCAAGAGCGTCGGTCTCTCCCGCATCGTTCTGGGCGAGCTTTTCGTTATAGGCGTGCGCAGCATCCAGCACCTTCTGGTACTGTTCCTGGCTCAATGCTTCAACGCTGGCGTCGTAGTTATTTACGGCGCGGCTGGCGTTGCACATAATGAGGAAGTTGCTGATCGTCGGATAGAACAGAATGAGCATTCCACCGAGAATGACCAGTAAGGGCAGGATGTTGCGCAGTCGTTTCATCGAGCGTTCTTTTCGCGAGGAAACCGTGTTGTGGGCGTAGCGGGTGTGTGCCCTTCACGCCCAAAACACGGCCATGCTCGTCAGGCGTTCTTGCGCTTGAGAGTCCAGGCAACGCCGAGCGCGATGACCAGCACACCAATCACCGTGAAGGCGATGGTACCCATGCCACCAGTGCCAGGCAGGGTAACACCGGACTTGTTCCGGACCGGGATGACACCGTTCGATGCGGTCTGGTCGTAGTTGCTGCCATTGTTGTCGTTGTTGTAGGTGATGGTGACGGTGGCATGCGTGGTGTCAGTGCCGTCGTTCTGGCCATTAACCTTCACGCCGATGGCGCTGGCGAGCTTGTTGTAGCCGGCCGGCGCTTCGGTCTCGGTGAGCGTGTACTCGCCGTTCTTCAGTCCCCGGAATTCAACCTTACCGTTTGCAGGAGTGATGATAGTCGTAGTAGCACCTGTCTCACCAGCATTAGCTACACGGTATTCAGCCTTCGCGGTACCACTACCGGCATTGACTTGCACGAAGCTCATAGGTTCGCCGTTCTTAGGTGCGAGTGTGAATTTAGCACCAGCAAGTCGAGTAGCGGCATCAGTATATTGGTCACCAGTGTACTTATCGACGGTGAAGCCATAAGTGAAGACACGAACCTTGCTGGGTTCAGAATCACCGGTGCCATTGGTGCTCGGGTTGTTGGAGTACTGAATCGTTGCGGAGTTGACGTTACCAGCACCGCCCACAACAGCATCCTTGTTCAGCGTGGCCGTGTAGGTGACGGTGATCTTCTTGCCGGCATTGGCCTGCTGGTTCTTGAAGTTCTTCATGGTGACAGTAAGAAGCGTTTTGCCGTTGTCCGCAGGAGCAGTGGCGACGGTGTAGTCAGTGTCCGTGGTCAGTGCCGTATCTCCGACCTTAACGGAATCGACTTGTCCAAAGGTGAGGCCCTTAGACAACGTATCCTCGAAGTTGAAGGTGTAGGTGTTATAGGCGGACATGTCCGGAATGGTGGAAGTCAGGGTGAACTTCAGGGTATCACCGATCTTCGCGTCGGTGGCGTCCTTACCAGTGCCGTCTACCTGTACCTTCTTGTCAACGGTAGGCAGGGCGCCCTTAATGTCGACACTCACCGTGGTGCTATGAACGCGAACTAGCGCGGCGTATTGACTATTGGTGTCAGCCACGGTCGCACCCGGCACAGCGACCACGTAGTAGCCGTAGTCGAGACCAGTGAACGTCGCAGTGTACTTACCGTCCGTGGCAGCAATCTTAGATACCGTAGCGGTCGCGTCAGCCGTGATGCTGTTGGCCGTGTTCTGCGCCCAGTTCGATGCCTTGGCAGCGAAAGCAGTCAAGGCACTATCTTTCAGCTTGGATACGTAGTCGTTTGCTTTATCGTTGACGTTCGCGTCGGTAACATCAGTTAGTCCGACGGAGTTCTTGAAGAACGGCTTCCACGCGTCATTCAACGTGTGGGAGACAGCCCCGCCGTCACTGCTCACGGTGGCGGAGAACATCTTGTAGGCGTTCACGGTCTTACCGGCGAACTTCGCGTCTTTAGTGCTGACCGTCAGCGTGGCATTACCACCCGCTGCGTTGGCCGTGGCGACTGTCGTCGCAGCCAATCCAAATACGGTGGCAATCGCCGCGGCGGCAGCGAAAACCTTTTTCATCAGTGATTTCATTACTGTTCCTTTCTCTAGATGGAAATCTTTTCTGTTTGGCAGGTACGGTTTGTCTATGTGGTCGTCACGAGGCATGGGCACCTCGCTTTCGTATACGGCTGGAGCCCGAGCGGACTGTGCCGGATTGAACGCGTTGATTACGCACGTACCAGACCACGCCAGCTCCCATAAGCAGCAAGCCGAACATCAGGAACCACATCGTGCCCGCGCCTCCCGTATCCGGAAGCAACGCCGCATTGGTAACAATGGCCACGCGTTCCTTGGTGTTGTAGGAGACCGATACTTGGTATCCGGCCTCCGCGGGCTTGATGGTCTTGGTGGTATCGCCGTCCTTATAGGTCACGGCGGTTTCTTCCACGGTGTACGTGTAGTAACGCACGATGTCCTTGCCGTTGGCATCCTGTCCATCCACGAATGCGACCGGCAGTCCTTGAATCACCTTGCGCCAGGTGTTGCTCCAGGAAGAGGCATCGGAGGAGTCCAACGTCACCGTCCATGGATTCTTCTGCGTCACGGTTGTGCAATCCGCGCCGAAGCATTGAATCGTCTGCGGCGTCACCGTATTGCCACTGCCATCGGTATAGTGCGCGGCGATCTTCAGTTCGACCGACTGCGGCCGTTCGAGGTTGCCGTCCTTCCATACCTTCTGGACGGTCAGGTCAATGGTTCGGCAACCGTCCTTGCCGCACGGGTCCTGGCCGTCGTCCGGTTCGGGGGTGAGTCCGCCGTTGTTGTCGGTCACGGTCGCGTCGAGCATGAGCACGGCCTTGGCCGGGGACTGGTAGGCATCGAGCTTCGTCTTGGTGCTGCCGTCCGTGGAGTCGACCACGGCGTCCTTAATGCCGACCCATGTGGTGCCGGCGTCGCCGGATGCACCACTGTGCACAGCGCCGCTGTCGTATGTGTTGACCACGTCGAACAGCTTCACTTCCCAGCGATCGAGTCTGGTGTGCAGCGCATCGTCTGCCGTGTTCTTCCGCGAGAAGATCTTGTTGCCGTCCTGTGCGGAGGTGCGGGCCTCACCGGCGTTCGCGGCCGCCTTGCGGTAGATGCGGTAGGTGTTGTATGCCTTGCCGCCGTTGCCGTCATCGACCGGTCCGAGGATGTCGCTCATGGTGTTGAAGTCCCATACGGACTTGAGTTTGGTGTTCGAGAACGGGTCGACCAGTCCGCTGGTGCCGCGGATCGTGTCGGCGTAGACCATGTGGTCGTCCGCCAGCACGCCCTCGTCGTTCAGTCCGGCGAAGCCGCCCGCGTAGCCTGTGGAAAGATCCTTCACACCGTCGGTGTCCTGAGTTGCCCCTCCGCCGAACACGTCATAGCCACTGGCGATGCCCGTTACGGTGGACTGTTCCACGCGAGTACGGTTGCCCTTGATGAGTTGGACGGTCAGGTTGCTGCTCGACCCATTCATATCAATGCCGTCTTTGCTGCAAGGCAGTTTGATGACACTATCGCCGATGGTGACAATCGCCACGTCGGTCTGCTGCTGGTTTTCATCATCAGCCTTGGACAGAGCAACGCTCACCTTCAGTCCGAACAGGTTCACGTACAGCACGTTGCCTTCCGAAAGCACCTTGAGATCGAATACCTTGCCGAAGATGGCCGGGAACCACTTGCCTAAATCGATGACGCCGACCTGTTCCGCCTTGTCGAGGTACAGGAGCTTGACCAGCGCGTTCACCACTTGCAGCAGCAGTTCCACAAGTACGGAGTTGACCTTCGCGTCAACCAAATAGGCACGGCTGGTTTCACCGACGAATCCGCCGGCAATCTCACCGCTAGTGACCTTCTTGAGATTGTCAGACGTGCAGCCCTTCACCCTGGCCAAATCCACGTATCCAACAAAACCGCCTGCGACCTCGCGTCCGGTAGCCTTGTCGGTGGCTTTGCCGTAATTGTCGCCATGGTGTGTGGCGGTGACGGTATAACCGTCCGGGATGCCGGTGACGCGCGAATCGCCAACGTGCGAGCCCCAGATGTCAAGTACGCCGGCCGTGGCACCAAGCAGATTGAGCGCATCCGTGCCGAGCTGTGCATTGTCGGCGGCGACCGTGCCGGATTTGCCAAGATGCCCGATGAAGCCGCCCACGTAGTTCACGCCGGTCACACTGTTGAGGTTGGTGACCGCGGACTGCTTGACAGAGCCATTGATCAGTCCACCGCCGAAGCCACCGGCCGCACCGGTGTAACGCTTCGAGTCAAGCATGCCCTTTGTGGTGGAATCATGGGCGACAATCTGGATGCCGTCGCTCACGCCGTTGACCTGACCGTCGTAGATGAAGGTGCGGAACGCTTCGAGCACACCCACGTTGCCGACCTTGAGCAGTTTGAGCAGCAGGTTGGTGTTCTGGTCCTTGCCAGCTTCGCCGCCGCCGACGGAGGCGACGCTGGACACATCGGCAAGGCCGAAGAAGCCGCCCGCGTATTGTCCACTTTCAACGGCGCGCAACCCGGTGACTGTAAGCGCGGCTGAGTCCTTGGCAGTATCCACTTCACTGCCGGTGCCCTTGGCGGAATCCTTGTCACCGAGGATCGAGGCCTGCAGCGAGCCGGCGAAACCGCCGGCGTTCAGGGCATACTTGGTTGTGGTGTTACCCTTATCGTCCTTGGTCTCATATGCGCCGTCGACCGTGTATCCCCATGCCGGGTCATCCGAGCTCACATGCGCACCGCGAATCGTCGTAACCGTGGCCTGCAATACGCTGACCAGACTTGCCGGGTTCGATACCAGCGAGTCGAGGATTCCTTGTAGGAATCCCTCGGATGCATTGGTATCCACATCCGCGACCGCGCCGGCAGTGGCCACGCCGATGAATCCGCCGACATTGTTGCGTCCTTCCACCTTGCGCAGGTTGGAGACGTTGGCACCGGCAGCGGTGACACCATCAGCAAGCTTCTGGCCGTTCTGATCAAGATCGCCCCAGATCTGGCCGCCAACCGCGAGACCCACGTAACCACCGGCATTGCCGGTGCCGTGCGTGATGTCTTCGCCGGCGGCCGTGATTTTCATACCCTTGCGGTAGCCGGCCACGCTCGAGGATTTGATGACAGGCACGAATACCTGTGCCACGTCGAGCATCTGACCCAGATCAAACTTGATGCCTTTGTCTCCGAATAGTTGGATGGAGCCGAACGAGGATGCCGAGCCGGATTCTATCGTGCCCGCGTAGCCGCCCGCCGCGCGCATAGCCGAAACGGTCTTGACATCCATCGACTGGCCATCGGTGATCGTACCGGTGCGCATCAGACCGACGTGTCCGCCGGCGACGCCGGAATCATGCAGGTTCGCGCCAGTCCGATACTCCGCACGACCGGCGACGACGTTGAATCCGAAGATGTAGGATTCGAGGAACTTGTCCAGGGAATCCTGATCAGTAACAGAGCCCGCACCATCGCCCGTAGCTACCTCGGTAAATTCCTTGCCATACGCACCGTACTTGCCGATGTTGTCGACCCACGTCTTCCATTGGTCGTAGCTCATATTGCGCAAAGGACCAGTGACCTTCGAGTGCTCCTCGGTCGGGTAGACCACAGACAGCACGCCAGCGAGATTGCCGGCCTTGATGAGACCGCCAAGCAAGGAGAGCGAACCGCCTTGAGCGGTATCGGCCGCCTCCATGAAGCCGGTGTAACCGCCGGCGATTTCGGCACCGTATACGCTGCGGATGCGCGCGGCGTAGGCTACGCGCTTCGGCCCGTTGTATTTGCCGCCGGTATTCTCCTGCTTCCACGCTGCTGTGTTGTTGCCCCAGATATGACCGCCACGATTACGACCTGCATAGCCGCCGGCCATGCCGCGGCGTGTGGTCGTATCCGATGCCGCCTGGGCACGCACCGCGCCGCCGCACACTGCGGCATCGGTTGAGCTGTTGCGAATCGTCGGCACGAAGTCCTGCACGAGCGAGAGCAGGTTGTCGAGGTTGGCAAGCTTCTTGAGCACGCTGCCGTCACCAAGCACGTTCGCCACGGCTCCCGGCTGCATGGTACCCACGTAACCGCCGGCCGAAACCTGGCCGATGATGTATACGAACTCATGAGAGCTCGAGTCCTGAATGTGGCCGCCTTCGATGTCTCCGGCGAAACCACCAGCCATACCCAGTGGATCGGGCTCATTGTTGGCATTCCTATGATCTGCGGCGCTGGCCAGAACAGAGTATCCGCCGATGCCGCCAGTCACATCGGAGTGTTCAATCGTCGAGACGACGACATCCAGCACACTGAGTACATCGTTGAGATTGACGTTCTTGCCGAGCAGTCTCAGGCCACCGCCCACAGCTGCCGCCGAGCCGATGTCCATTTTGCCGATGTAGCCGCCGGCATACCGAGCGGCGGTGACTGCATACGAGCTGTCTTTGCTCAGATAGGTGTCGTCGATGGATCCGGTGGTTTCCAGATTCTTCGGTGCCTTGACGTCGGTGTGGCGCAGTTGGGTCACGCTGGAATGGGATACCTGCACGCCGGAACCGTAGCCGATGTAGCCGCCGGCGGAACCGGATTGCGTATCGGATTGGTCAAGTCGGGTGGCGGAGACGGTGAAGCCGGGATCATCCGGGTCGGAAATCTTGTTGCCGCTGGTGGTCTCCACGGTGGTGGCATCGGAATGCACACCTGCGTAGGAGATGAACGGCACATAGCCCTGCACCACCTGCAGCAGGTTGGCGAGATCCACCGTACCGAATTTGCCGAGCAGACTCAGACCGCCGTTACCAGCCGAAGCGAGTGCGCCGGAAACGACCTTGCCGCCGAAACCGCCCGCGTATGCGCCGCCGGTCACATGGTCGAGGTTGACAACAGCCACGGGGTTGGCTTGGACGCGGGACTGCACGTCTGCCAGTGTTGGGTCGTTCTCGAGATCTTTCTTATCGAACTGATTGACTTTGCCGCTTTGGAAATTGCCGGCGTAGCCTCCCGCGATATCACCTTCGACGTAACCACCGTTGACATACGACACAGTGGTATCCGTATAGCTTGGAATCAGATACGGCATGGCACCGAGCAGGTCGTTCACGGACAGCAGTCCGCCCTTGATGAGGTTGTCCAATACGCTGGAATCATCGGCGTTGCTAAGTGCGTCGGCGAGGCCGCCGGTGGTGGAGAAGCCCACGAAGCCACCCGCTATGCCATCGGATGTGCTGGTATCGGCCGTGACCGACTTGAGGTTCGTCACATGGCTTTCGCGGGTCTTGGTGCTGTTGGCCTGGCCGTAGAAGCCGCCCGCAGCGTAATCGGTGGTCTCGTTGTTCTCGTTCTTGCCGGTCGCCTTGACCGTGAATCCGTTGGCGATGCCGTTCACATTCGATGCAGTGACTGCAACCGAAGAATATTGGGCAACCGATAGCAGACCGGATAGCTTGATAAGCCCAAGCACATTAAGGCCGCCGGCGCCAACGGCGTCGCCCGAGAAGCCGATGAAACCGCCGGCTTCTCCCTTGGCCGTGACCGTGGCCAGATTAGTGAGGTTGGTGTTGGTCACGTCACCACCGGTGGCGCATCCGATGGCACCGCCCGCATAGTATGAGCCAGCCGTCACTGTCAAGCCGGATGCCGGGGCAGCAACAGTCACGTTCTCCACGGTGAACGGGGCAAACTGGTCGAACTTCTTGAGCGTGGCGATATCGCCAATTTTCACCACACTGTTGAGCAACCCAGCCACTGTGGTCGGTTGCAGATTGCCGGCGATGCCGCCCGCGTAGGAGCCGCCGGCGCTGACTGATTCAAGACCGTTGATGGCAGTGGAGCGCTGCTGAGGGAGCCCACGGGGATTGTTGTATTTCCAGAACGTGAGGTTCTGCAGATGATCCTGCGAGGAGTCGCCGATCACCGTGCCCGATCCTTCTCCCACGAGACCGCCCGCGTAATCGCCACCAGCCTTAACGGTGAAGGAGCCCTTCATCTGCGTGCCGAGAATCACGGAGGGATTCACGCCAACGATGGACAGCAGTTCTCCCGCACCACTACCGCTGCCGCTCAGCAGCTTGGCCACAGCCTTGGTGAGTTGTTTCAGCAGCGATGCGTTCGTGGCATCATCCGTGCCGAGTTCTAGGCCCCATCCCACGGAGGCAAATCCGGTGAATCCTCCGGCGTGGGATTTGTCAGTAGACACGGCAGCCGTGGCTGAAATCGTATTATTGACCGCGTAGGCATTGGCCATCGCGCCGCTAAATCCACCGGCATAGTCCGTGGCAGATACAGTGACCTTGCCATCGCCGTCGACGGTCAGGTTGCTGTTCTCGATGAGGCTCTGCGGACGCAGTGCAGACAGCAAATCAATACCAAGCGAGTTGAGCAGACCACCTACATTGCCATTGCGGCTTATTCCGGCGAAGCCACCGGCGTATTGCGTTGCCCGCACGGTGAAACCGTTCGTGCTCGTCACCGAGGAGTTCTCGATGATTGCGCCAATCTGTGCACCGACGAAGCCGCCGGCTTGCGGATTATTCTTGTTGCCGATCACCACGTTCTTTTTGAACCCGTTCACCGAACTGTTCGAGATGACCGGGTTGTAGTAGCCGACCGGAATCAAGGCATTCAGTCCGAGCGTGCCGGACAGCAACCAGTCCACCAAATCGCCCAGCCCGAGGAACGGGATGACGTTCAGAATCTTCGAGAGTAACTTGGTGAGCGCTCCTACGATGCCGGAGACTGCATCGTATCGGGTTGCGCCCTCAACATATCCCACGAAACCACCGGTCATACGGCTTACGCTAGATACCGAAACATCTGCTACCTCGCAGTCCGTAACCTTGGTGTCCCCGTAGATACGGCCGGCAAATGCACCCGTGGCGAGGTTGGAAGGATTTTTTTCGTGCAGGGTGAGCAGACCTTGAAGATTGAGGTCAAGATCTACTTGTCCGAATGTCAATAGTTTTAACGCCTTCAACAGTGTGTCGAGCAGTAATCCCACTGCCGAAGTGAGCATACCGAGCAAGGTCGGCGGAATATACGATTCACTCGTATGATTCGTCACCGACACATCCTGCAGCTTGAGGTTCGACACCACGGCCGTACCGGCGCTGCCCAGACTGTTGCTGTTCATCACGGTCTTGTTCGTGATCGAGGC
>ENA-OPBL01002044-OPBL01002044.1-human-gut-metagenome-genome-assembly--contig:-NODE-2044-length-15954-cov-4.008428_pt1 | contig 15954 bp, 18 predicted proteins | sample MGYA00241073_ERZ501461 | MGnify/ENA primary metagenome ERZ501461 (study PRJEB25962, sample SAMEA2042630) | human gut metagenome | biome: human gut; feature: human-associated habitat; material: faeces... | reverse complement strand
ATGGAAACAGGAAACACTGAAGCATTGAGGAAAAAGCCGGTGAATCTGATGGAGAAGAAGCCCAAGAGGAAAGTGACGATACATATTTAGATGTAGTTGACACTACTTCTGTTGACACCTTTTACGTTGATACAGCTGAAGTTGCAGAATAAATAAAAATTTGTGTCAATATGCAGTTGAATCGATTAAATAAACATATAGTTTTATTCGTGTTGCTTATCATGTCTTTTACGTCTGTTGATGCAAAGAGATACAGCTTTAAGATAGATGCGCAACGTGAAGTGTATGTCTGCCGTAGTGCCAAGGCCGGATTTAAGATGGTCGAGGTCATTGCTTATGGGAGAAACGCCGATAAAGCAATAGACAAAGCAAAGATGGATGCGGTAGTTGCACTTACATTCTTTGGTGCATCTGGAACTGGAGAAATGGGAAGTATCCCTGCAATCCTTTTAGGTGGACGCAAGGAGTATGACAATAACCGTAAGTTTTTTGACAAATTTTTCAAGAAAGGCCAATTCATGTCTTATGTGGAAGATGTGAACAGCGGCTATCCTACTGGGAGCAACAACATAAAAACCAGTCGTGGCAGGAGAGTACGGATAATACTTTTGGTGGATTGGAACGGTCTGGCCAAATACTACAAAGAAACCGGACTGAAAACGGCTGTAAGTGAACTTTCTGAATATTAAAAACCATAAGTAACATGAAAAAATATTCATTGGCGGTCGTCTTTTTTATATTTGCCATTTGTACCACAATGGCGCAACAAGAGAAAAAGATGTTGAAACCCAAGGTTATGGTTGTTCCAGAAGAGGCGTTTTGCATCAATTCCGGAATGTTCAAATATGACCAATCTGGGAATAAAATTGCTGATTATGGAGCGGCAATGTTAAATGATAACGTGTTGGATGTAATAAATACGTTTGAGAACTTAATGGCCGGGTATGGCTTTCAATTAACAAACTTGCAACAGACTTTGGACGAGCTGAAAGAGGAAGCAGCCTTGAATAATGTTCTTAAATCAAAAGATGACGGAAGTGTGGTGGAAGACGACCTTGATAAATTGTCAAGAGTTGCAGGGGCTGATATCTTGGTTAAGATTTCCCCTAAAGTATCCATGTATGGGCCTGAACGAAGGCTCGAACTACGCGTGTCTTCCATTGACTGTGCATCCAAGAAGGCTTTAATGGCATTCGGTCCTGTAACAAAGACATCGGCCGGCTCCGTTAGCATGTTGCTTAAAGCTGCCGTAACAGATAATATAGAATCGTTTGCACTTGGCCTGACTAAATATTTCGAGGATTTGAAGACGAAGGGACGTGAAGGTACTATTTTCATTAAATTGTCTGACACATGCCCTGTAAATCTTGAAACAACAGTGAAGTATAAGGGCGAAGAAGGCGAGCTTGCAGACCTTATAGAACTATGGGTGTCAGAGAATGCTGTGAATGGAGCCTACACTGGTTCAAAAACATCAAGGACAAGTATGAAGTTTGACCAAGTTTGTTTTCCTTTATTCGGAAAGGCCGCTTTTGGAAGGACTAAGGCTTTGTCGATGGAAGATTTTGTGAAAACAGGTCTTGTCCAATTATTGGATGACTACGGAATTTCTGTTTCCACTTATGCTGTAGGAATAGGCAAAGTGTATTTAACATTAGGAGGAAAATAGTTATGAATAATAATTTGTTAATCTCAATCTTTCTTCTATTTGCTATGAATCTATATGGGCAAAAGAAAGATTTTGGGCACATAACCATAACGCCCTATATATCTGACAAGGTTGATTTGAATGAACCGGGGAAAAGACAGTTAGAAACAAAACTGAACCAAATTGTAACTTATGCAGGCGTAACTGGTGGGTTTGACAGGCGTTTCATTATAACACCGAACATTAATGTCTGCTCTGAAAGTACCACTGCAACCATACCACAGAAAACATCAATCAAAACAGACATAACTTTTTTCATTGGTGATGGCGTAACAGGAAATTTGTTCGGGTCTGTTGTAGTAAAAGCAACAGGAGTCGGCGACAATCACCAAGATGCACTATGCTCAGCGATAAAGAAAATTAAAATCGATGACGAAGAATTACAGTCGTTTATATCAATTTGCAAAAAACGTATCATAGAATACTATGATGCAAAGGCTCCTGATATAATAAAAGAAGCCAAAGAACACATGAATAGTGGGGATTATGAAACTGCTTTGTCAAAATTGGCACTAATCCCGTCTTTGTGTGATGAATATAATACCGCACAGGGACTTATATCAGAATGCGGCGGCAGACTCATTGCAAAAGACAACGACGAACTCATCATGAAAGCTAAAGCGGCATGGAGTAGAAACCCAAATTCCATCGGTGCTTCTGAAGCAAGTGAGTATATTGCCCAAATAAACATAACGTCTCCATCTGTAAAAAGAGAAGTTGATAAATTGACAAATCAAATCGAGACAAGACTTATTCAAAGTGAAAATAAAAAACTGGAAATTGAAAAAGCAAAGATTGTAAGTCAAGAAAACCTTGAAAGAGCTAAAATAGAAGCTTCATCAAGGGTAACAACTTCTTTTTTTGGAGCGCTGCCTGATATTGCTTATTATATATTCCGTTGGTTTTAAAAATACATTTTATGAACAAATTATCTTTTATCCTGATATTTTTTGCCTTTAGTCTGTGCATACAGGCTCAAAAGATAGCCTTTGATGCAAAATATATAAAAGTCGGTGTTGTTGCAAATATTTCTTTACCTCAAATAGAAAGTAATGCCAATATAAGAAATCTTGGGCAAATAAATTACCAAAATATTTATGAGAAAAAAGTTGACGGAAATATTATAGCCGACAAGCTCAATCAAGAAAAGGTTGGTAAAATAGTTCTTAACAAGTTATTAAAACGTGATTCCCGTGGTCATTTGGACATGAATGGTTTATACGAAGAAGCACTAAAAAATACGACACTGCAAGAAACGGAAGTTGCAATGCATGATTTTAGTGCTGAAGCTAAAGATGTGTTAAAGAAGGAAATATCCTACCAACTTCTAAAAAACAACTATATAATTATCATACAAGAGATACCCAAAAAGAAGAATCCGCAAAAGAGCAAATGGTATTGGCAGGCTTTCCATGTAGACATAGATGATAGGATTATACAACAAGTATTCTTAAACTGGGAAAATCCTTCTGTATATGATGAAATTAACGTTCCTGTAAGTTTCGTTGGGGAAGGACGTTTCTATACAGATTCGTTTTTGTTTGATTTAGGTAAAAAAGTTCCTGCATTTGCCATTCGAGGTTCAGTATTCAGTCGCCGTCCATTTCTTGCTAATACAACAGCGCAGCAAGGAGTAAAAAAAGGTGACAGGTTTTTTATTTATCGCTTCAAAGAAAACAGAAAGGGTGAAATATATTCAAAAAAAGTATGTACCGCAAGAGCAACTGAAGTTACAAGTAAACATACAAGATTGTACACTATCAGTGGAAAATATGCTTCAAAAAAGAGGGGCGATGTTGCTGTTCAAAAAGACCGGCATAACACATCTTTGTCTTTCATGGGCCAATACAGTGCAGGTAATGATTCCCGTATAGGCGGAAGACTCCTTTTTGATTATATGACACATTTTTCTAAAAGGGGTATTGCCCAATATGTTTTGGTAGGTCTTGATTATAACAGGTATAAAAAAGAGCCGGAAGGTGTTTGGTGGAACGAAAATGGACAAGTGGCACAGCCTGCACTGAATGATGTCAATTTCTCTTTAGGCTATGGCATTGGTTTCAATTTACTTGGGCGAATAGAATTTATGCCTTATGCAATGGTTGGTTATCAACGTGCATTTTTGACAGGTCGTGAAAGCCTGATATATTGGGACGACGATTCAAATGATTGGGCTACGCTTGACTTCGCAGATTCAAAAACAGGTGAAAAACACTACGGATACGATGCCTTTATCGCACATGCAGGAATAAGACTGAGCGTCAACATATGGTATCCATTACAATTGATGGTTGCGGCTGACTATAACTATACCACAGAAGATAATAGGTTTAAGCCAATAACCAATCGCCACGAAATGAATAGAATCAACCTTTATGCAGGATTCAGGTTACACTTTTAAAAGACAAAGATAGTGAAAAGATATTAGAATTAACGATTGCTATATGTACCATGATGACAATATTATCATGTACTTATGATTATCAATTCCCTGATTATACAGCTTCAGATAACACAGAGGCTAAATATAGGTACACGGTTGCAGATATTAGCTCAGAAGTAACACAACAATTACTTCCAGTTGCCATGGAATGTGGTGTAACACTTCAATATGCTTCGGAACAATGGAGAATAGTTGTGACAGAAAAGGATGCAGCTGGGAATATATTATACCAAGGCGAGCCAAGAGACAGAGCGGACAATAATACCAAGTTTTTGGAAATATCATATATTTGTTCATGCAGGCTTCAAGATGCAGATTGGACTTATTATGATATTTGCAGATTTGATTTTGAAAAGAAATATTCAATAGGAGATACGCCATTGCCTATATTTTTGTCAGTTTCACCAGGTGATAAATATACCGTCACTAAATATCCTATTTATGTTTACAACATAGACAGGGGAGGCCTTAACGTGATAGAGAAAATACACTCATTAGGGTACACCCTTTTGGATGTTAAAACTATTATCACAGAAAAAGACGAGAATGGAGATACAATTAGATCTTTTGAACATCGTATGGTTGACGGAATGATTATTACCACAGTAGCGAAAACAATAGATGTGGAAATTCCGTTATATGGACAGCCTCAAAATTCTGCCGAAAAAGTATATGTTGGTTCTTATTTCTTTAGAAACATAAAAATTGAAGAAATCAACGGTACGACTCTAACTTTAACAGAAGACATGGAACATGAATTTGTAGAAAATGAAAAAATGCCATATTCCTATAATATAAACAGAGATGATTTACCTGTGGTAGAAAAAATAAACTCTTATGGTTATTCTGTTGCTGATGTAAATATGATTATCACAGAAAAGGATGGAAATGGTAATGACATACGAGTTTTCGAACATAGAACTATCGACGGTATGATTTCAACAGAAGCAAAAACAATAGATGTTGAGATTGCATTATACGGATACACATCAAATTATGACAAAATTTATGTTGGTTCTTATATATTCAAAGACATTAACCTTGCAAAAATCAATGGCACAACATTAACCTTAACAGAAGATATAAACCATGAATTCATAGAAAATCCAAACTTATAAACTTTACGTTTTTTGCAGTAACAATTTTAAATTCACCATAACGTTACAACCTTCAATAAAGCTATTACTCTAAGCTGTTTACAATCTATTATTACGCACTGAGATTAAATTCTTGGTGCGTTTTTTTATTTTCGAACCACTCTCTAAAACTTCCACGCTGTATCATTGTTTTTCATTGCATAAAGTCATCCAAGCGATAAAACGCGCTCTTCAAGCACTCAAAACCTAATCAGTGAATAAGACATAAAGCGTCTGAAAGTGATAAAACGCGCCTTTGGAAGTCTCAAATTCTAACTAATGTAATGAAAATATTTGTAAATCATGCTTATAAATAATTTATTGAATAAGTTTACAGACGAAGTAAAGTACTCTGCAGACCGTCAGGATCGTGTTTCTCCAGATGTAATCACAAACAAAGAAAACACAGTAATAGTGCCGGACAAATTCAAGAGGGATATAGAAGCACTTGAAACTTACATCGGCAGAAAACTTGAAAGTGGACTCTGCATTAAGGTTGACTTGTCCGAGCTTCTTACTGTAATACCGAGGGACAGGAAAAGGACTGATGCTTATAACACATTAGTAAAGTTCCTTAAAGACGAGTTCGGGATAGACTTGATTATCAACTCAAAAAAGCAGAAAGGAGATATTTATGAAGAATGAAGATGTAAGAAACGGCGTAAGAACCTGTAAACACTTTGCCACATCAACAAAACTTTTCGAAAACGGTTTATTGGTGGAAAAGGAATTTATAGGCCATGAAGATGGGAACAGGTTAACAAGGCTTGGTTCCTTTAATCACGAAAGCAAGAATAATAGTTCAATTGAGTGCCAAACCCCTTAACTATGGATATGCAAAATGACAAATAATAATGAATTACAAACAGATAAGAAATAAAAATCCCAGAATAACATGATGAAAATAAAAAGACAGAACGATAATAAAGCAAGAGTCATAATGAGCAATGGTGACATAAGAGAAGTAAAGTACAAGTCGGAGTTGCTTGACCGGATAAGGGAGGACCTCATTGCCATTGAAAACGAATCGTCGGACTGTGACCAAGAATCTTTCACCGAGGATGACGTCTGGTCGCTTTATGAGTTCCTTTTAATGAGGCACAAGGACGACTGGGTGGTGATTGACGATATGAAGGATGACGATGAAGAAGTGGACTCAGACACAGATGATTCCTATTATGAAGAAGAGTATTTTTATGAGGAGGAACATACTGTCGATGATGAATATGAAGAAGCTGTTTAATATAAGTCCACTTTCTATTGGCGATGTATTTACGGTTGGCTTGAAAACCGGACTCTGCATTGAAACGACCTTGCAGGAAATACTTGGAATATGTCCGCGTGAGAAAGTCGTAGTGATGCTTACAAAGGGCTTACAGAATATTTGAAAAGAAGCTACGGAATAAATTTAAGAATCAAATAATAAAGACAAGATGAAGAAAATCTTTTTAGTGGCAAAAGTTCACGAGATGGAACCGGCCACAATCATGAGTGTACAACAGGAAATCCAGAACGACTTTGACAGTGTAACAGGTGAGCGCAGGGTGGTTTTCTCCGCTTGCAATCCGTCCGACAATGAATTCGAGTTCACTTTTCGCCGCACATCCTTGCAGAACTTGGTTGAGGAGGGTGAAATAAACTCCGCCGATGCAGATACCATAACAGGCACAGGGTTAAATGGTTTCATAATGCCGGAGCCATATCCAAAAGCACCGTTCGGAAGTTATTTCAATACTTTCATCAACATTGACGATTTTATTGAAAGCTACAAGAAGTCTGCAAGGAAGTTGGGAGCAAGCCGCATGAAGGACATCAAACTGGAGATAACCCCCGAGTATGTAAAGTTAAGGCTGGTATATTGACAAAATGTAAAAACGTAGTAAAAAGAACAACGTGCCGTCAGGAGTTACCCTCTTGGCGGTTTTTATTTTCTCCTTTCTTGAAAAATTACAGGCTATTTTATGATAGCAATGTCGTTTTATTGCGCAAAATGACAAAAAGGGGAATCCAAAAGCCCTCAAATTCTTACCTGTGTGATAAATAACAAAATTATCATAGAACAAGTAAAAAAATAAAATCATGAAATCAAAACAAGAAAGTTTTATTTTTAGAGTCCCTGTTACTGTAATACAGAGGATTCATTTCACGAAGTCAAACATGGCTTATGTGTCGGTTGAGAAAGTAATTGAAATCATGCGGAAGGGAGATTTCACCCTGCATGACAACCAGTACGGAGATTACACTTTAAGACAGGCAGTGGAGTACATCAGGAGTTTGAATACCCATGCCGAGCAGCAGCAATGGAAAGCAAGACTGTTACCTGCCGTAGCGTATAACGGTATGTTCTTGGAGGTTAACAACAAAGGACTTACCTGTTATTCAAACATCACTGCTATGGACTTTGATGATATTCACAGCTATGACGAGATGGAACATTTACGGAAAAGGCTGGTAATAACTCCCTGCGTATATTCCGTCTTCGTTACACCGAGCGGAAGGGGACTGAAGGCTTTGGTTCTTCACGACAACACAGACCCGGCAATGCATGGAGACTTGTACAACCAGTTATTGGATAGGTTCAACATTGTAAACCCTGACACGAGTTGTAGAGACCTGGCAAGAAGAAACTACCTTAGCTACGACCCGAACATATGGGTGAATCCCAATCCCGTGCCTTACCATTACGTACCGACAATAAAACCGACAATCCAAGTACAGCAAGTAAGGCAAGCACAACCTCAGAATCATTATGCCCAAACAGGAAAGACAATATCTGACAGGAGCATAATAAGCATAATGAACTCTGTCTGGAAAAGAAACCATCCCGAATATTGGCAGGAAGGACACAGGGCTTGCAGTATATTCAAGTTGGCCTGTTGGTTGTGCAAGTGGGGAGTTGACGAGGACTTGGCATTGGAGTATTTTATTAAAGGATGGGAAAGTGATACCATGACAGAAGATGAAATATCAGGTCATGTAACTAATGCCTATAAAACAGAGAAAGACAACTTCGGTACTGTTGATTTTACGTTTTACAAATAACATGACAAAAAACATTGCAGAAGATGAAGTTCAAAGTAAGCCGAAGGCAGGTATGTCATGTAATGGTAAAAAACAATAGGATAACCAACTCATGCGGCGTTGGCCTACATCTTACGAAAGAAAAAGAAGTGCAGGATTTTTTCCTTAAATTAGGGGTGATACTTATATATGCAGGATATTTGGAGATAAAAGGTTGCATACAGTTAACCATGAAGTGACTAAGGTGCAGCTTTTTTTTATGAAATACAGGTTGATACTTAAATACAATGAAATCCAATGGTAAAACAGTTGCATCCTGTTAACTTTGATATAACAAATGTACAGTTTTTTATGGATGGAACAAATATAAACACCGAGGCAAAATACAAACCACAACATCTTTCTTCTTTCGTTTGAAGTAGGCTTGCGCCGCTTAAGCAAATGAGGCTTAAGCAAATGAATAATAAAAGTAAAACAACAATGCGTTCCGTTAACCTTGTAAATATTGGTGGAACGTACAACAATAACAATTTAAAAGATAGAAAAAATGGAAAAATATTATGATATGCCCAAAGGTTGCAGGTATATGAGTGAAGACCCAAATCTTCTTACTTATTTGCAACAATTCAATAAGTTCATACTCAACAAGACCGTTACAGGCTGTGGAGGAACATCGTTGTTCTTAAATTCAAGTATCGACGTAGTAATAATATCCCCACGCTTGCAGGCACTGAAGGACAAACACGAACAACATCCCGACACATTCCTATTCCATTCTCCATATACGAACAACGGAAAAAGAGCAGATGACATAAAGAGACTGATGTCGGAGTTGAACAATTACATAAGCTTTTGCGGAAGTACACCGTTCACAAATAAGAAATACGCAAAGGTACTCGTAACACTTGATTCATGCGACAAGGTGATTGACGTGCTGAAAAAGAATGCTGCTATCAATAAATTCCTTTTCGTGGTTGACGAGTTCCAGTGCCTCATGGGTGACGCCACTTTCAAGGGTACGACAGACATGAACTTCCTCATCCGGCTTGACAACGAGGCTAAAAATATCTGCTACCTCTCAGCGACACCCATACAAGACATGTTCCTTGACTTTGTTCCACAATTTAAGGGCCTTCCGTACATAAAGCTCGAATGGGATAAAAGCGTGCTTGAAGAACCAAACGTAAGAGAGATACAAATGAAGAAGGACGAGAGCGCGGAGAAAATCTGTAGTAATATAATTCGTGACTTTAGGGCTAACGGTTATTTTGCAAGGAAAGTGGTAGACGGACAAGTGGTTTATTCAACCGAGGCCTGCATATTCCTTAATGAAGTAAGGTCAATAATAAACATAATCGTGAAGAACAACCTTAAGCCCGACGAGGTTACGATATTGTGCTCCGACGGTAAGGTATCAGGATTACCAAAGGGCTTCAAGGTTGGAGGACTATGTACTGACAGGGACAATCCACGTAACAAAACCTTCACGTTCTGCACCAAGGCGTCGTTCGAGGGAGTCGACTTTTATTCAACAAACGCCATGACCTACGTATTCATAAATGCCGGGAAGGAGTGGCAGACCTTGGACATAATGCTCGACATACCCCAGATACTCGGTAGGCAGAGGCTCGACATAAACCCTTTCCGACACGATGCGGTCATATATTACAAGACAAAGCCCTACTGCATGACCATAACGGAGTTCAAGGCACAGCAAACGGCGATGGAATACAAGTCAAGCCAAATAATCACACTATACGACATGGCAACCCCTGAAATGAAGGCAATACTTTTGGAGGCGTTCCGTGACAGGGCTGAAGATAAAAAATTCGTTGACGATTATGTTGACGTGTTGCAGGTAAACGGAAGGCAGACACTCGGGATAAACACTCTCGTACAGATGGCGATGTGGAACAAATGGCAGCAGCGCACTCACTATTACTCACATTCCTGCCAGCTGACTACAAGCATACAGTCCGCCATAAGCATGAACGTAAAGCCGCAGAAGGTAAAGGACTTTGAACAACAATACTACTCTGCAAGCGATAAGGATAGGCTAAAGATATATTCCGACTTCCGAAATTCACATTCACGATACGACCCATTCATCCTGCAAAACCCGTTCATCGACATACGCTTTCATGATTGGTACGGCAAATTAGGCTACAATGAACTTAAACGCCTTAACTTTGATGAACAGAAAGTTGAGCAGGAATATGACTATCACTGCAATCACGGGCCGATAATACAGAAGTGCAGGGAAACGTTCACGGTCGGAAACTTTTACACTAAGCCCGAGGTGAAGAATATACTACAACAAATCTATGACGGTCTTGGTCTTGTGGGAAAGAAGGCAAAGGCAAACGAGCTTGAAGTGTACATGAATGTCAAGGAACGTATGATTACCGATGACGAAGGCAACAGAAAGGAAGGTTACGAAGTACTGCCGTAATTTAACCGTGTTGTAAAAGGCCGTAAACCGCATTGTAAAAGACCGCAAATTACCCTCCGTTTGACCGCCTTTCACCGTACAATATGCCATATATTGCAAAATCAGGGGGTGTAAACTACCAGTCTTATATAATCCATATATAATTTTATATCGGTAAAACACTGTATAACAATGCATTAAGTCGGGAAGTAAAGACAGATAACATTGACACTTGACATCTGATTTACACCCCTCCTAATGACAGTTCACACCCCATGTTAGACAAGTCTACACCCACAAAAAGAACATGAAAAAGCCACCCCGAAGGGTGGCAAATTATTTTTTTCGCCAATCAGTTTAGGCTGTTTCCGTACTTTTTCAAGGCGTTTCTTACATCGTCTTTTTCCATGCCCAGTATCTTGGCAATCGTCCCATAACCTATGATATTTCCTTTATCATCAGTTTTGCCATGTTGGTTGTACCAGTATTCCAACTCTTCATCAGTAAGGTCACGCTTGGGCTTGATAACGGAATGTGAATTTTGTGCCAGTTCCTCCAGTCGCTGTTCCTTGTCTTGGCTACTCTTGTAGAGAGAACGTTCCATGCAGAAATTGGCTATGTAAACAGCCAAGTCACATATCTGTCTCCTCTTTTTCCATTCTTTTGGACTAGGACAACCGGCCATCATGTGCATTACCATGGCACAACGGAAGGCAATACAGGCGCTTCGTGACGAAAATTCACTTCTTGCAAAGTCTTCGCTATCGCGCATAGTTTCATACCAAGGTTTAAGTTCCTTATTGACATACGACAAGTCAACAGTGGTTTCTGTAGCAGGAACGTCCATTTTACTTTCATCGGTTTGGTAACAGTATTTTTTACGCCATTTGTCAATTTGCCCTTGCATGGAAGACAGTCTATCCTGTCTTATCCTACTAAAGTCCGGCATGTGCTTCGACCGTTCGGGTATTACAGTAAAACATATTCTTGACGCTGTGCCATCCTCATAGTCTTTTTCCTTGAATAATCGATCTATTGCTTTGGTTGTTCCAGTGAAAGTGTAATTTAGATACACTGGGAATGAACCACGCGCATATGGTTTGGTATTCATGCTGTCCTGCGTTGTATTTTCATTAGAGAAGGCCTTACGTAACAATTCCGTGGTAAGCCCACTCTTCTTTTTTATACAATCCGTCACGGCATCTATCTCGGTTTCCATGATGTACATATGCAAGCCTTTGTTGCAAGCAAGCATAATCTGGAATCTTGCCCTTGAAATCTCTGTACCTGTTATTTGTACGATATTGTCAGGATTTTCAAATTGTAATTTTTGTGAATCGCTATTTATTACGTGTTCGAATAGTAATTTGAATATATCATTGAAATTTCCCTTGCCCGAACCTTGCACTCCTTCTATTACAACCTGCAAGCTCGGTGACTGTTTTTTCCCGTCAATACACTCGGCACGAACTTTAGAGAAGCATAGTGCTCCGTACATTGTTAACATATGTAGAAGCATTGCTGGTTTGAAACCGTCAGGACAACAGTCAAGTATTATTGCCAAATGCGAGATTGTTGAATATTCAGGCATGGGGTATCTTGAATCAAACGTATTCAGCCATTTGCACAACGATATTGAGCAAGATTGGTCTGTAGGCCGTTTGTTACGCAAATGGAATTCTTCATCGATTTTCTTCTTTGCGCGATAGCGTTCCAAGTCAAGGTTGTTAATTTTTTCATGTTTCCGCACATCAACCTCAGCCTTATGTTCGTCAACTTTCATCTTGTTTTGTGTTTTCTTGTCTTCGTGTTCATCTTTCTTATTTGATTTTGCAAATAAAAGGATTAAACCTGTTACAAGACTAAAACCTCCTGTAATTAAAGCACCCCATGTAAAAGCACTATTATTGCTCCCTGCACTGTTGTTATTCAGTACAGCCCCATTGTTCCCATTACAACAATTATTTGGTTGTTGTATGGAACTTCTTTTCATGTTATTAACTTCCATATTACTTGTTGTTTTTAAATTTATTATCTTTCATATCTGTCTTAGTTATTGCTTTCTTTTTGACATTTGCAAGATGTATATTTACGCTTGCAAGCGATACGTCATACATTTGGGCTATATCTTTTCTAGTAACACCTTGCTTAGCCAACTTAGACCATTCACGTACCATTTGCTTGGTTATACGTTTCCGAGTCTTACGATGTACCTTTTCAACATTGGCACATACACTACACGGTTCATCACTACTGACTGGCGCATTCTCATTCACCACGTCTGCTTTCAATGGTTTATTGCCAAACCATTTTTTTAGAAGTATTGCTCCTACGCCTACTCCCAATAATGCGGTTGTTACTTTCGTAGTCTTGTTCATAATCAAAATGTATTAAAAATACTGCCGCAAAGGTAAGATGTATTGATTACATTTACAATTGGGACACATAGGGGATTGAGACTCGATGGTTTAATGTACTGATAAAGATTTGATATTCAGAATGTTACTACACATTTTTATGCAATTTTACAAATAGGGGGGGGGGGAACACATGCAGTATGGAAATAAAAAAGCGATACATAACTGTACCGCTTGAAAAAATAATAAGACTTGAATGTGCCTAAGGCGTGACAATGTCTTATTTATGGTGATTGCTTTACAGCGTCCTTTATCATACATTCAAAGTCTTTTAATTGCTTGCTTTGATTGCTCTTTCTCGTCTTCAGTTGTTCCGGCTTGATGTCACCTTCTGTTGTTCTGATGAACCGACATATTATGATTTTTTCAAACTCCGTCATTTTCACACCCATTGTTTCAAACATGGTATAAAGCATGGCATAATTAGGAGCTTTGGACTTGGTGGTTTCCAGCCACATTATTTTATTCTCAACAGCATTTGTTGTCTGATTGAACATTGCCAAGAATGTTGTTCCCGTATCATCATCTCCATTCATACATCCTTTTTGTGACACGGCATTAAATACAGCCTTGATTTGGTTTGGAGACAAAGGTGTTATGAGAAAATAGTTTATGACAAAGCCTGTTCCTATCTCTATCTTCTTTTTTTCACAAACAACCTTGGCAGTTTTCCAAAGCGAATCCAAGTAGTCCAAGCATTCTTCTTTCCGCTCTTTGGGAAGTCTCACGAATTTGTTATAATTAATTATATGTGAAGCCACAATTTTATGCTTGCCAACTTCATTCTTGACAAAATCATAATCAGATGCTTTTACATCGTTGCTTCTATCACCGTCTCCATCGTCAGAAGGTTCAATGTGCTTGAATTTATTTAAAGCTTTATCCAACATGTCTTCTTGAGGCATCGTATCTTTTGGTTGGCAATCAAAATGGAAGGCAGGATATGCATAAAGCCAACATTCGTGTAACAGGTTCATTGTATGTATGATGTCATCAACCTTCATCAGCTTATGCAAGTAACGTTCAAATGATATTTTTTCCGGCAACATACATTCCTTATCGATGATTGCACGCTTTAGTTTGTAACACAAGTCTTCAAGTTTCAGGACATAAAGCACTTGCATGACATCCTTCTCAACGACATTCTTGACGACATTTTTAGCAATGTCTGTAATTTGTTTTTCTGTTAGCTTGTCTACCATATTCGTTGTTTCTGTTGCTTGTATGAAGATAACAATGTACAAAAATAATAAGACCATGCCTGCAACTATTACAATTTAACAAACATTATGCTTAAAAACATCGGATTTCTGAACACTAACGTTTTTTCACCTTCCGAACACATACCTCACGACTTTTGCGTTGGCCTTGTTCTCGTTAACGAAGTCGCGCTCTATGTAAATGTCAGTTACCCTCATCGATTCGTCCACATGGTTTAGGGCTGCATGAACTGTGTATTTGTCAATGCCCACTTTGTTCAAAGCTATTGTCGCCCATGAATGCCTCGCAGCGTAATATTCAAGGTCGTCTATGCCGAGTTGTGAGCCGATTTCCTTCAGGCCGTAGTTGATTGCCTTGTTGAATGCCTTGTGGTCGGCGTAGTAGTGGTGGAAGTTGAAAAGTCGCTGGCCGGTCTTGTCCTTGTATTTCTCCATCAGGGCCAATATCAGCTTGGGGACAATTACTTCCATCCTTGCACTGTCCAATCGGCGGTCCTTTGTCTTGGTGCGGTTGTAGATTATCCTGCAGTCTGTAAACTCTTTGGCATTGTACAGGTCGACGGAGTTCATGCCCATAAGACAGAACGACATAATGAAGCAGTCCTTGGCCAAATCATAACGGCAGGTGCTCTTATAGCCTTTCACCTTGTTTTTATATGGCAGGGTAAAGATTTTCCTTATCATGTTCCGGTCTAATGCACGTTTCCTTGTCGCTTCTTGTTTGGGGATTTTGAAATTGTCGAAAGGTGAACTTGGTATCAGGATATAGCCATTATCATAGTCATTGTAGGCATTCTGCGCTTCCTTATATAGATGCCTTATGCTGCCGAGATAAAGCGATATCATCCTGTTTGACGGTATACGTTTGCCTGTGGTTCTCATCTTCGCTATCCTCTCATTCCTCCGTCGGTTAAGGTAGTCGGCATACTTTTTCAGGAACGAATGGTTGATTTCCGATATTGGCAGGTAATCCCTTTGCATGAACGAAACAAGCGAGTTAATCACCGTCGCATAATTCTTGACGCCCTTGATAGCCGTGTTTTCAATCCACTTACGCGAGAAGGCGATGAAGTCAATGTCCTGTTCTTTCTGCTCATCAAACCTCAACCTCGTGAAAATATCATCCAACGAGTAATGGTTTAGGTCAATTTGCATGGCGTTACACTTCTCCTGATAAGCCGCTACAAGTTTCTCAATCTCTTTGTAAACAGCCGTACCCTTCTTGAAATCACCCGTCTTTGTCAATTCCTCGGGTTTCACGAACAGGCTTGTAGACAGTCTTTTCACCTTCCTGTCTAATGTAAATCTCAACTTGACATTGTACGTTCCGTCAACTTTCTGCTCTCCACTCTTAATTTCAGCCTTGATTGTCAGCATTTTACACGCATTTTAATTAGTCAACAATTAGTCAACAAACGGCACAAATGGCATATAAAACGCAGATATTTCGAGCGGACGGAACATCAACCTGAACAAAAGAAAAAGTGCCAACTACCTGAACTTCAAGTAATTAGCACCTCGTTTTCGGTGGGCCATCCAGGGCTTGAACCTGGGACCTCCAGATTATGAGTCTGTTGC
>ENA-OPBL01002039-OPBL01002039.1-human-gut-metagenome-genome-assembly--contig:-NODE-2039-length-16005-cov-3.573793_pt1 | contig 16005 bp, 15 predicted proteins | sample MGYA00241073_ERZ501461 | MGnify/ENA primary metagenome ERZ501461 (study PRJEB25962, sample SAMEA2042630) | human gut metagenome | biome: human gut; feature: human-associated habitat; material: faeces... | reverse complement strand
TCTGCGCACCGCCGATAACGGGAATGCGCAATGCTTCGCGGCAGGCGTCGATAACGGGGTCACTGAAGCAGTACAAAACAATGGCGTCGAAACCGGCGTTCTGCCCGTCTGCCGCAAGCTGCACAATTTCGGGTGCGGCAAGCACAACATCAAGGGCAGAGTTAAGCTCCACACCAGAGCTTTGCGGGCACACCATAGCAAGCTGCGTATCGGGCGCCGTATATTCTTCCAGAATGCGGCAGCGCAGAGCCATTTCTTCCTGCGTCATGCCGTAATCGGGGTTGATAATTAAAATTTTCATAAGCTGCCTCACGATAAAATGGTGGATAAAAATTTACGCGCGCGTTCCGTTTTGGGGTTCGCAAAAAATTCCTGCGGCGGCGCGCTTTCAATTAAATAACCTTCGTCCATAAAATTAATAACGTCCGAAACGTCGCGGGCAAAGCCCATTTCGTGCGTTACCAGCACCATGGTAATGCCGGTGTTGGCAAGCCCTTTAATAACGTCAAGCACTTCTTTTACCATTTCCGGGTCGAGCGCGGAGGTAGGTTCGTCCAAAAGCAGCACTTCCGGTTCCATGGCCATGGCGCGGGCAATGGCAACGCGCTGTTTCTGCCCGCCGGAAAGACGGCTGGGGTACTGGCCCGATTTATCGCCAAGGCCTACTTTTTCCAGCAGTTTCTGCGCTTTGGTTTCGGCGTCGGCACGGCTCAGCCCGTTAACAACGCGCGGCGCATAAGCCACGTTTTGCAGCGCCGTCATGTTGGCAAACAAATTAAAATGCTGAAAAACCATGCACGCATTTTTGCGGATGCTTTCAATTTTTACTTTGCCGCTTAAAATATCGGTGCCGTCAAAAATAATTTTGCCGCTGTCAGGGCGTTCAAGCAGATTTAAGCAGCGCAGAAGCGTTGATTTGCCGCTGCCAGAAGGGCCGATAATGGTTACAACTTCGCCTTTATTAATGCTGAGCGAAATATCTTTTAAAACTTGCAGTGTGCCGAAGCTTTTGGCAAGATGTTCAACTTTAATCACTTACGCGCACCTTCCTTTCAAGGTATGCGCCCAAAAGGTTGAGCAGCATTACCAGCACATAATAAACTGCGGCGGCCACAATAAAGGCTTCAAACGCGCGGAATGTTTTGGCCTGAATCAAATCCGCCCAGCGCAGGGTGTCGGCCACGCCGATAACGGAAACAAGGCTGGAATCCTTCAAAAGCATAATGCTTTCGTTAACGAGCGATGGCAGTGCGTTTTTAATTGCCTGCGGCAGAATAACATCAAGAATAAAGCGGTGGGTAGGCACGCCCAGCGACATGGAGGCTTCCCACTGGCCGCGGTCTACGGAAAGGATGCCGCCGCGCAGCGCTTCAGAGATATAGGCGGCGGAGTTCAGCCCGAAGGAAAGCACGCCTGCTTCCAGCGCGCTGATGGTGTAGCCCGTAAGCTGCGGCGTGGCAAAATAGATAAGCATAAGCTGAACCAGAAGCGGCGTGCCGCGGAAAACGGAGATGTACGCTTTGGCAAGGAAGGAAAATACCTTGTTATGCGAAAGCGTGATAAGCGCTAAAATAAAGCCCCCCAAAAAGCCGATAAGGGTGGAAAAGAACGTAAATTTAATGGTAATCCATACGGCTGAGGCTAAAAGCGGCAGGTATGGGTCGAGTACAGAAAAATCAAGCATAATGTTGCTCCTTTAAGTTAAAGCCCGGCAGTACAGCGCACTGCCGGGTTGGTTTTATTTTGCAATCTCGAGTTTGGCAATGGCTTCTTCATATTGTTTGGTAGCCGTTTCACCAAGGTGCTTAACCAGAATTTTGTGCATTTCGCCGTTTTTCTGCATTTCTTTTAAAATGCCGTCCACCGTGGCAACGTCTTTAGAGCCCTTCGGCAGCGCAATGGCAAAAGTATCGGCGTAAACAATCGGCAGGTTTAAGGTGTGCATTTCCAGTTTATCGTTCTGGCTGATGAATACGGCAGCCTGTGCTGCGTCAAACAAACCTGCGGCAAGGCGTCCGTTTAAAATATCCTGCACAACCAGCGGCGTGTTGTCAAGTTCCACAACTTCAATGCCGCCTGCGTCTTTCAGTTCCTGTACATAGGTGGTGCCCATGGAAGCGCCTGCTTTCTGGCCTTTAAGTTTTTCAAAGCTGTCGTAGCCTGCGCCTTTCTGGCAGATAATGGCTTTCATCGGGTAGTAGTAAGGTTCGGTAAAGTCAAGCACTTCTTTGCGCTCGTCCGTGGGGCTGATGGCCGATACAATCATATCGGCGCGGCCGCTTTGCAGGGTGGGTACAAGGGAAGCGAACTTCATGTCGGTGAAGGTAACTTCTTTGCCGAGCTTCTGTCCGATATAACGGGCAATATCAATATCGACGCCGACATAATCGTGCGTGCCCTCCTTAACGCTTTCAAACGGCGGGAAGGTGGCGTTAATGGCAATGGTAAGTTTGCCGTTTGCCGCTTCTTTCGGAGCGTCGGCCTTATCGCTGCCGCCGCAGCCGGCCGCCCCTGCCAGTGCAAGCATTGCTGCCGCACATAAAGCTAATAATTTTTTGGTAAGTTTTTTGCTGAACATTTTTTTGTCCCCTCTCATCTTTTTATTTATTGCAGGCGCAAGCGCCCAAATCAGGCAAATTCAGTAAAGCCGTTCTGTGCCAGCACCCAGCGCGCGGCCTGTTCGTCGGTGCAAATCCAGGCGCCGTTGTCCCTGGCGTAGCGTATAAAATCGCGCAGGGCGCGCACATAGCCGGGGCGGCCAATAAACTGCGGGTGCATTACAAAATTCATCATGCGGCCTTCGTCGGCAAGCCCGTCAAATTCTTCCATCCAAATGCCGGTCATTTCGCGCCCGCTGCGCAGGTAGTGGTGTTCCGGCGCCTGTATGGTGTACATATCGTAGCTGGTGTCATCCACTATGCCGTCTTTGGGCAGTTCCACGATGGGCACGGTTTTGCCGTTTATTTTGTGCAGGAACGGCCCGTCGTTATCGCGCCAGTTGGAGGAATAAATATATCCCCTGTCCAGCCACAGCTGGAGGTGAAAATCGTATATAAAGCCGTCCGGGGAGCGCTGGCCTACCATCTGCCTGCCGGTAAGGCCTTTAATGATGTTTTCGGCCTTTTCCATCAGCGCGTTTTCTTTTTCGTAAGTATCGTAAACTTCGTGCAGGTAGCCGTGGTAGGCAATTTCGTGCCCGCAGGCGGCAATGCACTTAATAACTTCCGGGTGAAGCTCCGCCGTGTAGGCCGTGGTAAAAAAGGTGGCGTGCTGGTTTTCTTCTTCCAGCATCCGCAAAATGCGGGGAATGCCCTGCTTTACGGAATACAGCCCGCGGCTTAGGTTGGCGGGGTGGTTTTTATTGATTTCGTTGCGCGTAAGCCATAAGGTTTCGGCGTCGATATCGAAAGAAAGCATCAGCGCAAGGCGTTTGTTATTTGGCCACAGCATCGGCGTCAGCCTCCTTTCCGTTTTGCGCCAGCACATAACGCGCAACTTCTTCGCAGCCGGCAATCCACGCACCGTTTTGGCGCATGTAAAGCACCAGTCGCTCCAGCATGCGGATGCGGCTTGAGCGCCCAATCAGCTGCGGGTGCAGCTTAAGGCACATAATTTTGTCGCCCTCGTTTGCCAGTTCGTCAAAGGCGTCCTTCCACATATCGTAAACATACTGCGCCGGGTAGCTGCAGGTAATGGTGTGCGCATCGGCGTACGAAAAATAAAAGAACGAAAAATCGTCAAAGCCGGGTTCGGTTGGCAGTTCCACAACAGGGTGCTCACCTTCGTGGATGTAGGCCCAGTCGCAGTCCTTTAAGGTGCTGCTGTATAAATAACCGCGTTTTTGCATCAGCTTAACGCCGTAAGTCTGCAAGGTATCAAGTGGGGCGCGGTGGCCAATTACTTTTTTGCCGCTGATGGCTTCAAGAATGGCTTCCGCTTTTGCCATGTTGGTTTCTTCTTCCTCAAGCGGTATGCCGGGGCGCGCATCGTGCGCATAGCCGTGGTAGGCGAGCTCGTGCCCGGCGGCGGCAATTTGTTTTACTTCGTCCGCGTATTTTTCGGCAACAATGCCGGGCACAAAAAACGTGGTTTTAATATTCTGGCGCGCCAGCATGTCAAGGCAGCGCTTTAAGCCTTCGTGCGGCCCGTACTGCCCGCGCGAAATATCCGAAAAGCCGAGCGCACTCTGCCCGGTTACGGAATAACGCAGGTATTCGGCGTCAAAATCAAAGGTCAGCAAAACGGCAATGCGCTTGCCGTGCGGCCATTTGATGCCGTCACCGTTTTTTAAGGTAATCAATTTTATTTCCTCCTGCTTGTTACAGGTGCATTTTAAAAACATGCTGCTGTATTTTTATTAATAGTAAAATTATATCACAAGCATTTGCAATAAACAATTTAATATATAATTGATTTAATTTTTTGATAATATTATTCAAATAAAAAATCCCGCTTGTTTGCGGGATTTTTTTATTGAAATTTTGAAACTGCTTTTATTTTTTTAGGAATGTTTCTGCTTTGCTTTTGCAAGCAAATCCTTGCTGAAGCGTTTGATAATTACAAAGGAAAGCACGGCGCAGACTATTGCCGTCAGCGGGTAGTTAAGCCATAAGCCGTCAAGCCCGAGCGGGAAAAGCACAATAAGTATCAGCGCGGGCGCGGCAAACGCTGTAACAACGGAAATAACCGAAGCCTGCAAGTATTTGCCAACCGCCGTCATGTAGCTTTCGGTTGCCAGTGAAACCCAGCGTGCCAGATACGCTACTGCAAATATGGGTACGGCAGCAGCGGCAAGGGTTAAAAGCCTGCTGTCGCCATCGGGCACAAAAAACTGGGTAATTTTAAGCGGAAACAGTATCATCACCGCTGCCGATATAAGTGATACGCCGGCCGCCGTTCCGTAGCAGTAGCGCTCTATCTGGCTGATGCGCCGAGAATTGCCAGCACCCCAGTTGTAGCCAACCGCAGGCTGCAAGGCGTCGCACATGCCGTATAAAAACTCCGTAATAAAGCTGTCGGCGTACATTAAAACGCCGTATACCGAAACCGCCGTGGTGCCGCCGAAGCGCAGCAGCAAAAAGTTCATCATTATCGAAGTTAAGCGCCCGGAAACATTGTTTAAAAATATCGGGCAGCCGCATACAAAAATATTGGCAATCATCGCCGCTGAAAAACTGGGACGGCAGAATTTAAGCTGCAAATATCCCCGCCAAAACGGATACAGCGATACAGCTGCTCCTGCCATCATGGCAAGGCTGGAAGCAAACGCCGCTGCCCAAATGCCCCAGCCGAAAACGGCAAGGAATAAAAATTCCAGCACAAAGCTGATAACCGCCATGCCTATATTAAGGAACATACTGGTGCGTATTTGCCCGCAGATGCGCAGGTAGCTGTCGGCGCCGAAAACAATGGTGGTAACAGGCGCCGTTAATGCATAAACCCTCAGGTAGCTTAACGCCAGCGCATGCAGCTCGCCCTTTGCGCCCAACAGCGAAAGCAGGTATGGCCCGCCAAAATACAGCAGCGCGCCCACGCCGATACTTGTTAAAAAAGTAAGCACGCAGGCGCAGGTAAAAATATTGTTGGCGGTGTGGTTCTTTTTTTCGCCAAGTTTAATGGCGATAGGCACGGAAGAACCAACGCCGATTAAATCGGACAGCGAGAAATTAATGATTACAAACGGCAAAGCAAGGTTCAGCGCGGCAAACGCCGTTTCACCAAGATAGCGGCCTATAAAAATGCCGTCTACCATGTAAAACAGCACCGAAGCCAGCATGCCTACCGCTCCCGGCCCGGCCGTAATTAAAAACAGCCTGCCCGGCGGCATATGCGTAAATAAAAATCTGGTGTTCATAAAAACCTCGCTTAAAGTATGGTAACGGTTTAAAATTTATAAATTTACAATTTTATTATATTATTGGCAAAAGGGAGCGGTCAATCTCCGGCGCGATATTTTACAAAACTGCGTTTAACGCCGCATTGCTCTGTGCTATACTTATTACAGAAGGTTATAAAAGGAGCATCAGCATGAAACAGGTAATTTTATCATGCCCGACACTAAAAAAAGAAATACTGCATTTAATTGAAGAACTGAATCTCGATACGCCGGTGTATTTTCTGCCAAAGCGGCTGCACAGCAATCCGCAGGAGCTGGCAGAGTATTTGCAGAACACTATCGACAGCTTTGCCAACGTAGACCGCATTTTAATCTGCGTAAGCGGCTGCGGCGGCGGAACGGCAAAGTTAAGGGCAACTACGGCAGAGCTTGTAATACCCAAAACGCGCGACTGCGTGGATATTTTGCTTTCCAAAACGGATATTAAAAGCATTAACCGCGCGCCCAAAGGCATTTTTATGACGGAAAGCTGGCTTGATTTTATGCGCAGCGGCAGCCTGAACCTTGAAACGCAGATTGCCGAAAAGGGTGAGGAAGAAGGCAAGGCTTACCTGCGCAAAATGTTTAAGGGCTTTGAGCATTTTTACGTTGTGGATACCGGCACTTACAATACGCAGGCTGTTGTTGACGAACTGAAGCCTCTTGTTGATGTGCTTGACGGCACGATTGAAGTTGTTGGCGGCGGTTACAGCATTTTGCGCAAGCTGCTTACGGGCAATATTGACGGCGATTTCCGTGTTATTGCCAAAGAAGGGTAAACAGCCTGTAAACCCTTGCAAAAGCGGGCATTTTGTTTGCTTTTTTACACTTAATATTGTAAAATTAAAAGATAAAGAAAAACGTAAAAAACTTTACAGGAGGATGAAGCCGTTATGAAAACCGACAACCAGGAAATGATTTTAGTAATTGACTTCGGCGGCCAGTACAACCAGCTTATCGCCCGCCGCGTAAGGGAAAGCGGCGTTTACTGCGAAATTGTGTCTTACAGGCAGAGCCTTGAAAAAATTAAAGCCAAAAACCCAAAAGGCATTATTTTTACCGGCGGCCCCAACAGCGCTTATTTAGAGGATTCGCCCACGATTGATGCGGAAATTTACAGCTGGGGCGTGCCTGTTTTAGGCATATGCTACGGCAGCCAGCTGATGATGCACATGCTGGGCGGGCATGTTTGCAAAGCGCCGGAACGCGAATACGGCAAAACACTGGTTGACTTTGATACGGAAAGCCTTCTTTTTAAAGATATACCGGCCAAAAACGTGTGCTGGATGAGCCACAACGACTACATTGAAACGGCAGCACCCGGCTTTAAAATTACAGCGCATACCCCCAACTGCCCGGTAGCGGCAGCAGAGGACATAAGCCGCGGGCTGTACTGCGTGCAGTTCCACCCAGAAGTGCTGCACACCGACAACGGCACCAAAATGCTGAGCAACTTTGTATATAATGTGTGCGGCTGTGCCGGAACCTGGAAAATGGACAGCTTTGTTGAAGAAACCGTTAAAGAGCTGAAAGAACGCATCGGCAGCGGCAAAGTGCTGTGCGCATTAAGCGGCGGCGTAGACAGCAGCGTCTGCGCGGCAATGCTGGCTAAAGCCATCGGCAAACAGCTTACCTGTGTATTTGTAGACCACGGCCTGCTGCGCAAAAACGAGCGTGAAGAAGTATGCTCCGTATTCGGCGAAGGCGGCCTGTTTGATATTAACTTTGTATGTGTAGACGCACGCGAACGTTTTTACAGCAAACTGGCAGGCGTAACCGCGCCGGAAGCCAAACGCAAAATTATCGGCGAAGAATTTATCCGCGTGTTTGAAGAAGAAGCCAAAAAAATCGGCGCAGTCGATTATCTGGCACAGGGCACCATTTACCCGGACGTTGTTGAAAGCGGCCTCGGCGGCGAATCGGCAACCATTAAGAGCCACCACAATGTAGGCGGCCTGCCCGACTTTGTAGATTTTAAAGAAATTGTTGAGCCTCTGCGCGATTTGTTTAAGGACGAAGTACGCCAGTCCGGCAGAGAACTTGGCCTTCCGGAATATCTGGTAACCCGCCAGCCGTTCCCGGGACCGGGGCTTGCCATCCGTATTATCGGCGAAGTAACGGCAGAAAAAGTTGCCATTGTGCAGGATGCCGATTACATTTATCGTGAAGAAGTGGACAAACTGCCGCTGGCAGAGCGCCCTAGCCAGTATTTTGCGGCGCTGACCAACATGCGCAGCGTAGGTGTTATGGGCGACGAACGCACTTACGATTACGCCATTGCCCTGCGTGCCGTAACCACCACCGACTTTATGACGGCGGAAGTTACCATGCTGCCCCCTGCAACAATTACCACCGCAGCCAACAGAATAGTAAACGAAGTAAAACATATCAACCGCGTACTGTTTGACTACACAACCAAACCGCCAGCAACGATAGAGTTTGAGTGAGGTAAACTATAAACGTATAATCATAAAAAAGAACGTACCCAAAACGTACGTTCTTTTTTTGTTTATTTTTATAGGCAAATTAGTGAAAAAATGTTATAATTTTTATAGTTGTACGACTATATAGAGAGTGTAACAGTAAAAAATTTAATAAGGAGTGTCGTTAACTTATGAGAGAATTTACAGCAGCAAGCTTGTTTTGTGGTGCTGGTGGGTTAGACATCGGTTTTGAAAGAGCAGGCTTTAAGACTGTTTGGGCGAATGATTTCGACTCTGATGCTTGTAAAACTCATAAAAGTTGGAGTAATGCAGAGATTGTTTGTGGTGATATATCTAAAATAGATATAAATACTATTCCTCAAACTGATATTATTTTGGGTGGTTTTCCCTGCCAAGGATTTAGCTTAAGTGGTCCAAGAAAAATTGATGATAGCAGGAATGTGCTTTATAAATATTATGTAAAGATAGTAAAAGAAAAAAAGCCCATGATGTTTGTTGGCGAAAATGTAAAAGGTTTATTAACAATGGGAAATGGGCAAATTATAGAAGCGATTATAGATGAATTTTCTAATTGTGGATATAATGTTTTTTATAAACTTATGAATGCGAAAGAATTTAGCGTTCCTCAAGATAGGGAAAGAGTAATTATTTGTGGTTTTAGAAAAGATTTAGGAATATCAAATTTTGAATATCCTTTTCCAAGAAAAGAAATAGTTACGTTAAAAGAAGCTTTAAAAAATATACCAGAACCTAAAGAAGATGAAATTTGCGCAGCACCATATTCGTCGCGCTATATGTCTAGAAATAGAAAAAGGAATTGGGACGAAGTATCATATACAATTCCTGCTATGGCAAAACAGGTTACTTTATATCCAGGTTCTCCTGATATGGTTAAATTAGATAAGGATTTGTGGGAATTTGGTAAAGGCGGAGTTACTCGTAGGCTAAGTTGGAAAGAAGCTGCGGCTATACAGACATTTCCGCCTGATATTGAATTTTATGGCAATTTAGTAAGTAAATATAAACAAATTGGTAATGCAGTTCCCGTAAAATTAGCAGAGATAGTTGCAACACATTTATATGGAATGTTAGCAAATAGAGTTTAAAGGTGGTTTTAATATGGCGAAACAAACTGAAAACGGTAAAGCTTTTGAATATGCTTGCGCATTAGCTATTTTTAATAAATATAAAAATAAACAGCCGGTTTTGTTTCAAGAATCGCCGCAAATACAAACTGCTAAAAAATTTTATAATTCAGCAACAGAGAATGAAAGGAGAAATTATTATTTAGCTGCTAGGGCAGCAATTAAATTTATAGAGCGTTTTGAACCAAAATTAAAAGACCACGATGGGGATGTTCCTTTAATTTTAGCTTTGCAGACAGATTCCCAAGGAGAGCAAGGTGATGTTAGGGATGTGCTATGCATTAGAAAAAAAGATGGTTGGCAGATTGGTCTATCGTGTAAACATAACCATCATGCAGTAAAGCATAGCCGTTTGTCTGCAACTATTGATTTCGGTGAAGAATGGTTTGGAAAACATTGTTCAAAAACGTATTTTGATGAAATTGTACCAATTTTTAATGAATTAAGGCGAATGCGTGACGAAAGCAATAAAACAAAATTGTGGAAAGATATAGATAATAAATCAGAAAAATATTATGTTCCTGTTTTACAATCGTTTATGAAGGAATTGAAAGCTCTTGACAAACAATATCCACGTGAAATACCTGGATTATTAATACGTTATTTAATTGGCAGATATGATTTTTATAAGGTTATTACAAACGATAGCGGGCGTTTTACAAGAGTTGAAATAATTAATATTTTTGGAACTTTAAATAAAGATTCTAATGAACACGAGGCTAGTATTAAAGTTCCGGTGCTGAGGCTGCCAAAAAAGTTTTATCATATTGGATTTAAAGAAAATTCAAATACTACGATTGAAGTTGTGTGTGATAATGGTTGGAACGTATCAATGCGTTTACACAATGCAAGTTCAAAGGTAGAACCTTCTTTAAAATTTGATGTAAATTTAATTGCTTTGCCTAATTCTGTTTATGCATCAGATGAATATTGGGATGATTTATATGCTTGTAATGAGGAAATAAATTATTTGGCAGCTGAAGAAGTTTTGCTTGACTTTGGTAAATAATCTTTATCTGGGAATGTGTCTTTTTGTAAGTCTATTATTGTTTCTTCAATAGTTTTTAGACAAACATCTAAATGCTTTAAAATATCTTGTCCCCAAAAATGAAGGACAGTCCAACCGAGTGATACTAGTTTTTCATTATTTTCGGCATCACGAGCCATATTACGTGTAATTTTCTTTAGCCAATATTCTGGGTGTTGCCCTTTTTCTAACCTTGTTTTTAATTTATCCCAATCTTTGCCGTGAAAAAATTCACTGTCACAAAAAATAGCAATTTTATATTTTGTTAATACAATATCGGGTTTGCCGGGTAACTGGTTAAAGTTTTTCCTGTAACGGTAGCCTTTATGCCAAAGTGCCTTGCGTAATTTTAATTCAATAGAGGTATTTTGGCTTTTTATTCTTTTCATGTTTTTTGAAATAGTCTTTTTATCGCGTTGCATAGCATCACCTAAATATCATTATAGTATGAACTTTTTATTTATACAAATATGAAAGGAGTATTTTTATGAAAATTGTTTCTTTGAAATTATTTAATTTTAGAGGATTTAAAAATGAAACTATTATAAATTTTGATGATTTAACAGCATTGGTTGGTAAAAATGATATTGGAAAATCAACTATTTTAGAAGCATTAGATATATTTTTTAATGACGGAAAAGGTGTTGTAAAAATAGATAAAAATGATGTTAATATTGAAAATGCTCATGCTGGAAATGTTGAAACTATAATTTCGGTTGTTTTTAAAGAATTGCCTGAAAATATACTTATAGATTCAGCAGTAAATACTACTTTAAAATCAGAATATATGCTGAATAAAGAAAGCAATTTAGAAATAATAAAAAAATACAGAAATGGTGGAAATGTAAAAGTTTATATTAAAGCTTATCATCCAACTAATCCAATATGTTCAGATCTATTATTAAAGAAGAATAATGAATTGAAAAGTATAATAAGAGCTGAAAATATAGAATGTGAAAACCAAAGTATAAACTCGATAATGAGAAAAGCTATTTGGAATAATTATAAAAACGATTTACAATTAAATGAAATTGAAATTGATGTAGCAAAAGAAGATGCTAAACGAATTTGGGATAAATTAGTATTATTATTACCAGTGTATACACTTTTTCAATCTGATAGAAAAAATACTGATTCAGATAGCGAAGTCCAAGACCCGTTAAAAGAAGCAGTTAAAGAAATTCTTAGTAATGAGAGTTTGCAAGAAAAATTAACTGAAGTAGCAGAAGAAGTTCGTCAAAAATTGCAAGAAGTATCTGATAGAACTTTAGCAAAGTTACGTGAGATGGATGAACAATTAGCCGATAGTTTAAAACCTGTTATTCCAGATGTAAGTCTTTTGAAATGGCCGGATGTTTTCAAAAATGTTTCTATTGCTGGTGATAGTGATATACCTATAAATAAAAGAGGAAGTGGTGTAAAAAGATTAATTTTACTAAATTTTTTTAGGGCGGAAGCAGAAAGAAAAGCTATTGAAAGCAGTAATAGCAATATTATATATGCTATTGAAGAACCAGAAACATCACAACATACTAATAATCAAGTCACTTTAATAAACGCATTAAAAGCTATGGTAAGTCATGGAACATCACAAGTCATAATTTCTACTCATAGTGCAGTGATAGTTAAGGAATTAGATTTTTCAAATTTAAGAATAATAAAAAATGATGTAAATAATAATAAAGAAATTTTAGATGCATTACCGGGACAATTAACATATCCGTCATTAAATGAAGTAAATTACACAGCTTTCGGAGAAATTACAGAAGAATATCATGATGAGTTATATGGACATATAGAATTTTTAGGTTTATTACAAGACTATAAGCAAGGCAAGACAACAAGATTATATAAACGGCAACGTAAGGATGGTAGTATTGTAAATGAACAAAAAATATTGAGCGAATATATAAGAAACTTAATTCATCATCCTGAAAATAAATTTAATATGCCATATACCAAAGAAGAATTAAAGAAATCTATTGATTCAATGAGAGATTTTATTAATACTAAAAAAGAAAATGAATAAAATTAACTTTTCAAAGGAGGTCACACCCATGATTGTTACAACTACACAAACTGTTGAAGGCAGGCAGATTGCCGAATATAAGGGCATTGTTTTTGGTGAAGTGGTATCCGGTGTAAATTTTGTTAAGGATTTGTTTTCCGGCATTACGGATATTTTTGGCGGGCGCAGCAGCACTTACGAAAATGAATTGCAGGAAGCGCGCGAAAAAGCTATTGACGAAATGTGCAAGCGTGCCGAAAGATTAGGCGCTAATGCCGTTGTCGGTGTCGATGTTGACTACGAAGTATTAGGCAAAGAAAACGGCATGCTGATGGTAAGCGTCAGCGGTACTGCCGTTAAATTAAAATAACATTTACAGTATGGGCAGCTTTAGGGCTGCTCTTTTTTTATGCGGTTTTGCAATTTTTATGCCGTAATTAAATTGATTTAGAAGATTAAAAATTGTACGGTTTTATATTTCCCAACCTTTCTCAATTATTTCACAAAACAACTGTTAAAGTGTATTTATTGTAACATTATTCCATATTGACTTAAAAACAAATAATAATTATAATTGATTACATAAGATTTATCGCAAAAACAGTGATCTCTTAAAATAAGATAGAAGGTTAGGTACTAAAAAATGCAAAATTTACAGAAAGAATACGGACTTTACATTAACGGCAAGTGGCAGCCCGCCTCTGACGGCGCCACCTTTAAAACTTACAGCCCCGCTACCGGCGAAGAACTGGCAGTTTGCGCCGAAGCAACGCGCGAAGATGTTGACGCTGCTGTAAAAGCTGCGCACGCTGCGTGGGAAAGCTGGAAGAACACTACTCCTGTTGAAAGAGCGGTTATTTTAAATAAAATTGCCGATATTATCGACGCCAACGCCCACCACCTTGCAGAAGTTGAATCGCTGGACAACGGCAAACCCATCCGCGAAACCAGCATGATTGATATTCCGATGAGTGCAGACCATTTCCGCTATTTTGCAGCTGCCATCCGTACGGAAGAAGGCACTGCCACCATGCTCGACAACAACACTTTAAGCCTCGTCCTGCACGAGCCTATCGGCGTAGTTGGGCAGATTATCCCGTGGAACTTCCCGTTCCTCATGGCTGCATGGAAACTGGCTCCGGCACTGGCCGCGGGTGACTGCATTGTGCTTAAACCCTCCAGCACTACCAGCATGAGCGTTTTGGAGCTTGTGCGTTTAATTGAAGGCGTGCTGCCGGCAGGCGTGCTTAACGTAATTACCGGCAAGGGCAGCAAGTCCGGCCAGTATGTTTTGGAACACCCCGGCTTTGCCAAACTTGCCTTCACCGGTTCTACCGAAGTTGGTCGCGGGGTGGCACAGGCTGCCGCCGATAAATTAATTCCGGCTACTTTGGAGCTTGGCGGTAAATCGGCCAATATTTATTTTGATGACTGTAACTGGGATTTGGCTATGGAAGGCCTGCTTCTGGGCATTTTGTTCAACCAGGGCCAGGTTTGCTGCGCAGGCTCGCGCGTGTTTGTACACGAAAAAATTTACGATAAATTTGTTGAAGAAGCGGTTAAACGCTTTAACGCCGTAAAAGTTGGCAATCCGCTCGACCCGGCAACGCAGATGGGCTCGCAGATTGACGCCAAACAGGTTGCCAAAATTGCCGGCTACATTGATATTGCCAAAGCCGAAGGCGCTACTATTGCCTGCGGCGGCCATAAACTTACGGAAAACGGGCTTGATAAGGGCAATTTCTTTGCGCCGACGCTGATTACCAATGTTACCAACGATATGCGCGTGGCACGCGAAGAAATTTTCGGGCCTGTGGCTGTGGTTATTAAGTTTAAGGACGAAGCCGAAGTTGTTAAAATGGCAAACGACAGCAATTATGGCCTTGGCGGCGCAGTATGGACGCAGGATATTAACCGCGCCATCCGTGTGGCAAAAGCCGTGCAGACGGGCAGAATGTGGGTTAACACCTATAACGCTATTCCGGCAGGCGCACCGTTTGGCGGTTATAAAGAATCGGGCATTGGCCGCGAAACGCATAAAGTAATGCTGGAGCATTACAGCCAGACCAAAAATATTATGATTAACCTTGGCGAAAAGCCTTTGGGATTGTATTGACAACCGCTCTTTACAATGTTAAACTTTTAGTAATTACAAATTTGCAGCTGATGATAAGGAAAAGTACCTTTAAAAGGCAGCCTAAAGCGAGCCGGTGGCGGTGAAAGTCCGGCGGCGGGCATTAAAGGGAATGGACCTTGGAGGCGCACTGCGAGCCGCAAGGGGTAGCAGCGCCGGGAATGCTTTGCCCGTTACCATAAAAGCGGATATCGGCATCGGCCCGTATCTTTTAAGCGGACTTATTTAAGTCAAGCAGGGTGGCACCGCGAAAGTTTACAGCCTTTCGTCCCTACAGGGATGGAAGGCTTTTTTATTTACCTGTTAAGGAGTGAGCGGCATGGAAGCAGCAGAAAAAGAAAAAAAGATAGTAACATTAACGGAGGTTAAACCAACGCAGGACGGTTACCGCTGGGTGGCGATAACGGCAATGCTTCTGGCAATAGGCATTATTCTGCATACCGTAAGCCCTAACGTTGGCGGCGTTACGCCGAACTGGACCATTGCCATGTATTCCATTGTAATTAACCTTACCAATCCTTCGCTGCCGCAGGCACTGGGCATTGGTTTTATTTCCGGCATGACGCTTGTGCCGTCCTCCAAATCGGCCTTTCCGCTGGGCAACCTTGCCAGCGAGGTTTGCGGCGCGGTGGTGTGCTGCCTCCTGGTTAAGGCCATGCTTGCTGTTAAACTTGAAAAATGGCGCCTGCGCCCGTTTATTGCCGGCCTTGTGGCAACAATGGTAAGCGGCGGCGTGTTTACCTTTATTTTAAAAATAGTTTTGGGGCTGCCCTTCAGCGTATGGTTGTATGCCATGCTGCCGGTGGTGGCGATCGTGGGCGCGCTGAACGGCATGATCACCTTTTTGCTGTTCGGGCCGGTGCGGAAGCTGTTTTTTGTGCAGGAGGAAGATAATTGATGGAAACGGTTGCGGAATTAAAGCATTTTTATTTTGCTTATAAAAAGAATAACCTTGTGCTGCACGATATTGATTTTAAAATAGAAAAAGGCTCTTTTACCGTTATCGCAGGGCCGAGCGGCAGCGGCAAAACAACGCTGTGCAAGGCCATGGCGGGCATTGTGCCGTTTTATATGGGCGGCGCGTACAGCGGCGATGTAATGGTGCTGGGCGAAAGCACCAAAGGCAAAAAGGTATCGGATATTGCCATGCGCCTGGGGCTGATGCTGGAGGATTACGAAAGCCAGCTTGTTTCCCTCACTGCGGGCGAGGAGGTTGCTTTCAGCCTGTTAAACCACGGCTTTAAGCCGGAAGAAGTTGAAGAACGCACGCGCAGGGCGCTTGAAGATGTAGGCCTGCCGGGGCGCGAAAGCTATCAGCTGGACGAACTCAGCGGCGGACAGCGCCAGAGGCTGCTTTTGGCTTCGGTTTTGG
>ENA-OPBL01002032-OPBL01002032.1-human-gut-metagenome-genome-assembly--contig:-NODE-2032-length-16087-cov-2.204591_pt1 | contig 16087 bp, 42 predicted proteins | sample MGYA00241073_ERZ501461 | MGnify/ENA primary metagenome ERZ501461 (study PRJEB25962, sample SAMEA2042630) | human gut metagenome | biome: human gut; feature: human-associated habitat; material: faeces... | reverse complement strand
ATTACGGACAAAGGCAGGCGTATCACAGAAGGAACTTGCAAAAGAATTGGGAATGTCTGTGAGTACTGTTCAGAACTACGAGTATGGAAAAAGCGAACCGTCAACAGATATAGCAAATAGAATCTGCATGTTTCTTAAAATCAACCGTGGTGAAATCGAGATACACGATGTTGGATATGATTTTACTCATGGAGAAAGCAAAGTCGTAGGTGCTGCTAGAAAACGTTTAAAAGACAGAAGATATAGAAAACCAAGTCTTGCAAACGCTTTTATTTTAGAAAATAAAAAGAAAAGTGAAGAAGAGGAATTAAGCGAAATTGAATCAAAATTAATACCAGGACAGTCAATTATAATTGCAGGAAAGAAATACATTCAAATTGATCCGACACTTATACATATTCCAACATGGCAGAGAGATACAGATTTTGCTACGGCAGAGGAAATTAGTATTAACTTTGACGAAAATCAGTTTGATCCGATTAAGGTGTACATTAAAAATGGAAAATTGTATGTTGCTGATGGTGCACATCGCTTAATTGCTTTTATTCTTAGAAATATCAGTATGAAAAAGCAGTTAATGATTCTTGTTGAAGTCCTCAATTGCGATGAAGAAGAAGCAAGAAAGGTATTTCTTGCACAGAAGAAAGGCAGAAAAACAATGTCAAACAATGACATGTATAGAGCTGCTGTTGAAGAAAATGAGCCTGATTATGTTGCATTTAGGAATATTTGTAAGGCAAATGATATTCAGATTCCATCAGAGGAAGAAATTATTGACAATCCAATAGGATCATTAAATCCATCTTCAGTAATGCTTCGTATGGCAAAGAAGGAAAATGAACTGATGAATAAAATTGTTGCATTGATAAAAGACCTTAATTGGACTGGCTCAAGCAAGAATGCAATTACCCCACGTAATATAAAAGTTATTAAGAAACTTTATGCAAATAATAAAGGCATCAATGTTGAAGAGAAAATGTTACAGAATTGCAAAGGTGCTTCATTTTACGAGGCTAAAGTATTACCCGTAAAAAATGATGCAGAACTGTATGATATTCTTTCAGCAGAAATCAGCAAGTAAACAGAGAATAAAAATATAGAAAGCGAGTGATTAATATGAAACATCGGTAAGAAAAATATCAGAAAAGCAAACCAAATACATACAACATATAAATACGAAGCTGGGATAGCGGCTATACGGTCACATTATAATAAGGAAAGGATTGGTTGATATGGGAAAGAGAAGATGGACAAATGATACACGGATTGTCAAGCCTATTCTTGAAGCGAACGGATATTTTGCTTTAAATAATGGGCATAATTGTAACGGAAGCCATACGAAATTTGTGAATGCAAACGGAGAAGTAATTAGTGTGCCGAAATCAATTAACAGGATGTTGTGGCAAAGAGAAGTACGGAAACACAGTATTGTCGGTGGTATGACTGTTATAGGCAAATTAAAAAGTTAGGAGTTGATTAGCATGAAATGGAAAGAGATTTTACGGAAAGATGGCTATGCATTACTACAAAGCGAAAGTGATACACAATATTGCGTAGCAAATGATTATGATCCAACGCAGCCTGAAGATCAACAGTGGAATTATGGAACATATTTCACTTATTGGAATGATACAAAACGAAAAGCCGATTGTTTACAGAATGCTCTGGATTGTTTTAGAAGCAAAACAGAAAGCAATTATGTTACAAAGGGACAGAAGTATCTTGAAATTTACAGAGAAGACTATAGCGAAGGCACATTCAATGAAATTTTACAGTCACTTGATTTAGATAACGACATGGTTGGAGACGCTTTTGGTTGTTATTGTATTGTGGATAAAGAGAGTTTAAGAAAGTGAGGAATAAATATGGGACAGTTCAGTTGGATATATTCAGATACAAATAAACAGCTTGTAGATAATAAGATAGCAGATACATATTTGCTTGTGCCAAAACCATTTCAAGAGAAATACGGAAAGGCAATTTATGAAGGCTGCTATGGTGGATACGGAAATTTCGGAAGATACGATGTATACGATTTGATTCCAGAATGGAACAAAGGAATGATTCCTGAAATCATTCGTAGAATTAAGAATGAAAATTGGCATTGTAGTACAAGTGAAAAAGATATTGCAAACTTGCAAGCATACTATGAAGGAAAAGAATTGGATTGTGAACTTCGTTGGCTTGGAATTGTAATGGCTTGTTACGATGAAGACAATGAAGCACTTGAATATTCAATCAAGATTACCACAAGAGAAATGGAATATGAAAAAGTTGCTCCATCATTGGGCGATCCGAATCAAGGTTGGGAAACATCTGATGATGACGAAGAAGAATGGTGGTAAAGGCAAGTAAATGGATATTTCTTTTGGAAAGGTAAAGTGATTATATGCAGCATTTAAAAACGGAGAAATGTGTTATATGTGGAAATACAGCGAAAATGTGGCATGGTTATGTAATTGCCAAAGATAAAATGGCTTTAGGTAATTATATAGATAAAAAAGTGATTGCTGGATTTTGTGATAAGCATAGTGAAATATTATGCAGTGGACAAGATGGAAATTACGGTTGCTACAATTCTGAGTTGATGGGAAAATGTATTCCTTTATTCAACTCATGAAATGCGTGTTTCCTCGGCTTTAGAAAGGAGAATTGATATGTGGAATGAAAAGCATGATGTATACGGATGGAATTTGAATAGGCATTCAGAATTTTATGGCTCAAATCCTTGTAAAGGATGTAGTAATTTTATAGAAAATTTTCCTTATTGTAAATTATCCGCAATTAAAAGTACAACTTGTAATACTGATGGAGAATTGAAATATTATAAAAAAGCGGACTAGATCCGCATTTCAAAGGAAAGGTAGGTAAAAGTTATGTATAAATGGATGTATGACAGAATGGTAACAGAATATAGTAAAAAGTCAAAAGAAGAACTTGTACAGGAAATTATGGCATTAGAAAAAATTGAGTGCTCCGATAGATGCTTTGCAAATGAATGTCAGGCAGGGGCAATGAGGAATTTGTAGAAGATATTAGAGAATGCAATAATCGATGTCCAAAATGTGGAGGACTTTTGATTGCAAAGTTTGGCGCAGGAATTTCGGTTGAATTTTGTGCAGAAAGTAACTGTGATTATGAAGACTACGATTATGATTTGTAATAAGAAATTCGCATTTCAAAGGAAAGGAGCAAATTATGGATAGATACTTAGTTGTGTGGTTAAGAGAAGGCAGAGAGAATGTTGATGTCATTGATAATGCTATCACTCCGCATGAAGCGGCTAATAAGGTAAAGGAAATGCATTTAAATGCTAACGTAGTAGCAGTAGGCATTATGTTAGATAACGAACAGTGGAATTATCTGTAGTACTTAAAACTAAGATTTCTTTGGAAGGAGTGAAGCGAAATGACAAGTGTTGAAAAGTCAAAAGAGGACGCACGGAACTTAAATGAACTTACGGATCACTTGATTAAATTACTTGAATCAGATGACAAGCGGTTCTCATTTGAATTTTGTGCAAGCGGCACAATGGAGATTTACGATAAAGAAAAGGAAATCGGGTATGCAGTTCATATTGCACCGATTGAATATGACGAGAACGGAAATGCAATAAATTTATAGTAAACGCAAAGGCAGTTAGGAGAATAAATACCTAGCTGCCTATTTTATTACAAGGAGGAAATGAATTATGAGAATTGTAATCAGAAACATTACAAAAGATACAATGGTTGATTTTAATAATGACCATGTAATTACATTGCCGATGGATGAAGAAAAATTACGGAATATGTTAGGCAATGACGAATGGATTATTATTGATACACCTGTCGGAGATGAATTTACAAACATTGAAAAGTTAAATGCTTTATTAAGTGAAACTGATGAAGATAATTTGCAGATTTTAACAAAGGCATTTTTACTCAATGAGATAATAGAAAGTGGTGTTGACAATTTTTCAATCGTAGATTTTGATGCAGAAACTTCACAATATAACGAAGGCAATGGAGTTATAGCCGATGAAGAATGGTATGGAAGAGTACTTTATGATTTAGGATATATGAATTTTCCATTCACATATACAGAAGATATGGAAGATTATGTAAAGTGGGAACAGCTTTGGTATACGGCAAATTCTGAAGGTTGGTGTGATGTGAGATATAACGGAAATACATATCTTGTGAAAAGGTGGTGTTCATAATGTTAAATATCAAATGGGATAACGGAGTTACAGGATATTTAAGCGAAAGCGAAAAAGAACTGTGTGAAAAGATTGATAGAGAAATCAGTGCAATCAATGCAATAAGCAAAACGGAAATATCTGTTGCAATTAGTATTGAATGTGGAAATCAGTTTCATATAAAGAAAAATAATACTGGTTCTCTACTTGGCTATATGAATGCAGATCAATGTTTTTGTGCATTGGAAGGAATATTGGTCAGTTTATTATATATGGAAAAGGTTGGTGATTAATATGAAAGAGAAAGCTACACGGAAATTTTTAAAAGAAAATTATCACATTATTAACATTGGTAATCAGCCAATGCAAACATTATTTACTTTTGAAGATGCAAGTTATTATTGCACAAGAGTAGAAGGATGGGCTTGTGATGGTTATGTCTTTGGTGATTATGTTATTGTAACTGGATATGACTGTCCAGGAAAATTAATTCCATACGAAATTACTCAGAAATATGAAAAGAAAGCAAAAGAGATTTATGAGAAATATAGATATGGAAATTCAAAATACTGGACACAAAAGAGAGTTACTAATACATATAGGAAGATGATTGAAAAATTTATTGAGGAGGTAACGCTATGAATGAATGTAAATTATATACAGCTCATTTAGCTGGTACTTCATATGACGGAAACAAAAAATATGAAATGGTGATTATTACAAAATGGAAAGATACAACAGAGGATTCACCAGAAGAAGGACACAAGGTATATTATTTCACACCTGATAACAAGTATTTAAGCGAATGTATTAAGGATGAAGATTGGTGTAAAAGGATTTATGAAGCGTATCCAGAATATAATAAATTTAAAATTGAAAGGAAGGTTGAGTGTTATGTTGAATAAGGAAACACCTAAAAATACAATGATTAGAGATGAAAACGGAAACATCCGTGAAGGAGTTAAATGGTATCTTGAGCTAAATGATATTCTTGTACGATTCTTTGGTAACGAATGTGGGTATTCAAGAGGATTTCAAAGAGTTGTAGTTGGGGATAGAGGTTATCTTGGTGATGTATTTGAATTAGATATGGATAAGCAGCCAACACAAGAATTTCTTGACTTTATCAAAAATTATCATTCAGATAAGATAAAGAGAATTGTATATAGAAAAGAGGTTGAAATGTACGGAAAAGTAATGTACAGAAATGCAGTTATTACACTATTGTAAGGGAGTGATACTATGACACAGGAACAGATATTTAACGAGAAAATAAATCATTTTTTAAAACATACTAAATTCCAGTGGCTAAGAGAATACGCAGATGAAGCTTTGAAATGGAATACTATGTGTGGGTTTTATCAAATTAAAGCAGAGGATTTCATTGAAAGAATTGTTGCAGCTCCATTGGAGTATATAGAAGATTGGTTAAATGGAAACAATCAATTGGAATGGAGTGGAATTAAAAAGTGAAGAAATTGTAATTTACAGTGAAATTTTAGAAAGGTAAAAGATGATAATTATGGCAGATACAAAGAAAACAAAAAGATTGCACATTGGTATGGCTTACACATATGTAGGAGATACAGGAATTGATATTCCTATGGAATTATTAGAAGGCAAAACAGAGGAAGAACAGTTGGAAATTGCTTGTAAATATGCACAGGAACACATTGATGAAATTCCTGTTGCTACTAATGCAGAATATATTCCATACTCGGATAATTTTGAGATTGATGATATTGATTTTAAAGAAGAATAAAGCAAAGTGAGCTAAGAATTTAGGGAGGTAAACAATTATGGATGGATATGAATTTAAAAGAGAAATTGAAAGAATTTTTAAGGTTGCACGAAATATGTGTCCTAATGTAACAGATGGAATGCTTGATACTAACGGAGCTATTTATTATATGAACGGGAACGACAGCACACCGTTTGATTGGAATTGCAATAACAGGTTATGTGAATTTTTCATTTTCCATAAAAATGAGATGGGCTTTATCAAGGCATTCGTAAATAGTGACAACACAATTGATATGTACATCTATGAAACAGACGATGCTATGCAGCCGACTTATAAATTTACAGAGGAAATGGAAAAGGTAAAAGCAAGTAGTTTTGCAAAGATTATGAACTATATTGCGGATGATAATGGATTGTGGGATAAGCCGATTGATGAACTTGATTGGGATGTTGATAGTTTAGAGTGTGATGAGATTGATTAGAAATAAGAGAATATATAAAGGCAGATGCAAATAATTGTGTCTGCCTTTTGTAATGGAAGGAGAAAAATGACAATGAAAATTAAAGAATATAAATTATACAAGACAGCTAAAAAGACAGCAAAGGAAAACAACCTAGAATATGTCGATTCATTTGAAACTGGTAAGAGAAATATCTTGTTTGATTTCTCATTATTAGATAACACAGATAAATTAACAGATGATGAAAAGCAATATATAAGAGATCACGCTTTACGGTATGTATATGCAAGTAATTGTGAACAGTTCTACGGAAAAGAGTTTGATGATTTTACAGTTTGCGATGGTAGGGCATTATATTATCCACATAAAGTTTATGATGAACATGGATGTGAACACAGATATGTAATTATGCAGCTTGCAAAAATTATTCATACAAGAGGAACACGAAAGAGTGTTTATGATGATTATGAAACAACGGAAATTAAATTGGATAGTGGTTATACAGAACCAGTAAGTGATTATGAAATATAGAACGGAGGTTGATTGATTATGGCAGAAATTAAAGATTGCATAGGAAAGAATGTAAAGATTAGTAAGGCAAGTATCACTATTAAAAATGAAGAAGGCAAAACTTGCGGAGTAGTTAGAAACATTGTAAGCCTTTATGATTTACAGGCAAATAAACAGATGGATTACTATAGAAAGATTCGTGATATTGGATTACATGGGAAAATTAGTATAAGAGACTGCATTATTTCAGATGGTGTTATGTATGTTTTCAGAAATATCAAAAGCAAATCATTTCATGAAAAATACGGATATATAGATGATAATGAGAAGCAGAAGGCAGAAGAACAGGAGAGGATATATCAGACATTGAAAGATAATGAAATTGAAGTTATTGAATGTATATATGTATAGGAGTGAATGAATATGAGTATTAAATATCATGAATATGGAAAAGGAAATGAATATGGAGCAGATCATACACTGACAAATAACTGGAATCCTGATTTAGATTATGGAAATGAATATGTCAAGGTGTATTTCAATATTGATACACCAACATATGATTACAACAATGGTTGGGAAACAGAAGAGAGAGATGCGTGGGATAAAGAATCAAGCGAACTTATTAGTTCTTTCGGAATTATGGAAGATAGTGGATATAAGGTATGTAACGGAAAAGAAAAATGTGCCTATTTATATGCACATCCGCAACAGATTAGCGGAGTTATTTTAAAAAATGATGTTAAGAAAGTTGCAGAGGCAATTAGTAATATGGAACTTTCTTCTATTCGTTGGGTAGATTTACATGAAACAGTCTATGATATTTCTGATAGTGAGTATGAAGAGTATCTTAACGGAAAGAAAAATCAAATTCGCAAAGAATTATTTGAAAAATCAGCAACAACAAGAACGAATAAATTTTATGCAGCTTTTGATGTGGCAAGAAATATTGCCAATATAGTAAGACTTAATCGTTTAGGATTAAATGATGGAAGAAATTATGGAAGTGGACAGACAATCGAATATATTTTAAAAGTCGCAGATGAAATGATTACAGAAGGCTATCTAAAGCATTTTGAGAGAGATGGAGTTAAATATATCAGAAGTCTTAATAAGACAGAGCAGAAACAAAGCAAGTTGAGTATAACATAAAGGCAAAGAAAGAACTGTTTCTTAAAGAGAAAGTGAGGTAGTAAATATGGAAAAAGATTTTAAGACTGAATATAGATGTGAAATTGAATATAGAGATGAACAGATAAAAGAATTGAGAGAGGCGTTGCTAGGAACAAAAAGAGAGATAGGTTATTTTAATCCATTAAAAGGTAAATGGGAAATAAATTATTCCTCAATTTTAACAAAGCTGATCCAAGAAGCAGGTCGTTGGTGTGAACATTATGCGAGCGACTTATTTATCATATGGAAATATAAAATTGATAAGAAGTTAGATGACGGAACTATGGATACAGAGCAATTCGTATTCGGTTTCAGAAATGATGGTGTAGATCACAAAGAATGGTATGAATTGCATAAGAATGATACAGGCAGATACATAGCAGTGTGGTTCTTAGATGTAACAGTTAATGATGGAAAAATGGAAATGGTATTACACAAATAAAGGAGAGTGATTGAAATGTATCAGCATATAGAATTTATTGATGGTAGTAATTCTTATATCAGCAAAACGGAAAAGGATTTTAAATGGATTCGTGAACATTATGTTCTCATTCCCATTGCAGAAAATTTCTGGAAGGCAACCGATAGAATTTATTATAAAGTAGTTGGCTTTGCAGATAAAGATAAGAGAGCTACTTTTAACAGAAATTACAAATCAAAAGCAGGTGCAATGAGAGTAATTCAGAAAGCAATTAAAGAGAATAAATTTGAGCGTATTGTACTTAGAAAAGAGGTTGAAGATTTACGGAATGATGAACACTTTGATATTTCAGTGAGTACACCTATTAAAACATGGAATTTGGGATAGATTGGAGTGATGAAAATGACAAAATTAGAAAGTATTAAATGTGAAAAGTTACTGAATGAAGCTATTGAATATGCGATTGATGCAAAAGACAAATTGGATGTAGCTGCAAGACATCCTAATGCAACGGAAAGATATGTTCTGGAAAATACCGCACATAATCACAGAGGTTATGCAGAAGGAATTAATCAGGCACTTGCAGTTTTAGGATTTAAGCATGAACGGATGGGAGAGTTAGAAAAATTGATAGGTTAAGAAATAGCAATTTCAAACGGAAAGGATGGTTAATTTATATGCTTAACCTGACAGAAAACGGATATGTTTATACAAGTAAAAATGGAATCAAATATGACTTATTTGAAGGAATATCAATTGGAACATCACCTAAAAAGACATCAGATATAATCTTTATTATGATGTCTGATGTTGATTTTAATGTTGAAAATCATATTGTCGGCTGGTTATTTGGTGCTTTTATATTGCCAAACAGACTCGATGAATATGATGCAAGTATAACAGAAATGGTTGATATTTACGAAAAAGAAAACGGAATAGGAGAGTGATTATATGGTAACAGAAAATGGAATGGTTATGATGACGCTTGGCGAATATCATAGCTTAAACGTAACAAAGAATAAAGTTGAAGAGATTGAAAAGTCAAACGAGATGTTACGAAAAGCAATGATACATTTGACGGGTAAGGGGAATACAACTGATATTAAAGTTTCTCGTTCAGATTTCATTAAAATGCATGAGATGGCAGTAAATGAAATGTTTGAAAACAATAGCGAAGAAAATGATGTTTATGGATACAATATTACGATACATTGGCATGGAATGTATTGTAGTTGTTCAGATGGAGCGACACCAAGTAATTACATAATTCCTGCAATTGTGAATTGCGATGAAGAATTAGATTGGGAGGAGTGATGATATATGGGTGTTAAAAATTTATATGGATATACAGTAGATGCATTGGCAACTGGAATCGTAAGAGCTGATAATATTGAAGATGCAAGAGAAAAAGTTAAGGCAGCTTATAAAGCGCATAGTGATTGCTACGATGAACAGAGAGACAATATTTCTGTTTGGAAATTGGATGAAAATTCCTGGTTTGCGGATAATCCAGACGTGATTGGAATTATGAATCATTGAGAAATGGGAGGAGAATATGAATATACATAGTATATCAAAAGAGAAAAGAAACGTAATTGTAGAATTAGATGCAAATGATCTTGTTATTATCTGCAATGCTTTGTACGCACAACTTAGAGAAAATAAGGAAAAAGAAAACTTCTTGCAACTTTACAGTGACGCAATGATGGCAAGAGATTTATGTCAATATGGTAATGTGGATAATTTCTGTCTGCGAAATATTGTTAAATGTCGCAATGATATAGGAAAAGGCTTGGATGGTGTTTTATCCGATGACGATATTGACACATTTAATTCATATCTTGAAGGAAATGATATGCCAACAGCATTTGGAAATACAGATTGGAGAAGTATTTACAATAAGATCGTTGGATATAGAAGAAGTGAAAAGCTGAAACAGTGGATGGAAAATAAAGCGGATTAAACAAGAGTTTCTTTAGAAAATAGGAGGTAGAAATAAATGGAAAACAAAAAGTATAAAGACATGACAAACACAGAAATAAGACAAATTGATTTTGATAAATGTCCATGTAAATGCACAACTTGTTCCGAAGCTTGTGAATGCGTCCCAGTTGGAGCTTGCAGAGACTATTTATCGAAGAAATTTGATTAATTTTTTAGAAGATGAAATGAGGATTTACTGCGGAAAGGAGCAAAAAATGCATGGAGATTTTGAACCATTAGACGAATACAATGGAGATATTATTAGAATTGACCGTCTTATTGAATTTTTTCCAACTGAACATTGGTTGTGGGATGAAACAGGAGAAATAAATTTGGATGATATTTCAATTGCTATTCATGAGTCAGTTCCAGAAATACCTGATCCATATGGAGATACATGGAAGCATCCAGTGTTAGAACAGAAATCAAGAGAATGGCATATTGGAAGAATAATTTATTTTATCAATCATCCAATGGAAATAAGAGATATTGAGATTGATAATGAATGCAGTGGTAATATTATTCTTCCACAACCTATTATTGTAGATGGATGGCATAGATATGCAGCAGCAAGATGGTTATATGACCAAGGTAAACTGACAGAAATTCATTGTAGATATGGTGGTCGAGTGGATGTGCTTGAGTATTTACAGGGCAAAACAGATAGTTTTGACAGTGAACTTGTATAACATAATACAATGAAACGGAAATTTACTTGGTTTAGAAAGTGAGGTTAATTTTATGGATTATAAATTGTTAGCAAAAAAATATATTAAATATGGAATTAAATGGCTTGAAGGTGAATTTGATACATACAAAGGTATGACAACCATAATGGAAACAGAAGAAAACCTAAATGGAGAACAATTAAGAATGTTGTGTGACGAAATTAAAAAAGACACTAGAGTTAAAATGGCAATGATTGAAAGTGAACATGAATATACTATTACAATTATGTTTAACCGATAAATCAGAAACTTCAAATTATTTTAATAGGATACAAGACATGATATAATATAAAGAAAAACGGAGGTAATTATTATGGCAGAGTTGATTGGGTTTGTATTAGCGATATTGATTTATTTATGGCTTTCAGGTGTGTTTAGCGGAGAAAATCAAAACAATCAGAAATTTGGTGATGGAAAAAACCGTTACGACTTTAAAGATTATGTTGACAATAAGGCAGATAAGTATAATAAATAGGAAGGTGGTTGATGAATATGCTAGTAGAAATGTTAGCATTGTTAGGATTAAAAGGTGTTGCAAGCGTAGGACGTGCAGTTGATGATGCAAAAACGAAAAGAAATACGACAGCCTTAGATTCAAATGGAAATGTAACTTGTATAGGTAGAACAGGTAAGTATTATGTCAATGGAGAAGAAACATATAGATGGACACAAGAAGACAAATATGGAAATCGACATGATCTTACAATAGGTGTAAATTCCGGCAAGGTTTACCGGGATAATTTTGACGATGAAGTAAAACGAATGTCAGCTAATGATGAAAAAAATAAACAATGGAGCTTAAGTCATGGATATCTTGCTTATAATAAGTATGATCCACGATTTCGAAGAAATGTAACAACAGAAATTAGCACAGGAAAAGTAATCGCTACATTATGTGAGGGATATGACAACAACAGAGCAAATGGGCGTTATTATAAATTTTATTATAAAGAGAAATCGCCACACTATAGAGATGATTTTAATAAATCTGCTCCTGGTGATTACGGAATTGAAATCAGTGAGGATGAGTATAATAAGTTAAATATCCCGACAAAAACATGTGGCGAAATACCAGATGATCCGAAAGTATTAAATAAAGTATGGGGTGTTGATTGTTTTTAGATTGGAGTAGCAAAATGAATAAGAATAGAAGAGAAAAGATAAATATGCTAAAAGCAAAACTTCAAAGTACACAATCTGAACTAAAACAGATATCAAGTGAGTTGTCTTCTATATTAAGCGAAGAACAGGATGCATTTGACAATATGCCAGAAGGATTACAAAGCAGTTATAGAGGAATGTGTTCTGAAGATGCAATTGATAGTATGGAAGAAGCGAGTGAAAAACTTGATGAAGCGATTGAGTTGTTAAATGATATTGTGTAGAATGTAGAAAGGAGAATAGTATTATGAATGATACGCCAGTATATGAATGGGAAGATGCAATAAATTTTATTGCAGAAAGATGTAATATTGACAAAGATACAATTGAGACAGTGCTTACGTTAGAAGAGGACTATATGAAAAGTATTGGAATTATCATGGAAGAACAATCTAATTTTGAGATTGATGGTCAACAAAGAGAACAAAGTAAATAATAGTTTCCTTGGATTAGAAAATATTTTGGGTGGAAACGTGGATAAAGAATGGATGAAAAAATTTATTCAATGTTTTGAATAGTATAGAATGGAATTGTCTTTATAGGCGGTTCCATTTTGTGTATAATAGAGAATATATAATAGGAAACCAAGTTTTCTTTTGATTTGAAGGGAAGTGTTAGATATTGGGAAATTTCGATGAATTAATCATTCATCTTAATCGTAAGAAGCCCAAAAAAGGTGACAATGGTTATTTTGGGAAACCAATAATTCAAGAAAAAGACAATATGTTATTTATTGATTATAATCATTATTATGTCACTGTTTATTTTGATCCACTACACAAAACTCCATACCAGCCAATGTATTGCGATTATAAATTATCAATTGAAAAGCCATGTGTTATATCAAGAGGTGGAGGTCAAGATATTGGAACAGCGTTTAGCGAATCATGGTGGAGTACACTTGAAGATGTGTGGTTAGAATTACAAAGTAAATGGGGAAAAACAATAATTTAATTATGAAATCTAAGTTTACTGTTACATTGGAAGGGAATATTATATATGGAAGATGGAATATTTAAAAAACTTATATTAGATGCATATAAGAAATCATCTGAAGGAAATCTTGTCGGTATTTTATACAATGCTGTGTCAACATATGGATTTTCTGATATGAAAGATATTGATGGTTTTGTAAAAAATTGCAACCCTGATATGTTGTACTTAAAGTCAAAACTTACAGGAAATGAAATTGATGTATATGAATGGGAACTTGAAAATTATACAGTTAAAGAAAGCGAAAGTACAATTTATATTAAATGCAAAAATAAGATGGAAGTAACGTTAATGTATTAGGCAAAGAAATTTAACTTTAAAATAATGGGTGATTATATGAGAGGATTTAAATTTGTTGGAACGGCAAGAAATAGAATTACAGGAGAAATGTATATTATGTATGGAAGAAAGAATATTGTCACTCTTTATGAAACAGACAAAGACTTTAGTTATAAAAATAAAACAGATATGAACTTTGAAATGAGCGCCAAAGGAATGGTAAACTTTGCCTATAATCATAAAGAAATGATTTTTTCTCAAAACTTAACTCTTTGATTTTAAGTTGGAAATTCGACTTTCTTGTGATATGAAAGGAGACCTGCTATGAAAATATATTGTATTGAAGTAATGACTTTAGGTGGTTTATATCCTACTACTAAAATTAGTCAAGAGGCATACAACTCATATGATAAAGCTGTTAAATTTTGTGAAGGAAGAGCAGATAATCCAATAAAAATTGATGACTATACATGGAAATCAGAACAATATAAATACACCATTATTGATTTAGATGTTTTATAAAATGAGCTGTAATACTAAGAAAGAATGATTTACTTGGAAGAATGGAAGAAGTGGTATAATGAAAGAATTTAGAAGTACTGATGAGATCACAAAAGAAGACCTTGAGAAAATGTATAATGCAATTGCTAAATTTGATAATTATATTTCATCAGTAACAAGGAAGTCGACAGATGAAAATATAGGATTATATGAACATTGGATTGATTGCAGGTACGATATAGAGAATTTAATTGTAACTGAGAGATAAGAGGTGATATAAATGTCAAAAACAATGGATAAACCAAATAAGGTAAAAGCAAAACTTATTGTAGAAGTTGAAGGAGAATTCTATGATTATGAGTCATCAGAAGAAACATTGAGATATTGTGTTGAACAGGATTTGGAAGATGCAGGATTAAATGTTATTGATGTGTCTGTGATGAAATGAGGTGATATAAATGAGTCGAATTAATAAAACACAAAATAACTTGCAGTCAGTATGGAATAATTTGGATCTTGCTTATGAACATATGGAAAGAGCTATTGAGGATTTATCACAAATGACTGGACTACCTGATGAATTAGAGAAAATGGTTGAGCAGTATGATTTATCGGAAATTAGTATGATAAAGCAGGACGTTGAAGAATTGATGAAATGAGGTAATGTAGATGGAAAATAAAAAAACATTAAAATATTTAAACGATATGAAGAATAGTAAAATGCCACCATTTGATAGTCAATATGAATTTTTCTTTGCTACACTAGAAGATTATTATATTGCGAAATCAAATGGTGCAAAGATAATAAAAGAGGAGCTTATGGAATGGGATTCTGAAGCACAAAAAGAAATTGTTAATATATTGGCTGATATTATAGAATCTGATGAATTGATTGGTTTTGATAGAAATGATATTTTATCGTTAGCTGATTAAATGACGATTTCATCAGGAATTTTAATCAAGATATAGTAGCTGATAATATAACAAAATACAATATATAGTATGAGGGAAGAAGGTAGTTGGTATGACACAGACGGAAAAAGAAGATTATATGTTTCATAAGCATTTTACAGATGAAGATTGGAAGAATGAGACAGATGTTGAACGGTTGCTATATATGGCATTAAACTGGAAAATGTTTGAAGGAAAATGGAGCAATATAGCAGAAGAAAAAATGAATTATATAAAATCTTGTAAACTAACAGACAGTCAAAGGGTTATGTTTGAGCAGTTATGTAAATAGAAAATAACAATAGAATACATATTTTTAGAAACAACTATGATGGAAACATTGTGGTTGTTTTTATTTTGCTCAAATTTTCAGAATGAATGGAGAATATATAAGTGAAGAAAAATACGAAAGGAGTGGTTAAATGTTCTTAAATAATATATTTGAAAAAATAAAAAATAAGCAAAGAACAAAGATATGGGAGAAAATTTTAAAAAAACATGATTTTGATGTTGCTAAATTTTCTTATAACACAAACACAGTAACAGATATGAGCATAGAAGAATTACAAAAGATATTGGAAGAAGTAAGAAGAGAATACGGGATATAAAGGAGTGATCAATATGAGAGTAGAAAACGATTTAAAGCCACACAATGTAGAAACAATCAAACGGATTTTGGAGTTTTACAAGACTTCAAATAAATGCTGTGCAATTCAAGCGACAGGAACAGGGAAAACTTTTCTTATTCTGAGATTGCTTGAAATATATAATGATATGGATAAATGTGCAGTTATATTCGCCCCAAATAGAGAAATCATTAATCAAACAAAGAAAAGGATGAAAAAATTTGGATTGAATAACGCTACGTTTTATACATATCAGAAGCTTGCAAGAATGATCGATGAAGAAATTAGAAATATAAATGCAGATCTGATTGTATGCGATGAATTACACAGAACAGGTGCAAAAACTTGGGGACAAAAATTCGAGGTATTAGTAGAAA
>ENA-OPBL01002012-OPBL01002012.1-human-gut-metagenome-genome-assembly--contig:-NODE-2012-length-16201-cov-3.190326_pt1 | contig 16201 bp, 18 predicted proteins | sample MGYA00241073_ERZ501461 | MGnify/ENA primary metagenome ERZ501461 (study PRJEB25962, sample SAMEA2042630) | human gut metagenome | biome: human gut; feature: human-associated habitat; material: faeces... | reverse complement strand
CGGCGGCGGCGGCGGCGGACGCCCCGATATGGCGCAGGCCGGCGGCAAAGATGCTTCCAAACTTGATGAAGCACTGAAAACCGCACTGACTGTTATTGAAGGACAGATTAAATAATTTCACAAAATAGTAACGGCTGGGTTTAAAGCTCAGCCGTTTCTTTCTATTATTTTGAGTTAAGGTATGTTAAAATAAATAAAAAGCCTTTTTATTTTTAAAGGAGGAATAGTTATGAGCATTTCAAGCGAAACCATGATGTTTAAACGCACTGAAGATAAAAAAGACGTAGCCCAGACTATCCGCGAGGTTTATGCCGCGCTGGAGGAAAAAGGCTACAACCCGGTAGACCAGCTTGTGGGCTATCTTTTAAGCGGCGACCCCACTTACATTACCAGCCATAAAGATTCGCGCACCAAGCTGCGCCGTTTTGAACGCTATGAGCTTTTGGAAGAACTTGTAAAAAGTTATCTTTCTGCATCGGCTAAAAAGTAGGGCGGCGCTATGAAAAGAAGTATGGGGCTTGATATCGGCACGCGCACAATAGGCGTGGCAACGAGCGATTTATTGGGCATGATTGCCGGCGGCGTGGAAACCATACGCCGCACAACGGAAGAACGCGATTTTGAGCGCATAGGCGAGCTGATTAAAGAGCATGAAGTGGATACAGTTGTTTTGGGCTATCCCAAAAATATGAACGGCACAATAGGCGAACGCGCACACGTAAGCGAGGCTTTTGCCGAAGAACTGAAAAAACGCTTTGAAGGCATTAAAGTTGTGCTGTGGGATGAAAGGCTTTCAACAGTGGCGGCGGAAAATGTGCTGATAGACGCGGATATGAAGCGCAAAAAACGCCGTAAAATTATTGACATGATGGCGGCTGTGGTTATTTTGCAGAACTATTTGGACAGCCGGCGCTAAGCAAACGGCAGCGGGGTGATTTTAATGTTACAGAGAAAACATAAAATAGCCGGCGGCGTAATAGCGGTGCTGATAATTCTCGGCACGCTGGCGGTGCATGTGGCAGGCAATAAAGCCGCGGGCTTTGTAAACGAAATGGCCGACAGGCAGACAGTGCTGCAGGGCAAGCTTGAAATAGGGCATTTCAGCGCCAGTGTATCGGGCAATGTTGTGTTTGAAAACGTAGTGTGGACTGCGCCTGACGGTAAAAAACTGGCCGAAGTACCGGAAATGAACGTTTCCGCCAACCTTTTTGATATCCTTAAGGGTTCTTTCGGCATTAACTCCATTAACAGCATCTCTATCGAAAAGCCGCAGTTTGCGGTAAATTACACCGATAAAGACGGGCTTGACATTATTAACTATATCAATTTTTCCGATAAAGATGATGAAACGCCGACAGAATTCCGCGGCATGGTGGAAATTACCGACGGCGCTCTGGCGCTTGACATGAACGGGCAGAAGCTTGATTTCAGCAACGTGGAAATGCAGGCTAATTTAAAAGAGTTCCCGGATATTAAATTTACTTTGCAGGGCAAAAACGGCGATGCTGATTTAATTGGCAGCATTGACAAGGTTTATGACGATGTAACAATCGGCGCCGAAGTTAAAAACCTGCAAATTACTGAGCTTATGAAAGTTCTGCCTTCGTTTGGCGAACTGAGCATTAACGGCGGCGTTATTAACGGCGCCAAACTTGCAGCTGGGCTGCACGATGCGAAGTGGAACCTGAACCTTGACGGCAGCCTGAGCGGCGTGGCAGGCAAGGCTTTGGGCTATAACATTACCGATGGCGGCGGCAGCTTTGCCATTGACAACAATGCAGCTTCGTTTACCGCTGTTAAAGGCAAAGTGGAGGGTCAGGATGTTAACATGGACGGCAAAATCCTGTTCCAGAAACAGGGCATGCCTACTTATGATTTGAACGTGGCAGCGCCTTCCTTCCGCGTGGACGCTGTAAGCCCCGGCATGGGCATTACCGACAGCGTTAATATTAACGGCAAGGTAACCGGCCCGATTGACGCTCCTGTAATTAACGGCAGTTTTACCATGGATAAGCTGGAAGTTGCACCGCTTGTGGCAACGGGCATTAACGGTAATTACAACTATACCAACGGCCTGGTAACGTTAAGCAACACTTACGCCAATGTTTACAGCGGTACTTTGGGCGTAAGCGGCACGGTAGAGGCAGCAACCAAAAACTTTGCGCTGCATCTTTCCGGCAGCGGCATGGACAGCACCGCGGTAACGGAAACGCAAATCAGCGGCCCGCTGAGCTTTGAAGCAGATGCCAGCGGCACCGGCAGTGCAGACAGCGCCGTTGCGGGCGGTACGTTTGTTATTGCGCCCGGCAATTTTGCAGGCGTTCCGTTTAACTCGCTTTCAGGCAATTTCAGCCGCGCAAACGGGCAGATGACATTCTCCGGCATTACCATTGGCACACCGCTTGGCAGCTTTACCTCTAATGCCGTAATGAACAGCAATGGCAAAATTACTTTTGATAAAATGAGCGAATCAAGTTTTACCGCGCCTACAAAAGAAGAAGTGCGCGAAAACGTGCGCCAGCAGGTTGGCGGGGCAGTAAAACAGGGCCTCGGCAAACTTTTCGGCAAATAAAAATTAACGCAGCAGCGTCCGTATTTTCAGCGGGCGCTGTTTTTGTTTAAGTAAATTTCACTTATCCTTTTATTGACAGTTAGCGGTATGATACGATAAAATAAACCTAATTATACTTATGCTTTAAGAAAGAGGTACAAAATGGACGATAACAAAGAATTTGAGCTTGAGCATGACCATATCGACGAAGAAGAAATCGTAGTTATTACCGACGAGGACGGCAACGAAATGTATTTCCGTGAGGAAATGGTTATCCCCGTTGGTGAAAAGAGCTTTGCTGTTCTTTCCGCTTTAGACGCTGACGACTGCGGCTGCGAAGATGAAGAATGCCACTGCCATGATGAAGAAGACGATGACGAGGACAATGTAATCATTGCCCGCATTGACTTTGACGAAGACGGCAACGAAATTTATCTTGGGCCTACCGACGAGGAGTTTGAAGAAGTTAAAGCGGCTTACGAAAAACTCGTTGCCGAATGGGACGAAGAATAATAAACTGCCTGCCGGACCTCTGGTCCGGCATTTTTAAAGTACGAATGTTTAGGGGCGGCGTAGCATGAGAAAAATATTACCGTTTTTTATGAGCACTTTGCTGGTAATATTTGTAGCATCTTACTGGGTTTTAAATTATACGGGCAACAATGCAGATTTAGCCGACGGAAAAACCTACGTTATTACGGTAGAAAACGGCATGACGGCGGCAGATATTGCCAATATGCTGCACAGGCAGAAACTTATTAAACGCCCTGAAAGTTTCAGGCTGGAAGCGCGTTTTATGGGCCTGGAAGGCAAATTGCAGGCCGGAAGCTACGAAATTGAAGCAGGAAAATCTAACGGAGAAATTATAGATATTCTGGCGCGCGGGCAGGTTAAAACCGTAAGCTTTACCGTGCCGGAAGGTTATACGGTAGAAAAAACTGCGGCCAAACTGGCGGCGGAAGGGCTTGGCGATGCGGAAAAATTTAAAGAAGCCGCACGCAACTACACTCCGTATAAATATATGGAAACCAATAATGCCGATGTAAAATACAAGGCAGAAGGCTTTATTTTCCCTTCAACCTACCAGTTTAACGACAGCATGACGGAAAAAGACATGCTTGCCATGATGGTTAAGGAGTTTAACACGCAGATTAACCACGAAAAAATCGGCGAAGCGGCAGAAAAAACAAAAATGTCCATTCACGATATAGTAACCATTGCTTCAATGGTGGAGCTGGAAGCCGTTTTTAAAGAAGAACAGCCGCGCATTGCCGGTGTTTTTCTGCGCCGCTTGCAAATTTACATGCCCATTCAGTCGGATACAACCATTCAATATATACTGGGCGGAGAACAGAAGGCCGAAATCACTATTGCCGATACGCGCATCGAAAATCCGTACAACACGTATGTTAACCCCGGCCTGCCGCCGGGACCGGTTGGCAGCCCCGGCATGGACGCTATTAAAGCCGTGCTGAACCCGGAAAATACGGATTATTTATACTTTGTGGCCGAAAAAGACGGGCACCACCGTTTTACGCGAACTTACGAAGAACATTTACAGGCTATAGAAGATATTCACGGCCCGCAGTAAGGAAGGAACATGACAAGACAAATTGTTAAGCCGGAGCTTTTGGCACCGGCAGGAAATATGGAAAAGTGCAAAATGGCGCTGCGCTACGGTGCGGATGCCGTTTACCTGGGCGGCAAAATGTTTGGCCTGCGCGCTTTTGCCAATAATTTTGAAATTGACGAAATTAAAGAAGCGGCAGACTTTGCCCATTCTTTAGGTAAAAAAGTTTATGTAACCGTAAACATTTTTGCGCATAACAGCGATATTGAAAAACTGCCGGAATACCTGCTGGCATTGCAAAAGGCCGGTGCGGACGCGCTTTTGATAAGCGACCTTGGCGTATGGCAGACGGCGCGGCGCGTTGTGCCCGGCATGCCGCTGCACGTAAGCACGCAGGCTAACACCACCAACTGGGCGAGCGTACAGGCGTGGCATGATTTGGGCGCGGAGCGCGTAGTGCTGGCGCGCGAACTTTCACTGGAAGAAATTGCACAAATCGGCGCTAAAACCACTGTGGAACTGGAAGCCTTTGTACACGGCGCAATGTGCATATCCTACAGCGGACGCTGCCTTTTAAGCAGCTACCTTACGGGGCGCGACGGCAACCGCGGCGCATGTGCGCAGGCCTGCCGCTGGGAATACACCCTGCACGAAAAGAACCGCCCCGGCGAAAGCTACGATATTGAAGAAGACGCGCACGGCACCTATGTAATGAACAGCAAGGATTTATGCCTTATTGCGCGCATACCGCAGCTTGTTAAAGCAGGTATCTGCAGTTTAAAAATTGAAGGCCGCATGAAAAGCGTGCATTATGTAGCAACCGTGGCCAGCGTTTACCGCAAGGCAATTGACGCTTACATGAAAGACCCGGAAGGCTACAAAGTGCTGCCTGAGTGGATTGAAGAACTGAACAAAGTATCGCACCGCCCGTATACCGAAGGCTTTGCCTTTGGCACGCCCGGCGCGGATGCGCAGGTTTATACCACCAGCAGCTATGAACAGACGCACGATTTTGTAGGCATTGTTTTAAGCTACGATAAAGCAAATAAAAAAGCGCTGATTGAGCAGCGCAACAACGTAAAAAACGGCGAAAAGCTGGAACTTTTAATGACGGACGGCACCTTAATGCCGCTGGAACTTAAAAATATGCAGGACGAAGAAGGCACGCCCATCGAATGTGCGCCGCACGCACGCCAGCACTTTTGGATTGACTGCGCTGCGGAGCTTCTGCCCGATTCGCTGCTGCGGAGGAAAATTATATGAGCGACGACCGAAGTATTATCTATCTGCGCGTGGCGCCGGAACGCATTGCTGACGTAAACTGGATTATGGAAGGCTACGAACACCTGGCGCTTGTTACAACCGAAGACCCGCGTGAAGGCGTGGTTAAACTTTTGGGCACGCCCGATACCTACAATGACGTAATGGAAATAATTGAAAACATGCCCTTTACGGTAGAAATTCTGGAAGGCGAGCCGGTTTTATAGTGACAGCAGGCAGTATTTATGATAAAATATAATGGTATTATTGTTTAGGAAAGACTGGTGGAGTGGAAATGATGCAGCGTTTGGGCAGGTTTTTAAGCCTGATGGCCAAAAACGGGCTTGACTGCGTTATTGTGAAGGATATACCGACAATCCGCTATCTGTCAGGCTTCCGCGGCGACAGCAGCCTGCTGTATGTTGACGCCAAAAGCACGGTTTTAATAACCGACGGGCGCTACACCACGCAGGCAGAAGGCGAAGTGCAGCATTACTGCCGTGTATTTACCTACACCGGCGATATCTGGCAGGCAGCGGCGGATTTTGCCAAGGCGCATACCCAAATAGGTTTTGACGGCGCGGCTTACAGCTATAACGATTACCAGAGCCTTAAAGAGGCAGTAAGCGGCAAAGAGCTTTTAAACATTGATTTAAAGTATCTGCGCATGGTTAAAGACGAACGCGAACTGAACCTGATGTGGAAAGCCTTTAAAATTGCCGACCAGGCGTTTTTAAAACTGCTGCCGGAAATTAAACCCGGCATGACGGAAAAAGCGCTGGCTGCAAGGCTTGAATACTACATGAGCAGTATGGGCAGCGAAAAACCTTCGTTTGATACGATTATCGCCTCCGGCGCGCGCAGCGCTCTGCCGCACGGCATGGCAAGCAATAAACAGATTGAAATAGGCGATTTTATTACCTTCGACTTTGGCGCTGTGTACGACGGTTACCATTCCGACATGACAAGAACGGTTGTGCTCGGCATGGCCAATTCATGGCACAAGGAAATTTACACCATAGTTGAAGAAGCCCAGTGGCGCGGTTTAAAAAGCGCAAAGCCCGGCATGACGGGCGCGGAGCTTGACGCGATTGTAAGAGAATACATTACCTCGCGCGGCTACGGCGAAAACTACGTGCACGGGCTGGGGCACGGCGTGGGCCTTGAAATTCACGAAATGCCCAATATCAACAAACGCGGTACTGATGTTGTGCTGGAGCCCGGCATGACATTCAGCATAGAACCAGGTATTTACATTCCCGGCAAGGGCGGTGTACGTATCGAAGACACGGTTGTATTGACGGATGACGGCGCTAAAGTGCTGTGCGGCGTTAAAAAGCAACTGATGGAAATTGTTTAATTTTAAATAAACAGGAGGAGCATTTATGATTTCAACCAACGAATTTAAAACCAACGTAACTGTTACCATCGATGGCGACGCATGGCAGGTTGTAGAATTCCAGCATGTAAAACCGGGCAAAGGCGCAGCTTTTGTACGTGCTAAAATGCGCAACATGTGCACCGGTGCCGTTGTAGAACGCACCTTCAACGCAGGCGAACGTCTGCCGAAAGCACATATCGACCGCCGCGCAATGCAGTATCTGTATGAATCCGACGGCAACTATGTATTCATGGACAACGAAACCTACGAACAGTCCGAACTTACCAAAGAACAGCTTGGCAACGCCATCAACTTCCTTAAAGAAAATATGGATGCCAAAATCATGATTTACAACGGCCGCGTTATCGGCGTTGACCTGCCGAACACCGTTGAACTGACTGTTGTTAAAACCGACCCGGGCATCCGCGGCGATACGGCTACCGGCGGCAGCAAACCCGCAACCATGGACACCGGCTATGTTGTTAAAGTACCTCTGTTCATTAACGAAGGCGACGTACTCAACATTGATACCCGTACCGGCGAATACATTTCCCGCGCATAATATAACTGAGCGCCAATTTAGCTGAGTCGCCAATTAGTGCCGAGTGACAGCGAAGGCAATAATTGTGCCAGCGAAGCTATGCAAATTTTGCGATTGAATAATGAGCAAAATTTACGTACCACAATATAAAATTTATAATTACGCAAAAGAGCTGAACTTTATGTTCGGCTCTTTTTTTGTACATACAGCAAACTGTAAAATTGCTTATAAGTTATAGTAATAAATTGCCGCTTATGCTATGATTAAATTATAAAAGGTTCGTTAAGCCATAATTAAACAGGTGGTGGCGTGTTATGGAAAAAATTAAAAACATACTGCGTTTTTTACCGGTGTTTATATTTATTGTTGCTGTAATTGCACTTTTTAACAGCTACGGAGATATGCAGAAGGTGTGCCCGGCTGATGAGTATAAGGATATGGGCGTTTACACGTTTTACCCGCAAAGGGTAATACCGCTGCAAAAAGAAACCAATTTTAGCGGCAAAATGAAAAGAAGAAACCCCACAACTACCGTTTATGCCGTAGATTACTGGACGGAAGAAAACAGGAAAAATAAACTGGCGGCAGCAGCCGAAAAGATGCCGGAGCCTGAAAACTGGCGTGAAAAAATTGAACAGGGCAAAAGGTTAAGAGATAAGCTGCGTTTTGTGAACGAGTATAATTATATCCTTGAAAAAGGCGGCATTGAAAGCAGAGCCCAACAAGTTGTTAATGAAGGAAAACCTGTTGAACGCCGAGTGCTTTATATACCGGAAGAAAAATCATATATTACTGTTGAAAGAGATATGACAGCAGAAGATTATGTAGACGAACAGATTGGTTTCAACAAAAAAGTTGCTATGGCGGCACTTACCTATATTGTGGCGTTTGCTGCATACTATGCCGTAAAATATTTTGCTAAGTCAAAATGACGCCATTAAAACGTTTTATAACTGCCGTTAAAACATAATTTTTATAAAAAAACAACCGGAAGCATTATACTGTGCCGCCGGTTGTTTTGCTTATATGTTTGTTTTATAAAGTTAGAAAGTATACGTTGCCTGTACGTTAAAGCTGCCGCCCTGGCGTTCGCCGGTGTAGCCGCGCATGTTAAGGTCAAAGCTCCACGGGCTGGTGGGCGTGGGCTGGTAGTTAAAGCCAATTTCTGCCATTACGCTGCTGCCCTGCAAGCTCTGTGTGGGTGCTTTAAGCCCCTGCGCCGTCATATCAGCATCTCCATTAAATTCATATTCATAAGCTAAGCCGTAATAAGTGCTGAACTTGTTTTCCTTATTGCTGGTAATGCGTGCGCCAATACGCAGGCGGTCGCTGTTAATGCTGCCAAACTCAAACTCGTCATTAGCAACTTTAAAGCTGTCGCCTTCGGTATAGGTGTGGAAGAATTTCCCATATACATCAAGGTCGCTGCTTTCGCTCAGGCTGATAATTTTACCAATACCAATGTGCGCACCATAGTAAGCGCTTTCACTTTCGTAGCCGTAAAAATTGCCTGCACCGTCGCGTAAAGCGTTATCCATATCGCTCTTTAACATACCTGCGCGGAGTGAACCTTCTGTATAAACGCCGTTTTTATTGGTGTAGCGTGCCGCAAGGCCGCCGCCGTTATAAACAAGGCTGCCGTCACCGCGGAAGAACTCGTTGTTGAATTCATTGTAAGTACGGTAATTACCGCTGCCGTTTTCGTAAAATACGCCCCAGGAAAACTCATCACCGCCGCTGAATTTCTCGGCATTGCCTACACCGACAATCGTGCTCCAGCCGTTGATTTTAATATCACTGTTTACATCGTACTTGCTGCGGTTGCCCTGCACTGCCGCAAAAGTTTTAATGCCATAGCTGTCATCACGGCTTAAAGCGTCCAGGCTGTCACTGATTAAATCCGTGCCCTGGTTTATAAAAGCCGCTGCCACAGCTCTGTTTTCGGCAACCAGTTTGGTTTGTTTTGCCGCATGTATGCCGTTAATCTGGTAAACAAGGTCGCCGTTTTCCACTTTCGCCTCGCCGTCACCCTCAACGGCAACACCTGCCGTAAAATTACCGGATTGTATTTTGCTGTTGCTCAGTTCATTATCATCGTTTTCCGCATGTATTAAAATCATGCTGTCATTATCATTAATATCACTGGCATCATCAAAGTGGATATGGCTGGCGTCAATTTCAGCATCCTTCAGGCTGCTGTTTTCGCCGTCGGTTATGTTCAGCACTTTGCCGTTATCCTGCCAGGCAACTTCCTTAAACACCACATTATTAAAACCGTCCACAGTTTTTACGCTGCCGTGCCAGCCGTTAATTACAAGCGTGTTGCCGCTGCCGCTGATTTTGCCGCCGCTGCTTCCGCTGCTGCCTATGCCATGCAGTGCCGCATTACTGATATCGGCATTGCCGCTGACAATTACCATATTGTTATTCATAGTTGCAGTGGTATCACCGGTTTTAAATTCGGCATTAGCGCCATAAATATCGCCGTTAACCTTTGCACTGCCGCCTACAAACACAATATTACCATTGGCTTCGCCCCGGGCTGAAGCCGCATTATGGTTGCCCAATATATAACCGCCGGCAATACCTGCTTTTAATAAACCGCCTGTAACCGCAACCACATTATTATTTGCCGTTACAGATGTATTGGCGCTGTACGTTTGGGCAAAACCGCCTGCAACAGAATGTGCACCTCCTTCAAAGCTTAACTCAGAATTGCTGCCGCTTATGTTGACGATATTACCAGAAGCATCAGCATCATGCCCCTGCGCCTGCCCGCCGTAAACAGCAAACACAACTTTGCCGTTGTTTATAGTAACAACATTATTATCAGCCTTGGCCTCATTTTTGTTAAAACTGAGCCCGCCGTACAAATTAAATGCAGCGCCTTCATTCATTTTAATTGTACCGCCGGAAGCATCGGCATCATTACGCACACCGTAAACAGTTCCGTAAATATCGCCGGAGTTTACCTGAGCATATTTATCATTGGCCGTACCGTCTAAAATTTCTGCGCTTGCAGCCAGCACCAGCTGAGCAGAGCCTGACAAAAGCAATGCCATTACGGATGCTGCCAGTAATTTTTTGCCGTTGTTATTTAAAAAGTATTTTGCTGATTTTCTCATGTTAAACCTCCATATAAAACAAAAAAGACATTTCCTTCTTTTACTTTGAAGGAAATGTCTTAATTAAAAAATATGTCCGACTAAGTGTTTTATTAAATTGTAAAGCATCCTCTGCTTATGTTTTAATTATACCCTATATTTTTATAAAAAGCAAATTTTTTGTAATATTTTAAAAATTATATTTTTATAAACCATTAAGTGTAAGCATTGTTACACTTATATTGCTGCCAAAACAGAGTAAATCCATTTATTTTTTAATAAAAAGTTTAATAAAATTATAATACGCGCCAGTTTTCAGGTAAAATCACGCTGTTTTTTCAAAGGCGCCCTATTTTGTTTTTAATATTTTTGTCGCAAAACTATAAAATTTTTTACAACTATTGCCATAAAAGGCAGGCAAGTATATAATATCTGTATAGTTATCCGAATAGTTTGAAAGGAGCAACAAATTTTATGGAAAAAATTTACGAAGGCAAAACAAAAACCGTTTTCAAACTTGAAAACGGCAACGTACTTTTAAAATTTAAAGATGACTGCACCGGCAAAGACGGTGTATTCGACCCGGGCGAAAACAGCATCGGCCTGACCATTGAAGGTATCGGCAAAGCTAACCTCGAAACTTCTATCCACTTCTTTGAAATCCTCAAAAAAGAAGGCGTTAAAACCCACTATGTAAGTGCTGACGTTGAAAACGCTACCATGGAAGTTCTTCCCTGCACCGTATTCGGCAAAGGCCTGGAAGTTATCTGCCGTTTGAAAGCAACCGGCAGCTTCATCCGCCGTTACGGCGATTACATTGCTGACGGCACCGCTATTGAAGGCGGCTATGTTGAAACCACCTTCAAAGATGATGCCAAAGGCGATCCGCTGGTTACCGAAGACGCACTTGTTGTACTCGGCATTATGGACCACGAAGATTACAAGAGCCTGAAAGAACAAACCCTTAAAATTACCAAAATCGTTGCAGAAGACCTTGCTAAAATGGGCCTTGACCTGTATGACATTAAATTTGAATTTGGTTACCACAATGGCGAAGTTATCCTCATTGATGAAATTGCCAGCGGCAACATGCGCGTTTACAAAGACGGCAAATATGTTGACCCTGTAACCTTAACTTCCATTATTCTTGGCAAATAATTGAGTTAAAACTTAACGGCAGCTTTTTACGGCTGCCGTTTTTATTATGCCTTACTGCAAAAATAAAGCCTGCACAATGCGTGCAGGCTTTTGTTGTTTGTTAAACTTGTTATCTTACATTGTAGCGCAGTTCTTTTTCAATTACAGCGCCGGTTTCGGGGTTCAGCACCATTTCGCCGCGGAATTCGGGAGTGGTGAATTTGAGTTCATATTCATACAGGCCGTCGTCCATATCGAGTTTTACTTTGTGGAAGCTGGCGTTGGGATATTCTTTGGTAACTACTGCCTGTGCGTCAGCCGCGCTCAGTACAATATTTCTGCTGCCAAGGATGGTGCGTGCTTCCATTTTATATTCTTTTACAGACTGGGTAAGTTTGCTGATTTCTACTTCGTAGGAAGTTGCGGTTGCGTTATCGAAGAATTTGAATTCATATTCGTTAAAATCTTCCTGAGTGCCTACATGAGCTGCGCTTGCCGGTACCAGTTTTGCTGCCATGGACTGCGCATCCGCCGAGGTGAAGGCTGCTGCGAAAGCAGTTGCGGAGATGGTTAAGGTGGTGAGAGCTGCTGCTGCGAGAGCGGTTAATTTTTTGCCGGTTAATTTCAACATTGTTGTTTCCTCCTTTTATTTTAAGGTCTGTCCTTATTTGTTTTTGGGGTGTTCCCTTATCTTGTCTTAATTATAACTGCCGAAGATTAAAGAAAAATTAAAACAAAAATGAAATTCAAAAATTATTTAAAAATTTATGGTGTGTTATAATAATTTTATAAGGAGGTGCCTTATGCGGATTTTAATTGTTGAAGACGAACCGGATTTACTTGACGCCTTAAAAAAACAGCTGCAAAGCAGCGGTTACAGCGTTGACGCCTGCGGCAACGGGCTTGACGCCGAAGATTATTTAAAAATGGCAACCTATGACGCGGTTGTGCTTGATATTATGCTGCCCGGCATTGACGGGCTTACTTTGCTGAAAAAAATGCGTGCCGAAGGCAACACTACCCATGTTTTGCTTTTAACGGCTCTCGACAGCATTGAAAATAAAGTAAACGGCCTTGATGCCGGTGCCGACGATTACCTTGTTAAACCTTTTGCGTATGACGAGCTTCTGGCGCGCCTGCGTGTGCTTCTGCGCCGCCGCAGCGGGCAGACAACAAACGTGCTGGAATACGGCGGCTTCTCTCCTTTATACTTAAGAACAGCCGCACCGTTACCCGTGACGGCACGGAAATTACCCTTTCTTCCAAGGAATTTGCCGTGCTGGAATATTTGCTGCGCAATCCCGGGCGCGTGCTTTCGCGCGATAAAATAGAGAACCATGTATGGAATTACGACTTTGAAGGCGGTTCCAACGTTGTTGACGTTTACATACGTTACCTGCGCAAAAAAATAGATAACGGCTTTAACAAAAAGCTGCTGCATACTATCCGCGGCGCAGGTTACGTGCTGAGGGAAGAAAAATGAGAGCATTATCCGTTAAACAAAAAATAACCCTGTGGTATACCGGGCTTATTGTGGCAGTATTAAGCGTTATTTTTGCGGCCGTGCTTTTTGCCGCCGACGATGTACTGCTGCTTAATTTGCAGGACAAACTGGAAAACGAGGTTTACGGAAACGCCAGCAGCCTTGAACTGCGGCGCGACGGCACCCTGAGCCTTGACGAACTTGATTTTCTGCATGACGGCGTTATGCTTGCCGTTTATAATAACGACGGCACATTAATCGCCGGGCTGAACCCGGTGCAGATGCCGGATACGCCCTTCCGCTCCGAGCTTTTGCAAACTGTAACCAACGGCAGCCAGACCTGGTATGTATTCGACCTGCAGCTGCGCCCTGCCCGGCTTGAAAACAGCATCTGGCTGCGCGGCAGCACTTCATTAAGCAGCATTTACGCCACCCGCGATGAAATTTTATGGCAATGTGCCCTGCTCTTTCCGTTTTTAATACTGCTTTCTGCCTTTGGCGGCTACCTGATAACTAAAAAAGCCTTTCAGCCCGTAAAGCAGATTACTGCCGCCGCAGAACGCATTGGCAGCGGCAGCGATTTATCGCAGCGCATTAACCTTAACAAGGCCGACCCTGAAATAATGCAGCTGGCACAAACCTTCGACAGCATGTTCTCGCGCCTGGAAAAATCTTTTGACGCGGAGCGCCAGTTTACGGCGGATGCTTCGCACGAACTGCGCACACCTGCGGCAGCAATCATTGCCCAGGCGGAATACGCCTTAAAACAGGCACCGCCTGCCGAAAAAGACGAAGCACTGCAAAAAATACTGGCACAGGCACGCAAAATGTCGCGCCTTTTAGCACAGCTTTTAATGCTGGCCCGTGCCGATGCCAATAAAATTCAATTTGAAATTGAAAAGTTTGATTTCAGCGAAATGGCTGAAATTGTAATTGAAGAAACGCAGCAGATTGCCGGTGCAAAGGAAATAACCGTCAATGCCGCTATTGAACCGGAAGTTTGCGTTGAAGGCGACCAGACGCTTTTAATGCGCCTTTTGCTGAACCTTTTGGATAATGCCGTTAAATATACGGAAAACGGCGGCAAAATTGATTTTACCCTGCATAAGGAAAAGGGCAGCGTTGTCTGCTCCGTTAAAGACACCGGCTGCGGCATTGCGCCGGAGGAACTGCCTAAAATATGGCGCCGTTTCTATCAGGCCGAAAGCAGCCACCGCAACAGCAGCGGCGCAGGGCTGGGGCTTTCCATGGTACAGTGGATTGCAAACCTGCACGGAGGCACCATAACGGCGGAAAGCACACCCGGAAAGGGCAGCACTTTTACCTTTACACTGCCGTTAAAACCAAACTGCAAAGTTCAATAATAAACTTAAAAGCCGGAAGCTGTATGCTCCCGGCTCTTTTTATGCCTAAACTTTATTGTGTTTTCCTGCCTGCGGTAAACCAGCGCTCAATAACATTGGCTTTCTGCCCTGCCGTCCAGCTTAAATCGTCAACCGGCGTAAGCATTTTGCCCGTATACTGGCTGCGCAGCTCGTCATCTGCCGCCGCACTTAAGCTCCATACAAGCCCGTGCCCTTTTTCCGCAACAATTTCCGCCGCACGGTTCGAAAGCAGGTATTCTATAAATTTACCGGCCGCAGCGTTATTAGGCCCGTTCAGCACCGCCGCGCCGCTGATTAAATTTTTATTGCCGTCGGCAGGTATCGTTGCAAAAAGATTCTCTTCGCTGCGCTCCAGCAGCAGTGCCACCGAAAGCGGCACTACCGCCACAGTTTTATAACCCTGGCGCACCTCGTCAATGGTTTCCTGCAAATTAACAAAATATTCCGGGCGCTGGCGGTTAAGCTGCTCAGCATAATAGCCGCGCTCTCGCCCTTCAGCTGCCATAAGGCTGTCATCATGCCATAGCCTGCGCCGCCGCTTTTAGGGTCTGCCAGCGCAAGCTCGTATTTAAGCGGTTCAGCCAGCAGCTCCTGCCAGCTTTCCGGCGCATACAGCCCCAAATAATGCAGGTTCCTTTTATTGCTTAAAAAGCCGATATGGTCAATGTACAAAGCCGTCCACAGCCAGTTATTCTGGCGGAATTCCGCCGGAATGGCATACGCTTCTTCGGGCTGGTAGCTTACCAAAAGCCCGCGCTCAGCGGCAATGTAAAACTCCTCCGCCGTTCCGCCGAGCCACACATCGCTGCCGGAAGAAGCAAGAAAATTAAAACGGTTTTCCGCACTTCCAGGCGGCAGCGGCACTACCTGCGTTTCTACGCCACTTGCTTTGGTAAAATCTTCTGCCAGCGCATCGGCTATATCCACCGGCATGCTTATGCAGATTTTCACCTGTTCCTTTTTTTCTGCCTCATCCTTACCGGCAGTATGTGCCGTGTTCAGCACTGTTAAAATACAAAAAGCCGCAGCCATTACAGCCAAAAATTTTTTCATTCTTCAACCTCGCCGAGCTGATTTTCTTTTATTATACCACAGCCGCGCGCATAAACAAAAATCCCGGGCAGGCAAACTGTCCGGGATTTTACTTTTAAAAATCAGTCACGGTCGAAAACCATAATCTTATCGAAATCAAGGTAAACTTTTTCGCCGTCGGTAAACTCTTTCAGTTCCGCACCTTTTACGATAACGCGGATTACATGGTGTTTGCACTGTACACGGTAATCAACCGCATCGCCAAGATAGAAACGGTGTACCAGCGTGCCTTCGATAGTGCCGCTTGTGCGGGACATCGTAATGTTTTCCGGGCGTACAGCAATGGTAGCGCTGCCGGTTACGCCGCTGGTATTGGGGAAGGATACGCCGGTGCCGCTGATATATACGCGGTCGCCCTGTACTTCGCCTTCCACAAAGTTTACAAGGCCGATAAAGTCGGCAACCATCTTGTTGGCCGGATTACGGTAAATTTCATACGGCGTGCCGATTTGCTGAATAACGCCGCGGCTCATAACAACAACGCGGTCGCTCATAGTCATTGCTTCGGACTGGTCATGCGTTACATAAATAACGGTAATGCCCAGTTCCTTCTGAATAGAAGAAATTTCAAAGCGCATGCTTTCACGCAGCTTGGCATCAAGGTTGGACAAAGGTTCGTCCAAAAGCAGAAGGCCGGGGCGCATTACCAGCGCACGCGCCAGTGCAACACGCTGCTGCTGGCCGCCGGAAAGCTGAT
>ENA-OPBL01002010-OPBL01002010.1-human-gut-metagenome-genome-assembly--contig:-NODE-2010-length-16222-cov-6.049855_pt1 | contig 16222 bp, 42 predicted proteins | sample MGYA00241073_ERZ501461 | MGnify/ENA primary metagenome ERZ501461 (study PRJEB25962, sample SAMEA2042630) | human gut metagenome | biome: human gut; feature: human-associated habitat; material: faeces... | reverse complement strand
AGCGCAAGCGAGGGGGCAGCGCCCCCTCCTCACCCCTCCCAGACCTTTTGGGGGTTCTCTGCGGTAGCCGCTTGGTTCTCGGCCTTCTGCAGTGCTTCGACAATCTCAGGAATGGGTCTATGTACGGTGCCTTCTACGGCAATTCGAACAACAGGCTCGGCAACTACAGGTGGAACTATGGCGGTCGGAAATCTGGTCAAACGCGGAACACGCTCGTCGAGTCCACCCGCTTCGAGCGGGCATGCCCCGTCAACTGACGAAAATATAAACCCCACGGCGTTTGGTAGCCCAGCGGCGAAGAACGCCAAAACCAGATAGGAAACAATGAGGCGTTACTGCAAGCGCGTGGACATCGAGGACGAGGGCTTCTGCCTCGTCGCGGTCCGCGACTTCCTGCGAGGCAAGAGCGGTCGCAGGGAGGTGCAGGCGCTTCTGGACGAATACGGAGGCGAGGAGGAGCTGGCGCGCTCCCTCGCCGCCGAGATACGCGATCGGCGCGTCACGGTCGCACCCATCCAGTACTTCAACCGAATCGAGCCGATCAACGGCAAGCACCGCATCATCGGGCGCGAGACGCCGAAGCACCAGTGCTTCGACTATATCGCGGTGAACGGTCTGGCCGAGATGCTCATGGCCAAGATAGGCGACTACCAGACGGCCTCCATACCGGGGCGCGGGCAGATATTCGCCAAGCACGCCATCGAGAAGTGGATACGCGAGCCGGGTGCCAAGTACTTCATAAAGCTGGACATCCGCAAGTTCTACCCGAGCATCGACCAAGACGTGCTGCGCGCCATGCTCGCGCGCGACGTGAAGAACGAGGCCCTGCTCTACCTCGTCGGCGTCCTCCTCGACCAGTTCCCGCACGGCCTGAACATCGGCTCGTTCCTAAGCCAATATCTGGCCAACTACTACGCCTCGCGCGCGTACCACTACGCGCAGGAGCGCCTGCGCAAGACGCGCGTGAACAGGCACACGGGCGTGGTGACGGACAAGCGCCTCGTGGACCACGTGCTGTTCTACATGGACGACATCCTGCTCATGGGCCACGACAAGCGCGACCTCAAGATGGCCGCGCGCCGCCTGTCCAAATTCGTGAGCGACGAGCTGCACGTCGAGCTGAAGCCGTGGAAGGTATGCGCCGTCGACAAGGAGCCGCTGGATATGGTCGGCTTCGTCTTCTACACGTACAAGACCACCATCCGGCCGGGCATCTTCCTGCGCGCCAGACGCGCCTTCATGCTCGCCGGGCGGTCGGAGGTCATACCGCTGCCGCTCGCGCGTCGCTGCATCAGCTACTACGGCTACCTGAAACACAGCTGCAGCAAGGGAGTTATCGAGAAATATCACGCCGAGGATACATTCGCACGGTGCAAGGACGTCGTGAGCCTTGCCGAGACCGAGAGGAGACTCGATGAGAGTTTATTCGACGGCGGAGCTTCAGGCCGTGGACTACCACGAGCGCCCGGACGGCTTCGCGGACATCAGGCTGCGCCGCAACATCCAGAAGTTGACGCGCGAGCAGATCGACCCTGCCGGAGAACCCACCGTGGAGTGGCAGGCTGACGAGCAGTACGTCCTCGCCGCCATCTCGAAGGACGAGGCCACCGAGGCGTTCGACCAGCTCTGGGAGCAGGCCGTGCGCGACGGCATGACCCTCGACGAGCGAATCGACGAGACCGAGCAGAGCGCCAGCGATAGCGGCGACGCCCTCGCGGAGCTCGGCGACATGGTCGCGGAGCAGCAGTCGGCAATCGAGGACCAGGAGGCCGCACTGGCCGAACTCGGCGACCTCGTAGCGGCAATCAAGGGAGGTGAGTAGCAATGGCGAAAATCTACTACCGCCAAGTCAAGGCCGGAAAGCGCACCATCGACGAGGTGCCCGAGCTTTGGCGCGAGAAGGTTCAGAAGATGCTGGACGAGGAGGCCTGATGCTCTCCACCGTTATCAGCGGACTGACGCTCGCGGTGGTGACGGGCCTCGCCGGGTATCTCGGCAGGCAGCTGCATGACATCCGCAAGGAGTACTCGGCCGTCATATCCGCGCAGCGCTCGCAACTGAAGGCCTCCATCGTGCGCAGCTACGAGGAGGCAGAGGCCCGGGGCTACATCACGGCCATGGAGCTGGACACGCTCAACAAGCGCGCCGACAACTACGCGCTCCTCCACGGGGACACGTACATCGAGACGATCAGGGCGCACGCCAACACCATGGACATACACGGCAGCATCCCCGAGCACACGCACCCAGAGAACCACAATGGTTAGGAGCAACTATGAACAAGGACGCGCTCAAGCGCTGGCTCATCGCCGCAGGAGTCCGCGCCGTGAAGACGGCGGCCCAGACGGCCGTGACGCTCATCGGCTCGACCGCCGTGGCCATCACGTCGCTCGACTGGGGCCAGATCGCGGCCGTGGCCGCATGCACCGCAGTGGTATCGGTACTCACCTCAATCGCCGGAGTCCCGGAGGTCGAGGAGGGTACCTCGCCGTTTGCGATGCGGCACTAGCGCTACTCGCGGCATCCGTGCTCGTCTTCCTCTCTCTCGAGCTGGGGATGCCGCAGGTGCGGACGGCCGGAAAGGCGATACCGACCGTCTACGACAAGGACGCCCCGGCGCAGGTCCCGACCTACCTCCAGACGGACGAGCGCTGGGGCGCTCTCCCCTATGCGGGGGACGACATCGCCACGAGCGGCTGCGGCCTCACAAGCGCGGCCATGGCGTACACCCGCCTCACCGGCGAGGAGTGGACGCCGCTGCGGCTCGCGCTGACCGTCGGCGACACGTGCACCACGGACGGACTGAACGACATGCAGAAGTTCTGCGCGTGGATGCGCGCGAACGACGGGAGCCTGTCGAGCACGGGCCTGCTCTACGACCAGCAGGAGGCGCTCGGGTATGCGGAGCGCGGCTGGATGGTGTTCGGCTCCATGACCGGCCAGCTCCACGAGGGCGGCAGGGCCTACGGGGGCCACATCGTGCTCATATGCGGGTGGGACGGCGGCACGGCCGACATCCGCGACCCAGACGAGGGACAAGTGAATCTGAACACAGACGAGTTCGCCAGCGTATCGTGGGCGTACTTCATCGCTATAGGGAGTGATTGACGGTGCAGGGCATCGACATCAGCAACTACCAGAGGGGCATCGACCTCGACAAGGTCCCGTTCGACTTCATGATCTGCAAGGCGACCGAGGGCACCGGAATCGTCCACGACACCTGCGACGGCTTCGTCCAGAAGGCCAAGGCGCTCGGGAAGAAGTGGGGCTTCTACCACTTCCTGAACGGAGAAGACCCGGTGAAGCAGGCCGAGTTCTTCGTATCGCAGACCAAGAACTACTTCGGCAACGGCGTGCCCGCGCTCGATTACGAGATGTACGGCATGGTCCACGGGGCCGCCGGTGCCAAGAAGTTCCTCGACCGCGTCCATGAGCTGACGGGCATCCGATGCGCTGTCTACATGAGCCGCAGCGTGTGCACCGAGGACGACTGGAGCGCCGTGGCCAAGGACCACCCGCTGTGGGTCGCCCAGTACGCCAACACGGAGCGCACGGCATACCAGGCGACCCCGTGGCTGCCCTCCGGCGGCTTCGGCGCGTGGAACGAGTGCGCGCTCCACCAGTACAGCTCCAACGGCCGCCTCGACGGATACGACGGGCCGCTCGACCTCGACATCGCGCACCTCGACGCGGACGGTTGGGACAGGGTGGCGAACCCCAAGGGCCTGCCCGTGCCCGATGCCAAGCCGAGCGGGACGGCCCCGCAGCCGCAGGAGACGGCGCTCGAGCTGGCCGCCCGCGTCATGGACGGCACCTACGGCAACGGCGACGCGCGCAAGAAGGCGCTCGGCGACCGCTACGACGAGGTGCAGGAGCTGGTGAACTACGTCCTGAAGACCAGCGCCACGGAGCTGGCCGACGCGGTGATCCGTGGGCAGCTCGGCAGCGGCGAGCTTCGCAAGCGCGTGCTCGGCGACCGCTACGACGAGGTGCAGGGCGTGGTCAACGACCGCCTCGGGGCGTCGTCCAAGAAGACCTACACGGTCAAGAGCGGCGACACGCTCTCGGGCATCGCCGCCAAGTACGGCACGGACTACCAGACGCTGGCCAAGGCGAACGGGTTGGCGAACCCGAACGTGATCTACCCCGGCCAAGTTTTGGTGGTGGGCTAGACAAAAGGAAAGGGGAGGCTCCTCGCGGGGCCTCCCCTTTTTCAGTAGTTGCTATTTTAGGCGGCCCGGGAAAACCTGATGAACACGGAGCGACCGAGCGCCAGTACCTGGGTTCGACTATCTTTTGAAACGGGGCCGTCCGGCATGGCCTCCATGGCCGATACGACCTCGACGCCCTTCTTCCTAAGCTCGTGCTTGTATGCCGGGGCGTCGTACTCGTCGCGCGAGAAGCGGTCCATCATGTACACGAGCACGATGTCCGACTCGCCCGCGTTGGCAATCATCTTCTGGAACTGCGGGCGGTCGTCGCTGCGGCCGCTCATGGCGTAGTCGGAGTACTCACCGACGATGGCGTATCCCTCGCGCGCGCACCAGTCGCGGCAGACGCGCAGCTGGTCGTCAATCGAGGCCTCGCGCTGCTTCGAGCACGAGAAGCGGGCATAGATAACCGCAGTCTTCATATCTTCTGGCATAATCGAATCGCCCCTCCAACGGGCGGCTATCTGGTAAACCCCGCAGCAGCGTTGGCGCGCTTCGACCTGCGGGGTTTCACTTTGCCGTTACCAGACCTGGGCGTATACCTCGAACGAGGAGTGCTCGGGCATGTTGAAGCAGGAAATCTCGAACGGCTCGGACTCGCCCTTGGACGGGGTATCGACGAACGTCGTGTTTCCGTAGTTGATGGCCCCGGAGGCGTCGCGAGCAATCACGGAGACGGCGACCTGGCTGTACTGCTTCTTGTCCAGATCGTAGTTGGCGGTCAACTCGCCTGTGTACGAGACGCCGCCGTACGAGTCAGGCACCTCAGCCGTGTTCGATACGGTAAAGACGTCTTCGTCCAGCGTCTGGCTGTCTACCCAGCTCGGCTCATTCGCCTTAAACTCGACCGTTGCGGGAGCGGTGCCGTTTCCCGCCTGGAAACCGTAGTGTACGGTCTCACCGGGGAGGACGACGAACAGGGTCTGCTTGTCGGAGAAGACGATGGAGCCGTCCTCGGCCTTGCCCGTTATCGTCACCGTAGGCATCTGGGCCTCGACGTCCTTGTTGGGGTTCTTCAGCGCGAAGCCGTAGTAGACCCACCCGTCGCCGACCACCGACCAGCCGGACTCCGTTATCTCCAGCGGCTCGGGGCCGTTTTTCGCCTCGACCTCCTTCGCCTCTCCGTAGGACTGCTGCCCGGAACCGGGCTGCTGGCCGCTCGAGCACCCCGCCAACGGGATGAGCGAGGCCGTGGCCATGGCGGCCAGGAACGTCCTGCGTGTGATCATCTCTTACTCCTTCCCTTGTGCCGCCCGCAGTTCGTGGGCGGTTACCAATAGAACCTTCTTATAGGGCGCGGTTAGCCCTCGATATGTGTCAATGAGGTCACGCTCGTCATTGGAGATGAGCGCAAGGTCGGGACCGTCGTCATTCCGCCCGACCAGCTCGTCGAGCGTGATTCCATAGCGGTCAGCCAAAGCGCAGAGAACGTCCAAGTCAGGGTCGCGGACCTCGCGCTCGTAGTTCTGGTACGTCTTTTTCGGGATACCGAGGTAGTCGGCTACCTGCTCCTGGGTGAGGCCGTTCATGCGCCTGTATAGCTTGAGTTCCATGGACGCGCTCCTTTCTGCCTTAGCACGAAGATACCCAAAATGTGGACTTTTATCAATATATCTTCTTGCTACATCCACATAATGGTGGTATAGTTCCCTCATGAGGTACCAAAAACGGGCACTTAATCAGAAAGGAGACAAGGATGAAGAACAACATCGCATCGGAGCGAGTCCGCTTGGGCATGTCCCAGCAGGACCTTGCCGACGAGCTCGAGGTTTCCCGCGACTCGGTGAAGGCCTGGGAGGCCGGTCGTACGTCCATCAAGAGCACGTTGCTCATCTCGATGGCCGACATCTTCGACTGCAGCCTCGACTACCTCATGGCTCGCTCGAACGAGCGCCTTATCAAGAATGCGGTGGCGTAATGCCCCGTAACCAGAGGCTCGACATCATGAGCCGGAAGTTGCAGCGCCGCTTCAAGTCTTGGAAGGGACGCCGGGCGTAATGACGTGGACGAGCAGCGAAGTCCGCTACCTCGAGGAGCACGCCGGGGACGGCCCAGAGGCGATAGCCGAGGCACTCGGCAAAACGGTCGGCGCGGTGAAGATGCAAGCGATGCGTTACGGACTCTCACTCCGCAAGCGCTGGCTCTGCCCCAAGTGCGGCAGGGAGACCTTCAAGCCGCTGTCGAACCGGACTGGTTGGTGCGTCTCCTGCACGAGGGAGCAGCGCGCCTCCGAGATCGCCGAGCAGGTGCGGGCGATGGAGGAGGAGGTGAGGAGGGAGGACAAGGCTAACAGGGAGCGCCAGCGGCTCTACAGCCGCAAATACCGCGCTAAAAAGCAAATCAATGAAACGTTTTTGTTACCCGAGAACCAAGAAACGGAGGAAGAATGACCCCTCAAAACAAATACGCGGGCACCCCCAGCAACCACACCAAGAGCGCCCGCACGTCCAACAGGACTCCCCGCATCGTAGCACGCGAGGGCTACCGCCTGCCAGCGCAGGAGCAGGCCGACAGGCAGAGGGACGCCTTCAGGGCCGGGCTTCTGGTCGGCATCACCGTGACGGCGCTCGCCATGTGCGCGCTGCTGTGGCTCTGGATTATCCCGACCATGGACGGCGCGGTGCACAGCGCCCAAGCCGCATACGAGGCGGTGGGCGTCCATGCGTAACGACGAGCGCTACAACCCCAAGCCCCAGAGCGGCCAGCTCGAGATATTCGGCCTCGGGGCCAAGGGCGAGGCCGACGCGGAGGACGCGCGCCGCTGGATTGACGAGAACCCAGGCGCATGGAACTACATGGTCGAGAACGCCGTGAGGCTCTCCAAGAAGGGCTACGTGAGCGCCAACTACCTCGTGAACATGGTCCGCAACGAGCTGCACGTGGGCGTGCGCAACGGCCTCGCGCCGTCATTCGCCCGAATCATGGAGGCGCGCTACCCCAGCCTCAAGAACGCCTTCAACAAGCACCGCAGCCAGTCCGACGGGTTCACGGCATGAGCTGGGTCAGACACAAGGAGCGCTCCATGACCTTCCAGTTGGAGCTGGAGAAGATCGTGGGCAAGGAGCGCCACCGGACCGACCCGCGAACCGGACGCAACTACACCCCGAAGCAGACGAGGCTCGCCGAGGAGGCCGTGCGCAAGGCCTACAGGGCCGAGCACGAGGACCACGGGGACTTCGACGGAATCGTGACCGTCGCCATCGAGACCTTCAGGCCCCTGGCCAAGAGCAACCCGAAGTACTGGGTGGGCCGCGCCGACCTCGGCAAGCCCGACTGGGACAACATCGGCAAGCTCATATGCGACGCGCTCAACGGCGTCGCGTACACGGACGACGCCCACGTGGTGATGGGTGGCGTCCAGAAGGGATGCCGCACGCCATACGGCACGCCGCCGCTGGCAAAGGTGTGCATCACCCACTTCACCGAGGAATACATAAAGGAGAAAAAGAAATGAACGACAAGTACTTCAACGCCAACCTCTTCGAGGAACTCCCGGCGGACCACTTCCACAAGAAGGTGCTCGAGCGCGCCACCTGCATCGCTAGCAACCTCATGTTCGATGCGGCCCACCCCGACCACACCGGTGGCGTGAAGAGCGCCAACGCCTACCACATGATGATCGCGCTGTGCGAGGCCGGGCTCGCGAAGCTCGACGAGAAGGACGTGGCAGAGAGCCGCGAGTTCGTCGCCAAGGTGATCGCGCCGGTCACCAAGGAGAACGAGCGCGAGATGTGCCGCGAGTTCATGGCCGCCATTTTCGGCATCAAATAGGAGGCGCGCATGGAACCCATGGAGATCAGGGCCAACTTCAAGCAGGCGACGGTCAAGGGCGGCACGGCCGTGCTGCAGCTCGAGATTCTGACGAGCGACGCCAACGCCTTCCCCATCCTCAAGCTCTCCGGCAAGCCCGTCGTCCTGACGGTGGCCGACATCCAGGACGAGCTGCCGCTCGACTACGACGAGGACGAGGGCGAGCCGCCCCCGTTCGACCGACCGGCGAACGTGGACGCGGAGACGGGAGAGGTATACGAGGTCATCACGGACGAGGCGCGAATGATTGGAGACGGTGAGTAATGGAGTACACGCAGGACGAGAGGCTGGCCGTGCTCACGGCCATGCAGAAGCAAATCAAGCCCGCGCTCGACGAGGCCAAGGCCATCGCGCGGCAGGAAATCATGGAGGGCTTCGCCGAGACCCACACCGACCGCCGCGCCATCATCGTCGGCGACGAGAAGGTCGGCGAGATCGGCATCAGCTACAGCAAGGCGGCCCCGGTAATCCTCAAGGAGCGCATGGACGAGGCCGTGGCCTTCCTCGACTCCATCGGCATGGTGGACATCGTGCCCAAGAAGGGCTGGGAGGCCCACTTCGCCAAGGCCGGGGACAAGGTCGTGTGCACCGACACGGGCGAGACGGTCGACTGGGCCATGTGGTGCCCAAAGTCGCCCAAGACCGCAGCGGTGCGCGGCTGCGACCCCGAGGACGTCATGCAGGCGCTCGGACCGCGCGTCGAGGGAATGAGCGCGGCCGCCCTGCTCGGGGACGGTGAGCTGTAATGGCCCAGACGGCGAAACCGGACACGTTCAGCCCGACCGCGCTGTTCACCCAGCTGCTCGCGGAGGCGCAGGCCGAGATGGTCAATCCGCCCAAGAGCAAGACGGGCCAGAAGGGATACCAGACCTACTCGTACTCCCCGCTGGACGTGGTCCTGAACATCATCAGGCCGCCGCTGAACAAGCGCGGAATCTTCTTCTACCAGCGCTCCGAGGTGGCAGCCGGAGGCAAGGGGATGCTCGTGAACACCATCGTGGCCTACGGCGACGAGGAACGCGTCCTCGACGTGAAGCCGTACGAGTACGACAGCGACCCGCAGACGTTCGGCAAGCGCGAGACCTACGCCCGCCGATATTCCGCGCTCATGGCCTTCGGCCTCGTGGGCGAGGAGGACACCGACGGCGACACAGGCCCCAAGGAGACCAAGGAGAAGGCCCCGGAGAGGCAGCGACCGAGCAAGCGCAAGGTGATGCTCGCCAAGATAGCGAAGCTCAAGGCCGAGTGCATCCAGAACGGCGTCAAGGATGAGGGCCTCCGCGCGTACGAGAAGGCCAACTTCGGCACCGACGACACGGCCAAGCTCACCGACGGGCAGCTCGAGGAACTCGGCAAGCATCTGGCCCAGATGGCCAGGGACAGTAAGGAGATTGACTAGTGAGCAGCGGAATCAACACGGTCGCCATCAGCGGCAACCTCGGGCGCGACCCCGAGCTGCGGGCCACGCAGACGGGCACGCAGGTGCTCCGGTTCTCGGTGTGCGTCAACGAGCGCCGTAAGGTCGGCGACGAGTGGCAGGACGTGCCCAACTGGGTCGACGTCACCGTTTTCGGCAAGCGTGCCGAGGCGCTCAACCGCTACCTGTCCAAGGGCACGCACGTTTGCGTCCAGGGCAGGCTGCGCCAGAGCAAGTGGGAGAAGGACGGCCAGAAGCACAGCCGCCTCGAGGTGATCGCGGACAACGTCACGTTCTCCGGCGGGGCCAAGCGCGACGACGTGCCCGACGAGGTCTACGACGACGATTGCCCGTTCTAAGGAGGAGCGATGGAGCAGTATTCGATTCTCGACCTCGCGCTTGAGGTCTACATTCCCGGCGCGCACGGCTACGGGTGCACCGAGGGCCAGTGCGTCTACACGGTCACCAACGGCCAGGCGCTCCTGGTCGAGGCGAAGGTCAAGCGCTCGCGCGGCAACGACGCCGCGCCGAAGGTCAACAAGAAGCGCCTGCAGCGCGTGGCCATGTGCTTCGCCGCCGACCACCCCGAGGTCGAGGCCATCAGCTTCGACGTGCTCGAGGTGATCGTGGGCAGCGAGGCCACCCTGACGTTCAACGCGGCCAAGGCCGCCTTCGCCTGGGAGCGATGACATGGAGGAGTCCCAATTCAAGTGGCTTCCCAAGTTCACCGCAGCCTGCGCCAAGGCACCGGAGGAGCAGCGAGGAAAGCTCCTCTGGGCCTTGGCCCAGTACGGCACCTACGGCATCGAGCCGGAGCTGGAGTGGCCGCTCGATGCCATCTTCGCCAGCGTCCGCGAGGACATCGACTACTCGAAACGGTGCATAGCGGCAGGCAAAACGGGTGGACGAGGTAACAGAAAGCCCCCTTTAGACGGTGCTAAACCCCCCTTTAGCGAAGCCGAAACCCCAAACGACGAGCCGGAAGGAAACGACGAACCCCTTTCGGATACGCAAAAGGGTGACGGAGACGACGCCGAAGCCAAAGCAAAGCAAGGCAAGGCAAAGCAAGGCAAGGCAAAGCAAGGCAAGGCAAAGCAAGGCAAGGCAGTTAGTAAGAGGTTCGTCAAACCCGCGCTCGCGGAAGTCGAGGAGTACGTCTCGGCCAAGGGCTACACGTTCAGCCCCGAGGCGTTCTGGAGCTACTACGAGACAGTCGGGTGGAAGGTCGGCAGCAAGCCGATGAAGAACTGGAAGGCCGCGTGCTCGACGTGGCAGCAGCGCGAGCCGAAGAAGGAGGCAGGCCATGATGCGTACTCAAATCTCTGACGTGCTCATGCCCGACGGGGCGCGCGAGCAGATCGCCGCAATCATGCGCTCCCGCCTCCGCAAGGCCGGGCTTCGCGGCCCCTACGCCGAGGCCGACTGCGACCTCGGCAAGCGCATGGCCAAGCTCGCCGGGAAGGGCGAGGGAGCCTACCTCTGGGGCGAGCCGGGCACGGGCAAGACCTATGCCGCCGCCTGCGCCGTCCGGCTGGCCGTTCTGGACGGGACCAGCGCCAAGCTGGTCACCACGAGCCGCCTGCTCGACGACATCCGCGCCGAGTACGACGGCGGCGAGCGCGGGGCGCTCCGCAGGGCCGAGCGGTACAGGTTTCTCGCCCTGGACGACCTCGGGGCCGAGCGCCCGACCGAGTGGGCCATCGAGACGCTGACGCGCCTCATCGACACCCGAGTGGCCGAGGGCCTGCCCACCATCGTCACGAGCAACTACCGCATCGGCCAGATCAGGGACCTCTGGGGAGGCATGGCCGGAAAGCGCGTCGCATCGCGCCTCGCCGGGGCGTGCAGGCCCATCGAGGTCAAGGGACAGGACAGGAGGCTCGGATGATAGTGAGCGCATCGCAGCTCCGTGGAGTCCCGAAGGACCGCGCGGAGCTCTACGGCAAGCCCCACGTCGGCGCGCGCTACGTCGGCAACCGCTACGAGCTGACCGCCGAGCGCTGCGGAATCTGCGGGCGGCAGGCCACGAACTGCCACCACATCGTGCCGAGGCGCTGCGGGGACTTCGCCCTCGTCACGCCCAGGGGCACGTGGCGGCTGCGCTCGCCGCTGATCGCCCTGTGCGGGAGCGGCACCACGGGATGCCACGACGGGTTCCACGGCGGGGCGAGATATAGGCCCGAGTGGGTGTGGGACGAGCCGGAGTTCGAGGAGGCGTGGTGGGACGGCACGCTGCTGTGCGAGCACGAGCCGCACGACCCAGCGCTCTACGCCTACGGACACTGGGCGATAGCCGATACCAAGACCGGACGAACAATCGAGATAACGGAGGGTTAGACATGGAAATCACCAACTGCGAGCAGTACGTGCTCGCCGAGCTGGACTACGAGCAGCGCCGAAACGAGCGCCTCGTGGCCGAGAACAACAAGCTGGCCAAGCAGCTCGACGCCATGACAAAGCGGGCGAACGGATACCGCCGGATCATCAACCGCCCAAAGACGCCTATCGAGGCGCTGGCCGACGAGGTCATGCACGAGGAGATGCTGGTCCGCTTCTCCTACGCCCACGTGACGGACGTTAAGGACCTGTACACCGGAAAGCTGCTCGACTTCGACGAATGGTGCCACCAGGCGGTGCGACTGATTCTGCTGCCGGACGACATCAGCGAGGAGGAACTCATCCGGTTCATGTGCCGGGACCTCAGAAAGGTCTACGACGAGAAGGTGGCCGAATGTACCGAGTAGAGGCCGTCGTGTTCGACAAGAGCGACGGGGGCAGGCCGAGGCCGTCGAGCGGTGCCTTCTACGACGTCTGCGCGGGGAGCTTCGAGAAGTGCATGGAGTTCATCCGCGCCAACGCCGTGACCCCGCCGGACTGCCTGCCGACCTTCTACCGCATCGTCCATGAATAGGGCGTGCGCGGGGCAGACGGCCCTCGACCTCTTCCCCGCGCCTCCCCGCGACCACGTCGAGGACACCCTCGAGTGGATGTGCGACGTGCACGGGTGCGTCAGGGGCGAGATAGAGGGCGAGGTCCGCGAGCTGTACCGGGACTTCGGCACCGTGGAGGCGTTCGACCGCTGCAAGGCGCTGGTCCACTTCCGCAACGGGAAGAGGTGCAACGAGCCGCTCGGGCGCACCACCCCACGGCAGATAGGCGTGTTCGACCACGGCGTGGAGGTCCACACGGTGTGGGACCGATGCTGGGCGGCGACCCACGGCCTGCCGATGGGGCAGGTGTTCAGATTGAGAAGCTGGGACTACGGCCGAAAGAGGCCAGGGAGCTGGATGGAATGAGGAGACCGACCGGGGAGGACGCCATAAGGGCCGCAGCGCTGCTGCTTAGCATCCCGCTGCTTTTGGCGTGCCTCCCGCTCATCGCATACGACTGGATTAAGGAGAGGAAGAAATGAACGAGATCACTACCGAGGAGAGGCTCCGCATCGTCGAGGAGCTGAACCGCACGGCCAACGACAGCCTGGGCGGCGAGAGCCTCCAGCGCGCGCTGGCCAGAATCACCGGGGCGGAGGACACGAGCTGGCGCGGGGTCATGCGCCGCGTCGCCGAGCTGGCGTACCGCACGACGACGCAGGTGCAGGTGGCCCCAGACGGCCGATACCACTGCTTCGCCTGCGGCCACGACGGCAGGACCGAACCCACGGGCGGCCTGAACTACTGCGAGCAGTGCGGGGCGGAGGTGACCAACTGATGGATAGGCCCGACATCTACACGGACGGGGTGAGGCCTGAACGCTGCGCCAACTGCGGCCACGTCATCGTGACCGAGCTGCACACCATCCACGGCGTGGAGCGCATCGAGTACGACTGCGCCCGCAGGCCCGAGTTCGTCCACCGCACCCAAGGCGAGGCCCACTGCAACTACTGGACCGACGGCAGATACCGTTACGAGGTGAAGCGATGAGGCATTACGAGTTGAGCATCAGGCCGTTCAGGCAGGTGGCGTGCGACAAGGAGCAGGCGCTCAAGCCGCTCGAGGAGGCCGCCGAGATTTACGGCGCGTGGCAGGAGCTGACCATCCACAACGGGGTGACGCCCGATGCCGACGCGCGCAGGGCGATGCTGCGCGACTACGTCATCGACGAGTGCGTGGACACCATCCAGGCGGCCGTCAACATGCTCGCGGCGCTCACCGTCGAGCAGGGTGAGATCGACATGGCCATCGGCCGGATGGATGCCCGCAACGACCTGCGCGGCAGGTTCTAGAAAGGAGGAGCGATGGCGAACAGCAAGCTACCAAGGGATGCCGAGGGGCGCGAGATTCCGCTGGATACCGAGTGCCTGTACACATACAAAGGTGAAAAGCAGGACGTGCTCGTCTTCACGTACGACCGAAAAGAAGACATATGGGAAATTGAGACCGATACGCGGATTGTCAACTCTATTTACCTCTACCTCATCCCGCCCGACAGCTGGGAGAAGCTGGAGAAAGACTTGGACAGGTGCATTAAGGCAGACAGCCTTTGCGCGTACCGCAAGTCAGAAGAATGCTCCACGTGCGTCCTGCCAAGGGATAGTCAATGCCATTGCGATTCGCTGGCACTCGAGGCCATCAAGGAGCGCATCCGCAAACTGAGGGGTGAGAACCAATGACGACGCATCGACTCAAGGTCCTTATCAAATATGCCGACGCAATCATGAACGGCACCAAGACGTTCGAGGTCCGCAAGAACGACCGGGGCTACGAGGTCGGCGACAAGATCGTATTCGACGTTGTCACGAACGAAGGCTACGCCGTCGGGGCGGCGGCAAGGCACCCACTCAACGGGGCGACCTACCGAATCGACTACATCCTCGACGACTTCGAGGGCCTCGCGCAGAAGTACGTGGCGCTTGCCATATCCAAGGAGGACAAATGAACGAGCTGAAGCTCAAGAAATGCCCGTTCTGCGGCGGGCTTGCCGAGATAGTGGATAACAGTCGATACATCCCCGGCACCTACTTCGTGAGCTGCCGATGGTGCGGCGCGCGGACGGACTACGAGGGGCGCAAGGAGAACGCCGCAGAACTTTGGAACGGAAGGGTTGAGCCAAATGGCAACTGACGAACGGAGACGCAAGGTCGCGGCGGAACTGCGAGAGCTCGCGGAGAACCGCCATTACGTCGACGAGTACATCGCGGCCGACACGGTCGGGTTCTATCGAGGCGAGGCAGTGGAGGGTTTCGATTCCGACAGCCTCCTGGAGGTTGCCGACCTCATCGACCGCCCGGCCTGCAGAATCATCCTCGCGAGAGAGCTACGCACGGCCTACGGTAAGCCGATCACCGGGATAAACGCCTACATACTGTCGTGCGGGCACCAGGCGGTCGGGTTCGAGAAGCCGAGGTATTGCCCGGAATGCGGGGAGGAAGTGGGCGAATGACTGACCGTGGACTGTACAAGCGCTGCCCATGCTGCGGCACCACCGAGCATCTGGGCGAGTTCGTGAGCTACGCCAAGAATGGAGCCATATTGCAGTTCGTGGCCTGCGCCTCGTGCGGTGCGTTCGGAGACGTCGGCCTGATGGATGCCGTCGAAGCGCGCGACCGATGGAACCGGGGGCCTATCCAGATACGGGCGGAGGTGGCCTGATGGACACGATGGAGGACATCCTCGCGGACTGCAACGAGGTGTTCCGCTACGACGAGACGAGGCCGCAGGACCGCGCCCACACGTACCTCAAGGAGCACAGGGTCTGCCGGGGATACGACGACACGGCCATGGAGCGCGCCGCGCAGGACATGATCGAGCGCGCATACACGGTCGGCCGGATGGAGAGCAGCAAGGCGGTGGCGAGGGAGACCGCGCGCATCATCGCCGAGGGAATAGCGAAGGAGCTGGGCATCACGCCCGGAGAGGAGTAGAGATGAGATTCGAGATCACCGAGGTCCACGTGGTGGACATCCCCGACAGCGAGGTCGAGGAGATGGAGAACCCGCTGGAGGAGATCAAGGACGACGCGCACTGGTTCATCGAGACCTACGAGCGCGAGGCATGGTGCGAGGAGGTGACCCGCCTTGGCCGCCAGCTGTGACCCGGGATACAACCTCCCGGACGGATGCACCGACGCGGCCATCGACAGGCACTTCGGAGGCGGGCCGACGTGCGCCGAGTGCGTCAAGATGCACGAGTGCTGCTGCGACTACGGAATCTGCGAGATAGAGTTCGACAACGCGTTCTGGGATAGGTTCGACGGGACGGAGCCGCACCCGAGCGACGTGGCCCACTGGGCGCTCCCGTGGATAGCGGACCACATGAGGGACATGCAGGAGGCGGCGTGCGAGACCTTCGTGAGCTACTAGCGCTGGCCCTTTTGGCGGCGGCCCTGCTGGCGGCATGGGCGTGGACGGTCCGCGCCCTCGCCGCAGGGCTCCTCCTGCTCGCATTCATGGCACTATAGGAGGGACACATGATCGACTGGAAGAGGGCGGGCGGATGCCTGCTCATCATCGCGGCCTGCCTCGCCATAGACGCGGCAGCGGCGGCCGTGATGTTCAAGATGCTGCTGGCGCTGTCGGCGGCGATTGGAGTGGGATAGATGGACAACGGGAAACAGTACGACCAGCACAGGGTCGAGCAGGGAATCACGGCGGCGCTGGAGGCATTCAAGCTGCTGGGCCTCACGCCGCTGGAGATATTCCAGGCGAGCCGCAGCATCAGCCTGGGCGTGGCCGCCAAGGCCAAGGCCGAGAGCGGGAGGCGCGAGCTGTGAGCGTGTACTGCCCGCACTGCGGGTACGTGAGGATGTGTTACGAGATTACCGGGAGTCGTTCTTCCAACGGGCTTGC
>ENA-OPBL01002006-OPBL01002006.1-human-gut-metagenome-genome-assembly--contig:-NODE-2006-length-16232-cov-4.266180_pt1 | contig 16232 bp, 7 predicted proteins | sample MGYA00241073_ERZ501461 | MGnify/ENA primary metagenome ERZ501461 (study PRJEB25962, sample SAMEA2042630) | human gut metagenome | biome: human gut; feature: human-associated habitat; material: faeces... | reverse complement strand
CTTTTCTTGTAATGTCCAGATTCAGCTGATGACGGCTTCTGTTCATGGCACGTCCCGGAATCTTTAATGCCCAGTCCGGATGTTCCCTGTAAAGATCACTGTCCTCACTGACCATTTCAGGCTCAATCCAGATACCGAATTTCACGCCTTCTGCGTTTACTCTTTCGATTAATTTCGTCAGAGTTCCGCCTAATTTTTCCTCGTTCACATACCAGTCGCCGAGAGAAGAATTGTCGTCATTTCGCTTTCCGAACCATCCATCATCCATAACCACCATATCGATTCCAAGCGCTTTTGCCTCCTTTGCAAGCTCTACGATGGTGTCTCCGGTGAAATCAAAATATGCGGCTTCCCAGCTGTTGATCAGGACAGGACGATTTGCATGGACGTATTTTCCCTGGCAGATATGATTCATAATGCAGTGATGGTACTGCTGGGAAAGCCTGGAAAGACCTTTGTTTGTGTAGGATAAAATAACCTCTGGCGCGGTAAATTCAGCTCCGGCTTCCAGGGAATATGCAAACAGTTCATCAGTCAGACCCATCTGGATTCTGGTCTGATCATACTGGTCCTTTTCTGCTTCTACAAGGAAGTTTCCACTGTATACAAACAGCATTCCGTAGCAGCTTCCGCTGTCTTCATTTGTGTTTTTTCCTGCAAGGATTACCCCTGGATTATACTGGTGGCTGGAGGTTCCACGGCGGCTGCCAATTCGGGTGCTTTCATGGGAAACCGGCATTCTTTCCATGTTTCTTTCCATAGCATGTCTGCCATAAAATTTGATCAGATCATAGTCTCCGTGAAGGAAATCCAGGCATGCAGACTGGGCTTTTTTTACTGTTACAGGGGCTTTTCCAGCATTCTTAATTATCACACTTCTGGTGATAATATCTTCTTTTTCCAGTACTCCGTAGAGCAGATGAAGCTCTACTTTTGTAACAGGATCTTCCAGTATAATCTTCAAAGTTTCCGCTTCATTTTCTTCTGCACGGACGAATGGAAGACCTTTCAGAGTGTATTTTCCAGCCGCAATTTCATGTGTTATGTAAACCGGATTGCAGCACTGGGAACCATCTGCATTCTCTATATTTAACGCATAATTTCGGAAATCTCCTGTGCCAAGTGATGGATATTCCTGTGGCAATGCATCCAGAGAATAGGTTCTGTCGCTGCCTGCTGAATTCGGATTTCCAGAAAAGCCACGGTCTCCATAATTCAGAAGATAGTCCATTTCTCCTGCAGTTCTGGCACCATAATACAGGTGCAAAAGGTACCCTTGAGCATCCGCCTGCATCTGATAGGTAGTGTGGGCAGTGGTGAGGGTAAAGATCCGGGTTGTTTCGTTGAAGGTGATTGCCATGAGTGGGGCCTCCTTTTTTTATGATGTATTAAGTATAGCATACCAAAATCAACACTTAAATAGCTTAATTTTTCTTATTTTATGCCTTTATGATGGTTTTTTATGGTATAATGAAATATATTATCGCATTATGATATATTGTCAGCAAATGTAACAGGAGGATTCCGGATATGGATAACAACTTTCACATTTTTCCGAGCGAAACTTTCATTGATCTATGCCTTTACCAATATGGACATGAGAAGTGTACTCCCGGACATTTATTTGGTCCGGCAACGCGGAATCACTATCTTTTTCACTATGTTCTTTCCGGAACAGGCACCCTGATGGCCACGAATTCCAAGGGGCAGAATGTAAATTATCAGGTTCGGAGCGGACAGGGATTTATGATTTTTCCAGGACAGATCACCACTTATGTGGCAGATATTCAGGTGCCATGGGAATACGTCTGGGTGGAGTTTGACGGGCTGCGTACCACAGAAATCCTCAACGTTTGTGGCTTTTCCAAGGATGCGCCAGTCTATATGGCCCACTCCAGGGAGGCACGAAAAAAGATGGCGGATGAACTGATTTACATTTCTCAGAATTCAGAGCAATCTCCTTTTCATCTGATGGGACATTTCTATCTTTTTGCGGATCTGCTTGCGCAATCTGTTGCCAGACCGCAGCCTGCCGCCACCAGTAAAATGAGTGATTATTATATAAAAGAGGCAATAAATTATATCGAACAGAACTTCCAGAATGATATTTCTATTGAGGATGTGGCAGCTGTATGCGGTATTAACAGAAGCTATCTGGGACGAATTTTCCGCACCAGCACAGGACGCTCTCCACAGGAATTTCTCATTCATTACCGCATGACAAAAGCGGCGGAATTGCTGAAGCTGACCACATTATCTATAGGAGATATCGGCTCTGCCGTAGGCTACGAAAACGCCCTCCACTTCTCCCGGGCTTTTAAAAATGTGTATGGGGTTTCACCGCGGGCGTGGCGGGAGCAGCATAGATGAAATTTTGATTATACAAAAAGGACTTTCCGATTTCTCAGAAAGTCCTGTATCTGCTTGCGGTTATTGAATTTTAGAAGTTAAATCCTACGGATTTCAGTGTTCCGTCTGCGGACTGTGCGGTTACGTCCTGGGCAACTACGCCAGCTTCTGTCTCCTGGATGTGGAGGGCGCTCTGGGTTTCGTTTTCCTCTGATGCAACATTTTTGAATTCCATATTAATTACGACTGCTTCGTCTGGAACTTCGATCTCAACACCATCTGCGATGAAGGTTACGTCGTAGAAAGTGTACTCGTCGTCTTCTGTTGTTCCAAGGTCTCTGATGGAAGCCTGTTTTGCTTCTTCATATTTCTCACTGCCAGCTTCAAGCTTTACAGCGTTCATTTCAGCGTTTTCTGGAAGAGCTGTCTCATCAAACACTTTTGCAGTGATAATGACTTCTTCGTTCTCGAAACGGAAATCGGAATCTACGGTAGTTTCTACTGCATCTCCAACTTCACCGGTTCCATCGGTAAACTCAGCTGGATCAGCTTCTGCAGAGCTATCTGTGAATCCATCAACAAAAGCGGCTTCTTCAGCAGATTCCCCGGTCTGGAACTCATCCTGAGATTCTTCTGCCTGAACTTCCTCGGTCTGTGCAACCTCCGGCTGAACCTCTGTCTGAGTCTGCTCTGGCTGAACCTCCTCAGTCTGTGCAGCTTCCGGCTGAACTTCTTCCACATATACAGCTTCATCACCTGTAGTAAAAGCATCCATCTCTGCAAGTGCCTCCGCATCTGTAAATCCTTCTGCGGAAACTACTGTATATCCTGTCACCAGCATTGTCGCTGAAATCATAACTGCCATTGCTTTTTTTAATGTATTCTTTCTCATAATGGAAACCTCCTGAAATCTATAAAGTCATTCCCAAATGTAATATCCTTTAATTTGACTTCATTATACCAGTAGGGCTGTTTCGTCAACTCTTTCTTCGGGATGTTTTTCCACTTTTCAGGAAAGTTTTTTTACTTTTTTGCAAAACCAGAACCACAGGGCTGTTCTGTAGTTTTCCTTAATTGAGCAGGAAGCTAAAGTGAATCTGCAAAAAGGCGATCCGCTTTGTGTGCGGACCGCCTTCGTTTGTACTTGCTTTGTTATGGTTCCAATCTGATCAGAAACTTTGTTTTGCTTTACTGTCTTTTGTTTCTTCTGCGGCGTCTTTCAGTCTCGGCTGCAAGCATTGCAGCTGCAAGAAGAAGCATCAGATAAGTTCCGATCGGGGTATCATCTCCGGTCTTCGGTGATTTGCCACCGCCGTAGCCGCCGGAATGATTTTCGGAGCCACCGCTATTTCCACCATCGGAAGAAGGAGTAGGTGTTGGTGTTTCTGTTACTGTGCTTTCTTCCTGGTTGGTGATGACAACTTCTGCTGTCATATTCGTTTCATCAAATATAACAGAATCTGCACTTACAGTAACTTTATATCCAAAGCCTTCGGAGCCTGCAATTGGTTTTCCGTTGGAATCAGTTTCCGTTACATACAGGGTTACCTTTGCTCCTGACTGGGCAAGACCAACATTGATGATCTCACTTACTTCATAGCCACCGTCCATATCAAGCTTGATAATGTTCTGCTCAACCTGCTGGGAAAGCTGTGTATGAGCTGCATCATCAAAGATACCTGCATAGAATACCTCGTTGCTGTTTCTGGTGCCTCCATCTGCACCAAGAACCTTCTTGGTAATTGTCAGCTGACCCTGTTTGTAGAATCCATCTGGCGGGAAGCTGCTGAACACGTTTTCAAAGGAAACGGTTGTTGTTCCATCGGCTTCGGTTACTGTTGTGGAGTTACCATTGCCAAATACAGCTTCATAAACAGTTCCATCTGCAAGAGCGCCGATCGTCTGAGAAGTTCCATCCTGTGTACACTCTGCAATGTAGTATGTCTTGCCTGCCTTAATATTCTCTGAGAATACTACGGTGGAAGCATCTGCATTCTTGAATACAAGAGCTTTCACATCAGAAACTCTCTGTGTGCATTCTTTATCAGAATACAGGGCTACATAGAAGGTCTGATTTCTTGCTGCCAGACCTTCACCAATATAGGTAAGTTTCTTTGTTACTGCAATAGATGCTGAGGTTGCCAGTTTATCCTGTACAAGTAAAACACCATCCTTGGAAACAGCTGTTGTTTTTTCTGCATCTACTGTTCCGTCTTCTTTCAGAACAAAAGTAGTGTCGCTTGTAAGTAAATATCCGTCTGGAGCTACAGTCTCACGAAGAGTGTAAATCTTACCGGTTTTCAGTTTCTCGGTAACATGAGCTTCCTTGGTGGAATCCCACTCGTCTACTACGTTTCCATCTTGGTCAATGATCTGGATGTGAGCACCTTCCAGCTCTTCCCCGTCGGAAATATCTACTTTGCTTACTTTTACAGAAGTTCTGCTGTCTTCTACCAGAAGGGTTCCATCCGCTGAGATGGTTGTGCTGGTATTATCTTTGTCAAGAGTTCCATCCTCCTTCAGGCTAAAGACTGTGTCAGCTGTAATTGTATAGCCATCTGGCGCTACGGTCTCGCGAAGGGTATATTTCTCACCGGTCTTAAGACCTGTTACTTCATGAGATTCCCAGGTGGAATCCCACTCGTCTACTACATTTCCATCTTTGCCAAGGATCTGGATATGAGCACCTGCCAATTCTTTCTGGTCGGTAATATCCACTTTGCTGATCTTAACAGATGTGATTGTATTGGTAATGATAAATCCTTCTGTGGCATTTCCTGTTACTGTGGAAATATAGCCAGCTGTTTTGCCAATTTCTTCTACTGTGTAGACAATATCCTTTCCAGCCCTCTTCTCATCAAGTTCGGACCAGGTGTAAGTCCACTTGTTCTCTGCGTTCAGGATAATTTCCTCGCCACTGTTTTCGCCATCGGCTTTCAGCTGAACCTTGATTTCCTTCGGTCTGTGACCGCCGCGGTCATCGTTGTCAGCCCATGCCTTGGTAACTGTGACGCTGGTCTTTCCAGGCGCATAGCTGTTGGTGATATCGTAGCCGGTAATCTCTGTTGTGTAATCTGCAACTGCATCCTCGGTTACCGTGTATACAATTTCTTTTCCAGCCTCATATTTCGGCAGGTTTTCGAAGCTGTAGGTCCAGTTTCCATTTTCGTCTGCGGTTACGGTCTGGCTGTCTTTCTCCTCGCCGTTTGCAAGAAGTCTTACAGTGATGCTCTCCGGACGTTTTCCATCCTGATTGTCCGCATCGTTCCAGGTCTTGGAGCCCTTCACCTCAGTTGTCTCGGTTGTGTAAGTGTTGGTGATGTTAAATCCGTCTACACTTGTTTCATAACCTTCCACTGCTTCCTCGGTTACGGTGTAGGTAATTTCCTTGCCATTTGCATATTTCGGCAGGTCTTTAAAGGTGTAGGTCCAGTTTCCTGCTTCGTCTGCTTTTACAGTCTGGCTTGCTGCGATCTCTCCGTTTGCAAGAAGGTTGACGACAATGCTCTCTGGACGCTTGCCATCCTGATTGTCTGCGTCGTCCCAGGTCTTGGTTCCGGTGATGGAAGTTGTTTCTGGAGCGTAGGTGTTAGTCAGAGTGGTTACAGTTCCGTTCTTGCTGTTGTCGGTGAGTTCGTAACCTTCTGGGAGAGTTTCCTCTGTCCAGGTGTACTCGATTGCTTTTCCGTCTGCTTTTTCCGGAAGGTCAGATATAGTCTGTTTCCAACTGTTCTCGACGCTCAGGGTAACAGTCTTTCCGGTTTCTTTACCGTCTGCAAGAAGACTTACGGTAATGCTCTCCGGACGTTTTCCATCCTGATTTTCAGCGTCGTTCCAGATCTTGGTTACTGTTGCACTGGTCTTTCCTGGAGTGTAGCTGTTGGTGATGTTGCTGCCATCGTAGGTTGTAGTGTAATCAGTTACTTCCTCCTCAGCTACGGTGTAGGTGATTTCCTGGCCGTTTGCATATTTCGGCAGATCTTTGAAGGTGTAAGTCCAGTTTCCTGCTTCGTCTGCAGTTACGGCCTGGCGAGTTTTCTCTGTGCCGTTTGCAAGAAGGATTACAGTGATGCTTTCCGGACGCTTGCCATCCTGGTTGTTTGCATCGTTCCAGGTCTTGGTTACGGTAATCTCGGTGGTCTCTGGCTGATGAGTGTTGATGAAATTATAGCCATCACTCTCGGTTGTGTAGCCATCGACTGCATCCTCGGTTACAGTGTAGGTGATTTCCTGGCCGTTGGCATACTTCGGAAGGTCTGTGAAGCTGTAGGTCCAGTTTCCGTCTGCATTAGCGCTTACTTTCTGGCTCTTAAGCTTAGTTCCGTCTGCAAATAGGTTTACGGTAATGCTCTCTGGACTTTTTCCATCCTGATTATCTGCATCTTTCCAGGTCTTGGTTCCGGTGATGGAAGTAAGCTCTGGAGTATGAGTGTTGGTCAGAGTGGTTACCGTTTCGTTCTTGGAAGTTCCTGTCAAGCTGTAGCCTTCTGGAACATTAACCTCGGTCCAGGTGTAGGTGATATACTCTCCATCTGCTTTTTCCGGAAGACCAGTTATCGTCTGTGTCCAGTTGTTCGCAGCAGTAAGAGTAACAGTTTTGTTAGTTGGCGTTCCATTTGCAAGGAGAGCTACGGTAATGCTCTCTGGACGAATGCCATCCTGGTTGTCAGCATCATCCCAGATCTTGGTTACAGACGCGCTGGTCTCACCTGGGGTGTAGCTGTTGGTGATGTTGTAATTATCATCAATAGTTGTTGTATAACCAGGTACGGTAAGCTCGCTTACCGTGTAGGTAATTTCCTGACCATTTGCATATTTCGGCAGATCGGTGAAGCTGTAGGTCCAGTTATCGTCAGCTGTTACGGTCTTGGTGTCTGTAATTATGCCATTTGCAAGAAGGTTGACGGTGATGCTCTTTGGACGTTTGCCATCCTGGTTGTTGGAATCGTTCCAGGTTTTGGTTCCGGTGATGTCGAGGGTTTCTGGTTTATGAGTGTTGGTGATGTTGTAGCCTTCTACCTTAGTCTCATAATCTGCAACTGCTTCCTCTCCTACTGTGTACTTGATTTCAGTTCCTGCTTCGTACTTCGGCAGGTCTGTGAAGCTATACGTCCAGTTGGTTGCTGCTGTTACATCAAGGCTCTTCACTACATTTCCATTTGCAAAAAGGCTGATCTTGATGCTGGTTGGACGTTTGCCATCTTGATTATTCGCGTCGTTCCAGGTCTTTGTTCCAGTGATGGAAACTTTTTCCGGAGCGTAGGTGTTAGTCAGGGTGGTTACAGTTCCGTTCTTTCTGGTGTCGGTCAGTTTGTAGCCTTCTGGCATGCTTCCCTCTGTCCAGGTGTACTCGATATCTTTTCCACCAGCCTTCTTTTCCAGATTCCCTACAGTTGCGCTCCAGTCATTCGCTTCTTTCAAAGTTACAGTATCCACTACTGCATTTCCATTCATCAGGTTTACGGTCAGTTCAACCGGGCGGGTTCCGTCCTGGTTGTTGCTATCATTCCATACCTTCTTGACCGTTGCTTCTGTCTTCTCAGTTTCATGGGTATTTGTGATCGTATACTCCGTCTTGTTTTCATTGGCTGTTACCGTCTTAGTATAGCCTCCCGGCACGCTTACTTCGTCTACACTGTACTCAATCTCGGTTCCGCTTGCCTTCTTCGCAAGACCATTCCAGGTATGGGTCCAGTTGTTTGCCTCATTCAGCTCTACCGGCTCTCCGCTCTCTTTACCGTCTGCTTTCAGCTGTACGGTGATGGAGTCTGGACGGATTCCGTCCTGGTTGTCACTGTCCGTCCATACTTTTCTTACGCTTACACTGGTCTCTTCCGGCGCATATTTATTAGTCAGCGTGGTTACGGTTCCGCTTGTCACACTTCCTTCAAGGCTGTAGCCTTCCGGCATGCTTCCCTCGCTCCAGCTGTAGCTGATGACCGTTCCGTTTTCCTTCTTTGGCAGGTTGGATACAGTTGCTTCCCAGCCGTTCTCTTCACTCAGGGTTACCGTAGACACTACTGTATTTCCATTCATCAGGTTCACGGTCAGTTCTGCCGGGCGTTTTCCGTCCTGGTCATTGCTGTCGTTCCATACCTTCTTGACCGTTGCTTCTGTTGTCTCGGTCACATGGGTATTGGTGATCACATATTCCGTTTTCGCTTCGTTTGTGCTTACCGTCTTGGTGTAGTCTGCCGGTACGCTCACTTCGTCCACCGTATATTTAATGTCGGTCTTATTTGCTTTCTTCGCAAGTCCGCTCCAGGTGTGGCTCCAATTATTCGCCGCATTCAGGTCTACCGGGGCTCCGCTTGCTTTTCCGTCTGCATAAAGCTGTACGGTGACGGAATCCGGGCGGATTCCGTCCTGGTTGTTGCTGTCATTCCATACCTTCTTGACACTTACACTGGTCTCTTCTGGTGTATCTTTTCTATTAGAAATCTTTACAGTTCCAGATTTTTCCTGATCACCAGGGAAACTATTTTTGTGAATTTCGGCTCCGCCCTGATAAACGTTTTTAGCATAAATGGAACACATTCCATTATTATTCATATATGAGCCTTCTGGAACAAGGGCAAATCCGCCCATCTTCTTTCCAGTATCTTTCACATATCCCTTATATGGAGTTCCATCTTCATTTACGAAGTTCCAAATTGTTCTTTTTGCAATTTGTTGACCTTTACTATTCGGATCCAGTTCGCTTTCTTTTTTACCAGCAACATCAACTATTTCATTTCCAACATAAAGTACTTCTGTCGCAACATCAAGTTCATTCATGCCACTTGGAATCATAACATTGATCACAAGAGCTTGATTATCTCTAACTGCTGGAAGATTTAATCGGTGCTGTTTCAGATCACTTGGGGTTAAATAAACAACTTGTGCTGAATCTGTAGATTTCGCCTTAGCAAGTTTCTTTGATAATCCAGATACTGTTGTTAAAATATTAGTAATGTTAATCAGAGAATCGAATTCTGCTGCGGTAACCTTCTTAACAGCCCCCTTATCGGTCGTCACCTCTGACGTTGTTACAAATAAATTGTTTGAGCTATTTGCAGTTAAACTTGTAACCCCTTCAATCACTTTCGCAAATGAAGTTGTATCATAGTTCATTAAGCCTTTTAAACCTTCTGAATAATCATAAGAAACTGTATAGTCTCCTATTTTTCCTCCATCTTCAAGAATATTTCCTTTTTCATCTAATTCATATACTTCATATGCACTTTTTGCATCCTTAATTGTATACGAGGTAGAGCCAACTCCGTTAGCATCAGTTTTAATGGTTACATCTGCGACTTTATTCTTGTTTGCATCAACTATTCTAAAGTTAAAAGTTTTTGCAGCTGCCGGATTAACTGATTTTTCAATGTTAATTGTAAGATTAATTTTCTTTTCAGTTCCCTGTGCTCCAACCGGGTTTCCATTTCCTTTAAATTTATCTACAGCAAAATTTCCCTCAAAATGCATGGATTGCTCGAAATAATTCGCAACAACCATAAATTGGCTTGCATCTTTCAAGCCATCTTTTATATCAGTATAAGAAATAGAATTATTTCCCATCTGAGTTGCACTAATAACAACTGTGTCATGTGAAGAGTCTACTGTGTATCTGTCATTAATTGCAATTGTAAACTGATAATCAAATGTCTGGCCATTATCGACTTCTGACAAAGCGTTATTTGTATCCCAATTATTTTGGTTCTGACCTTCTACGTTTGGATTTTGATCTGGACGAGCAATTGCAAGCACTGCTTTATATTCACCAGTTTCTATGCTCTTCTGTCGATTACCATTATTATCATACAGCGCATCAAATGTTGCCTCTCCACTTCCATTTTCTACAGTTATTTTTTTAAACTGATGTAATCCATCTTTTTCAATCTTCGCATAGTATGTACCATTCTGACTTGTTGCAACGTTTCCCTGCGAATCTACAAACTGTAATCTCAGCTTAAAACTACTCAGGCCTTGGTCTGCGATAATAAAAGTACTAAAACTATCCGTTGTTAATGTTACTTCCTTAATTTTTCCTTTTTTATTCAGTTCAACATTATCAGTTACATCTTCTAACTGCTCCAAGTTTTCATCCAGATGTAATACCTGTACGCTATCCGCAGTTGCCTCTTCTGATAATCTCTGAGCCTTTTTATAGGAAATGTTTACGGAAACCTGACCTTCTGCTGGCTCGATTTCGTTTCCGTTCTCATCTTCAAAATGCATATCATAAATCAGATAACTATCATACAGAACATTCTCTGACTCTTCGTATTCTTTCAGTTTCTGTTCTGCATATGCATAATCGTCCTGATGATCTGCTTTATTCATTTTGGTGACAACAAATTTGGCGTTGTCCGGTACTGCATCGGCATTTTCTAACGTTGCAGTTACTGTTACCTTAGAATCCTCATAGGTATATACCGTCTGCTGATTTTCCGTCTCCGCTGCCGCACTCTTCTGCTTCACCCTTCCCACCGTCGCCGCAAACGTCGTCACAGATGAATCAGCCATGATCATCACGAGAGCGAGAAACAGTGCCAGAAATCTTCTTAAATACCCATTCTTTTTCATAATGTCTCATTCCTTTCTTTGGATATGTAGATTTATTTTAACCGAATCGGGAATTATTTTCGGTTGCATGATAGATAGTATATGATTTTTAAATATATTCTATCACTTTGCCTCTTTCTCCAACTCTTTCATTTTCCGAAAGAGTTGCAAAAACGAGCGATTTCCTATGGCATTTTTAGCATTTTTCAAGTCTTTTCCATAAATCAGGATCAAATGAGTTCATACTCATCACAAATCACATCGTAAACCATAATTTATCCCTCCATTTCACACATCTCTCCAATGGATGCCACATAGAAATCAACCTGAGTGAATTTCTTATCGCCAGAGAGCTTATTGAATTTTTTTGCAATTCGTTTGGAAACGATGGGGCAGTTCTCCTGGCTGATTTCGATCAGCATGACAATATACTGCCGGACATTGTATCTGGTGTAAAAATCACCTTTTCGTATGGATGACTGGATGGCCTGTCTGAGAAGTTCGGACTTTTCACGTTCCTTCTCCTCCGAAACATGATCCGCCTTATAGTCCAGTGTGCAAAGCATAACAAACACGGATAAACCAGAGCGCTCCACCATACGGCTGAATACATGATAGATGTCAACAAAGCTGGGAAACGGACAGAAATATGCTCCTACTGCAGCCTCTTTTTCCCGAAGTCTTTCCTTGATATCGCTAAGGGCACCTGCTGCCTGTGAAGTCCGTTCTCCCATCAGCTTGAAACGCTTTAACAATCTCTCCGAAGGGGCCACTCCCATTTCATCGAATAAAAGCTTTTCGGTGTTTTGGTAAACTTCAAGGCCTTCCTTATATCGTGACATTCCGATCAGGCTGTCGATTTCCCAGACCTGCCACTCGTCAAAAGGATAAATTTCGGCGGCTCTGTGCGCCACTTTATGCAGATCTTCATACCGTTCATGCCCCTTCAGCCAGCGGCACAGCTCCTCTGTAACACGGAAGTACTCATCTCTGCACCGGACATTCTCCACAGCGACCCATTGCTCCCCGATCATATCCGGGAGAAATTCACCTTTATAAATTTTCCAGGCCTGCATCCAGAGATGGAGCTTGTCCTCTTCCCGTTTCTCCTTTTTTTCTTTCTCTATCAGTTTCCGGAACTCATTTACATCAACCTGAACTTCAATATTTCCGTCCCAACAGCACATTCCGGACTGGATATTTATGTATTTGCTATCTGGAAGTCCAATATCCTTCAGCTGTTTACGAAGTCTGAAAATGGTGTTGTTCAGGCTTCCGTTCTTATTCTCCACCTCAACTCTTCCATAAAGGGCATCTATCATAGCAGCTTTGGAAATTCCGCCGTCTTCGGTATGAAACATAAGCAGCTGAAAAAGCTGTGTAGTCTTCGATGCTTTATTTCGATCCAGTACCAGTTCTTTTCCCTTATATTCCAACGAAAAGGTTCCAAGCATGCGAACCTTTAATACGTTTTTTTCCATATACTTTTCTCCATAACTAAAATAATTCTAGAACGTATTTATTGCAGACGTAATTAGCAATAGCCTTTTATTTCCTTATTAATTATAATACGACTTTTTTACATAATAACACCAGAATAAAAAAAGAACTATTAACATTTGGTTAAAAAAAGGCAGAAGTTTTCGTTACATGTACTGAAAACTTCTGCTCTTACTGCTTCTTTATTCTGTTACTTCGTACTGCCTCAATTCATATTTCAGTTTGGTGCCCTCTTTGATTTCTATTAGCAAAAGGACTCCGGGCACCGGCTTCTCACCGGCATGTCCTCGCTTTTTACGTATCTTGCGTTAAATTCCATATTGATCTGGCGAAGCTCTTTCTTCCCATCAATGTATTCCTGATACATCTCAGCCAGCCCTGCCATACAACCGTCGCAGTTCGCCTCAATATTTCCAAGGGATTCTGCAACAATCTTCTCCCGCTCCTCACGGGTAGTTTCTGCGATTAAATATCCCGCCATCTTTTCGCCTCCACTTTCTCAGGTAAATTTCATTATCTCTATTATAGCGTACTCCTTAACAATTTCAACTTTAACTTCCATAAACACTTTGGAATTAATTGATAAATCCACCTGCAAAAACTGTTTATTTTCTCGTTTATGTGTTATATTATATCTACCTTATATTAGCCAGGAGGACTTTATGCAGAAAAAACGAGTAGGTGTGATTACCTTCCATAACTACGACAATTACGGTGCCATCCTACAGAGCTACGCGCTTCAGAAAAAGCTGCAGGAAATCGGCACCCAGCCGGAAATTATTGATTACCGCTGCGACTATATCAGCAATCCTTTCCGCCTTGTAAACCTGAAAAAGAAAGGACTTTTTAACTATATTTACGGGACAATCGGCCATATCTGCTACATTCCCCGCCGTTTCAAATGCAACAGATTCCGCAGACACATGCGCTACAGCCAGCCTGTCACTCAGGGTAAAATGCAGCCGGTAGCTGGCAAATACGATATTTATATTGCTGGAAGCGACCAGATCTGGGATTACAAGCTTACCAATTTTGATACCACCTATTTCCTTGATTTTGTAAAAGAGGGGAAAAAGAAATGCAGCTATGCTGCAAGTATCGGTGAAAATCTTCCGCCGGAAGAATACCAGCAGAAATACAAAGAACTGCTTTCCGATTTTGATGAAATTCTGGTTCGTGAAGACTATGGGGCTGACATTGTAGAGAATCTCACAGAGAAGCGTCCTGAAGTGGTCTGCGATCCTACCCTTCTTCTCACTGCGGAAGAGTGGGATAAGCTTCTGGTTGAGCCAAAATATAAAGAAAAATACATTCTGGTTTACCAGCTGGGAATTAACAAAGAAATCGTAGACTTCGCCCGCCGACTCCACAATAAGACCGGCTACCGTATTGTATACATTCCTTTCCCATTAGTCGGACTTCTGAAATGTGACTGCAAGATCACAGTTGGTCCTGCAGAGTGGATGGGACTTTTCAAAAATGCAGAATATGTAGTTTCTGATTCTTTCCATGGTGTTGTTTTTGCCCTTATTTTTAACCGCAAATTCTTCGCCAAGGTAAACGGTCATCACATGAACCGCCGTGTTCAGCAGCTTCTTAATCTGGTGAAGCTTACCGACAGAACTATGGATGATGTTTCTTACGAAAAGCTTACTGAAGAAATTGATTTCACTTATGCAAATGAGCAGATTGCCCGCTTCCGTGAGCACTCTATGGAACAGCTGCGCCAGATGACATCTGAGGATTAAGCAGCGATTACCAATAAATGGAGATTTTTAGCAAATGAATAAAGAAAAAAATGTAAAAAAAGCCTTTTTATGGAATATGATCGGAAGTACCTGTTACTCAGGCTCCTCCTTTTTGTATCTCCTGGTGGTAACTCGTGTGTGTGGCGCACAGCTGGCAGGGTTTTATTCCTTAAGCTACGCTACTGCACAGCTGCTTCTGCAGGTGGGACGCTATGGTGTCCGCACCTATCAGGCCACGGATCTGGAGCACAAATATATTTTTTCCGAGTATAAGGTTTCCCGCATTATCACCTGTGCACTGATGATGCTGTTTGGAATTATTTACAGTTCCTTCAGCTTCAAAGGCGAATATATTATCATCAGCACTTTTATTATTATGATGAAGATGATTGATGCGGTGGAGGATGTTTTCCACGGAAATCTTCAGCAAAAGTACCATGTTGAGCAGATGGGAAAAATGCTGGCGGCGAGAAATCTGTATTCCGCAGTTTTTTTCACCGCTATGCTTATTATCACCAAGAACCTGTACTGCACCTGTGTTGCTACTTCTACAACCTCCCTTATTCTGTGTCTTATCATTAACTCACAGATGACCAGAAAATACGTTGGTCATGAAGAGGATGGACGCAAGCTTCAGATGTCTCATGTGTGGGAGTTACTTCGAACCTGTACCCCTATGTTTATCGGTACTTTTCTTTCCCTGCTGCTCTACAACATTCCAAAATACGCAATGGCTGGCGTTATGACAGATGAATATCAGACTTACTATAGCATTCTGTTTATGCCTTCTTTTGTGATTTCGCTGATGTGCGAGTTCGTGTTTAAGCCTACCATCACCACCATCGCAGAATTATGGTGGGAAAATAATGTGAAAAAGTTCACACTGTACATACTGCGGATCATTGGCATCATCCTGGTCTGCTGTGTAGCTGTTGTGGCTGGAGGGCATCTCATCGGTCGAACATTGCTGGAGATTATTTACGGCGTGGATCTTTCCCCATATAAGCTGCATTTCGTAGTTCTGCTTATCGGCGGAGGAATCAGCGCGGAAGTCTACATGATCTACAATATCCTTATCGCTATCCGCTGGGGAAAATGCCTGCTTCCAGTTTATTCCATAACCGCAATTATTACCATCGCAGCTGCCCGGATTCTGGTGCAGCAGTGGGGAATTATGGGCGCAGCATTGAATTATGTACTGTCCTGCTCCATTTTGTTTGTGCTGTTTACTTTGATTCTGGTTTATGTAATTCTTCGAAAAAAACATCAGAACTAATTCAGTTAATACAACATCCCCCGGAAGGGAAATGTCCGTTTATTGGGACTATTCTTTCCGGGGGATGTTTTTTTATTTTCCTTTCGGATTTATGCGTGGAAGCTGATACTCTCGTATATTTTCATAGCCCGATAACGCCAACAGCAACAGCAAGTCACGCTGTGGTCCTTTCCAGGATTCTGCAGGTTCGTACCATTCGTGGATGGTATGCTCTCCACCGCCTTTTCCTCCCCAGCCCACGGTGATGGCAGGAATTCCAAGACTGATGGGGATGTTGGCGTCTGTGCTGGCGGCACCGATGTACAGGGTTTCCATGCCAATGGCCTGATTTGCAGCATTTGCAGCCTGGACAATCTGGCAGGATTTTTCCTGGGTACCAGCAGGGCGCCTGCCCTTTTGTTCGAAGGTGACTGTAATGCGGTCATCTTCTGCTGAGGTTTCCCTGTCTCCATTATCAGCATTCACTGGCACTGCACCAGCTGTATCTCCCACACTGCTTTTCGCCGTCATATTATTGTCGTCAAGGGTTCCTGTACTCTCAGAACTTAAAGTTCCATATCCCCAGCGGGCGTTTTCCTCATTCACGGCTTCTTCTATTGCCTGGTGGAGTTTTGCAGATAATTTCTCAAGTTCCCCTGCCTCCACAGAGCGCATATCCACCAGCATAGAACACTCTGCCGCGATTACATTTACAGACGTGCCGCCGTTTACTACGCCTACACTGAAAGTAGTTTTCGGATTCTTTGGTGTCTGGAAATCGCTGATTTTCGCAATCGCCCTTCCCATTGCGTGAATCGGGTTGGGAATTCCGA
>ENA-OPBL01002002-OPBL01002002.1-human-gut-metagenome-genome-assembly--contig:-NODE-2002-length-16251-cov-3.958694_pt1 | contig 16251 bp, 18 predicted proteins | sample MGYA00241073_ERZ501461 | MGnify/ENA primary metagenome ERZ501461 (study PRJEB25962, sample SAMEA2042630) | human gut metagenome | biome: human gut; feature: human-associated habitat; material: faeces... | reverse complement strand
CCTTGCGGGTCACCGTCAATCAGCAGCACTTTCTTCCCGGACTGCGCCAATCCAACACCCAGGTTTTCACAGGTCGTTGTCTTGCCGACGCCTCCTTTTTGGTTGGCGATGGCGATAATTTGCGTGTTCATAACAATCACCTCGTTTCTGTTTGGTGTTGTCATGTGCCTGCACAGCAGTCCTGGAAATGACAAAAGCCGCCACTTGAACAAGTGACGGCTTCGCCTAAATCCAATATTCTACTGTGCTTGAAATCAAAAGGCTTTGAGTTCCTTTCTGCTATTCATTTGTCGTTAATGAAACACCCCCTATAATTCGACTTATTTCAGTATGATTTTTCGGTTTGGAAAAGGATGAAAAAACCAGACTGAAAACCTCAAAACCCTTGATTCTACGGGGCTTTTCCGGTTTGTCGTAATTATACCGTAAGGGCATACCGCAGCTACCAATATGCACCAACTGACAGGCGACTTCTACACCGTAGGCGAAGTGTTAGGACATACACTTGCGGGTATCGGCGTATCGCTTGGGCTGTCTATGAACTTTGAAGCTGTTACCGCCCGTTATGTGGACGTGCGGCTTGAACGCAAAAAAGAAGTCCTGGACGCTTATCATGGAGCAGTTAAGCAGGCTGACCCGGCAAAGGCAGAGAAAGCCGAGCCGAAGAAAGCAAAGAGCGCGGCAAAGAAAAAGAGCAGCGATTTAGAGCTTTAACCGCTGTATCTCTTTACCGCTTCTTATACCGTTTTATAGCCCCGCGTGGGATTTGGGCACCATTTGGGCACCATTTACCGAAAAAGCACCACTAACACAGGCGATAAAAGAAACGCCGAGAACGCGCAAAAACATAGAGTTTATGCGGGTTTCCGGCGTTTTCTAATCCCTCAACCGACCTAAAATCATCTTGCGGCAGAGAGAAAAATTCTACTATTTTTTATCAATTATTTTTATTCTGACAGGTGTTTTGAGTTATGGATTTGCATTGGAATCTGCAAGAGAATGTGGTCGAATGATAATAATTGGGATGGCATTTGGTGCAATACCAGACTTTGTCCCATTTTTGGGAAAAAGTTTAGAGATATTGGTTGAAAAAATGTTGAGTATGATAAATGAATGAGAAAGTCGATGTGAAAGAGGGCTGTGAAAGGCTCTCTTTTCTTTTTGTAGCTGTGAAATGGCAAGATAATAACGTTATATACACTGTATATTATGTACAGATATTGTATTTATGCATGATGGGAGAATAGGGAGTCCATATAAAGGCACTGAATACAGGACATGACGGCTCGTTGTCCACCGGCCATGCCAATTCACCACATGATATCATTTCAAGAATTGAGACTATGGTGCTTCAAGGTCAGGATTTCCCACTCAATGCGATACGGCAGCAGATAGCATCCGGAATAGATATTATTGTCCAGCTTGGCAGGCTGAGGGATAAAAGCAGGAGAGTCCTTGAGATATCAGAGGTGGATGGATTTATGGATGGTGAAATTGTGCTGCATACGCTGTATCGTTTTGAGGAAACCGCTGTTTTGGACAGTGGGAGGATACAGGGCTTTTTAAAGAAAGAAGGGACACTTTGTCACACCGACAAGCTTATGGCAGCAGGGCTTAGTGTATAGGCTGTTATGTGGCATTTAAAGTAAGAAAGGCTGTAGCTGTCAGTATAGGAATATATGTTACTGAACAGTTATGAAGGGTTTGATTATATGGATTACAGCAGATATTCCATGTCCACAAAGGATTGGGGGATTGTTTTCATAAAAAGTATGGCTGCCACAGTGATTATCGCATATTTGTTTTATGACAGTCCTATTGTTGTTACTGCTTTTCCAGCGGTGTTTGCATATTGTGCAAAGCTGTGCAGGCAGGAGGGTGTCAGAAGGCAAAAGGAAAAACTAAATGAAGAGTTTATGAATGTACTTAAGGTATTGAGCTCGAATATGCTGGCCGGATACTCTGTGGAAAATGCATGGCAGGAGGCTGAAAAAGAGATGGAGCTCATGTATGGGAATGATTCGCTTATGCTGTCTGAGATACAGGAGATGAACAGGCAGATAAAGATGAATCAGACATTTGAGGCGGTGCTGTCAGAATTTGCTCATAGAAGCGGTCTGGAGGATATAGTCAATTTTTCTGATATTTTCTCATTTGCAAAGAGAAGCGGCGGCAGATTTGTGGATATCATAGAGTCTACCACTTACAGGATGTGGACAAAGTATGATACCAACCGACAGATAGAGGTTGCGGTTTCTGCCAAAAGACTTGAGCAAAAGACTATGAACTATATTCCGATATTTCTTTTGGCATTTTTAAAGCTGTCTTCAAGAGATTATATGTCTGCACTATATGGAAACCTGATCGGGGTAATCTTTATGAGTACCTGTCTTTTAGCCTATGCAGGGGCAATTAAACTGGCAAAGAAATTTTTACAGGTAGGAATAGGCATATGACGAGAGGAAAGAGGCTTAGAATAGCAGCATTATTTGTTATAGTTTTAGTTTTTGCTTTTATCATGGACATGTCGTCAAATGCTATAACTGATAATACACTTATACGCAATGATACAGGTGATGGAGATGCAGTATATGACCTGGTGCTGAATGCGGATGGACTCGACGAGGATTACAGCTATCAGCTGAAGCTGAAGGAGGAGCAGCCTTCGGAGAAACAGGCGAATGAGCTGTTTACACAGGCAAAAAAAGAGATAGACGACAGCTTTTGCGAAAAAGGCCAGAGTGTAGAGCAGGTCAGAGGACATATAAATATGAAGGAAGCATATGCCCAAGGAGCTGTGGAGGCAGAGTGGACACTGAGTGACTATGATGTGGTTGATATTAATGGAGATGTGAACCAGGAGGCATTTGAGGAGACTGATGATGAACAGGGAAAGCTGATTAGCGCAAGTGTTGAGCTTTCCTGTGGCGAACACAGACAGCTGTATGATTTCTCATTTGTGGTATTTCCGGATGGACTGGACGCGGGCGAGCGCCTCATAAAGGATATCAACAGACATATTGACAGTGAGATGTCAAAGACAGGCACTAAAAAGCTCACACTGCCGGATGAAGTAGATGGAGTAAAGCTTAGCTGGTCGCAGGAAAAAAGCAATACGGCAGCTAAAATAGCCATGCTTGAAGTTGTTGTTATAGTTCTTCTGGTGCTTGAGAAAAAGGAAAAAAAGAAGACGGCGCAGAAGGAGAGAAATATACAACTGCAGCTCGAATATCCGGAGATAGTCAGCAAAATGGCTGTTTTGATGGGTTCAGGAATGACTGTGGAGCAGACATGGAATAGGATTACCGCCCGTTATCTTGATGAGCGGAAAAATAATGATAAGAATATTATGCCCGCTTACGAGGAAATGCTTGTGACGGAGAGAGAAATCTCAGATGGCGTGACAGGCAGAAAAGCATACGCAGGTTTTGCGGAAAGAGTAAAGCTGCCATGCTATCAGAAGCTTGTACGCATTATTTTACAGAGTATTCACAAAGGAAGTAAGGGTGTATGTGAAATGCTCGAGAAGGAATCGGAGGATGCATTTGATGAGAGGAGGCTTTTAGCCTTAAAGCTGGGTGAAGAGGCCGGCACCAAAATGCTTATGCCGATGATGATTATGATGGCTATAGTCATAGCAATAGTAATAGCACCCGCAATCATTGATTTTAAGATATAGAAAGGAAAAATTATGTTAGGATTTAAGAATTTTTTATTAGATGAGGATGGCGCAGGAGTAGTGGAAATGATACTGATAATTGTCGTGTTAATCGGTCTGGTGCTGATTTTTAAGAAGCAGCTTACGACGCTTGTAAACAATATCTTTCAGACAATCTCAAGAGAGGCTGGTAAAGTGTGAGAGGCAGTATAACGATATTTGCCACAATGCTTCTCATGCTGGTGTCACAGTTTCTGTTTACTGTACTGGAAGCCGGCAGGAATCTGACACTTACCAATATAGCATGCATGAATTCAGAGGCTGTAGCAGAGTCAGTTTTTGCACAGTATTGCAGACCATTGTGGGATGAATACCATCTGTTAGCGTATGACGCCGGAAGTGACGCAATGGGCAATGTGGATATCGAAAATGTCAAGTCGTATATGAAGAAGCTTACGACTGACAATTTTAAGATAAGCGATTCAGGAGCTTTTGCCGGGGGTACTATTGTAAACGGCACCAGTATGCTAAGGTTGTCAATGGATGAGCTCGAATCCATGAAATATGTGCTTATGACGGATGATGGTGGTGATGTGTATACAAATGCGGTTGTCTCATATATGAAGAAAAATATTGGTTATGAAACAGTCAAAAATCTTTACAGTCAGTATAGCTCATTGTATGAAAACAAGTCTGCGGGTGAGTATGATGACAGTAAAATAGATAGTGCATTAAAAGCCTTAAAGGATAATGCAGCTCATGAAGGCGGAGGCAAAAGCATAGCGAGGTCGTCACCGCCAAGAGCTTACAGTGCTCCTTCATCGGTTTCGAAAGCAAAGCAGACGTCAGAAAGTAAGGCAGAAAGCACAGAAGGCGGTAATGCAATAGAAAATCCGCTGGTCAAGGTGCAGAAAGTAAAGGCATCAGGCATATTATCGCAGGTGGTTGATGAGAGCACGGTGTCAGGAAACAGTATTGATACATCAGCCAGAGTGTCCGGGCGAAGTCTGCATAAAGGAACAGGGGGCTGGTCCGAAAGTAGTGATGACTGGTATGCGAAAGTACTTATGCAGCAGTATATTCTGACATATATGAGCTGTTATACTGATACAAATCCCAATCATGCCCTTAATTATGAGGTGGAGTACATCATAGGAGGCAGAGCGAGTGATAAGGATAATCTGAAGATCATTATAGCTGAAATACTGGCTCTGCGTGCGGCTGCCAATATGGCATATCTGGCAGGAAGCGCATCAAAGCAGGCACAGGCGATGGCTCTTGCTGCAATTATCGGTGGAATTACTCTGACACCGGAGGTAATTGAAGGGGTGGAAAAGGGAATTCTGGCGGCCTGGGCATTCTGTGAAAGTGTGCTGGATTTAAGGGCACTTTTGGATGGGGATAAGATTCCACTGATAAAAAGTGATACGTCATGGACATCGAGTCTGTATGGCATGACAAGCATGCTCACAGGGCAGGTGAAGGCAAAAAGCTCAAATGAAGGAATAGGCTACAAATCATATCTGGGTATGCTGCTTTTTACAAAGAGCATGAAAAATATAGCGTATCGCTCGATGGATGTGCAGGAGGCTACAGTGCGTATGACCGGTGCGCATGAAAGCTTTAGAATGGACAATGCAATCTGTGAGCTTAGTACAGATGTAAGCTACAAATATCATGGCATATTTTTATGCTTTGTGAATCTTTTAGATGGGGCGGATAACGAGTATACCATTAAAAATAAGGCAAAGTATTCCTATTATGGACGATGACGAAATAAGAAAGGCAGGTGTATGAAGGTGTCTTTTGTTAATAAAGTAAAGTTCCACATAAAAAAACTTTATAGAAAGGCCAAACTCCCAGGCGATGATAGTTCTCAAAAGATGCCCTCATGCACCTGCCTGAAGGCGTCATATACACTTGAGGCTGCGGTAATATTTCCGCTTGTAGCAGTTTTTTTTGTATTTATACTTTTTTTCTTCAGGGTGGTTCAGGTGGAGTCGCAGGTAAAGGCTGCTCTGTATTATTCATCCAGGATGAGTGCATTAGCGAGCAGTGCAAACGATTCGTCAGTTGTATCAGTGGCGACAGCAGAGGTACTATTCAGGAGCCAAATATCTGACTCGAAGCACATTGATACATACGTGAGTGGTGGAAAGTATGGAGTGTCACTGCTTGGGTCAAAGATGGATGGTGATGATGTTGCACTTAATCAGTGGCTGTTGCCCTGATTCCCGGTATAGTGCTTATGGCAGCTGCGTTTCTTACAGGAGAGCAGATAGGCTATGGAGATGCAGCTGTTGTGACGCTTATGGGATTGTTTGTGACTGCTGACATAGTGTGCAGCACTATGGTGATGGGACTGACAATAGCGGGAACAATCTCTGTTATTTTAATTGCATCAGGCAGGGCTGGAAGAAAGAAGCAGATTGCATTTACACCATTTCTACTGCTGGGATATGGATTGACGGAGGTGTTTATGTGAGTGGAAAATAAATTAAATGTAGATTTATCTTATGGACTAAAAGGCAGTTATACAGTGGAGGGAGCGATTATTATACCTATATTTATTGTTATGCTTGCGATAGCGATGAAGATGGGACTTGTGCTGTATAACGAAATGAAAGCAGACAGCTCTTATGAGTATGCTACTGATATGTGGCTGGTGGATGATTTCTATAATTATCAGGTTTTGAAAGAGGTAGTAAATGAATTCTAATGAAATAGTATATGAAAGAAAGATGACAGGCAGCTTTATGAAGCTGCGTTGTGACGAGGTGAGGCCGTTAGATGAAAAGATATTGCTGAAAAACAATATTCCGGGCTTTCTGCCTATGGAGAAGTGTTATGTGAATAATGAAGGGCAGTACTGGTATGATATATCCGGAGTCCAGTCTTTGGAAATGCGCTGCCAGTACAATGACATAAAGCTTGAGTTTCTTGAAAAGCTTGTAGTGAGTATCTGTAACAAGATGGAGCTTTTGGAGAATCATCTTGTTAGCGCAGAATCTCTGGTACTTGATCCTCAGCTAATACACATAAAAGGGGTAAATCAGGATGAGGAAATATATTTTACAGCATACCCGGCACAGATGAAAACCATTTGCAATACATTCCAGCATTTGATGGAGTATATGCTCACAAAGCTTGATCACAGTGATGCTGAAGCGATACATATAGCATATGGCATATACGAGAAAACCATAAATGGCAATTACAGTATCGCTGATATTAGAAATGCCATAATCGAGGAGCGACAGAAAAAGGTGGCAGAAAAGCCGGTGGAGGAGGTGGTTGCGCCGATTTCACAGCCACAGGTCAGAGTAGAGGAGCCTAAGGAGCAGATAAAGCCTACACTGTACGATAAGCTTCGGGTGTATCTGCTGGAGCAGCTGGATATCAGGCTGCCGGAGCGAAAGAAGCAGGCGTCAGTGATAGAAAAGCCTAAAAAACCGGATATAAACAGAAAATGGTTTAAAAAAGAAAAACGAAAAGAAAATCGTGAAAAGGTAGAGGATACCATGCTTATACACCCAAGCTCAGAGGCTGCACCGGAGCCTGTACCGCGTCAGATACACCCCACAGTATGTCTGAGCGATTACAGGGAGCACCCACAGGGCATGCTTTTGTATGAGGGCATGGAAAACCGCAGTAATATAATAATAGACAAAGATTGTACGCGTATTGGTCAGGGTGACGAGGCCGATGCGGTAATAGGCAAGGATACAATAAGTCATTTTCATGCAGTTATAAATAGGGAAAACCAGGAATTTTATCTGGAGGATTTAAACTCCACAAATGGAACCTTTGTCAATAATGAGGTGCTTGCGTACAAGCAGAAGAAGCAGCTCAAGTCAAATGATATCATCAGATTTGCCGATGTTAAGTACCGGTTTGTATAATTGTTGCAAATAAGCTCCTTAAAATTTATAATAAGAAAAAAGTATTTAACAGGAAAATTAAGGAGACTCCACAGATTTGCAGAATATAAAAAGATTTGATACAAAACCATATATGACAATTGGCATAATAGTGGTAAATATAATAGTTTTTGTGCTGATGAGTATATCAGGCAGCACACTTGATGCACAGTATATGGCTGCCCACGGAGCCATGTACCCTGAGTATATAAAGGATGGCCAGTACTGGAGGCTGTTCACTTCGATGTTTATGCATTTTGGATTGATGCATATACTTAACAATATGGTGGTTTTAGGTGCTGTCGGTCAGATAGTCGAGAAAGCCATGGGGCATGTGAAGCTTCTGATCACATTTCTTGTGTCAGGCATGTGTGGAAGTGTATTATCGTACATCGTTATGCTTTATAATAATGACTTTGCGGTATCGGCAGGCGCCTCCGGGGCGATATTTGGTCTGGTGGGAGCACTTGTGTGGATAGTTATAGCAAACAGAGGTTTTTATGAGGGCATCAGCAGACAGCAGGCTGTATTTATGGTTATACTGATGATATACTATGGAGTTTCAACGCAGGGAGTGGACAATTGGGCTCATGGAGGCGGGCTCGTAGGCGGATTTGTTATTTCAATTGTTTTATATCGCAAAAAGAGATATAATAAATATAATATCAACTAAAAATTAATGGTAGGAGAAGCTACATGAAGATAAATATTTATTATGGTGGAAGAGGCTTACTGGACGATCCGACACTGTATGTGATAAGCAGGATAGAAAATGTGCTAAAGGAGCTCCGCGTAAAGGTGGAGAGATACAATATCTATGAGCACAAGAATGAAATAGCTACATTGCCACAGACCTTCAGAGATGTAGATGGAATCATTCTCGCAACGACGGTTGAGTGGCTTGGTATAGGTGGATATATGCAGCAGTTCCTTGATGCATGCTGGCTCTACGGCGACAAAGAAAAGATAAGCAATACATATATGCAGCCTATTGTCATGTCTACCACATATGGAGAGCGCGAGGCAGAGACCACACTTTGCAATGCATGGGAGATACTTGGCGGTCTGCCGTGCTCAGGGTTATGCGGATATGTAGAGGATATTACTACGTTTCAGCTCAATAAGGAGTATAATCTCATAATAGAAAAACGCGCGGAGAATCTGTATCGCACGATATCCCAGAAGATTAAGAGCCTGCCTACAAGTAATCAGGCAGTGAAGCAAAGTGTACTCAGGACACAGCAGCTCAATCTCACCCCACAGGAGAGCGAGCAGCTGTCGAAGTATGTGTCTGATGATACATATGTAAAGCAGCAGAAGGAGGATATCGAGGAGCTTGCAACCATGTTCAAGGACATGCTCGGGCAGCAGGCATCTACAGATGACATGCCATATATAAAGGAGCTTGAAGCACATTTTATTCCGCTTCGTGAGTTCAAAGCCTGCTATTCATTTAATATAGAGGGCATTAAAAATCCATTATATATAAAGGTGGATGAGGATAAGCTGGATATACACTATGGCGAAGAGGATATAGTGGATGTATACGCCAAATTTTCGAAGAGTATCATGGAGTCTATAATAGATGGTCACATGACCTTCCAGAGAGCATTTATGACCGGAGAAATGACAGCAAAAGGCAATTTCAAGACACTGCGCATGCTTGATCAGATATTTCCGTTTTAATGGGATTTTTGATTCTTAACAGTTACAAAATAATTATATATATGAGGTGACAAAGATGAAAGATGACAACTGTATTTTCTGTAAACTGGCAAATGGGGATATCCCGACCAATTCAATCTACGAGGATGATGATTTCAAGGTAATACTCGATGCAAGTCCTGCTACAAAGGGACATGCACTTATCCTTCCAAAGCAGCATTATGCAAATATTTTTGAGATTGAGGATGAGACACTTGCCAAGGCAGCAAAGCTTGCAAAGAAGATTATGACACACGAGAAAGATGTGCTTGGCTGTGAAGGCTACAACCTGGTACAGAACAATGGAGAGGTGGCCGGCCAGACGGTATTCCATTTCCATATGCACCTGATTCCAAGATATGAGTCAGATGACAACAAGAATGTCATAGAGTGGAATCACAAGGAGTTCACTGATGACGAGATGAAGAAAATCTGCGACGAGATGAGCATGTAATAGCTGCTAATAGTTACACATTATCGAAAAACAAAAAGCTCGGATATGCAAATGTAGTTCATATCCAGGCTTTTTCTTTTTTATAATATGCAATGACGCTTTAAACAGACTCTGACCCTATGACGATTTCTTCACCTGAGAGTTAATCAAATCAATGATAGTGGCGATGGAATCCATCTGACCGCTTTTTGCCATGGCATCCTTATATTTATCCCTGTTGCCGTACACCTCTTTTACTGCGCTAAGCAGAGAATCCTTTGTGAGCTCCTCCTCCTCGATGACATATGAAAAGCCCTGCTTTTTGAAGGATTTTGCATTTAATACCTGGTCTCCGCGGCTGGCAGCAGCAGAAAGAGGAATCAGGATGTTTGGCTTGTGCAGAGCAAGCAGCTCGCAGATGGAGTTGGCTCCGGCTCTTGAAATAGCCATGTCAGCCAGAGCAAACATGTCGGTGAGCTCAGCATTGGCGTACTCAAACTGTGCATAGCCTGTGATTCCGGCAAGCTTGTTGTCCAGATTGCCCTTTCCGCAGAGGTGAATCACATAGAAATCCTTTAGTAGTTCAGGAAGAATCTCACGGACAGCTTCATTAACTTTTTTAGAGCCGAGGCTTCCTCCGATGATAAGGATGACAGGCTTATTGTGGTCAGGAAAATTACAAAGCTTTATGGCATTTTCCGCAACGCCGCTAAAAAGCTCGCGTCTGATAGGTGATCCGGTGAGCACAGCCTTGTCTGCAGGCAGATATTTCATGGTCTCAGGGAAATTGCAGCAGACCTTTTTGGCACCCTTTATGGCGATTTTATTGGCAAGTCCCGGGGTGATATCCGACTCGTGGATGATGGCAGGCACATGGCAGTGCTTTGCGGCAAGCACGACAGGTACGGAAACGAAACCACCCTTAGAAAATACTACATCAGGCTTGAGTTTTTTCATGAGGCTTACAGCCTGACCGTAGCCCTTTAACACGCGGAACGGGTCTGTAAAGTTCTTCCAGTCAAAGTATCGGCGCAGCTTTCCTGATGAAATGCCGTGGTAAGGAATCTTTTGGGCTTCGATCAGTCCCTTCTCCATTCCGTTTACTGAGCCAATGTATTCGATATCGTATCCGGCCTCCTTAAGTGCCGGCATAAGAGCTATATTTGGAGTGACATGACCTGCAGTACCGCCGCCTGTCATAACTATTTTCTTCATATATATGTATCCTTTCTTGCATTCCTGTTTGTCTCATATTTATATTATACTCAACACAATAAAAGTCAATACCAAGTTACCGGTGAAAGTTTGCCCTGCAATACCAAACAAATGTCGAAACTTGCGACCGATAGGAACTGTTAAGTTCAAGTGAATTGGTTATAATAATCAATAGTACATCATCCTGCGTTATAGGTTAAGTTAAATTTTGAATGATGTATCGGAAAAAGAATAGTAGGGAGGACACATTAATATGGAATTATCAATGGACAATATGGACATCATGGCAGGAGGCATACTTGCGATAATGCTTGCACTTTTCATGCTGACAGTCATTGTGACCTTGTTCGCACTCTCACACAGGATAAGACTTTTGAGCAACGAGATTTATAAAATAGAAAAACAGGTGAGCGACTACATAGACGAGCTGTCGAGAAGCGAAAGCGACAAGCTGGAGATAGAGCATAAGGCACATCAGAATGGGGTGATTTCATCGGTGCTTCAGGAGATTTTTCCATGAAATTTGACAAAATGCTATTACTGTGATATTATACCGACTGTAACAAAGTTGTAACAAATGCAACATAGGTGTAATAAACGTAACAAAAACAACATATACTACACCATATGGAGGATTATATGAAGCTAAACAAAAAAGTAATCGATAGCATTACGGTCTGTGGACTGTGCGCCATGCTGACGGTTACCGCGGTTACTAACAGCGGACGCTCTGAGGTCAAAGCAGAGGATAAGGTGCTAGCAAACACTGGTTTAGAGCATACTGGTTATAATAGTTATGCTGGCGTGGCAGCGACTCTTTTTGATTATGAGAAGGGTCTCACAGCAGAGAATGCTGTTACAGTAGAAAAAGAAAATGTTGAGATGGTGGCAGCAGCACAGGATGCACAGCAGGAGGCACAGCCACAGCTCACACAGGAGCAGCAGGAATGGCAGACAAAGCTTATGCCAAAAGTTGAAGAATCACTCAACGTAAGAGCACAGGCCGATGAACAGTCAGATATTGTTGGAAAACTATATAAAGGAAGTGTGGCAGACATCGTAGAAAACGATGGCACATGGGCTCACATCAAGTCAGGAAATGTAGACGGATATGTCAATGTATCTTACTGTGTGACCGGAACTGACGCACTAAGCTATGCTTACGACACATGCGGAGAAATTGCTACAGTAAATACAGACGGACTTCGTGTGAGAGAGACAGCAGATACAAACAGCAAGGCCTTAGAGGTAGCTGACCAGGGCAAGACCTATCAGGTGGACCGCGCAGCGCAGGCACAGGATGGCTGGATTGCAGTAGTCTGTGATTCACAGACAGGATATATCGCAGCAGATTATGCGACACGTTCCCTCAACACAAGAGTAGGTATCACAATTGAAGAGGAACAGGCTCAGATAGCTGCACAGAAAGAGGCTGAGAGAAAGGCCGCAGAAGAAAAGGCAGCAAAAGAAGCAAAGGAATCAAAGAAAACAGAGACCACACAGGGCGAGGCGGTAAGTGCAGGAGCAGATGACCTGACACTTCTTGCTGCAATTATCGAGTGTGAGGCAGGCGGAGAGAGCTATGAATGTCAGCTCGCAGTAGGAGCGGCAGTCATCAACAGAGTAAAGAGCGGCTCATATCCAAACAGCATCTCAGGTGTTATTTACCAGAAAGGCCAGTTTGGACCGGCATCATCAGGAAAGCTCGCAAGAAAGCTTAGCGGACGCATTTCTTCTTCATGCTACAGTGCAGCACAGGAGGCAATGTCCGGAGTGGACAACACAGGAGGATGTACATCCTTCAATGACCATGGCTCAGGAATATCAATCGGAAATATGAAGTTCAGATAATATACAGCCAATACAAAGAAATAACAAAGAGGCTGCAAATCAACAAAGCTTGTTGGTTTGCAGCCTCTTTAATTATTTGTACGGCGTGGTTTTACAGTCAGAGCGTCAATGCTTCAAACCTCTTGCAACATACCACAAAATAGAGTAAAATGACATCATTATAGCAACCTACAGATATAAATTATAGCAACCTGCATCTATAAACGATGCAAATAAAACCCAGGAGGCAAGAGCAATGCAGTTAAAGGGACGAAACTTTTTAAAACTTATGGATTACACTCCAGAAGAGATTACTTATCTGATTGACCTCTCACAGGAGCTGAAGGAAAAGAAGAAAAAAGGCATCAGACATGATGAACTCACAGGCAAGAATATAGCGCTGATTTTTGAAAAGACCAGTACCAGAACTCGCTGCTCTTTTGAGGTAGCGGCACATGACCTTGGAATGCATGTCACATACCTTGACCCGAGCGGTTCACAGATAGGCAAAAAGGAGAGTATCGCCGATACAGCGCGCGTGCTCGGCAGAATGTTTGACGGAATCGAGTACCGTGGATACGGACAGGAAATCGTGGAGGAGCTGGCTAAATACGCAGGCGTACCGGTATGGAACGGCCTGACAAATGAGTTCCATCCGACACAGATGATAGCAGATATGCTTACAATCCGTGAGCACCTCGGCAGACTCAAGGGCGTGAAATTTGTATACATGGGCGATGCAAGATACAACATGGGTAATTCACTCATGGTCACATGTGCAAAGCTTGGTATGGACTTCGTGGCATGCACAAACAAGAAATATTTCCCAAATGATGAGCTTGTAAAATACTGTAAGGACGTTGCAGAAACAACCGGCGCATCAATCACACTCACAGAGGATGTGGCAGAGGGCACAAAGGACGCAGATGTCATCTACACAGATGTGTGGGTATCAATGGGCGAGCCGGAAGAGGTATGGGCAGAGCGAATTAACGACTTAAAGCCATATCAGGTAAATGCAAAAGCATTTGAAAATGCAAAGGATAGCGCAATCTTTATGCACTGTCTGCCTGCATTCCATGATTTAAAGACCACAATCGGCAAGCAGGTCTATGAGAAGTTTGGACTGAGCGAGCTTGAGGTGACAGACGAGGTATTTGAGTCAGAGCGTTCAGTGGTATTTGATGAGGCAGAGAACCGTATGCACTCAATCAAGGCAATCATGCGTGCAACACTTGCTGACTAGTACGGCAAGCAATGACCGCAACAAAAGATTGACGGAAAGCTAAGGAATAAAGTATGAAGGAAGAAATACTTAGGCTTCTACGCAGCGCTGACGGCTATATTTCAGGGCAGGAGCTATGCAACCGGTTCGGAGTATCGCGCACAGCCGTGTGGAAGGCCATAAACCAGCTAAAGGAAGCCGGATATGAGATAGAGGCACAACAGAATAAGGGCTACAGGCTCATGGCAGCGCCTGATCTGATGACAGAGGCGGAGATAAAAAGCCTCATGCACACAGACTGGGTGGCAAAGGAAGTGCTGTATTTTGATACAATAGACTCCACCAACATCAAGGCTCAGGAGCTTGCCGAAAAAGGCTATCCGAGCGGCACCTTAGTCGTAGCGGACAAGCAGGAGTCAGGAAAGGGGCGCCGCGGCCGCAGCTGGGTATCGCCGTCCGGCACAGGTATTTTCATGACACTTATGATAAAGCCTGATATCAATCCAAACAATGCATCCATGCTCACACTTGTGGCAGCGCTTGCGGTCGCAAAGGCAATAACAAGCGTTACCGGCGAGGAAGCCCTGATAAAGTGGCCAAACGACATTGTGGTAAACGGCAAAAAGGTGTGCGGCATACTCACAGAGATGAATGCGCAGTTTGACTATATCAACCATATTGTTGTAGGTATCGGTATCAACGTGCATAATGAGAGCTTTCCGGAGGAAATCAGTCAGATGGCGAGCTCACTCATGATAGAAGCAGGTGGCAAAAGATTTCACCGTGCGCAGATAATCGCAGAGACCATGTCATACTTTGAGCAGTATTATGACACATTTTTAAAGACGCAGGACCTTTCAGCCCTCGTCAGGGAGTATGATGAGCTGTTGGTCAACAGGAACAAATCAGTAAGGGTACTGGATCCGAAGGAGCCGTTTGACGGAAAAGCGATGGGCATCACGCCTAAGGGCGAGCTGATCGTGGACACATGGGAATCGCGTAAGCTGGTTTCAAGCGGAGAAGTATCAGTGAGAGGAATATACGGATATGTCTAAAGAGGTAGTACTTTGCGTGTCAAACGCATATCAGAAAAAATATTATCTGAACGAGAATTTTAACGGACTTCCACAGACAATAAGGGACGAGCTCAAAATCATGTGCGTCCTGTATACAGAGGATGTGGGAGGCATACTGGAGCTGGTGTTTGATGAGGACGGAAACCTCGATTTCAGAACATCCTGCAAGGAAAACGACTTTTTCTATGACGAGATAGGAAGCGTGCTAAAGATAAAGCAGTACCGCAACGAGCGAAGAGAGCTGCTCGAGTCGATAGAGACGTATTATCGCATAGTATTTTTGGGAGAAGGACTCGAGGAGGAATAACAGATGATTTTAGCACTGGACGTAGGAAATACAAACATAACATGCGGCGTGTTTGATGGTGACAGGATAAAAGCAAGCTTTAGAATTACAACCAAAATGCCACGTACATCGGATGAATACGGCATGCTTCTGAGCACTCTGCTTGAAAGAAATCAGGTAGGCATGGACGACATACATGATGCAATCATCTGCTCCGTTGTACCGAATATCATGCATTCACTGCAGAATGGCCTCATAAAATACTTTAATATCAGGCCGATAATCGTGGAGGCGGGCATCAAAACAGGCATCCGTATCGCCACACCAAATCCGCAGCAAATTGGCGCAGACCGTATAGTAGACGCCGTAGCTGCATATGAATTATATGGAGGACCTGTTTTGGTCATAGATTTTGGCACAGCAACCACCTACGATATGGTCGATGAAAACGGTACCTTCATGGGAGGAATCACAGCACCGGGCATACGTATCTCAGCCAAGGCACTCTGGGAGGATGCGGCAAAGCTTCCTGAGATAGAGATTAAAAAGCCTGATAATATCCTCGGAAAGGACACTATCACAAGCATGCAGGCGGGACTTGTGTATGGACAGATAGGACAGACAGAGTATATCATCAACAAGGTAAAGGAAGAAACAGGCATGTACGATGCAAAGGTTGTAGTGACCGGCGGACTCGGCAGAATAATATCCAATGAGACAGAAAACGTGGATGTATACGATCCGGATCTGACATTAAAGGGCATAAACCTCGTGTATCGCAAGCAGAACCGCAAGGGAGTGAAGCAATAGTATGGATATTCATCAGATACGAAAGCTTCAGATAGGAAGTGTGACACTTCCAAACAACCTGATACTGGGACCTATGGCAGGCGTGACAGACCTG
>ENA-OPBL01001989-OPBL01001989.1-human-gut-metagenome-genome-assembly--contig:-NODE-1989-length-16314-cov-2.756443_pt1 | contig 16314 bp, 10 predicted proteins | sample MGYA00241073_ERZ501461 | MGnify/ENA primary metagenome ERZ501461 (study PRJEB25962, sample SAMEA2042630) | human gut metagenome | biome: human gut; feature: human-associated habitat; material: faeces... | reverse complement strand
CGATGGCCCGTGAACACCATGGCGATACCGTGCTCATTGGCTGCTTCGATCACTTCTTCGTCGCGGATCGAGCCACCTGGCTGGATGATAGCAGTAACGCCTGCTTCAGCAAGGGTGTCGAGCCCGTCGCGGAACGGGAAGAAGGCATCGGATGCTGCGACGGCGCCCTTCGCTTTATCACCTGCCTGTTCGACAGCGATGCGCGCTGAATTCACGCGGTTCGGCTGACCGCCACCCACGCCAACGTTCACTTCGTCCTTAGCGATGAGGATCGCGTTCGACTTGACCGACTTCACTGCTTTCCAAGCGAAGATGAGGTCCTTCATCTCCTCTTCGGTGGGAACGCGCTTCGTGGCCACCGTGAAGGTATCGGTCTCTTCTGCAACTGCGTCGGATTCTTGGCAGAGCAAGCCGCCTTCGACCGAACGATATTCAACGGTTTGACCTGCGGGGTTCACGCCACCGGTCTGCAACAAACGCGTGTTGGGCTTGGCGGTATACATATCGACCGCATCAAGCGAGAACTCAGGAGCGATGATGGCTTCGACGAACTGCTTGTTGTCGAAAATCTTGACGACCACTTCAGCGTTGATCGGACGATTGAACGCGATGACGCCGCCATACGCCGACACTGGATCTGCCTCATGAGCGCGCACATAGGCAGAGATCACATCGGTATCGACCGCAACACCGCATGGCGTGAGGTGCTTGACGATCACGCAAGCAGGCTCGTCGTATTCACGAACCGCCGTCCATGCTGCATCAAGATCGAGGTAGTTGTTATAAGAGAGTTCTTTGCCCTGCAGCTGCTGCGCATACGCCAAGCTCGTTGCTGCATTCGGGTAATCGACCACGCGGAAGAATGCTGCGCTTTGGTGCGGGTTCTCGCCGTAACGCAGATCTTGTGCTTTCGAAAGATTCAAGGACCTCATCTCGGGGAATACGACTGCAGGGTTGATCTCTTTCGTGAGCCAGGCAGCGATAGCGCCATCGTATTGCGCGGTGGTGTTGAACACATCGAACGCGAACTTAAGGCGCGTTTCATAAGTGGTCGCGCCATTGTGAGCACGCATCTCTTCGAGCACTGCATCATAAGCGTTAGGATCGGTAACCACCGCGACCGAAGCGAAATTCTTCGCCGCACTGCGCAGCATCGAAGGACCTCCGATATCGATGTTCTCGATGCACTCAGCGAAATCGGCACCACTTGCGACCGTCTTCTGGAATTCATAGAGATTCACCACGACCATGTCGATCATCTCGATGCCATGCTCTTTCGCCTCGTTCATGTGGCTCTCAAGATCGCGACGGGCGAGCAAGCCACCGTGTACGCGCGGATGCAGCGTCTTCACGCGCCCATCCATCATCTCAGGGAACTCCGTGACCGCATCGATCGACGTGACGGGAATGCCCGCTTCTTCGAGCACGCGTGCCGTACCGCCAGTCGAGATGATCTCAACACCGAATTCCTTCACGAGAGCCGAAGCGAATTCGGTGATGCCAGTCTTGTCGGTGACCGAGAGCAATGCGCGTTTGATGATTGGATCTGCCATGAATAACTCCTTAGGATCTTTGGGAACGCTGGTTATCTTGCAATATGGACCGTACGATTCGGACGCACCTCAACACGTCCTTCTGAAATGAGCTGGACAACTTCAGGAAGTATCACATGCTCTACCTCATGGATGCGCTCTTCAAGGGTTTCGAGCGTGTCTTCTTCTTCGATGCTCACCGCACGCTGCGCGATGATCGGACCGCGATCGTACTCTTCGTTAGCGAAATGAACGGTAACGCCCGTGACCTTCACACCAGATTCGAACGCATCACGGATCGCATGCGCGCCCACGAACGAGGGCAACAGTGCTGGATGTAGATTGACGACGCGATCAGGGAATGCGTGCAGTATCTCTTCGGTCACCTTGCGCATGTAGCCAGCCATGACCACATACTCTGCACCGGCACGCTGAAGCTCTTCAGCGATGAGCGTATTGGCAACGCGCGCGTTCTCATAAACGGACGCGTTGAGCGAAAGCGTCTGGATGCCTGCTTTCTGTGCGCGCAGAAGCCCTTTTGCTTCAGGCTTCGAAGAGATGACGATCACGATCTTCGCAGCAAGCGTGCCGGCATCGATCGCATCGATGAGCGCCTGGAGGTTGGTGCCGCTTCCGCTGATGAGCACACCTATCTTGAGCGGCTCGGTTCCAGCGGATTGTAGATCTTCACTCATGTGTTCTCCTTCATAAATGAAAGTGTTCGAAGAAGCCACTAGATGCGCTCGTCTTCTTCGCTCTCTTCGTCTTCGGAATATGCAGCGAACAGCTCTTCTTCATCGAGGTAGACCACTTTGCCTACACCAGGGACGACCTGGCCAACGATGTAGACTTCTTCGCCTGCTTCAGCCAGCAACTGTGCAACCTCGTCTGCTTTTTGAGGAGCGACCGCGAGGATCATGCCAAGACCCATGTTGAAGGTCTTGAGCGCTTCAGTTTCATTCAAGTGAGCTGCACGGCAAACCCAAGGAAGGATCGGAACCATATTCCAACTGCCCACTTGGATCTCTGCATCGAGCGTAGAAGGAAGTGCGCGGTTGAGATTTTCCGTAATGCCACCACCGGTGATATGCGCGAGCGAATGGATAGCGCCAGGACACTGCAAGAGCACCGAACGGATGGATTTCACATAGATGCGTGTTGGTTCGAGCAGCGCATCGAGCACACTATCTCCTTCAAGCTCGTCACGTGCGATGGTGAGCTCGTAGAGCGTCTTGCCTTCCGTACACACCTTGCGCGCAAGCGAATAGCCATTCGAATGAAGTCCAGAAGAAGCAAGACCGATCAGCACATCGCCATCTTGAACACGTGCAGGTCCGATCATGGCAGGTCGATCGACGATACCCACGGTAAAGCCTGAAAGGTCATACTCGTTAGGATCCATAACGCCAGGATGCTCGGCCATCTCGCCACCGATGAGTGCACAGCCTGCCATCTCGCAACCATCGGCGATGCCAGAAACGATCTCGGAGACCGCTTCGCTCTTGAGCTTCCCTACTGCGATGTAGTCGAGGAAGAAGAGCGGTTCGGCACCCGTAGCCAGGATATCGTTCACGCACATGGCGACCAGATCGATGCCGACCGTATTGTGCTTGTTCGCAAGCTTTGCCAGCTGGATCTTCGTGCCCACACCGTCGGTACCCGAAACGAGCAGCGGATCGGCCATCTGCTTGGCTGCGGCAATGGAGAAAAGCCCGCCAAAGCCACCGATATCGCCCACTACTTCATTGCGATACGTACGGTGAACAGCGTCTTTGATCGCATCGACCGCACGTGCGCCTTCAGCGGTATCGACTCCGGCATCGGCATAGGTGGTTCCCCCACCCTGCTTCGTCCAGCTTGGCCATTTCGTTTCACCATCGGTGATCGCAACTTGAATACGGTCAGTCATATCCGTCCTTGTCCTTAGCGAGCGTTGATCAAAACATACGCTCTTCATTGTAGAGCATTACTCATCGGTTCCAAAGGTGACCGACTGATCTTTGCCGAGTCCTGTTATCGCATCTGGGTCGCAGGGAACGAAGGGATCGTTGGGCACGGTCGTGGCGACTACCGTAGCGAAGAGCAGATCGCGGCCATCGTTGCGCGTGTATTCGCACGTGCAGAGCGCGAACGACTGCTTGATCATATCGGCCGTGAAGACATCGCCCTCCTGGTTGACCATACTGCGATTGAGCATCTTCTGAATGTAGTCTTGGTACGTCTCATCGGAGGCGAATTGCGTGACCACGATCGGCTCAGAGCCATTGGTCTTCAAGAGCGAGAAGGACTTCGCATAGTAGTTTCCTTCAGGCGTGAGGATGTAGATATCGCGATGTTCGTTGAATTCCTTGTCGTTCTCCCAGTCGGTGAGCGCGGCGAACATCGATCCATCACGCATGTGGTGCCCATACAAGAAGGTATTGCGGTCGGTGAAATCAGGCGCGTTCTTCACATCGATGAAGATGGTTCCCGCACTTGAGAACCAACCATCGGAACCGTTGAAAGCAGTATCCAAGTACTTCGAATTATCTGGTCCCTGCACCACGGGATAGTTGATCTTGCTATCAGGGATATAGATCCAGCCTACGATATCGGGGTTGATCTTGCGCAGCGCGTCCCAGTCTGCGCTCAGGTCGGAAAGCTTCACCACGTTCGGATCCTCTTCGACCTCTACATAGGTTTCGAGCTCTTGGTAGGCATTCTGCTGGGACCAGTAGCGGAAAACGAGCACGCCAGCAGCAACGAGCGCGATCAAGAGCAACACGATCGCGATGATGAGCGCGGTCTTCTTGCGCTTTGGTCGCGCGTTTGCAGTATCGTTCTTCGGTTTGGACATAGAGCAACCGATCCTCTCTTCTTAAAGCAAAGCAAGCATCACTTGAATTCCTTCAAGCGCTCTTCAAGCGCCTGGTTGATGGTCTTGAGCGCCTTAACGCGCGCATAGAACTTGTCATCGCTCTCAAGGATAATCCACGGTGCTTCAGGAGTCGAGGTAAGACGGAACATATCCTGAATGGCTGCATAATATTCAGGATAGCGATCGCGATTGCGCCAGTCTTCAGCGGTGATCTTCCATTGCTTATCGGGATTGTTCTCGCGCGCCTCGAAACGCTCGAGCTGTGTTTCGGGAGAGATATCCACCCAGAACTTGAGCAAGATCGCACCCCATTCGATCATGGAGCGTTCAAACTCGTTGATCTCGTCATAAGCACGCGCCCACTGGGAAGGGCTCGCGAACCCTTCAACACGCTCGACGAGCACGCGGCCATACCAGCTGCGGTCATAGATGCCCACATGCCCCGCTTTCGGCAGACGCGTCCAATAGCGCCACAGGAACGGATGGGCAAGCTCGATCTTCGTAGGCGCAGGCGAGGTGAAGATCGTATAGGAACGAGCGTCGAGCGCCTGCGCAACGCGCTTGATGCTTCCGCCCTTGCCTGCAGCATCCCATCCCTCATACATGATCATCATCGGCACCCGATGGATGTACATCTCAAGCTCGAGCTTGTTCAATATCTTCTGCTGTTCCTTGAGCTCACGCTTGTAATCTTCACGGCTCAAAGAAAGCGTATGGTTGACCTCCTCAAGGCGCGGATAGTTAGGCTGGATGGTGAATTCAGAAGCCTGTGGGGCTTCGAGCTCAGCCAACCGCACGCGCTCTTGAGCAGCCAGAAGAAGCTGTTCGTTCTCTTCAGGCGTACGCTTGCGCTCATCCACATAGGCGTTTTCATCACCCTGGGTCGCAGAATTCTCCTTTGCCTTCGTCTCTGCTTCGAGGGTAGCGGCGTCCTTCTCTTTCGTTGTGACCGACTCGAGCAGATTCACAAGCTCTTCCGCAACTGCCAGATTAGCGCGGCGCTTATCCTCGGCGGCGAGCAAGGTCCAAGGCGCCTCATCGAAGTCGGTCGATTCAAGGAGCTGATCATAGAGCTTGTAGATAGCTGGATAGTCGAGCATCTGGCGCAGATCGCGATCGGAAACCCGCCAGCTGGTGGCCGGGTCGTTGTAGAGCTTCAGCAAACGTTCGCGCTGCGTCTTCTCGGTGATGTGGAAGAAGAACTTCACCACGATATAACCGTCATCGACCAGCTGGCGTTCGAATGCCTTGATCTCTTCGACAGCAGCATCCACCGTCTGGCGTGCACGTTTCTTCACGCGCTTGCGTTTCTTATTCGAGTTGATGTGCATCTCGTTGAACACGTGGTCGATGAGCGCCGAATACCAGCCTCGGTCAAAGATAGTGATGGCATCTCGCGGACCAAGCGCCTTCCAAAACTGCTGCATCGTGGGATAGTAGCCCGTTGCACCGAAGTCGCTCGAGCGCGTACGCTCTGCTTCGGCTGGATCGAAATCTTCGGTGACATGGACCGAAACGCCACGCGCATCGAGATGGTAGATAAGATCGGAGATACGGCTTCCTTTGCCAGCCCCTTTCCATCCTTCAAAGAGCACGACCACTCCCGTGCCCGCCTTCTTGGCTTCTTGCTGAAGCACCACCAAGCGATCGACGAGCGCATCGTGGTAGGGCTTGTATTCTTCTTTGGAAAGCTTTGGTTGGTTGGTTACGATCGACTCGAGCATTGCCACTGGTAGTCCCCCTTGATCCCGGTGTGCATAGGCGCTGTGCAACTTTTGAGTGAAGCACTCGTGCATTGCGCTGATTTCTATCGCTTGAACTAGGATAATACTTTTTCTTACTGAATGCTCCTTGCCTTGTGAACTTATGAAAGATTCGCATGCATTCTAGGAAAAGACCGCCCAAAAGAGCATCTTCCTCGCGTACTATAGCCCTATCGATGGACACAAGGAGGCCTTCTATGAGTCGCTACGCAGTGATCGATTTCGGTTCAAACACGATCAGACTCTGCATCTATGCACTGCCCGACGTCCCGTCCGATTCTCTTACGAAGAAAGACATCACCGTTCTTCTCAACTACAAAGAGATGGCGGGCATCTCTTCTTATGTCAAGAATGGGAAGTTGAGCGAGAAAGGCATCAAGAAAGCTTCGCGCATCTTGCGTGAGCAGATCGAGCGCGCCTCCTATTTCTCCCCGGATGTAGTGCGCGTCTTCGCGACTGCGGTGCTTCGCAACGCAAAGAACAGCGAAAGCGCCCAGCAGGCGATCGAGAAGAACTGCGGAGTTCCCATCACGCTGCTCACGAACGAAGAAGAGGCGCTGCTCGGCTTTGCAGGTGCGAGCCTCGATGGAAGCATCGAAACGGCAACTTTGGTCGATATCGGCGGTGGTTCGACCGAGCTTACCGCGCTCTCCAAAGGAAAGCTTCAGGCAGCAACGAGCCTCCCGCTCGGTTCGCTTTCCTCATTCACGCAATACGTCTCGGGGATCTTGCCAAGCACGAGCGAAATGACAGCGATCGCAGAGGCGTTCGACGCGCTCTATGCCGATCTTCCGGAAACGGTCTTCGAACACAAAGAACTGGTCGGTATAGGAGGCGCGATCCGCAGCGCTGCAAAGGTGTATGGCGATGTGTTCCGCGAAGGGAAACGCTCTTCTGAATTGCTCCCCGAACAACTTGACGGGATCCTTGCCGCCTATTCTCGCGATCCAGATGCCTTCATGATCAAAGCGCTCCAAACCATCCCTGATCGCATCCATACGTTCATTCCAGGATGTGTGATCATCGCCCGCGTGTTCGCGCTCACCGGAGCACATAGGCTCAGGATCGCCAAACATGGCGTGCGCGAAGGCTTCTTGATCGAGCGTATCCTTGGAAATGTTGCCTGATTATTACTTAATAATGTTGCTTCGCTCTTCATAAGTATTGGTACAATCATTTTGGACAGTTTCGCGCGTTCACCTCATGGTGAATAAACGCGTCTTTACCATGAACCGTCTTGAAGGGGCAATGAAACGATTATGGTGGCTAAAAAACAGCAGACTCACGACAACGATTCATCATCGCACAAGAAGCGCCTTGAGCGCCTTCCCTATATGCAGAATCGCGAGCTTTCATGGCTCACGTTCAATAAGCGCGTGCTCGATCAGGGTGAAGATAGCAACGTTCCACTGCTCGAGCGTCTCACGTTCGTCTCTATCTTCTCGAGTAACCTCCAGGAGTTCTTCATGGTGCGCGTCGGCAGCCTGACCGACCTCTCGCTCATCAAGAAGGAGATTCGCGATAATAAAACGCTCATGACGCCTGAAGAGCAGCTCAACGCCATCTATCAGCGTTGCCATGAACTCTACCCAGAGCAAGAGCGCATCTTCCTGAGCATCCAAGACCAGCTCGAAGAATATGGCATCCGCAATCTGCAGGTGAAGGACCTCTCTGACGAACAGCGCGAGTTCCTCCATTCCTACCTCGACGATCACGTTGTTCCCTATCTCTCGCCTCAGATCATCAACGCACGTCACCCCTTCCCGCATTTCGAGAACGGCAAGCTCTACATCCTGTTGCGCTTGAACGAGGAGCTGCCCAAGGACCTTTCGGAAGACGAAGAAGCAAAGGCGAAGAACGTGGGTGCCGAAGACGTGAACTTCGGCTTGATCCCCCTTCCCCGCCAGGCAAAGCGCCTCATCCTCTTGCCTAGCGAAGGTACGCAGTTCATCCTGCTCGAAAACGCTTTGAAGCTCATCGTCGATGAAGTGTTCTCCATGTATAGCACGAAGCGCGCAAGCGTTATCTGTGTCACGCGCAATGCTGACATCGATCCGAATGCTGATATCGACGAGATCGATTATGACTACCGCGAGCACATGAAGCGCATCTTGAAGAAGCGCGCTCGCCTTACCCCTGTTCGCCTCGAGACCGACACCGCGCTCTCTGCGGTAACGAAGGAATTCTTACTCCCTCGTTTGAATATCGACGCTGATCAAGTGTTCGTTACCAACGTGCCGCTCGATATGAGCTACGCCTGGGGCCTTCCCGATCTTGTCGACCCCGAGATCGCTGCTAAGCTCACCAATAAACCGTTCACCCCTGCTTGGCCTGCGTGCATCGATCAGAATCGCTCGGTCATGCAGCAGGTCATCGAGCATGACAAGCTGGTATCCTATCCCTATCAGAGCATGGATCTGTTCATCAATCTGTTGCGCGAAGCAGCAGCCGATCCTGCCGTGCTTTCGATCAAGATCACGCTCTACCGCCTTGCGAGCCAATCGCATCTTGCCGAAGCGCTTCTTGCTGCGGCTGAGAACGGCAAAGAAGTTACCGCGCTCTTCGAGCTGCGTGCACGCTTCGACGAATCGAACAACATCGAATGGTCGCAACGCTTCGAACAAGCAGGTGCACATGTTATCTATGGCTTCCGCGATTACAAGGTCCACTCCAAGATCTGCGTCATCACGCGCACGACCGATAATGGCCTGCAGCGCATCACTCAGCTGGGCACCGGCAACTACAACGAGAAGACCTCCAAGCTATATACTGACTTCTCGTTCATGACCACCGATCCGAACATCGGTAAGGACGCAGCTGAGTTCTTCAAGAACATGAGCCTTGAGAACATCTCTACCAACTACACCACGCTCTCGGTCGCCCCGCTCCAGATCAAGCCTATGATCCTTGAGAAGATCGACGAGCAGATCAGGCGTGCTAAGGAAGGCCTTCCGAACGGGTTGGTGTTCAAGACGAACTCGATCACCGATAAGGACACGATCGACAAGATCGTTGAAGCTTCGCAAGCGGGCGTTCACACCACGCTTTTCGTACGCGGTATCTCCTGTATCGTGCCGGGTATCAAGGGGTATACCGAGAACGTCGAGGTCGTTTCGATCGTGGGGCGCCTGCTCGAGCACAGTCGCATCTATGGCTTCGGCGTAGCTGAAGATATGGAGATCTATCTTTCGAGCGCCGACCTCATGACGCGCAATATGGATAAGCGCGTTGAGATCGCCTGGCCGATTCTCAATCCCGCTTTGAAGGAGATCGTGCTCGACTATTTGGATGTTTCGCTTTCTGACACGGCAAAACTGCGCATGCTCGAGTCGAACCTCGAATATACGCCGCTCGAATACTTCGCCGAAGAGACGTCGGATGGACGCATCGAATCCTTCGATTCGCAGGCGTTCCTCATCCATAAGGCCGAAGTTGATTTCGAAGACTCGGTGGTCAACCGTGAAGAGGGAGCGATCGCACGCGCAGCCCGCTCTCACATCAATCACATCATCGAAGAACCACGTGCAACTTCGCGCGAAGACATTGATGGCAACCTTCAGAGCTCTATCGATCTTGAGGTTCCCTATCCGCTCGAAGTCAACCTCACCGAAGGTGAGCCTGGCGTGGTAACGAGCAAGAACGCGCAGGCGATCGACATCGAGACGATCTCTCACGATGAAGAGCCACAGGAAGCTGCTGCGCCTGTAGCAGAACAGCAAGCACTGCCCGAATCGGATCGTGCAGCTATCGCTGAGAAGGCTACGCGCATCACCTCGCGCCTTCAATCCGAAGGAACAGCTGCTTCTACGGTGCCCACCGCCGCTTCAGCCGCTATGGCAGCCGCAAGTGCCGCTGCTGCTCGGACGCAAGCGCCTGTTGCGCCTGAAGAGGTGAGCCTGAATCTCGGCCGCACCCCTGCTTCTGTTGTATCTTCCCCCGAAACGGTGCTTGCCTCTGAACAACCAGCTAGCGCCTCCACTACGACTCAGGGCACAGAGTCATTAGAACAAGCTGTTCAGAGCACCCCTGAAAGCACGGTTACCGGAGCATCCGCTGTTGCAGCTCCAGCAGAAGCACCAGAGACGGTTTCACAACAAGAAAGCACACCGCAGCAGCCCGAAACCTCAGCTGCTTCAGATGTGAGCACACCGGAAGCGAAAGAGTCCGACAAAAAAGCAACGGTGATCCCTCCTGCTGAGGTCGAGATCCTGCCGCGCGATAGCGAACCCGCTACCGTAGAGATTCAGCTTGTCGAGCAGTTCCCGAAGAAACCGAATTTCTGGAAGCGCTTGAAATTCCTCTTCACCGGCCACTTCTAAGCCAGCAAAAACGATCTAGCGTTTGCGCCGCCCGTAAGCTGATCCCTTGCGGGCGGTTTTCTTTAGCTCGCCCATAACGTCGGTCTCGGATTTTCCTTCGAGCTGGATGCGCAGGGACACGATCTCATCGCGTAAGGTGGCTGCCTTCTCGAAGTCCATCGCCTGCGATGCCGCGATCATCTCGTTCTCCATATCGGAGATGACGCGCATGACCTCACCACGAGAGAGGTTCGCAAGCTCACGATTGACCTCTTCAGCGCTTCGTTCGTCATCGCCACCCAGCTGATCGGTGATATCGTTGATGCCTTTGCGGATGGTGGTAGGTACGATGCCGTGCTCTTCGTTGAAGGCGATCTGGAGCGAGCGCCTGCGCTCGGTCTCCTTGATGGCACGGCTCATCGAGTCGGTCATCACATCAGCATACATGATGACCTCGCCTTCTGCGTTTCGTGCAGCGCGGCCGATCGTCTGAATGAGCGAACGATGATTGCGCAAGAAACCTTCCTTGTCGGCATCAAGGATAGCCACGAGCGAAACCTCTGGTAGATCGAGGCCTTCGCGCAGCAGATTGATGCCTACGAGCACATCGAACTCGCCTAAACGAAGATCGCGCAGGATCTCAACGCGTTCGATCGTGCCGATATCGGAATGCATATAGCGCGCCTTCACACCCTGATCGAGCAAGTATTCGGTAAGATCTTCAGCCATGCGCTTCGTGAGCGTAGTGATGAGCACGCGCTCCTTCTTCGCAACGCGTATCTTCGCCTCATCGATGATGTCATCGATCTGCGATTTGATCGGCTTCACCGTGATCTTAGGATCGAGAAGACCGGTCGGACGGATGATCTGCTCGACCACGCTCTCGCTCACGCGTTCCTCGTAATCGCCAGGCGTGGCAGAGGTATAGATGAACTGTGGGATGCGCTCTTCGAATTCATCGAAGCGAAGCGGACGGTTATCTAAGCAGGATGGCAAACGGAAACCGTGTTCTGCAAGCGTGGTCTTACGCGAGCGGTCGCCTTCATACATGCCGCGTACCTGCGGCACCGTCACGTGACTCTCATCGATGAAACAGACGAAGTCTTCTGGGAAATAGTCGATGAGCGTATAAGGAGGTACACCAGGAGCACGCCCATCAAGATGGCGCGAATAGTTCTCGATGCCCGAACAGAAGCCCATGGTCTCGATCATCTCAAGGTCGTAGGTGGTACGCATCTCCAAGCGCTGCGCTTCGAGCAGCTTGCCCTCTTTGTTGAACTCTTCCAAACGCTGCTGAAGCTCGGTGCGGATCGTATCGAGCGCGCGTTCGATCGCAGGCCGTGATGCCACATAGTGCGTTGCTGGCCAAACGGGCAGTGCCTCGAATTCAGTGATGACCTCCCCCGTTACTTTATCAACTTCAGCGATGAGCTCGATCTCGTCGCCCCAGAATTCCACGCGAAGCGGATTGTCGGAATACGGCGGGAAGATATCGAGCGCATCGCCACGCACGCGGAATGTTCCGCGTTGCAGATCGTAGTCGTTGCGATCGTATTGGATATCGATGAGCTTCATGATGAGCTCGTCGCGATCTTGCTCGACTTCCTTATCCAAGAATACGGCCATGCCCGCATATTCAGCAGGAGAACCGATACCGTAGATACACGATACCGAAGCGACCACGATCACATCGCGCCGCGAGAGCAAAGCAGACGTTGCTGCATGACGCAGCTTCTCAACCTCCTCATTGATGGAAGCATCCTTTTCGATGAAGGTATCGGTGGTGGGAACATAGGCTTCCGGCTGATAATAGTCGTAGTACGAAACGAAGTAGACCACGGCATTGTTCGGAAAGAACTCCTTGAGCTCGGCCGCGAGCTGAGCCGCGAGCGTCTTGTTCGGAGCGAGGATGAGCGTAGGACGCTGGATGGCTTCGATCGTCTTTGCGACCGTATACGTCTTTCCGGATCCCGTTACCCCGAGCAGGGTTTGGTAGCGCATACCTGCTTCGATGTTCTTCGCAAGCTGCTCGATCGCTTCTGGCTGATCGCCAGCTGGCTCGAATTCGGATACCACTTCGAAGGGCTGATTGGAAAGGCGCGTGACCGGCAGCTTCCCTTCCATCTGGGTGCCATCGATGTTCTGAAGGTGACTCATTTTGCAGCCTCGTTCTTGAAGCTCTCCCACCAAAGCGCGATCTCATTCTCGAAGTCTTCGATCGTGCCATTGTTGGTGAACACCACATCGGCGATCGCTTCGCGTTTGCTATCGGGAACCTGATTCTTCAAGCGATTGCGCGCATCTTCTTCGGTAAGTCCACGGCCGACCAGACGCGCAATACGCACCTCTGGCGTAGTGACCACTGCAAGCACCACATCAGCGTTCTTGTAGAAATCATCGCGACCATCGAGGATAGCCATCTCGAGCGCAACGAAATCATGCGTTTGCGCGAGATTATCGAGCTGACGCAGCGATTCAGCGTACACGCGCTTCAGGGTGACCGAATCGAGCAGCGCGGTCATCTCAGGGGAAACGAACGCTTTCGCTGCAAGAGCCGAGCGCACCACATTGCCTTCATCATCGAAGATATCGTTGCCGAACTTCTCTGCCAGCTCAGCTTTGGTGTCCGCGAAGGTGAGCACCTCGTGACCCACTTTGTCGGCTTCGACCGCAGCAACACCCTGGCTGCGCAAAAAATCGAGCAAGGTTGATTTCCCTGATCCGATACCACCGGTTATGAAGATACGTTTTGCCATAGGTGCCACCTTGAATGTTGAATGTTGAACGAGCACACTACTTGGTGCGCTACGTTACTCTATATTACCTTTGATCATCTACGCATCTTACGCGCTAAATGTTACGGTGTCGATGATACCACCGCCTACAAGCACGCTCCCTTGATAAAACGCACAACATTGACCTGGCGCGGTAAGGGTCTGAGGCTCGAAGAACTCGACGCGTACGCGACCTGCAGCAAATGAAGGATTGCCATCAGCTTGGTGATCGGATGAATGGTCGGTCTCGAGTGAGCGATCCGTACCAAGCGGAATAACGTGTGCAAGCGCAGGCTTTGAACGATAACGGATCTTCACACTGCATGGCGCACTAGGACAAGGAAGCATCCAGTTTAAGTCGCGCACCTCAACTGTTGAGATGAACGCTCGATCCTTTGGAGCGATCGTGACCGATTTGGCTTGCGCATCCTTGTCAACCACGAAATAAGGCTCGCCCATTGCAACACCCAAGCCTTTTCGCTGCCCGAGCGTGAAATGATGGATGCCGTGATGCGTGCCCACCACTTCCCCATCGCGCATCATGATTGGACCTGGATCATCCGTGATGCCTTGCTCTACCAGAAAGTCGCGATAATCCCCTGCCACGAAGCAAAGGTCTTGGCTCTCAGGGCGCTTAGCGACTGGTATCCCCTGATCAAGCGCATATTGGCGCACCTCTTGCTTGGTATACCCTCCCAGAGGCAACACCAAACGCGAGAGCTGATCTTGAGTGAGCAAGGAGAGCATGTAAGTTTGATCTTTCGCTTCGTCGAGCGCACGCTTGAGCGCAAACCGATGAAGCGCCGTGTCTTCTACCACTCGTGCGTAATGACCAGTTGCGATCTTCTCGCAACCCAGCTCATCAGCTGCCTGGCACAGCACGGGGATCTTGCAGAACCGATTGCAGGTCACGCATGGTGCGGGGGTAAGACCTCGTGCGCAGTCGGTAATGAACGGGTCGATCACCTGTTCACGGAAAACTTCGCGCACATCGTAGACCACATGATCGATACCAAGCGCACGACACACCGATTCAGCCGCAGCGATCGTGCTCGACTTCTCGGATGCCGTTCCTGCATCGGCATCATTGAAGACACAGGTCCCCCCTGTCACGCGGTAACCCTGTGACAAAAGAAGAGCGGCTGAGGTTGCGCTATCAACCCCGCCGCTCAAACCTAGTGCAATATGTGCCTTAGAGCTATTCAGCGTCTTCGGCTTCTTCCTTCGGCTCGGGTTCATCGACATCGATCTCGATACCGAGGTCTTCCGCAGCTGCCTTCATGGAAAGCGAAATACGACGACGGTCGGTGTTCACGTCCATGACCTTGACCTTCACTTCATCGCCAACGCTCACGACCTGGTTCGGTGAATCGATGTGCTTCATTGCCATCTCAGAGATGTGAACGAGGCCCTCCACGTTGTCACCCAGTTCGATGAAGGCACCGAACGGAACGATCTTGGTTACGCGGCCATCAACGATGGTGTCGACCGGATAGACCTCAACGAGCTTGATCCAAGGATCTTCCGTGGTCTGCTTGAGACCAAGGGAGATGCGCTCACGCTGCAGATCGACGTCGAGCACTTCAACCTCAACTTCTTCGTTGACCTTAACGACCTCAGAAGGATGGTTGACATGGCTCCAAGAGAGCTCGGAGATGTGGATAAGACCGTCGATGCCGCCGAGGTCGACGAATGCACCGAAGTCGACGATAGAGGAAACGGTGCCCTTGAGGCGCATGCCCTTCGAGAGCTTCTCGAGGATCTCTGCACGCTCGTTCTTGCGGCCTTCTTCGAGAAGAACACGACGAGAAAGGACGACGTTATTGCGGTTGCGATCCATTTCGATGACGCGCGCTTCGATCTCGGTGCCCAGATAAGCGGTGAGATCCTTCACGCGGCGGAGATCGACGAGGGATGCCGGCAGGAAGCCACGCAGACCGATATCGAGGATAAGACCACCCTTGACGACTTCGATGACTTCACCAGTAACCACTTCGCCAGCCTTGAATTTGTCTTCAACCTGGATCCAAGCGCGCTCGTACTCTGCGCGCTTCTTGGAGAGGATGAGACGACCATCTTTGTCTTCCTTCTGGAGAACAAGTGCCTCGAGGCGATCGCCCAGCTCAACGACCTCAGAAGGATCGGCGTCTTTACGGATAGAAAGTTCACGAGCAGGAATAACACCTTCGCTCTTGAATCCGATATCAACGAGCACTTCATCATGCTCGATCTTGACAACAGTGCCGTCGATGAGATCGCCTTCGTCGAATTCCGTAAGCGTTCCATCGATCATCTTGTTCATTTCATCTTCTGAAATGTCGTCGAATTCAATAACGGACGTGTTTTTAATGTCGGTCAAAACGGACCCCTTTCGAATACGGGGACCTTTGCTCATGATTGCAGTTACATTTACCATGTATGTCGCACTCGAAACGAATGCTTACAACAAACATGTCTCGCAGGTCCAATACAAAACATCTGCCGTACGTGGCAGACTGCGTAAGTATAGCACAGCACGCCTTGCGCACAGCAAGAGAAACGGCGAAAACATCACAAGATTACCCGCCAAGCGCACCGGTGAATCTTGTTGCGTTAAATGGCTGTACATTTTACGTGAGGTATCGTGCGCAGCGCTTCCCAATGAGGGGTGTGACTACCTATCTATCCGCACAGCGAAACTGAAAATGCTTATAGCGCCTGACCTCCGGCGAAGGTATGGCGTATCAGCTGCTCGCTTACTGTTAATGTTCTAGATTCCAACCGCGGCTGCGCAAGCGGTCCATACCTTCCCCTCCGGCCAGACCCTATAAGCTAACAGGGTGCGATTCGATCAGTGATACGTATCAATCAGCTGCTTCGAGGTCTACGAGCCAAAGAGCTTGCAGGTTATCGATCGTTTCAAGCTGGCCGAGCACTTCTTCGGTGAGCGCTGATTCGATATTCATGAACACCATGACCAGATCGGAGTCTTCGAGGGTGCTCACCTGCATGGTGGTGATGTTCACATTCGCATTGCCAAGGATCGTGCCGATCGTGCCCACGCGACCAGGCGAATCGACATACTGCATGATGAGCACGTGCTTTGCAGGA
>ENA-OPBL01001979-OPBL01001979.1-human-gut-metagenome-genome-assembly--contig:-NODE-1979-length-16371-cov-2.687117_pt1 | contig 16371 bp, 9 predicted proteins | sample MGYA00241073_ERZ501461 | MGnify/ENA primary metagenome ERZ501461 (study PRJEB25962, sample SAMEA2042630) | human gut metagenome | biome: human gut; feature: human-associated habitat; material: faeces... | reverse complement strand
TTAGCATATAATGGCTTATTGTACCTTCTTACAGCTATATTAATCATTCTTGCACCGGAAAACTCGCCTTTCAGCCGGTCCTGTCCGGAATTGCGTCCGCCGCCCCAGCTGTAGCCGAGCAGAGTCATAGGCACACGAGTGTTGTAATAGCGCTGATTGTCGGCGCTGTGGAGCCAATGGCTCAACACATCCTCAAATTGAAATTCCGACCATTCCTCACGGTTGAAAAATATCTCGTCAACTCCGGCACAGCCGAAATTGCCGGTTGTCGCGTATGCGTCGGTAGTCATCGCCGGCACAAACTGGCGGTGATAGCCTTGATAAAGGGTGTCGATGGTCGACGGTGTGCGGAGTCCGAGCGGTCCGCTAACCTGCCAAGAGTATCCCGGCTCAATTGTCTGTTTCTTCTTTGCCGCGACGCCAAACGCCATGACAAAGCACATTATATATACGAATATCCGTTTCACGTTGCAAAGATAGTGCAAGGTGAGTGAAAAACATTCAAACTTGTTTGAAAATGTTTTTCCGAGGCGCAGCCTATTTTATGAAAAGATAGTGCAAGGTGAGTGAAAAACATTCAAACTTGTTTGAAAATGTTTTATGAAAAGAGGTTATCGTCGCAGAGCGACGACTCTTTGCCGTAACCCGGTGCGCGAGCACAGCAGAGTGTGCCTGAACTCGATGCTCTTTTCCGCAACAAAAAAACGGGCGGCGATTACTGCCGTCCGTTTTTTTTGTACGCCCGTGGGGAGTCGAACCCCAATCGTCGGAACCGGAATCCGATATTCTATCCATTGAACTACGGGCGCATTTTTCCGATTTGCGTTGGCAAAAGTACAAAATAAATGTTAGCTTTGCAAAAAGGTTTATGCAGAATTTATGAATGTAAAGATAGAAGACAGTTGGAAAAAAGCGCTTGGCGAAGAGTTTGAAAAAGATTACTTCCGCACGCTTGTCGATTTCGTGAAACGTGAATATGCTTCATCACAGGTGTTTCCGCCGGGAAATGAAATCTTTGCGGCGTTTGACGCCACCCCGTTCGACCGAGTGAAGGTGGTGATTCTCGGTCAGGACCCATACCACGGCGAGCATCAAGCTAACGGACTCTGTTTCTCTGTCAACGACGGAATCCCTTTTCCGCCGTCGCTGCTCAACATTTTCAAAGAGATAAAAGCCGACATCGGCACGGAAATTCCCTCATCGGGCAATCTTGAGCGGTGGGCAAGGCAGGGAGTGTTGCTGCTCAACGCCACGCTGACGGTGCGTGCCCACGAGGCGGCTTCACATCAAGGTCATGGTTGGGAAACGTTTACCGACGCCGTGATTGCGCATCTCGCTGCCACACGCGAGCATCTGGTGTTTCTGCTTTGGGGCGCTTATGCCATCAAGAAAGGCGCGTTTATCGACCGCTCGCGGCATCTTGTGCTCACGTCGCCGCATCCGTCGCCTCTGTCGGCCCATCGTGGCTTCTTCGGAAACCATCATTTTTCTCAAGCCAACGCCTACTTGTCGCAACATGGTGAAACACCTATAAACTGGTAATTATGAGACTGCTTTTCACGTCATTGCTTATGTTGTCGGCAACGCTGACTTATGCCGCCGACACGTCGACACGCATTTTCGACCAGTCGATGCGGTCGTTGCGCGCTTGTCTGGAAACCGACTATTACGCACCGCCAGTAATCGAACTCGGAGGCGACGACCGTGTGCGTGTGGAGTTTGACGACATCAACTCCGAGCGTCGCTATATGCGCTATTCGCTGCTTCACTGCGATGCTGCGTGGCAACCGTCGCAAATCGTTGAAAGCGACTATGTCGACGGCTTTAATCAAGCCGATGTCGATGACTGTGAGTTCTCCTCTGGCACGTTTGAGCAGTATGTGCATTACGGCATCAGCCTGCCTAATCAGGATATGCCGATACTCCTGTCGGGCAATTATCTGCTGAAGGTGTATCTTGAGGACGATCCCGATTGCGTTCTGCTGCAACAAAGATTCTGTGTTGTGGAAAAGCGTGTGGGCATCGGTGCCGCGGTGTCGTCGCGCACCGACGTGGACTATAACGACAGCCATCAACAGATTTCCATAACGATAAACACCGCAAACTGGAGCATCAACAACCCTTACTCCGACCTGCGTGTCGTTGTCTCCCAAAACCAGCGCACCGACAATGAGGTGATGGTGACACAGCCTTTGCGTGTCAGTGGCAACACTATTGTGTTCGATCACGACCGTCAGCTGATATTTCCAGGAGGAAACGAGTTCCGTCGGTTTGAGATGGTCACAACAAACTATGCCGGGATGGGGGTGGAACGCTACACGTACAGCCATCCATACCACCATGCCGTGCTGGAAACCGACGAACCTCGCGCGTTTGAATCTTATTCTTTCGACCGCACGCAGTACGGACGGTTCACAATCCGTGAAAGCAACTCCTACGACTCAAACACTCAGGCGGACTATATGATAACCCATTTCTCGCTTGCCATGCCGAGGCTTGCCGACGGCGACGTGTATGTTGACGGAGAATTTACGCAGCATCGGTTCGCCAACTCAAATCGCATGCATTATAATGTTGATACACAATGTTATGAGCTCGACTTGCCGTTGAAGCAGGGAGCCTACAACTATCAATATCTGTGGCTGCCAAATGGAATGAATGTGGCGCAGACGGCTAAAATAGAGGGCGACCACTACCAGACGGTCAACGAATATATGATCCGTGCATACTACCGGGTGCCGGGCGAACGCTACGACCGCCTGATTGGCTACGGGCTGATTTACTCTGGGCATTGAAAGTCAAAATTCGCTTGTTGTGAAAAACATACATGATTTAATGCGCATTTAAGAATAAAGTATTACCTTTGCGTCGGAAATGGTTGCTCCGGCTTGTAGCGACAAGCCGTGATGGAGCATTAAAAGGGAATGAGGTGAAAGTCCTCAACAGTACCCGCTGCTGTAAGTTCTCGATGCCGGACAAATGTTCGGCAGGCAAAAGATGCTTTTAGAAAGTCACTGACAATAGTTGTCGGGAAGGCAAAGGCATCAGGAATAAGTCAGAAGACCTGCCAACCAAAATATACATAAGATTGTCTGCGGGATTATGGACTTTTATATGTGATGGCTGGCAGTAACTCTGCCCAGCCGTTATATGTTTGCGATTTTAACAGATTGACCCCGTTTAGAAGTCTTATGACTTGCAAAAACGGGCGTTTTTTTGTTTTAAGTAAACTATAACATTACGAATGAGGATTTTTCCTTTATTGTTTTTATGCTTGCCCTCGCTTGGAGTTTTGGCGGCAGAACCACAGGACACAACCGCGGAACGGATGCTCAATCTGAAAGAAGTTGTTGTCACAGCCACGGTGCCGCAGATTGATGTCATCCCCGCGCAGAAACTCAGCGGCGAGGAGCTGAAACGTCTCAACAGCAACAGTGTGGCTGATGCGTTGCGCTATTTCTCCGGAGTCCAGGTGAAGGACTATGGGGGAGTGGGTGGCATAAAGACAGTAAACATCCGATCAATGGGCACCAACCACACCGGTGTGGTTTATGACGGTGTGGAGCTCGGCAACGCACAAAACGGACAAGTCGACCTGGGGCAGTTCTCGCTCGACAATATCGACGGCATTTCGTTATACAACGGTCAGAAAAGCGAGATTCTTCAGCCTGCCAAGGATTTCGGTTCGGCGGGATCAATCTATATACGTACGCGCACTCCTGAATTCAACGGCGGAGAGACATATCATCTGCGCGCCACGCTGCGGGCTGGCTCGTTCGACCTGCTCAATCCTTCAGCGTTGCTGGAGCTGAAATTGTCAGACAAAGTCAACGCGTCGCTTAGCGCGGAATGGATAAATTCGAGCGGAAAGTACAAATTCCGTTACCGGCGTGTCAATCCGGCTGGAGAACTGGCATACGACACAACAGCCGTGCGCCAGAACGGCGACATTAACGCCACTCGCCTGGAGGCTAATCTCAATGGCGTGGTGAAGTCCGGACAGTGGCATTTCAAGGTCTACAACTACAATTCCGAGCGTGGTGTGCCGGGGGCGATAGTCAATAACGTATGGCGTCGCGGAGAACGCATCTGGGACACCAACTCGTTCGCTCAAGTCAATTATACTCAGACATTCGGCAAGTTCACCACGCTCAACAATCTGAAATACGCATTCTACCGTACCCATTATGTCAACAACGACGACAAGCAGATAAAAATCGACAATCTGTATAAGCAGAAAGAGGTCTACTTCTCGTCGGCAAACGAATATGTGCTGTTTCCGTGGTGGCACGTCTCGGCTGCATATGATTTCCAATGGAACACGCTCGACGCCGATGTCTACGGGTTTGCGCAACCCGACCGCTTCTCAAATATGCTGTCGGTTGCAACAGCGTTCGACCTGGGCAGGTTAAAGGCGCAGGCGAGCGTTTTGGCTACATTTATCCACGATTCACTCAAGGGACAGCAGTCGCCCTCCGACAAGCATGTGCTGACACCTGCTGCGTTTGTGTCATACACATTGGTGAGAGGCTTGTCGGCAAGGGCGTTCTACAAACAGTCGTACAGAATGCCTACGTTCAACGACCTGTACTATGCCGATATGGGAAACTCGAAACTCAATCCCGAGCGCGTGACGCAGTACAATCTTGGCTTGCTGTTCAGCAAGCGCGGTGGCGGACTGGTGAGCGAAATGCGGTTCAGCGGCGATGCATACTACAATTACGTCAAAGACAAAATTGTGGCTTATCCCAAAGGGCAGCAGTTCCGTTGGACAATGCTCAATCTCGGCAAGGTGGACATCCGCGGTCTCGACGTCTCGGCGCAGGTGACGCTCAATCCGCTGCGCGACTTCTTTGCCACGGTTCGCGCGCAGTACACCTATCAGCGAGCCATCGACGTGACCAATCCATCAGACAATTACTATCGCGACCAGATTCCGTATATTCCCCACCATTCCGGCTCGGCAGTGGTTAATCTGACATGGCGGGAATGGAATCTCAATTATAGTTACATCTATGTCGGAGAACGCTATAACCAACAAGAGAACATCCGCTACAACTATACCCAACCATGGTATACGAGCGACGTGTCGCTGAGCCGTGATTTCAAAATAGGGCAGCGCATAACCCTGAGGGCTTTGCTCGAGGTCAACAACCTGCTGAGTCAGGACTACGACGTGATTCTGAATTACCCGATGCCAAAACGTAACTATCGCATCACATTGACTGTCAATATATGAGACGTGAGACATACATATTTGCTCTTTTGACATTGCCTCTGCTGCTGGCTTTCGCCGCCTGCCGCGAGGATGAGCTGGTTGTGCCCACGGAGTATGAGATAATCGGCGACGAGGCATCGGGCAGCCCTGTGCGGGGATTCTATCTTGTCAATGAGGGCAATATGGGTTCAAACAAGTGCAGCCTTGATTATTACGACTATTACACAGGGCTTTATTCGCGCAATTTCTATTCCGAGAAAAATCCGGCAGTGGTGAAGGAGCTCGGCGACGTTGGCAACGACATAGGCATTTATGGGTCGAAACTTTATGTGGTGGTCAACTGCTCTCACAAAGTGGAAGTTATGGATGCACGCAGCGGTGTGCGCATCGGACAGGTCGACATTCCAAACTGCCGCTATGTGCGTTTCCATCGAGGCAAGGCGTATGTCAGCTCCTACGTCGGACCGGTGCTTATCGACCCAAGCGCGCCGAAGGGCGCGGTCTTCGAGGTCGACACGGCGACGCTTGCCGTGACACGCAAGGTGACCGTAGGCTATCAGCCGGAGGAAATGGAGGTGGTCGACGATTATATGTATGTAGCCAATTCCGGAGGCTACCGCGCTCCAAACTATGACAATACAGTCTCTGTGATTCAGATGATTGACTTCAAGCAGGTGGAGCAGATTCCCGTAGGCATCAATCTGCATCGGCTGAAGAAAGACCGCTATAACAAACTGTGGGTCTCCTCGAGAGGCGATTACGAAACGCGTCCGTCGCGCCTTTATGTGCTTGACAAGAAGCCTGGCTACAACAAGATGGTGGTCACAGACACTCTTGACGTGGCATGCTCGAATATGGCAATCCACGGCGACCTGCTTTACTATTACGCTACGGAATGGAACAACTACACGGCTTCCAACACTATATCTTATGGCATTATTGACACGCGGACAAAGAAAATCGTGTCGACCAATTTCATTACCGACGGGACGGAAAAGGAAATCACCATTCCATACGGTATAGCCGTGCATCCAATCACCGGCGACATTTTTGTCACTGATGCGAAAAATTATGTGTCATCGGGCACTCTCTATTGCTTTTCTGCCGACGGCAAGAAGAAATGGAGTGTGCGGACGGGCGACATCCCTGCCCATATAGCATTCCTGTATCAATGAAAAGAAGAATAGTCATATTATTGTTGCCTCTGATTCTGTGGGCTTGTTCCGATGAGGTGCCGATGGTCAATCTCGGCATCGACGACGTCTACTATGTGGCGCGTATGCAGAAACTGCCGTTGCGCTCGGCGTTGACGGGGGAGAAGTATCGGTGGACAGTCAATGGGAAAGAGGTGTCGGCAACCGACAGCTATATCTTTTTGGCTGAAGCGGAGGGTGTCTACAATCTTACGTTCGACATCATCGACCCTGACACGCCTTATCATTTTGAGTTTACGGTGAATGTGCTTCACGAGGAGGTGGAGTACAGCACTTACATTTCCCGTGTCTATGAATATTGTCCGGCTCCGGGACAGTTTGTCAACGAGATGCCGAAATATGAACCCGGCGACACGTATGCCGACATACTGAAAAAATGCGAGGAGTCGATTTCTGGGACAAACGATGTGCTGATTTCGCTCGGAGGATATGGCGGTTATGTTACGTTCGGTTTCGACCACACGGTGATAAATGTGCCGGGCGAGCGCGATTTCCGGATTTGGGGAAATGCATTCTATGAATTGTCCAATCCCGACAGCAAGGGCGGGTCGGCTGAGCCGGGCATCGTTATGGTCAGTTTCGACGCAAACTGCAACGGCATCCCTGACGATGAGTGGTATGAACTCGCCGGAAGCGAGTATCACAAGCCTGAAACGCTTCATGGTTATGAGATAACCTACAGCAGGCAAAACGACGGCCATACGCCTGTTGAGGACGAGAGCGGATATCTGACAGATATGACTTACATCCCGTGGCATGATTCTCTCGGCGGTTCGGGATATATTGCAAAAAACATTTTCCACAGCCAGGAGTATTTTCCTCAGTGGGTGAGTGACAACGAATTGACATTCAAGGGCACGCTTCTTGCGCCCAACGGGGTGGACTCCAGCGGCACAGGACGCTACTATATCCTCTATACATATCCGTGGGGTTATGTCGACAATCATCCGAATGACTATGAGGACTTGAACAGTTTCGACATAGGGTGGGCTGTTGACAAAAACGGCAATCCAGTGAATCTTCCGGGGGTCGACTTTGTGAGAGTCTATACTGGAGTAAACCAATATTGCGGGTGGCTTGGCGAAACCTCGACAGAGCTTTCCAAGGCACGTGACCTTCACGTTGCGCTTCCCGGAGTGCCACTGCCTAATCCTTTGACTGAAAAAACATTGAGATATGAGAAAAAATAAGACATTGACATTTGTTTTGCTCTCGGCGATGGTGCTGTCGGCAAATGCGTTTGTGATTGATTGGAACAAGATTGTTCATTGGGCGGGTTCCGGAAACAACAAAGCCGCTATGGTGGTGCAGTTTGCCGACAACGGTCCGGAGGAGGCATACGTGTGGGGATATCGATGGGACGACGGGCAGACACCGTCGGGCGAGGATATGTTTCGCGCGATAGCGAAGGAGTCGTCAGACTTGACACTGTTCACGCAGTTTACGGGAATAATGGGCAGCACGGTGTGCGGTATCGGATATTCCGATGGACATACAATTTCAGATTTCCTTGAGTTTGATTTTGACGGCGCGAAATCCGACAGCCGCGTAAGTTTCAACTATTTTTCCGCAAACACGTCGATGGGACAGACAAGTGTGCCGGGATGGGACACTCCCGATATGTGCGACGATGCGATAGCGGCTTCAAAAACAGCACATATTCTTGAGCATCCGATAAATGCGCGTGCGTATGGTTATGCTGCCTACGACTATGACTGGTGGCAGGTGTTTGACCGCACCGACGCTGACCATCAGAGATGGAATGCCGGATGGTATGACGGCTATTGGAGTTATTGGGTAGGAGGCGTGGATTCCGACAATTTCTCTTATTCCGGACTGGGAATGACATCGCGCAAGCTCAAAGACGGCGCTGTGGACGGATGGAAATTCCAGGCGCTTGAAGGCCCGGTTGTGATGGTGGCTGGCGGCAGACGTCAGCAGAACGCATTGCCTAAGGACGCCGATGCGTCGACAGGCGCTTCAACGCAATGGCACAACCTCAATTATGTGCATTTCTCCACCGATGGAGTAGGCTCGGTTGAGTCCGACAATGGCTCGTCGATGGTTGAGGTGTTCAACCTGGAGGGAATGAGGGTGCTTGCCGTCGATTCTTCGGTGCCGGCATCCGAGTTTTTTGAAAGATTGGAGAAGGGCGTCTACATTGTCAGAAGCGGCAAGGTGGTGCGCAAAGTGATAAAGAAATAACTAACTAATTTTTATTAATTAATAAATAAAATTCCTTATGAAAAGAATTTTACTTAGTCTGACCGCGATTTTTGTGGTAATGACTATTGCTGCCAGGACGCAGTTGCCGAGGACGGTGCAGGGTATGCCTTACACACCTAAGGCGGCCGACGGAAAACTTCGGGCGGCATCAGATTGGGAGTGGGCAACTCCCGACGACATGGCGGGTGATGCGAATTTCACCTTCGACATGATCAAGAACTGGACCGGAGAGGGCGAAAACAAAGCCGCTCTGGTGATTCAATGGAACTACGACGACGAGCCGGCAGCTTTGGTGTTCGGCTATCGTTGGACAGGTCAAGCCACTGGTGCCGACATGCTTAAGGCGGTGGTGAAAAACAATCCGCGCCTGTATGCATTGATGCAGTACACAAACGTTAGCTCGCCGACCGATCCCAATGGCGGCTACACCATCAACGGTATCGGCTGGGACGTGGACGATGACGGCGACATTGCCCTTATCGACACTGGCAACGGCAATCAGGTCTACGAGTCGGAAGACGGATTTTTTGAACATCCGCGCGGCTACAAGCCCGGACAGGGCGGTTCCTCGGATTATGACTATGACAACTGGAAGGCGCGCGACACCGACGATATGTGGTGGGCTGGATGGTACACTGGATATTGGTCATACTGGGTGAAGGACAATGCTACAGACAATTTCAGCTATTCAAGTTGGGGCGCTTCTGGCCGTGTGCTTGAAAACGGCAGCTGGGACGGCTGGAATTTCGCACCAGGAATGTCCCCCCATGACTGGAAATCGTTTGTCGCAGCGCCGCTGCCTATTCCTGCGGATGCAAAGACAGTGTTTGTAAACGAAGGCTTGCGCTATGAACTGAAAAGTTATTCTGCAAAAACCGTAAAACTTACTGCTCCGGAAACAGGTGTCTACACAGGCGAGGTTGCTGTGCCGTCGACATTTGTCGACGAGGGCGTGACATATACCGTGGTTGAGGTCGACAAAAATGCTTTTGCCAACTCCACCGTGACAACGGTCTCTCTCCCGGCAACAGTGACTGCCATAGGAAAAGAAGCGTTTAAAAACTCCACTATCGCCACGCTCAACGTGCCATCGGTCGATGGCGTGACAAAAATTGGCGACGGGGCATTTTTCGGATGCTCCAACTTTGCCACTCTCTTTGTGCCGTCGTCGATGACATCGATTCCCGACAGTATGTTTGAGGGAACGGCGATTGCCGACATCAAATTCCCTGCGCATGTGGAAGCGGTTGGAAAACGTGCGTTTGCCGCATGTCAGCAGCTTGCCGGAGTAGAGATTCCGACAACGATAACTGCAATTGGAGATGAAGCGTTTGCCGAGTCAAATGCAATCACATCTGTAAAAGTTGCATCGACATATCCTGTCGCGATTGCCGACAACGTGTTCAGCGCGGGCGCTTATGCCAACGCTACTCTTGAAGTGCCTAACGGCTACACTGCCGACTATGCGGCGGCTGCCGGCTGGAAAAACTTTACCAATGTAAGCGAATATGTTCTTGATGTCAAAGTAGGCGACATTTTCAAAGTCGGCGGAATGACATATGCCGTGACTGCGGTAGGAGAGTCGAACAATGTAAAAGCCACCTACTGCAAGGTGGAGGGCACGCCAGAACGTAAAAAAATTGAGGCAGCCAACAAGGCTGGATATGTGGGTGAAATCACGATTCCTGCATCGGTGACTTTCCAGAATGTGAATTTCAACGTGACTGAGATGAGCGACAGCACTTTCTATGGTGCGTCGGAACTTACTCTTGCCAGAATAATCGCTCCGGTTGTTTCTTTGGGCGATTATGCTTTTTATGACTGTGGAAAACTTGAATCTGTCGACCTCCCGTCAACGCTTAAAAAATTGGGCACATGTGCATTTGCTTATTGCAAGAGCATTCCGAGCGTAACTCTGCCCGACGGCCTTGTGGATTTTGGCGAAGAGCGCACATTCGCATGGTGCTCAAAATTGAGTGAAATCAATTTCCCGGAGGGGGTTACGGCTTTGCCTAAATATTGCTTCTACGGAACCGGATTCCCTGGAATCAGACTGCCGTCGACCATCAAGACTGTAGGCAACAACCTTTTCCAGAGTTGCCCGTCGTTGCGTAAGGTGATTATTGAAGACGGACTTACGGAAATTCCTGACTATATGTTCAGCTCCTGCAGCAGTCTGGTTGCGGTAAAGATGCCTGACACTGCTACAAAAATCGGAAGCTATGTTTTCCAGAATTGCACATCGTTGCTTAATCCGATATTGCCTGCCGGACTTACGGAGGTGCCTAACTATATGTTCAGCAAGTGCAGCGCTCTGGAATCAATCAATTTGCCTGAAACGGTTACGAGCATTGGCAATTATGCATTTGAAAATTGCAGCAGCCTTGAATTTTCACTGCCTGCTACAGTGACTAATTTGGGTAAAGGTGCGTTCAAGAATTGTAAGCTTATAAAGGAATTTACGATGCCTGCGGCGATGACTGAGATTCCTAACTCGTTGTTTGCTGGCTGTGAAGGTCTTACTACTCTGAAAATCGGAGAAAGCGTGAATGCCATCAAAGGTTATGCCTTCGACGGCTGCAATATGCTTGCCAACATTGTTTATGCCGACGGTCAGACTGGAGTGAACCTCCCGTCGACATTGACATCGATTGAAGCGTATGCCTTCAGAGGGTGCAAAGCTGTCGGAACTTTAGTGCTTCCGGAGGCGTTGGCATCGTTGCCGAGCTACGTTTTTGAAAATGCTGGATTGAATAGGCTTGTTCTTCCTCAAAAGAAGATGAACTACAACAACACGAATTTGGTTTACGGATGTACGGGCATAAAGGTATACTCTCCTGTAACCGAACCGGGAACGACTGTGAGTTATACATGGCGCGTGAAGAACGGCTCGCCTGCGACGTTTGCCGAAATTGTTGTCCCTGCGGGATGTGAGAGCGCATACAGCAGCATTTACTATTGGGGAAAATCTAAATTGACAGCACTTCAGTTGGAAGGGATTCAGCTGGTTGAAGGCTCGGCGAAGAAGGCTGGTGGAAATCTTGTCATTTCAGGCCGGATTGCCGGAACTTATGACGATGCTCATGCGCCTGCCGCATTTACGCAGTTCAACGACGGCGTGTTGTTCAAGGGCAAGACTGTGAAAGTGGTCTGCAAAATGACATCGGCGACGCTCGACATTGCCAAGGCGGCCTCGATGACGGAAACGACGGTTGGCGACGACGCTACGTTTACGGTTACCATGCCCGACACAGAGAATGCCGATATGTTGAGATTGATTGTTCAATACGAAGATAACGGATCAACATATACTGCAGGGTATCCGGAGATGATCAATGTCGAAAAGACGTTTGCTTTCACAGATGCGGAATATGACGCCCATTTCGATGAGTCGTTCACTCCGACGCTTGAGTTTTATAGCGATGCTTATTCGCTGGACAAGATTGAATTCTCATCGAGCAACACAAAAGTGGCAAGCGTGAACAAGCGCACCGGCGCGGTCAGCGTGAAGCGCGTTGAGGGCGACGCTGTGATTACAGCTGCGTTGAAGACCGACCCTGCTGTCAAGGCAACGATGACAGTGCATGCCGCGCTGCGCAATCCGGTTACCGGTTTTGTGCTTGGCAACGGCGACAAGACTATCAATCTTACATATCTCGACATCCTCGCTCTGTCGCCTACGGTAGAGCCTGCGAATGCCGATATTCAGACCTACGATGTCAGCGTAAGCGATCCTGAGGTGGCTACCACTTATGCTGCAAGGGCTTTCAACCCGTCGCGCAGTTTCTGGGAATTGATTACTCACAAGACAGGCACTGTCGACGTTACGTTCACATCACAGGACGGTTCCGGCGCATCGACGACTTATACGGTCAACGTGCTTGAGCCAAACCGCGAACCGCTTGCCGACAGTTATCAGAATGGTACGTTCTGGCTCAACGAGGATTGGTTCGGGCATTCTAACGGCTCAATCAACTATATTGCCGACAATGGCGAATTGAAATACCGCGTGTATGAGTCGCAAAACAAATATGAGTCGTTTGGCTGCACGTCGCAGTATGGCATCATACATGGCGACAAACTTATCGTGATGTCGAAGCAGGCGACCGACGGCGGCGACCCTCGCAAGGGTGGCGGACGTGTTGTGGTGGCTGATGCCAAGACGCTCAAAAAATTGGCTGCGTTCGACTATATCGGCGCAGACACCGACGGCGACGGCAACGGTGACGGTGACGGACGCGCGTGTGTCGGCGTTTCTGAAAACAAGGTTTATCTCGGATCGACAGCCGGCATTCAGGTGCTCGACACCCGTACGCTTACTTTGGGCGGAATGGTCGATGGTATTGCTTCCGGTGAGAACAAGTACAACGGACAGATTGGCGACATGGTTGCCATCGGCAAATATGCGTTTGCAATCCAGCAGGGTGTGGGTGTGCATGTCATAGACATTGCCACAGACAAGGTGGTCAAGACATTCCCGGTAGAAAGCAACGATGCTTCCGGCATGGGCTATCCTCAGGGCATCACTGTCACTGCCGACGGCAATGTGTGGGTTGCCACTACTGCCGGTGCCTCAAGTGGTTTGTGCACATTCCGTTGCATCGACCCGAGCACGCTCGACGTGACCGACAGTGTTGACCTTCCGGAGGGACAGCGTGTCACTTGCGGATGGGGCGCATGGCGCTCAACCAATTTCTTTGCTTCAAAGAGTGAAAACGCCATTTGGTATGGTGCCGGAGTTGAGGCTTCAATTGTTTCGGGCAACACGGGCTATTACAAGTGGACCGTAGGTTCCGACATTGCAGGAATCCAACCGGTGTTTGTGTTCCCAAACAATTTGCCGGGTGTTGACAGCAAAACGTTCCAGGCTCCTTATGCCGGTGTGCGCTACGACGACCGCAAGAATCAGCTGCTCGTGGCTGCAACCCATGGTGCTTCGTCAAACTATCGTTACAATTGGCTCCACTTTGTTGACTGCAAGACTGGCGACATCGTGAACACAATCAAGCTGAAGGATTATTATTGGTTCCCTTCAATGCCGATTTTCCCCGATAAATATGCTCCAGAGTTCAGAGATTTCCCTGAGGTGAGTGTTGATTTGGCAAAGGATGGCGACATATTTACAATCGACCTTAAGGATTATGTGACCGACAAGGACAATATCGATGCGGCAATACGCTTGTCGATTGTAGGAGGCGACGCTGTCGCTGCCGACAACACGGTCTCTGACAAGAGACTGGTCAACGCTACGCTTGAAAACGGTGTGCTTACAATCACTCCGTTGATTGCCGGTCACGGTAACCTCAATGTAAAGGCGGAGTCAAACGGCAAGACCACTACGGTCAGCATTCCTTATGCTGTGGAGGATTCGGCTTCAGGCATTCACAATGTTGATGGCGCTGCCGGCACATTGTCGGTTTGCGACAATATTGTAACTGTGAAGAATATGGCAGGAACCACCTTCGCGGTCTATGACATGGCGGGTCGTGTTGTCGGTGCGTTTGTAGCCGATTCCGATTGCGCATGCGTGGCATTGACGCTTCCGTCAGGAGTCTACGTCGTTGCGGCAACCAGCGGCAGCCATACGCTGAAATTTTCAATCAAGTAAGTGTTAATCAAGTGAGCTTGAGCGGTTGTTGACCGTTCGGGCTCACTTTTCAATGTGCTTTTTAAATGAAAATATTATCACGAGCAATAATCGTTGCGGCTGTTGTCGCCGGAGTCTTGAATACAGTCAAGGCGTCGGAGACTGACTACACGAAAGGCATCATGATTGTCAACGAAGACTGGTATGGACACCAGAATTCAACGGTCAATTACTTGTTGCCCGATGATGTAGACGGCGATTATTGGCGCTATCGGATTGTGCAGGCGGAGAATCCAGGAAAGGAATTGGGCTGCACGAATCAGTATGGTGCCATCTGGAACGGACGTATGTATCTGATTGCCAAACAGGAGAAAGATCCAGGGGCTTCTGTAGTGGGCGGACGCATTTCGGTGACCGACGCCAAGACAATGAAGCTCATCAAGCAGCTTCAGATTATCGACCCCTCGGGGAGGCAGTGCGACGGCCGTGCTTTCTGCGGAGTGACCGACAAAAAGGGGTATGTGTCGACGAGCAACGGCATCTGGGTGCTCAATCTTGAGACTCTTGAGATTGAACGTCAGGTGGAGGGTTCGGGCAACCCGAATCTCGGTGACGACGACAAGCCCAACACTGATTCCGGCAGTTCGTTGTATTATGGGCAGACGGGAACGATGGTTCTTGCCGGTGGAAAAGTCTTTGCCGTGCATCAGCAATATGGACTGCTGGTGGTCGACACGCAGACCGACAAGGTTGTCGATGTGCTCGACATGGGTATTGTCGATGATGTTGTTGAAGCGGAAACAGGCAAACGCCCAGCTTCGGGAATAGGCTCGACGATAGTGCGGTCGAAAGACGGAAATCTGTGGTATGCAGTAGCCAAAAACGTGCAGGGCATGGGAGCGACGTTGCCATATGTGGTCAAGGTCAATCCTACAACGTTGGAGCGCGAGGTGGTGCATATCGACGGCGAAGGAATGTATCCGCCGTCAAACTCCTGGTATGCATGGACTCCCGACCCGATGTGCGCGTCGCGGGTGACCAACAGCCTTTATTGGTGCGGCGGCGCCAACAGCTGGTTTACGACCTATTGCGTTTTCCGTTTCGATACCGACAGCCATAAGATTGAGAAAATCATCGATTTCTCTTCTGAGCCTGGCGATTGGCATATCTACGGATGCTCGCTTGGCATCCATCCGCAGACCGACGAGCTGTATGCGTCGGTGTTTCATCAGTTTCAGGACCAGACGTACGCCACACGGCGCTATACCTCTGACGGAGTCCTGAAGAATGTCTATCCGATGATTGCCAACTATTGGTTTCCATCGATGATTGTTTTTCCTACCGACCCATACAACAATCCGGGATATTCCTCGGTGTCGGTTCCTGCATCTGATGAGAATATTATGGTGAAAGTGGTCGACAGGTCGATTGTGGTCGACGGTTGCCATGATTTCCAAGTGTATTCGCTTGACGGCAAGATGTGTGGGTCTGAAAATCTTCAGCCTGGCATATATGTGGTGAGAGCGGAGAATGGAGCAACGCGGAAAGTAATCGTGAATTAGGATAAGTTTAGATAGTATTATAGTTTAGTTTTTAGCAGTTGAGGCGGAACGTCGGACGACGTGCCGCCTCAATTTGTTTTCAACAGGTTGTCGACAAAGGCGGTTGGCAAGTTGTTGGTAATTCTTGGAAGAAAGAAGTAGGCAGTTTCATTAAATCTTCCTACATTTGCCGTTGAAAAGAATGAAGTATGGAGAACGTTAACGATATAAAGAATTCCAAGGAATACAGTGATTTCCGTGAGTACCAGGAATTCCGCAAATTCAAGGCGGAGCAATGGAAGTCGGCTCGAAGCAAGGCGCAGTTTACCGACGACGCGAAGATTCAGCCTCAGGACAAGGAGATTGAAGACGCGGTGCTTGGAGCGTTGATGCTTGAGCGCGATGCCTATGCCATTGTGTGCGACTTGTTGCGACCGGAGTCGTTCTACGACCCTGGAAACCAAAAAATTTATGCTGCAATCAACAAGCTCGGTGTGATGCAGCAACCCATCGACATGCTTACCGTCACGCAGCAGCTGCGTGCCGACGGCGCGCTCGACGATGTGGGCGGTCCGGTGCGCATCT